>Ga0307409_100001371_pt1 | contig 11889 bp, 11 predicted proteins | sample 322Ometagenome_2_FD_203888 | JGI IMG/M metagenome (GOLD analysis project Ga0307409, IMG submission 203888) | Maize rhizosphere microbial communities from greenhouse at UC Davis, California, United States - 322HYB-O-2 | ecosystem: Host-associated > Plants > Roots > Rhizosphere > Soil | place...
CCCAGCCTGCGTCCTGCCGCCGGGCGAGCACCTGACCGTCCGCTTCGCCCACGACAGGTTCCTCCTCGCCCAGGTCGCGGGCGCGTCGTTCTACCACCGCTTCAGGGAGAAGTTCGGCCGACTCGCTTATTAGCTTCCAGCGCGATGCTCTTAGAGCTGCGCGTCCAGAACCTCCTCCTGATCGAGAGTGCCGAGCTCAGGCTCGGCCCCGGCCTGAACGTCATCACGGGCGAGACCGGGGCGGGGAAGACGGTGCTGGCGCACGCGCTCGACCTGCTCATGGGCGGCAAGCCGCGCTCCGGGATCGTGCGGCCTGGCGCCGAGGAGTCGTACGTCGAGGGGGCGTTCGAGGTGGACGGCGAGGAGGTCGTCCTGGGCCGCCGCGTGGCCGCATCGGGCCGCTCGCGCGCGTTCCTCGACGGCAGGACGGCGACCATCGATGACCTGCGCGAGCTCGGCAGGCGCTTCGTCGCGTTCTATGGACAGCACGAGCACCGCAAGCTCACGGTGTCGTCGGCGCAGCTCGAGGTGCTCGACGCGTTCTGCGGGAAAGCGCAGCTCGCGAAGCGGGCCGAGTACGCCGCCACCCACGCGCGTGTAAGGGAACTGCGCGCGGACCTGGCCGGCCTGCGAGCACGCGCGGGGAATCGCGAGCGCGACCTCGACCTGCTCGTTTTCGAGATCGGCGAGATCGAGGCGCTCAAGCCGGACGAGGCCGAGAAGGCAGAGCTCCTCGTGGAGCGCGACCGCCTACGCCACCTCGAGGGCCTGCGCGCCGCAAGCGCCGGCGGGGCCGAGGCGCTCGCGCCCGAGTCGGACTCGCCCGGGGCCGCCACGCTGTTGGCCGAGGCCGAAAGACTCGCAGCAGGCGTCGCCGGGGTCGACGCCGAGCTCGATGCGCTCGCGGGCCGCCTCAGCGCGCTGCGAGTCGAGGCTGAGGACCTTGCGGGTGAGCTGCGCCGCTACGAGCTCGGCCTGGAGGCGGAGCCGGGCCGGCTCGAGCAGGTCGAGGAGCGGCTCGACGCCTACGACCGCCTCGAGCGCAAGCACGGCGGCAGCGTGGCCGCTGTGCTCGAGCACCTCGAGCGCTGCCGTACTGAGCGCGAGCGGCTCGAGAACGCCGAGGTCTCGATCGAGGGGGCCAAGCGAGCGCTCGCCGCGGCGGAGGAGGAGGAGGGCGTGCTCGCGGCCGCGCTGACGAAGGCGCGGAGGAAGGCGGCACCCGCCCTCGCCGAGCGCGTCCGGAAAGAGCTGGCGGAGCTGGCGATGGAGGACGCGACGTTCGAGGTCGTGCTGCACGAGCGCGACGAGCTCGTGACGACCGGCGCCGAGCAGGTCGAGTTCCTGATTGCGCCCAACCCTGGTGTGCCGGCCGCCCCGGTGCGCGACACGGCGTCGGGCGGCGAGCTGTCCCGCGTGATGCTCGCGCTCATGTCCGTGGCGAGCACCGGCGGGCCTGCGACGCTCGTCTTCGACGAGGTCGACGCGGGGGTCGGCGGGCAGACGGCGCGCGCGGTGGGTGACCGGCTGCGCGCGCTCGCGGACGGCAGGCAGGTCCTGTGCATCACGCACCTGCCGCAGATCGCGTCGCTCGCGAACCGCCACTTCCGGATCGAGAAGGAAGCGGCGGGCGAGCTGGCCCGCACGACTGTCGAGCGTCTCGAGGAGGACCTCGTGCTCGACGAGCTCGTACGCATGCTGGGCGCCGACGCGAAGGACGCCGGCGCCCGCAGGCATGCGGAGGAACTGCTGGCCGCGGCCTAGGCAGCCGGGCTCGGAGCAGCCCGCCTCCGAGTAGCCTCCATGGTCATGGCGGTTTCGCGGCTGACCGGCCGATCGAAGCGCACGCGCGCGCGAGAGAACGGGTCCGCCGGAGCGACCGAGTTCGAGGGCTGCGCCCGGCTCGGGAAACGCACGAAACGGCTGGTAAAGGTGCTTCGTGTCGGCGACATCGCCGTGATCGACCACGAGGACATCGACCGCGTCTCGAGCGAGGACCTCTGCGCGACCGGGGTGCGCTGCGTATTGAACGTTTCGCAGTCGTCGACGGGGCGCTATCCGAACGTCGGGCCGCTCGTGCTCGCCGAGGCGGGCGTGCACCTGGTCGACCTGCCCGGCCAGCCGCTCTTCGACGAGCTGACCGACGGCGAGCGGATCACCGTGCGCTCCGGGGTCGTGATCCGGGACGGCAAGGCGCTGTTCGAGGGCGAGATCCAGGAGCTCGATGCGATCCGGCACGCGCACGACCGCCAGCGGCTGAAGCTCGGCGAGGCGCTGGAGGCGTTCGCGGAGAACACCATGAGCCACATCCGCGACGAGCGGGATCTGCTCGCCGGTCGGCTCGACCTGCCGGAGTTCGACACCCGCTTCCGCGACCGGCCCTGTCTGATCGTCGTCCGCGGCGTCGACCACCAGAAGGACCTGCGCATCCTGCGCCCCTACGTCCGCGATCAGCATCCGGTCCTGATGGCCGTCGACGGCGGCGCCGACGCGATCCTCGAGCAGGGCCTCGAGCCCGACATGATTGTCGGCGACATGGACTCGGCCTCCGATGCCGCGCTGCGCTCGGGGGCGGAACTCGTGGTGCACGCCTACCCCGATGGACGCGCACCCGGACGCGACCGACTCGACCGGCTCGAGCTTCCCTACAAGGTCGTGCCTGCGCCGGCGACCAGCGAGGACGTGGCGATGCTGGTGGCCGCCGAGAAGGGCGCGGAACTGATCGTGATGGTCGGATCGCACTTCAACCTGATGGAGTTCCTCGACAAGAACCGCAAGGGCATGTCCTCGACGTTCCTGACCCGGCTGCGGGTCGGCGAGATCCTCGTCGACGCCAAGGGCGTGAGCCGGCTCTACCGGCCGTCTCCGGGGGGCGGCCCGATCGCGATCCTCGCGCTCGCCGCGCTGGCGACGCTGATCGTGATCGTCCTCGCGTCCGACAACCTCGGCGACTTCCTCGACCTCCTCTGGCTGAAGATCCAGATCCTGCTCGGGCTCGAGTAGCGCGTTGGTCGACTTCCGGTATCACGCGCTGTCGCTCGTCGCTGTGTTCCTCGCGCTGGGGATCGGGATCGTCCTCGGCGTGACCGTCGGGGATTCGCTCGTCTCCGAGGCGGACCAGAACCTGCGCGACTCCCTGCGCGACGACGTGACCGAGGCGCGCGAGGACGCCCGCAACGAGCAGGAGCTCGGCACGCGACGCGACGAGGTGATCGACGAGACGTCGCAGGCGGTCGCCGAGGGCCGCCTGCGCGGCACCGATGTCGCCGTGGTCGCGATCGGGGAGCTGCCGGGGTCGATCGCGGATCCCGTCGAGGAAGCGATCGACACGTCCGGCGGGAACATCGAGCGCACCGCCGTCCTGGACCCGCCGGACGCGCCGCCTGCGCAGAGCACGCGCCGCCAGCAGCGAGTCGGCAGGCGCATCGGGCGTCTGATCGAGCGCGGCGGGCCAGTGAGGTCGCTGCGCGAGGACGAGCCGCGCCGGTTCAGCGGCAGCTATAGCGGCCCGGTGGAGGCGGTCGTCGTGTATCGCGACCCGCCGCCCGAGCCCGACGACGACGAGGGCGCGCGCGACCTCGAGTTGCGCGAGGCGTTCGAGGACGGTCTCTTCAAGGGGCTGCGCGACAACGTCGTCGGCGTCGAGACGATGGGAACCGATCCCTCACAGGTCGGCTGGTACGAGGACGAGGTGATCGCCAGCGTCGACAACCTCGACCTGGCCGCGGGCCGGCTCGCGCTCGTGCTCGTGCTGGGGGAGGCCGCTCTCGCCGAGATCACCGGCGAGCGGCCCGAGGGCAGCTTCGGATACAAGGACACGGCGGACCAGGCGCTGCCTGATCTCGACTAGATCGATCCGCCCAGAGCGCTACCGTCGACAGGTGCAATCACTCCCGTTGGTCGTCTCGATCACCATCGCCCTGGCGGTGGTGCCGACGGCCCTCCGGGAGTTAGAGCGCAGGGGTCTCGTCAAGGAGAACTACCGCGGCGCGATGGTCGCGTTTCCGGCTGGGCTCGCCGCCGTCGCCGCCAGCCTGATTGCGCTCGGCCCGGCCGCGATCGCCGACCACGCGTCGGATGGCGACGTCTGGCCCGCGATCGGCGCCCCGGTCGGCATCGTCGGAATGGCCCTCTACGTCCTCGGGGTCGCGGTGCTCGGGCTGATCGACGACCTGATCGGCGCGGGCGACGAGCGCGGCTGGCGCGGCCACGCGCGCGCCACGGCCGCGGGCGGGTTCTCGCCCGGGCTGCTGAAGGCGGCTGGCGGCGCCGGGCTCGCCCTCTTCGTGCTCGCCGGCAGCGCGCTCGACACGGGCGACTACCTGCTGGCGGCCGCGGTGCTCGTGCTTGCGACGAACTTCTTCAACCTGCTCGACCTCCGGCCGGGGCGCTCGCTCAAGGCGTTCGCGCTGCTCGGCGCGGCGCTGATGATCGGGTCGATGGATCTCGACCCGCTGTGGGCGCTCGGGCTTTTCGTAGGCCCGCTGCTCGTGCTGATGCCGTTCGACCTGCGCGAGCGCGGAATGCTGGGGGACACGGGGTCGAACGTGGCCGGCGCGGTCGCCGGCCTCTGGCTGATCCTGACCCTCGACACGACGGGGCAGCTGATCGCGCTCGCGGTGATCGGAACAGCCACCATCTACGGGGAATTCCGGTCGATCTCCCGCCTGATCGACCGAACTCCCGGACTTCGACATCTAGACTCGCTCGGGAGGAGCCATGCCTGACTCGCAGCCAACCCGCTTCATCTTCGTCACGGGGGGCGTCGTCTCGGCGCTCGGCAAGGGCATCGCCTCCGCCTCGATCGGGCGCCTGCTCGTGTCGCGCGGGAAGACGGTGACGCTTCAGAAGTTCGACCCGTACATCAACGTCGACCCGGGCACGATGAGCCCGTTCCAGCACGGCGAGGTGTTCGTCACCGAGGACGGCGCCGAGACCGACCTCGACCTCGGGCACTACGAGCGCTTCACCGACTCGAATACGACGCGAGGCTCGAACGTCACGCAGGGCGCGATCTACAACGCCGTCATCCGGCGCGAGCGGCGCGGCGACTACCTGGGCGGGACGGTCCAGGTCATCCCGCACATCACCGACGAGATCAAGGACCGGATCCGGCTGGTGGCCGAGTCTCAGGCGGTCGACTTCGTGATCACCGAGATCGGCGGGACGGTCGGCGACATCGAGTCGCTCCCGTTCCTCGAGGCGCTGCGCCAATTCCAGACGGAGCACGGTTCGCAGCGGTGCATGTTCATCCACCTGACGCTCGTGCCGTTCCTCGGCCACGCCGGCGAGCTCAAGACCAAGCCGACGCAGCACTCGGTGCAGGAGCTGCGCCGCATCGGTATCCAGCCGGACATGGTCGTGTGTCGGTCGGAGGAGGCGCTCGACCGCGATATCCGGTCGAAGATCGCGCTGTTCGCCAACCTGCCCGTCGATCGCGTCGTGTCCGCGCGCGACGTCGACTCGATCTACAAGGTGCCGCTCTACTTCCGTGCTGAGGGTGTCGACGACCAGGTGCTCGCCCACTTCGGGCTGGAGACCGACCCGCCGGACCTCTCGGACTGGGAGGCGCTCGTCAAGCGCTACGACGCCGCCGACACGCCCGTGCGGATCGGCATGGTCGGCAAGTACACGCAGCTGAACGACGCCTACCTCTCGGTGATCGAGGCGCTCTACCACGGCGGCGCGCATCACGGCGGGAAGATCGACATCAAGTGGGTGGACTCCGAGCGGCTCGAGCCGGCATCGATCGCCGACGAGCTGGAGGGGCTCGACGGCATCCTCGTGCCCGGTGGCTTCGGTGTCCGCGGCGTCGAGGGCAAGATCCTGGCCGCCCGCTACGCGCGCGAACGCGGCGTTCCGTACCTCGGCATCTGCCTGGGGATGCAGGTGGCGGTCGCGGAGTTTGCGCGGCACGTCGCCGGCATGGACGGAGCGAACTCGACCGAGTTCGACCCCGAGACGCCGTTCCCCGTTATCGATCTCCTTCCGGAGCAGAAGGAGGTCCGCGACATGGGCGGCACGATGCGTCTGGGCGCCGACCCCGTGAAGCTCCACGACAACACGCGTGCGCGTGAGATCTATGGCGAGGCGGTCATCTACGAGCGCCACCGCCACCGCTACGAGGTGAACAACCATCTCCGCCGTCGGCTCGAGCAAGAGGGGCTCGTGTGCTCGGGGACGTCACCGGACGACCGCCTGGTCGAGATCATCGAGCTGTCGGACCACCCGTTCTTCGTGGCCTCCCAGTTCCACCCGGAGTTCAAGTCGCGGCCGCTCAGGCCGCAGCCGCTCTTTCGTGACTTCGTGGGCGCCGCCACGGAGCGCGCGCGCGGCCGCACACCCGACATCGAGCCTTCGGTGCGCGAGTCGGAGCCGTTGCCCCAGATGCGCACCCAGTAGTTGCGCGCGACGCAGGCCGAGCGGGAGCGGCTGCGGGCGGACTTCGTCCGCCTCTGTGAGATACCCAGCCCGTCGCGGCGTGAGCGCGGGGCGGCGGACTTCGTAGCGGCTGAGCTCGGGCTCGAGGTCTCCGAGGACTCGAGCGCCGCCGAGACCGGCGCCGATGCGGGCAATCTCTATGCGCGCATCCCGGCGCCCGAGGGGGCGCCGACGATCCTCCTGTGCGCCCATCTCGACACCGTCCCGCTGACCGGGCCGATCGAGGTCGACGAGTCCGAGGGGCGCTTCAGCAACCGTTTCGACGCGATCCTCGGCGCCGACAACAAGGCCGCGGTCGCCGCCTTCATGGGCGTCGCGCGCCGGTTCGCGGCGGGCGGCGCGCCCGTGGGGATCGAGTTCCTCTTCACGACCTGCGAGGAGGTGGCGCTCGCTGGCGCGAAGGCGTTCGACCGCGCCCGCCTCCGAGCCGATTACGGCTTCGTCTTCGACCATGCGTCGCCGATCGGCGAGCTGATCATCGCCGCTCCGAGCTACTTCCGCGTCGAGGCCGAGTTCCACGGCCGTGCCGCGCACGCCGGGATCCGGCCGGAGGATGGCCGCAGCGCGATCGTCGCCGCGGCGAGCGCGCTGGACCGGATGGAGCTGGGCCGCCTCGACCCGGAGACGACCGCGAATGCCGGCCGCATCGAGGGCGGGACCGCGGCCAACGTCGTCGCGGAGCGCTGCCGGGTCGAGCTCGAGGCGCGCAGCGTCGACCTCGACAAGGCCACCCGGGTCGTCGAGCGGATGGTCGACGCCCTCACGGATGCCGCGAGCGATGCGGAGTGCGACGTCGAGACGCACATCGAGGAGCAGTTCCGCGGCTACCGGATGCCGCGCACGGCGCCGCCGGTCGCGGCGGCGACGGCCGCGCTCACCGAGCTCGGGATCGAGCCCGAGTACGTGACGACGGGCGGCGGCAGCGACGCGAATGTCTTCAATGCCGCCGGACTGCCGTGCCTCAACGTGGCGAACGGCACCGCCCACAACCACGAACCCGACGAGTTCGTCACCATCGAGGCGCTCGAGAGCGCGTTCGACGTGGCGCTGTCGCTGGTCGAATGCAGCGACTCGCACTGAGGCGCGGCACCGTTGTCGCGGTCGACGGCGCGCGGCTGACCGTCGACGTGGACGGCGCGGAGCGCCCGGCGGTCGCCTACGAGGAGCTGACGGGCCCGAACGAGGTGGGGGACGAGGTCGTGGTGAACGTCGCCGCCCGCGAGCTCGCGCTCGGCAGCGGCGGCTTCGACATCGTGCACGTGAACCTGACGCGCGGCCTCGCCGGGAGCGGCATCGAGGGCGCGCACGTGATGAAGCTCAACTACACGCCGCTCCAGCACGCCGTCGAGCCCATCGAGGCCGAGGAGCTTGAGCTGCCGGTCGCGAAGCCCGTCGCGGTGTGCTTCCTCCACGCCCAGCTCCCATGCGTCGCCTGGGCCGCGCGGGGGCGTGGCCGGATCGGATATGTCCAGACGGGCGGCGGGGCGCTGCCGGGGTCGCACTCGCGCGTCGTCCGCGAGCTGCTCGAGCGCGATCTGTTGGCGGGCCATGTCTGCGCGGGGCCGGCCTTCGGTGGCGAGCATGACGCGATCACGACCGTCGGCGGGCTGCACGCCGGGCTCACCAAGCTCGGATGGGATGCAGCGATCACGGCTCCCGGGCCTGGGATCCTCGGCTCCGCGACGGCGCTCGGGCATGGCGGCATGGAGGCACTCGACTCGGCGCACGCGGCGCTCGCGCTCGGCTGCCGGACGATCCTCGTGCCGCGGATGTCGTCTGGCGACGCACGTGCACGCCATTGGGGCGTCTCGCACCACACCCGCACGGTCCTCGACCTGGTGCTCAAGCCAGTGGAGGTCGCGGCCCCCGGCGACGAGGACCTGGCCGGCTACACGGGCAGCGGGCTCCCGGCGACGACCATGGGCCGCTCCGCCGAGGAGGACCCGACGTTCTTCATGGCCGGGCTGGCGGGCGGACGGGTGCTGGCGCAGGCGATCGGATAGGAATCCCCGCCGTGGGGTTCAAGCGGATCTCAAGCGACGTCGTCTACAAGGGCAAGATCGTGACCGTCTACAAGGACACGGTCCGCTACGACGATGACGGCGAGGAGGCGGAGCGCGAGTACGTTGGTCATCCGGGGTCGGTCGCCATGGTCGCGCACGACGGCGAGCGCGTCTTCCTGGTCAACCAGCCGCGCGAGCCGGTCGGCGAGCAGCAGGTGCTGGAGCTGCCCGCCGGCAAGCTCGACGTCGAGGAGGAGGACCCGCTCGCGACCGCGAAGCGCGAGCTCGCCGAGGAGATCGGCAAGTCGGCGGAGGATTGGGAGCTCCTGAAGGGCCCCTACTACGCGTCCGTCGGGTTCACGAACGAGAAGGTCTGGATCTACCTCGCCACGGGGCTCGAGGACGCCGAGGCGGAGGCGGACGAGAACGAGCGAATCGAGATCGAGACCGTGCCGCTGGCCGATTTGGATGCGCTCATCGAGCGCGTCGTGGACGCCAAGACGCTGATCGGCCTGGAGCTCCTGAGAACCCGCTTGCAGGCCAAGGGATGAACGGAAGCCGGGCGAATCCGGTTCCGTGGCGACAGTCGTACCGCACAGCGAGTCGCGGCCGTTCGAGCACCTGGTACTCGACTTCTTGGGCTACCTCGAGTTCGAGCGCGGCCTCTCCCGCAACACGCTCGAGGCGTACCGAACGGACCTCCTGCAGTTCGGGCGCTGGCTTGCGGAGCACGACCTGAGCGCGGATACCGTCACCGGGCGTCAGGTGTCCGACTTCGTCGCCGCGCTCGCGGCGGGGAACGGCAAGCCGCCGGCGTCGCCCGCCACGATTCACCGCAAGACCGCCTGCCTGCGCTCGTTCTACCGCCACCTGCGCCGCGAGGGCGTGCGCGACTCGGACCCGACCGCGGCGATCACCGCGCCGCGCCGGGGCCGCAAGCTCCCGCGGGTCCTGTCGCGCGACGAGATCAACAAGCTGCTCGCCGCGCCGAGCGGCACGGAGCCCGCGTCGCTGCGTGACCGCGCCCTGCTCGAGTTGATGTACGCGTGCGGCCTCAGGGCGTCTGAGGCGATCGGGCTCGAGCTGAGCGACATCGACCTCGACGAGCATGTGCTCCGTGCCCGTGGTAAGGGCTCGAAGGAGCGCGTCGTGCCGATCGGCCGCGCTGCACTCGACGCGGTCCGCATCTACCTCGAGCGCGGCCGTCCGAAGCTTGTCCGCGGTGCGGGCGAGGCCCACCTCTTCGTCAACTTCCGCGGTGGCCCGCTGACGCGCCAGGGGCTCTACAAGATCGTCCGCCGCCACGCGGCGTCGGTCGGCCTGGCGGACCGTATGAGCCCGCACACGCTCCGGCACACGTTCGCGACGCATCTGCTCGCGGGCGGCTGCGACCTCCGCTCGGTGCAGGAGATGCTCGGACACGCCGACGTGGCCACGACGCAGCTCTACACACATCTGTCGAGCGACCGGCTCAAGGACGTCTACTTCAAGGCGCACCCCCGGGCACGGGTCTAGCTGCGGTCGGCTGATAGAACGAGGCGGGTGTCCCGGGCCGCCCTGCTCCTCGTGGTCGTCTGCGTCGCGCTGCTCGCCTCCTGCGGCGAGGAGCCCGACGCGCCACCGCGCATCTTCAACGTCAAGACCCCGCACGGCAGCAGGCCCGCTGAGTTCCCCGAGGCCGGGATGACGTTCACGCGGCCACGGAACTGGACGATCCGCCGGCGTCAGTCGCCAGCCGTCTTCGAGCTCGTCTCCGGCGAGGCCGTCGTGGCCGGGTGGGCGTACACGCGAGTGGAGCCGCTTCCCGAGACCGCGGCGCAGCTCGAGGGCGCCAGGAACCGGCTGATCGGCGCGATCAAGGAGCGCGACCCCGACTACCGGGTCGAGCGCGCCGTCGTGCGCGAGGTCGCCGGCGCCCCCGCTATCGACGTCCGCGGGGCGCAGGTGGTGTCGCGCCAGCCGCTGCGCACGCGGAGCATCCACGTATTCGACGGCGACGTGGAGTACGTGATCGAGGCGCTCGCGCCGCCGGCGAACTACGACGTCGTGGAACGCGGTGTGCTGGCGCCGCTCCTGGGCTCGCTCGACCTGACGGGTGAGGTCGACGAGGGCGCGGGGTGATCGCCGGTCGCCGAGCGTTCGTGATCGTGCTCGACGCGTGCGGCGCGGGCGCGCTGCCGGACGCGGACGAGTACGGCGACGCCGGCACGAACACGCTGCGCCACGTCGGCGAGGCGGAGGGTGGGCTCGACCTGCCGACGCTCGCGCGACTCGGGCTCGGCAACATCATCGAGGTTCCAGGCGTCGCGCCCGTCCCCGATCCGGCCGTGCACGGAAGGCTCGCGCCGCTCGGGCACGGCAAGGACACGACGACAGGGCACTGGGAGCTGATGGGGGTCGCCGCGCCGCACGCGCCGGTGTATCCGCAGGGCTTCCCGCCCGAGGTCATCGACGAATTCACCGCGGCCACCGGCCGCGCCATCCTTTGTAACGAACCGCGCGAGGGACTGCGCGCGCTCGAGGAGTTCGGACCCGAGCACCTCGAGACGGGCGCGCTGATCCTCTACACGTCGCAGGACTCCGTCTTCCAGCTTGCGGCGCACGTCGATGTCGTGCCGGAGGAGGAGCTCTACCGCCACTGCGCGGCGGCCCGCGCCATCCTGACGGACGAGCACGCCGTCGGACGCGTGATCGCGCGGCCGTTCGACGGCGGGCAGGGCGCGTTCGAGCGCACGCCCGGGAGGCGAGACTTCGCGCTCGACCCGCCCGCGCGCACCTATCTCGACGAGCTCGCCGACCACGGAGGCGAAGTGCACGCCGTCGGCAAGGTTGGGCAGGTGTTCAACGGACGCGGCATCGCGGCCGCGTACTCCGCGCCCGACAATGCCCTCGGCATCGAGGTGACGGAGCGGCTGATGGGCGAGCTGTCGGAAGGCCTCGTCTTCACGAACCTCGTCGACACCGACCAGGTCTTCGGGCACCGCAAGGACACGGCGGGATTCCACGCCGCCCTGCGCGAGATCGACGCCGCCGTCGAGCGCTGGCTGGAGGCGATGCGGCCGGACGACCTGCTGGTGCTGACGGCCGACCATGGCTGTGACCCCACCCACCCGGGAACCGACCACACGCGCGAATTCGCCCCCCTGCTCGCCACCTTCCGCGGCCAGGACGGCAGGCGCGCGGACGGTCTGCTGGCGGACGTGGGCGCGAGCGTGATGCTCTGGCTCACCGGCGAGGGCGCAGAATTACCCGGCGAGCCATTTCTAAACGGGGTCTGACCCCGTTTAGAAATAGCCTCGGCTCATGCCCGAGCTGCCCGAGGTCGAGACGATCCGGCGTCAGCTCGCGCCGGTGGTCGAGGGCCGCCGGATCGAGGACATGGAGGTGCTCGACCAGCGCTGGTCAGCGCCCGCGCTCGGCGTCGAGGCCGCCGATGCCGTCCGCG
>Ga0307409_100001372_pt1 | contig 11880 bp, 9 predicted proteins | sample 322Ometagenome_2_FD_203888 | JGI IMG/M metagenome (GOLD analysis project Ga0307409, IMG submission 203888) | Maize rhizosphere microbial communities from greenhouse at UC Davis, California, United States - 322HYB-O-2 | ecosystem: Host-associated > Plants > Roots > Rhizosphere > Soil | place...
CGTGGTGCCAACTTTCGCAATGACCTCGCCCACCTGGACGGAGTCCCCCTTGTTGACGGCGATCCCTTCCAAGTGGTTGTAGGTGGTAATCAGCCCGTTGCCGTGGTCGATCTCCACACGGTTGCCGCCGCCCCAAGGGTGCCAGCCCACGGCCCTCACCACACCGGCGTCGGCCGCATACACCCGGGTGCCGCACGCAGCCGCGAAGTCCTGGCCCCAGTGGAACTCCCCCGCAACCCCGCTCAAGGGGCTGACCCGGAGGCCGAAGCCGGAGGTTTCCGTCAGCATTTCGAGGGGCGCCATGAGCGTTCCGGCAGGCGGGCGCCTCAGTTCCTCTGAGGCAACGTTCAGTTCGCGCTTGCCGCTTTTGGAGATGGTCCGGATATCGCTGCGGCTGTAGGAGATCAGGGCGTTGGTATTGGCCGAAACGGTGTCGGGGGCAATGCCCAGCGGTCTCGTGAAGGCGTCCGGCCACCACGGCGCAATGCCCGGACCGCCCATCGGCGCCTGTTTCGAGCTAGTGGCGACCACAGCTGATGGCGTGGGCGCGGGCCCGTAGAGGCTAAGCCCAATCACGCCAAACGTTGAAACGGCGCATACGCCCAGAATCCGTACTGCGACGAGGCAGGGCCTGGCTGTTTGCTCGTCGTGTCCATATCCCCAGTGATTTCCCACGTGTTGACTCCTGCGATAGGCCCGCCAGACCCCAATCTCGACGGACTTACGACTCCTATGGGACCACAGCCCCTCGGCTCTGTGAACCCCCCAACATCGGGCTGTCCACGCACTCCCGCGGAATTCCGCGACTTCGGGCCGGAATTCCCAGCTGGCTCACAGCCATTGGCCAACCCTAAGACGTCTCCAGCCCGAACTTTTGGCCGTATCGTTCCTCCAGCGCGATCCAACCGGATGCGCAAGAATGGACCATGCGCAATGTCCTCAGGGAATGGCAGGCCGAGCTCAGGCAGACCTTCACCGGCACGCGGGGTGCAGTGCCGCCCTGGGTCCCCCTGCTCGAGGATGGTGACGACGCCGGTTATCACTTGCCGGGGTCCGCGGTCTGGGCGGTCCACGGTTCAATGACCACCATTGTGGCGGGCATCCGTGCGCTCCTGATGCAGGCCCTCCATCCAGGCGCCCTCGCCGGCGTACACGACCATTCACGCTTCCGCGAAGATCCCCTGGGACGGCTGGCCGGAACCATCCGCTGGATCTTCACCGTGTCCTATGGCTCCACGTCCGCGGCGCATGAAGCATCCGGTTGGGTGCTGCGGCTGCATGAATCGGTCCGGGGCCTCTACGTGGACGCCCACGGAATCACCAGGAGCTACGCGGCCAACGACCCCGAGCTGCTTCGGTGGGTCCATATCGCATTCACTGACGCATTCCTCTCCGCCCACAAGATCTGGGGGCGGCCCATCCCCGGCGGGCCGGATGCCTACGTCCGGGAGTGGGCGCACGCGGGAACGCTGATGGGCGTTGATTCGCCCCCGCTGAGCGAGGCGGAAATGAGGCAGCAGCTGGACAGCTGGTACGACGACGGCGACCTCCGCTCCGACGAGCGGGTGGCCGAGATGGTGGCCTTCATCCGCAACCCGCCGCTGCATCCTTCGCTGCGCCCTGGATACCGGATGCTGTTTGCCGCCACTGTTGCCAGCCTCGACCCGAGGTACCGCAAAATGCTGGGGCTCCGGACGGCACGGCTGGGCCCCCTGCCACTGCCGGTGACGCTCGGCACCAAAGTGACTCTCGCCGTCGTCCAACTGGCCCTTGGCGGGGCAAAACGCGGAGGCAGGATCGGGCCGAGCGAGCAGGCAGCACGACGGCGACTGCGCCGCCTGGGATTTGCCGCTTAGCGCCGGAATGCAAAAAGGCCCCGGTCCGAGGACCGGGGCCAAACCGCGGAGAATGGGGGATTTGAACCCCCGAGGGCGTTAACCCAACACGCGTTCCAGGCGTGCGCCATAGGCCGCTAGGCGAATTCTCCAGTAGCTTCTGAATCAAAAGCAGATACTAGACTACCTGAACTTTCCGGCATCACCCAATTGGGCGCACGGGACATTACGACGGGCGAGCTACGGGCTCATGCGCGGGCGCTACGAAATGGCCCGTTAACGTCAAAATGGACGCCCCCAATGCGCCCACTCCGCCGGAACACCGTTGAGCTGCCGGGTCCGGCCCTCGCGCCAGGCCCTGCAGCTCACAACCTTGAGCTCAACTTGAGATTGCCCCAATCGGTGTACATATCCATCGTCCGCTTTGCAGCAATGATAAGCAAGGGTTCGTCCCCTAATATCGGCCCACCGTTACCGACTTGTGCCGCTAACGGCTGCTGCCGGTTCGCGTGCGAGTTGCTGAGAAGATGGGCGCATGACGCAACTGCACACCCTGGTCACCTACGTACCCGCGGACCACGCGGAGGCTGTCCTCGCGGCGGTGGGCGATGCGGGCGCCGGGCGGATCGGCAATTATTCACACTGCGCATTCACCACCCCCGGCACCGGACGGTTCACACCACTCGACGGATCCCAGCCGTTTATCGGTACACAGGGCCGGAACGAACAGGTGCAGGAAGTGCGGATCGAGTGCGTCGTAACGGAAGACGTGCTCGACGCCGTCGTAGCCGCCCTTCGTGCCGCCCACCCCTACGAGGAGCCCGCACTGATGAGCTGGGCCGTCAACGGACACCGCCCGGCAACGGCGCAGGTGGGCCGCGGAACCTAGCCGAGGCACCCTGGAACGAGCCACGGTCCGCCGATTCGGGGCACACGAAATCATCGGGTAAACTCATTGACGGCCCCTCATGTGGCGTCATCCTGTTGAACTCCCCCAGGACCGGAAGGTAGCAAGGGTAGACGGGCTCTGGCGGGTGCATGGGGGGTCTTTACTATTCCCCCACAGGGCGGCAAACTGTCGGCCCGGATTGGTAGGGTTTTCTCTGTGAGTGTTACAACCGCCCTTTACCGCAGATACCGTCCAGACTCCTTTGCTGACGTTATCGGGCAGGAACACGTCACCGATCCGCTGATGATGGCGTTGCGAAAGAACCGCGTCAATCACGCCTACCTTTTTTCCGGTCCGCGCGGCTGCGGAAAGACCACGTCCGCCCGCATCCTGGCCCGCTGCCTCAACTGCGCCGAGGGTCCCACCGATACTCCGTGCGGGAAGTGCCCCAGCTGCGTTGAGTTGGCACGCGGAGGCTCCGGTTCACTCGACGTGATCGAGATCGACGCCGCGAGCCACGGCGGCGTGGACGATGCCCGCGACCTCCGCGAACGCGCCACCTACGCTCCGGTCCGGGACCGGTACAAGATCTTCATCATCGACGAAGCCCACATGGTCACTTCCGCCGGCTTCAACGCCCTGCTCAAGATCGTGGAAGAGCCGCCGGAACACATCAAGTTCATCTTCGCCACCACGGAGCCGGACAAGGTGATCGGCACCATCCGTTCCCGGACCCACCACTACCCGTTCCGGCTGGTACCGCCCGAGCCCCTCATGGCCTACCTTGAGTTGCTCTGCAACCAGGAAAACGTTCCCGTGGCGCCCGGAGTGCTGTCCCTGGTCATCCGGGCCGGCGGCGGTTCGGTCCGGGACTCGCTCTCAGTCCTGGACCAGCTGATGGCAGGCGCCGGACCCACCGGGTTGGACTACGAGCTCGCCGTCGCACTCCTGGGCTACACGCACGCGTCCCTTCTGGACGACGTCGTTGAAGCCGTGGCCGCCGCGGACGCGGCCACAGTGTTCCGGGCAGTGGACCGCGTGATCCAGACCGGCCACGATCCGCGACGCTTCGTGGAGGACCTCCTGGAGCGCTTCCGCGACCTCATCATTGTCCAGGCCATGCCGGAGAGCGCCCAGTCGATCCTCCGCGGCATGCCGGCCGACCAGATAGCCCGGCTCCAGAACCAGGCCCACAACCTTGGCGCAGCCGAGCTGTCCCGGGCTGCAGACGTGACTAACACCGCCCTCACTGAGATGACAGGGGCAACGTCGCCACGGCTGCACCTTGAGCTGCTGTGTGCCCGCATCCTCCTCCCCACTTCCGAACAGACCGAGCGCGGCATCGCTGCCCGGATCGACCGCGTGGAGCGCCGCCTGAACTACGGCGGGAACGACGTCGGAGCTCCCGCCCCCGCTTCGGCGGCCCCTTCCGCGCCGGCAGCGGCGCCCGCGGCAACGCCGGAGTCCGCTCCCCCGGCCGCTTCAGCGACACCTTCCGCACCGGTTCAGGCCGTACCGGTTCAGGCACAGTCACCGGAACCGGCTTCCGTTCCCGCGCCGTCGGCTGAACCGGCCGCAGCACGCAGTGCAGCGCCCGCACGCGAATCACTGACTCCGCCGCGCGTCTCCACCGCCGATTGGCCGGTCGACGAGCAACCAGCGACTCGGGGCCCGTCCGGACAGGCTGCTTCCCGTCCTGCCGCTCCGCCGGCCCCTGCCGCCGCTGCGGCACCTGTAGCACCCGCCGCGGCGGCTGAACCCGTAACTGCCGAGCGGACACCGATGGAGTCCGAAGCCAGGCAACCCGCGGCGGAAAGCCACGTTCCTGCCCACGGTCCCGGGGGCGACGTGGAGGTCCTGCGACGCGCCTGGGCTGACATCCTGCAGACCCTGAGCAAGATCAAGCGCAGCACCTGGGCGCTTGTCGAACCGAACGCCCAGGTGGGCCAGTTCGACGGCCAAGTGCTCACACTGGTCTTCACCACCTCCGGACTGGCCGGCGCCTTCGGCCGGGCCGACCACTCCGAGAACCTCCGCCAGGCAATCCACAAGACTGTTGGCATCGACTGCCAGATCAATGCGGTGTCCGGCGGCGTCCATGCAGTGCCCAGCAGCGCCGGCAGCTCAGCGAGCTCTGAGCCAAACCCAAAAGCACCCGCTAAGCAGGAAGCTCCGGCGACGTCCGCCGACGTTGCCTGGGGTCTTGCGCCTGCCCCGGCTGCGCCGGCCACAGAACCCGAAGCCAGCCCTGCAGCTGCCGGCCCGGCCAGCGCGCCAGCCAGCCTCCCGGCGACCAACCCAGCTCCTGTCCGTGCCGCCGGCTCTGCCAGCGCGGACGTGCAGCGCGGGTCCGCAGCGCCAGCTGCCCCGGCGCCGCAGCCGCAAGAGGCGGATTCCGGTTCGTACAGCTACCCCGACGACGACTGGGGCCCGCCCCTGGACGAAGATGCTCCCCCGCTGGACGAAGAGCCGCCGATGGACTGGGCGCCGTCCGCTCCGGCGCAGGAACGTCAGGTACAGGAACGTCCTGCACAGTCACGACCGGCTCCGGAAAACCAGGGCTCAGGCGGGCAGCCGGGCAAACCACTTACTCCGGCCAGCTCTTCACGCACGGCGGGCGACACGTCCAGCGACGATCCATGGTCCCGCGCCAAGGAAGAGGCCCCGGGCGTCTGGACGGTCAGTTCCGAGTCGAACGTTGGCAAGTCCGTGGAAGACCCGGACCGTGCCGCCCTGCCTGTTGTTCCGGAGCCTCCGGCGCGCCACTACGAGCCGGCGGCAGCCCAGCTCCCGCGGCCTGTCGAGGCCCCGGACGAAGCGTCCACCCTTGGATCCGGTGAGTCCCCGCGCCCGGCAGAAGTCCGGCAGCCCGTGGGCGCACTGGTCGGTGCGGGCAGCTCCTCCGGCGCCGGCTGGACTGCCTCCGCGCAGTATGGTCCTGCCACAGCAGCCGACCCGTCACCGGCCATGCCGGGCCCGGACGTCAGGAGCATCGCGTCGGCGCCGGCCCCAGCGGCTTACGCATCCGCCCCGGCCCAGTCTGCCCCGGCCCAGTCCGCCCCGGCCCCGGCAGCGACTCCAGGCGCAGCCGTGAAACAAAGCTTGTACCAGCGGCTGTCCAACAGCCCCGAGGCTGAAGCCGGCCGGGCCAAGGCTCCTGCGCGGCAGGCGGAGGCCGTCAAGACCTATGTCCAGGACACACCCAGCCCGGACGACGAAACGATTGAGGAATCGGGCGTGTTTGGACGCGCCGCCGTCGAGCGTATTCTGGGCGGAAAGCTGGTGGAGGAGCGGTCCCTGGACGGCAGCCCGATCCCACCGCGCTTCTAGCCCGCCCCGCGGGATGTACGGGCATCCTTCAACAAACGAGTCAAACGAACGAGGACATTGTGTACGAAGGTGCAGTTCAAGAGCTGATCGACGAACTGGGCCGCCTTCCCGGGGTGGGGCCCAAGTCCGCCCAGCGGTTGGCTTTCCATATCCTCGAAGCGGACCCGCAGGACATGAAGCGGCTCGTCGAAGCCATCACCACGGTGAAGGAACGGGTGAAATTCTGCACGGTGTGCGGCAACGTCACGGAGCAGGAGCTGTGCAACATCTGCCGCGACACGCGCCGGGATCCCTCGGTCATCTGCGTTGTGGAGGAGTCCAAGGACGTCCTGGCTGTTGAGCGCACCCGTTCCTTCCGAGGCCGGTACCACGTCTTGGGTGGCGCGATAAACCCCATCGCCGGAGTCGGTCCGGATCAGCTGCGCATCAGGGAACTCCTCACCCGGCTGAACGACGGCGCCATCCAGGAAATCATCATCGCCACCGACCCCAACCTTGAGGGTGAGGCCACGGCCACTTACCTGGCTCGGATGCTGAAATCGATAGGCATCACCGTCACCAGGCTCGCTTCCGGCCTGCCAGTGGGCGGAGATTTGGAGTACGCGGATGAAGTCACCCTGGGGCGCGCGTTCGAGGGCCGCCGCAACGCCCTGAGTTGATCCTGACAGCGACGGCACGCCATGGAACCGTTTCCCCCCATCGTCACTGAACGCCTGGAATTGCGCCTCGTGGCGCAAGCCGACGCCGCCGCGCTCCGAGGATTCCGGGGCCATCCCGACGCGGTCCGCTATTTGTCGCACCAACCCCTGACGGCGGGGCAAACGGACCGGCTCCTCGCTCAACTGCTGGTCCGGGCTGAACGCTCCACGGCCGATTGGTTCCACTACGCTTGGGCGGTAGTGCTCCGCTCCACCGGCACCGTGATCGGCGACGCCCGCACATGGAACTCGGCCGAGCCGCCGCTGCCCAGCGGGATTCCGGCGGACTTCGCTAGCCTCGGCTACCTCCTCCACCCGGACCACCACGGCAGGGGGTACGGCAGCGAAGCCGCCGGGGCACTGGTCCGCTGGCTCTTCACTGAGCGCGGGACGAACACCATCTACGCCGGCGTCTACGAACCGAACACCGCTTCGCGGCGCCTCCTGGAAGGTCTCGGCTTCGTCCAGGATCACTACTTCACCGCCGCCCAGGACACCCATGGCAAGGGGCTGGCCTCGTGGCGCTACCGTCTGGACCGCGCGGCGTGGCCCCTCGTCGAAGATGACTAGCGGGAGGCCACCATGCGGTCACAATTCAGCGCCGCGCCGTTCCCGGCGATAAACTTGGCACATCAGTTACGCCGTCGCGCCTTTTTGGTTGCTTGGCCCCGGAACCCCGATTTGATGCAGTGAGGGTGCGCCCATGAGTATGCCCACTACCGAAGTGAAAACCGAGAACCAGCCGCATGTGCTGCCCGCGGCCGCTGCCCGGACCAAGCAGCTCATTGTGCAGAAGTTCGGCGGTTCCTCGGTTTCCGACGCGGACGGCATCAAACGGGTGGCGAAGCGCGTCGTGGACGCCCAACGGGCCGGCAACGAAGTAGTTGTAGTGGTGTCCGCGATGGGTGACACCACCGACGAACTGCTGGACCTTGCCGCGCAGGTCACCGATTCGGCCCCCGCGCGTGAAATGGACATGCTCCTCTCCGCCGGTGAGCGAATCTCCATGGCCCTGGTAGCCATGGCCATCAACAAGCTGGGTGCCTCGGCCCAGTCCTTCACGGGCTCGCAGGCCGGCATGATCACCGACGGGATCCACGGCAAGGCGCGCATCATCGACGTCGATCCCCACCGGATCCGCACCGCCTTGGACAAGGGACACATCGCCATCGTGGCCGGATTCCAAGGCATGAGCCGCACCACCAACGAGATCACCACCCTGGGACGCGGCGGATCCGACACCACCGCCGTGGCCCTGGCCGCAGCGCTGGACGCCGACGTCTGCGAAATCTACACGGATGTGGACGGCATTTACACGGCGGATCCCCGCGTGGTGCCCTCCGCCCAGAAGATCGACCGCATCTCCAGCGAAGAAATGCTGGAACTGGCCGCCTCCGGTGCCAAGATCCTGCACCTGCGCTGCGTGGAATACGCGCGGCGCTTCGGCGTGCCGCTGCATGTGCGCTCGTCATTTAGTCAGAACGAAGGTACCTGGGTCATGCCAGGAGCCGACGACAAGATCAAGACTCAAGAGGGAGTTGCCTTGGAGCAGCCAATCATCTCCGGCGTTGCACACGACCGTTCCGAAGCCAAGGTCACCGTGGTGGGAGTCCCCGACATCCCCGGCAAGGCCGCCGCGATTTTCCAGGTCATCGCCGACGCGCACTCTAACATCGACATGATCGTCCAGAACGTCTCCACGCACGGGACGGGCCGGACGGATATTTCCTTCACCCTCCCCATCGTGGAAGGCGCCGACGCCCTCGCTGCCCTGCGTGCGGCGCAGCCGGAAATCGGCTTCGAGAGCATCGAATACAACGAACAGATCGGCAAGCTTTCGCTGATCGGCGCCGGCATGCGTTCCCACCCGGGTGTCTCGGCCACCTTCTTCAAGGCCCTGTCCGACGCCGGCATCAACATCAACATGATCTCGACGTCGGAAATCCGTATCTCTGTGGTGACGCACGCCGACCTGCTCGACGATGCAGTCCGGGCCATCCACAAGGCGTTCGACCTGGATAGCGAAGACGAAGCAACGGTCTACGGCGGTACCGGCCGCTAAGGCGGGCCCCGCCCAGCCACTACAGACAGCAAAAGGAACGGCACAGCGGCAAAACCGCTGTGCCGTTCCTTTTGTGCGTCTCACGACAGTGGGCTACGTGATGTCTTCCTTGCGGACCGCGTAGTGATGCCCCTCGGAGTCTGTCTCAACTTCGAAGTGGGCCAAGTCCTCTTCGGAAGCAGACTCAAAGTCGTCATGCGTGTGAACAACGGGCAGGGTCGGATCACCCCGCGTGGCGGGTCCGAAGAAGAACCGCAACTTGTCGGTCTGGCTCATGAAGCGCTGTATCGCCTTTGCCACAATTCCCACCCCCTTTCCCTCAGTCGGGTCAAGCAGTGCTGCATTGGCCGGTTGGTACCTGTGCCCATATTTTACGCCCGGGGACACGAAAAGGCCCCCCGCTGCCCGCCCGTAAGCGAGCTAGCGAAGGGACTTATCCTCAGGGTTCCTGGGCACCACGTAGGTGCTGCCGTCCGGCCTGCGAATCGTTTCCCACTGCTGGGTTTCCGCTTCGCGGCGGATAAGGAGGGCCTTGTTCTCGTCGGTCATCTCGTGGCTCAAGGCACTGCGGTTGGCCGGCCCGAAGATGGCCCGGAGCTTGCCGGTGGCACGCATGAACTTTTGGGCGGCGTTTTCCTTGCTGGCCATTGCGGATTCCCTTTCAGAACGATCACGTCCAATCCAGTGTACGCTAATCATTAGCCCACTAACGATCAAGGAGCGAGCAGTGACGAATCAGCGCCCGGCCGGTGCCCTCGAAGCGTCTGACGAAGACCTCCTGCTGGAACACCAGCTTTGCTTTGCCCTGACCGTAGCGTCGCGGAGCGTCGTGGGTGCCTACAAGCCGGTGCTGGACACGCTGGGGCTGACCCACCCGCAGTACCTCGTGATGCTTTGCCTATGGGAGTCCAGCCCGCGGTCGGTCCGGGACATCAGTGACGCACTGGCCCAGGAGCCGGCCACCATCTCGCCGCTGCTGCGTCGTCTCGAATCAGCCGGCTACATCACCCGCGGCCGCGCTGCCGGCAACGAGCGCGCCTTGGCCGTTGGCCTAACCCCCAGCGGCGCAGCCCTCAGGCAGCAGGCCACCGCAGTCCCGGGAACCATGATGGAGCGCTTGGGCCTGACCCGAGATCAGGTGGCCACCCTCCACCAGGCCATGACCGAACTAATCTCCGCCACCAAAACCGCCGCCGTAGGTGACGCCGCTGCGGGCGCTCACTGAGCTGTCACGGCGACGTTCAGCTGCGTTGAGGGCCCCGTTCCGAAAGTCATCAGGCCCGTCCAGTTTCCTGCCTCAAGTCCGGTCCAGCTGGCAGTGAGCTCGCCGCTGGCGCCGTTTTCAATGGTGAGGGGGTTGGGGCTGAGGGTCAGGTTTCCTGCGTCACCGGCAAGGATCATCACGTCAACCGACGCCGCGGTTGCCGCGTTGCCGGGGCTGGTAAACAGGTTGGCGGTCACCTTCCAGTCGCCTGCCACCGGATCCTTGATGGAGACTGCCTCGTTCGCCGCAGGCGTAGCCCCTGGATACAGCAGACCGGCCGGCGAAACCACGTACAGGTCGAAGTCCGCTGCCGGGTTGGCGGAGTTGACCGCAAACCTCGCAAGGGAAGAACCGGCTGGGACATTCACCACCTGAACGTCGTTCGCGGCGTCCTTGATCCCGGTGTAGGGCCCCGGAACCAGGCTGATCGCCGTCGAATTCGCTTTGGCAAGCCCCTTCACGGTCACGTCGATTGGCTCGGGACTGCCGGACGTTACCGGAATGACGACGCTGCCGCTGCCGCCCGCCGAGGAGGCGTTGACCACGGCCGGCGCAACCGCGGTCACCGAACGGATCGCCACCGGCGAGCGGACAGCCGTCTCATCCGAACTCCAGGTCAGCGACCCGCCAACAAAGGCGTCCAAGGTGGCGCCGGAGTTCGTGAACTGCACCGTGAACGTGGCCTTCTCACCTTCTTTCAGGGTCAGCACATCCGGGGTCACCTCAGCCGTGATCCCCGGAATATCGACGTCGGCGCTGTAGCTTCCGGCCGTCAAGGCAGTCACTGTGCGGGTCACGGTCTGCGTCCCTGTGAGGCCGCCGATGGCGATGGACGGCAGGTTCACGTCCTTGGCGGCCACCGGGGCAACGCCCAGCTGATGGCCCTGGCCCTGCAGGAAACCGAGCCAGTCGCTGGGGCCGGCGTCGTACACCAGCCCGGGCGTCGCGATCCGGGCCGGGTCGATTTGTCCGGCGCCCTGGGCAAAGACGTCGTGGACAGGGTTTCCTTCAGCGTCCACCAGGTCGTAGGCGGTGGTCATCATCGCTGACTTCACGGCGGCCGGGGACCAGAGGGCGTTCTTGCCCAGCAGCAGCGCCCCAAACCCTGCAATCTGCGGGGCTGCCATCGACGTTCCCGAGAGAAACCCGAAGTTCTGGCCGTTGGATCCGACCGGTGAGACAGCTGCCAGGACACCCACGCCGGGAGCCGCAATGTCAGGTTTCAAGAGGTCGCTGTTGGCTGCCAGGGTTGGCCCGCGCGAGGAGAACCCCGCAATTTGGGGAACCGGCGGCGGATCCAGCCCGGTAGTGTCAGTGGATACCAGGCTCGCCGTCAACCCCGCCTCGGCCGCAACCGCCTCTTTGATGGCAGGGTCCTCGACGTGGACCGTAGGAATACTGTGCAGGTCCACGTCCAGAGAGTTGGGCGTCAGGTTGACCAGGACCATGCCGACGCCGCCTGCCTGGGACACGGTCAGGCTCTTGGCGGTTCGGTCCACCACCCCCCTGTCACAGACCACGATCCGGCCTGCGGTCTTGGCCGGGTCCAGGGTGCCGGGCGCACACAGCGCAGCGTTGGCCTCGAGGGCCTCTGCTGTTTTCAACGTCGCGGCGAGCGCGATGGGCGCATCCGCAACTTCAGTGGCCATGATGCTGGCACCCGCGAACTTCTCGCCGCTGGACAGCTCCACCGTGCCCCGAAGGCTGCTGCTGTGGGTGGAGGCTGCCACGCTGGTCATCCACGGAGCGGCATGGTTGACGGTGCTGGCCGCCGGACCGGAGTTGCCGGCTGATGCGGCCAC
>Ga0307409_100001373_pt1 | contig 11880 bp, 8 predicted proteins | sample 322Ometagenome_2_FD_203888 | JGI IMG/M metagenome (GOLD analysis project Ga0307409, IMG submission 203888) | Maize rhizosphere microbial communities from greenhouse at UC Davis, California, United States - 322HYB-O-2 | ecosystem: Host-associated > Plants > Roots > Rhizosphere > Soil | place...
TTCGGATGAGCTGCTGATGGCGGGGAAGACTACGGCCTTGGAGGCCACGACGTCCTGGCATGCGGTGGAACCGAGGTACTCCACCCACTTGACGGATGCCGCCGGGTTCTTGGTGCCCGCCCAGACGGAGTCGGCCAGGCCGTTGAACATGCTGGCACGCTTGCCGTCAGGGCCCTTGGGGGTGGGGGCGAACGCCGTCTCCACGCCCTTGTAGGACTTGTACTGGCCAATCAGCCAGTCGCCGGTGGTGTTGATGGCGGCCTTGCCGGCGCCGAAGTTGTCAGCCAGGCTGGCGCCCACGGTGGTCTCAAGCTTGGGCATGTAGCCCTTCTCGATGAGCCCGGCCCACCAGGCGATGGTTTCCTGGAACTTGGGGTCGTCGTAGTTGAACTTGGTGCCCCAGGGATTCTTGTCCGTGTGGCTCCAGCCCGTGGTGGCGCTCAGGAAGCTCCACTCCGTCTGGCCCTGCCCCGAGCCGCTGCCTGCCAGGCCCAGCCCGTAGACTGCCACGTTGTTCTTGTCGAAGCCTGCCTCGTCGCCGCGCTTGCCGCTCTTGTCCACGGTCAGGTGCGCGATGGCCTTCTCGTAGCTGCCGCCGTCGGAAGGGTTCCAATCCAGGTTCGCCATCTGCTCGGCGGTAAGGCCGGCGGAGTCCGTCATGGCCTTGTTGTAGAACAGGCCCACGGTGTCCCAGTCCTTCGGGAGGCCGTAGCGCTTGCCGTCCTGCCCCACCCAGAGCTCGGGCAGGCCCTTGGTGTAGCTGTCCAGCTTGATGCCGTCCTTGGCGACGGCGTCATCGAGGGAGAGCAACTGCTTCTTCGCAGCGTACTCGGGGTACTTGGAGAGGTGGTTGGTGAAGACGTCCGGGGCCGTGCCGGCGACGAAACCGTTGGTCAGGGTGGTCCAGTAATCATCCCAGCCGCGCTGGGTGATCTTGACCTTGATGTCAGGATTGGCCTTGGTGAAATCGTCAGCGCACTGCTGGTAAGCGGGAAGCTGGTTGGCGTCCCACAGCCAGTAGTTGATTTCACCCTTGGCCTCGGTGGAGGCGGTGCTGCCTCCGCCGCAGGCGGACAGGGAGAGGGCGATTGCCGCGGCGGCAGCTGCGACGCCGATGGTCTTCTTCATGATGGACCTTTCGAGGGTGTTTTTGGGGGAAGGGGGAGTGCGGGGGGTTACTTGATGCCGGAGAAGCCGATGGAGTTGACGACCTTTTTGCCGAAGGCAATGAACAGCAGGAGCACGGGGATGGCGGCAACCAGGGTGGCGGCCATGAGCCCGGTCCAGTCAGGGGCGCCCTGCGGGGACTGGGACTTGAAGACGCCCAGGCCCACCGTCAGCACACGGACGCTTTCGTCCTGTCCCACCAGCAGCGGCCAGAAGTATTCGTTCCACTGGCCGATGAAGGTCAGCAGGGCAAGGGTGGCCAGGGGTGCCGCGGCGTTGGGGAGGACGATCTGGAAGAAGATGCGCAGGTGCTTGGCACCGTCGAGCATGGCGGCTTCTTCCACTTCCCGGGACATGCTGAGGAAGAACTGGCGAAGGAAGAAGATGGCGAACGGTGTCATGAACAGGAAGGGCAGCGTCATGCCGGCGAACGTGTTGAGCAGGCCCAGGTTCTTGATCATGAGGAAGTTGGGCAGCGCGGTGAAGATCGGCGGGACCATCATGGTGGCCAGGAAGAGGCTGAACACCACGTTCCGTCCGGGCCAGCGGAGCCGGGAGAAAGCGTAGGCGGCCATCGCGCTGAAGAAGACCTGCCCCGCGGTGGTGACGGTGGCGAAGATGACCGAGTTCCGCAGGTAGAGCCAGAAGTTGATTGCTGCTCCCGAGCCTCCCTCTGCGATGGCCTCTTCCGGGCTCTGCATTCCGAGGACCCGCTTGAAGGCGCCGAGGCTGAAGTCCGCGGGCAGCAGGTTGCCGGCGTTGGATGCCAGCGAGGCATTTGTGGACAGTGCGGTGCGGAGCATCCAGAGGAAGGGCGCCACCGTGACGGCGAGGGCGACGGCCACCAGGATCCAGGCCCCGACGCGGCGCCAGTTGACCGGCTTCCTCTGGACGGGAATGTTGTTGACGGACTTCTTGCGGGTGAGTGTGGAGGTGCTCATGGCTGGGGTTCCTTAGTCCAGATCCGATTCGTTGCCCTTGAGGAACTTCATTTGAACGAAGGCCACCAGGGCAAGAATGAGGAAGAGAATGACGGACAGTGCCGAGGCGTAGCCGAAGTCCGATTCGCCGAAGGCCTTTTGGTAGATGTACATCTGGATGACCCGTGAGGCATTGATGGGGCCGCCCGCGGTGGTCACTGCCACGGTGTCGAACACCTGGAAGGACCCGATCACCGTGACCACCAGCACCAGCACCATGACGGGGCGCAGGAGCGGCATGGTGATGCTCCAGAAGGTGCGGGTGGGGGACGCGCCGTCCAGCGATGCAACCTCGTAGACGTGGTTGGGGATCGACTGCAGGCCGGCGAAGATCAGCAGGGCGGTGTACCCCATGTGCCGCCAGACATTCACCCCGGCGATGGTGGGAATGGCCCATTGCTCGCTGCCGAAGAAGGCGATGCGCGGCAGGCCCATCCAGCTGATGATTTCGTTGACGATGCCGATCTGGTAGTCGAGCATCCAGAACCACAGCAGGGCGACGATGACGTTGGCCACCAGGAAGGGCAGCAGTAACGCGCCGCGGATGAACGTGGACTTGGCCACGCGGTGCATCAGCAGTGCCAGTCCGAGGGCGATCACGGTCTGGAAGCCGATGTTCAGCCCGACGTACTGGAGGGTGACGCCCATGGCGTTCCAGAACAGTTCATCGCCCAGCATGGCGGTGTAGTTCTTGATGCCGATCCAGGTGGGCTCACCCAGGATGCTGTATTCGGTGAAGCTGAGGTAGAAGCCTCGGATGGTGGGGACCAGATAAAAGAGAACGAAGCCGATCATCGCCGGGAAGACGAAGAACAGAGCCACTTTTAAGTCTCCGAGGCGGCGGAGGCGGCTCTTCGGGGCGGGCTGCACTGCCTTGGGGCGGCGGGCACGGTCTGCCGGGCCCTGTTGCTGCTTGGTAAGGGTGGTCATCATCGACCCTTTCCTGACTGTGATGTGGATTACAACTGGAGATGAATCTACACGAGTAGATCAGGGGTGGCAAGTATTTCTTCCTGTAAATACCGAAGATCGCCGCTATCGCGAAAAATTCGTTGACTCGAGTAGATTGCAGTGAAAGACTGTGGCCCAGGCCCGCACGGGTCCTTCACACCCGAAAGCTTCGGGCCAGTCAGGGAAAGGTAAACAATGACGTTTTCAATCGGAGTCGTCGGCGTCGGACAATTCGGCGGCCATTTCGCCCACCTCTTCAAGCTCCACCCCGGAGTCAGCGAGGTTTACGTCGTGGACGAACGGCCGGAACGCGCCGCCGCGGCGCAGGAGCGCTGGGGGCTTGACGGCACCAAGGCGGGTTTCGAGGAGCTGCTGGCGTCCGACGTCGACGCCGTCGCCATCTTCACGCAGCGCTGGACGCACGGGCCGCTGGTGGAGCAGGCGCTGCGCGCCGGGAAGCATGTTTACTCCGCAGTTCCCATGGCGGTTTCGGAAGAAGAGATCGAGCGCATCATCGAGGCGGTGAAGGAAACCGGGCTGGTCTATGCCATGGGTGAGACCAGCTACTACAACCCCGCCACCGTCTACGCCCGCAACCAGCACGCGGCCGGCAAGTTCGGCCGGATCTTCTACAGCGAGGGCGACTATGTGCACGACATGGATTTGGGTTTCTATGATGCCTACCAGTACAGCGGCGGGGACGCCTGGAAGTCGACGGCGAGCTACCCGCCCATGCTGTACCCCACCCACGCCATCGGCGGTGTCCTGGGCGCGCTGCCATCACACGCCGTCAGCGTGAGCTGCATCGGAGTCCGGGACGACCGGAACGACGGCGTCTTCGACAAGGACGTGAGCATGTTCGGCAATGACTTCTCCAACGCCACCGCGCTCTTTGAACTGAATGACGGCGGCGCCATGCGCACCAATGAGATGCGCCGCGTGGGCTACCCGTCGCACATCCGCGAATCCCGCTTCCGCTTTTTCGGCACCGAAGCCAGCTTCGAGCAGCTCGCCAAGGTGACGGTGTGGCAGGACAAGGAGAACGTCCACGACATCTCAGAGCAGGTGGAAACCCGGCCCAGCATCCCGCTGGACGACCCCTCGCTGGCCGACGTTGCCCCCGAACTGCGTGACGCGTTCATCTCCGGGCTCGCCCCCGTGCATGACCGCAGCCGCCTGCCGGAGGAGTTCCTCGGCGCCCCCAACGGGCACGAGGGCAGCCACCAGTTCCTGGTGGACGACTTCGTGACGGCGGTGAACGAGGGCACCCTGCCGCCCGTCAATGCCTGGGTGGCGGCACGGTTCACCCTGCCCGGGATCGTGGCGCACGCTTCGGCTCAGCAGAACGGCGAACGCCTGCCCATCCGCGATTTTGGCGACGCTCCCCGGGGTGCATAGCTAGCATGTACTCCATGACCACTCCCGTAACGCACCCGACCCGAGGCCCGGTAACCCGCAAGGATGTTGCCCGCTACGCAGGGGTGAGTACGGCTGTGGTCAGCTACGTGGTCAACGGCGGGCCCAAGCGGGTTGCGCCGGCCACGGAAGCGAAGGTCCAGGACGCCATCCGCGTCCTGGGCTACCGCCCCAACGCCGCGGCGCGCGCGCTGAAACTCGGGTCCAGTGAGACGATCGGCTTGATCATTCCGGACAACAGCAACCCGTTTTTCTCGTTGCTGGCCCACGCGGTGGAAGACGCCGCCGGCGAACTCGGCTACGCGTTGTTCCTGACCAATTCCGACGGCGACCTCGCGAAGGAACGCCGGCACATCCGCAACCTGGCCGCCCGGCAGGTGGACGGTGTGGTGCTGGCGAGCGTCCTTTCCGAACCGGACCTTGCGGACCTGGAAGCCGCGGAAATTTCATCGGTCCTGCTGAGCCACAGCGAGAGGCCCGCCGGCGTCACGAGCGTCGGCGTGGACCTGGCGGCGGGCGCCCGCACCGCGGTGGAACACCTCATCGGGCATGGCCACACCAACATCGGCCTCGCAATGGGCACCACCACGGCCAACGAGGCGGACGACCGTGAACAGGGCTGGCTGCAGGCGCTCAAGGCCGCCGGCCTGCCCGAGGGCCCCATCGCACGCAGCGCCTTTACGCGGGATGGAGGCTACGCGGCCGGAAAGCGCCTATTGGCGTCGGGGCACCGGCCCACCGCTATTTTCGCGAGTTCGGACATGCAGGCCGTGGGCATCCTCCGCGCCCTGCATGAAGCGGGACTCTCCGTTCCGGGGGACATTGCCCTGGCCGCCTTCGACGGTTCGGTGGAGGCGGAATATTCGTGGCCACCGCTGACCACTGTGGAGCAGCCGGTGCGCGACATGGCTGACGCCGCTGTGCGCGCGCTGGTCGGGGCCGGCAGGGGCGAGCCGCCCCGACACCACGTCTTCCCCACACGGCTGCTGGTCAGGCAGTCCTGCGGCTGCCCGTAACGGTAGTACGTCGGGTGCCCGGCGGGCGGGCGGCCGCCGGCCGGCCTAGCCCGCGTTGACGATCCGCAGCCGGCTGACGCTTTCCTGCAGGATCCGCCGCGCGTCCGTGCTGAGGCCGGCGTCGCTGATGACCTCGTCGGCGTCCTCGAACCCCGCGATGGTGCTCATGCCCTGGGTGCCCCATTTGGTGTGGTCGGCCACCACCACCACCTTGCGCGACGCCGCCACGAACGCCCTGTCCGTTTCGGCCTCCAGGAGGTTCGGTGTGGTGAAGCCGGCGTCGGGATCCATGCCGTGCACACCCAGGAACAGCAGGTCCAGGTGCAGCGTCTTCAGCGCCGCCGTCGCAATGGGGCCCACCAGCGCGTCCGACGGCGTGCGCTCGCCGCCGATCAGGATCACCGTGGAACCATAGCGTCCTGCCCCGGAGGACGAGCCGTGGTGGAAGAGATCGGCAATGCGGATGGAATTGGTCACCACGGTGATGCGCGGTCCGTTGACGAGTTCCTTGGCGAGCGCCCAGGTGGTGGTTCCGGCGCCCAGTCCCACGGCCATCCCTTCATGGACCAGCGAGGCCGCTTCGAGGGCAATGGCCCTCTTCTCCGCCGTGAGCTGGGTGGACTTCTGCTCGAAGCCGGGTTCGTGGGTGCTGGCATCGCCGGGGAGTTTGGCGCCGCCATGGATCCGCTCCACCCGTCCGCCTTCCTCGAGCAGCTCGATGTCCCGCCGGACGGTCATGAGCGACACCCCGAGCTGCTGGGCGAGGTCCGAGACACGGACCACCCTCTCGCGCTGGACGGCGTCCACGATTGCCTGGTGGCGTGCTGCGGGGAGCATGGAGTTCCTTTCTGGCCGGGGCAGGGGGAATGCTGTCCCCGTCAGCTTCCATCATGGTCTACCCCTTGCTGGAACCGAGAGTCAGCCCCGCAACAAACTGCCGCTGCAGGAGCAGGTAGATCACCAGGGTGGGGATGACGGTGATGACGGCGCCGGCGGCCAGGAGGTTGTAGTTGTTCAGGAACTGGCCCTGGAGGTTGTTGATGGCGGTGGTGATCGGGAGGCGGTTGCCACTCTGGATGAACAGGAGCGGCCAGAAGTAGTCGTTGTAGATAAAGATGACCTGCAGGGTGCCGAGCGCGGCGAACGCCGGCCGGCACAGGGGCAGGATGATCTCCCGGTACTGCCGCCAGATGCCGGCGCCGTCCACCAGTGCGGCTTCCGTCAGGTCAGAGGAGAGCGCCTTCATGTAGTTGGACAGCACGAACGTGCAGAACCCCATCTGGAAGGCCGTGTTGACGGCGATGACGACGATGTAGGTGTTCAGCATGTTGCCGGAATCGCTGAAGGAGTAGGGCACCTCGAAGTGCTTGGCCATCTCGAACAGCGGCGCAGCGAGGACCTGCGGCGGCAGGAGGTTGCCGGCGGTGAACATGATGAGCAGGGTGATGTTGAACTTCCAGTTCACCCGGCTCACGGCGAATGCCATCAGGGAAGCCAGGAACAGGGTCACGAGCACTGCCGGAACCGTGATGATCACCGAGTTCCAGAAATAGGTGGCGAAGCCGCCCTGGGACCAGGCCTGGATGAAGTTGTCGAAGTTGAATGCGCCGGCCAGGCTGAAGTAGCCGTGCTCGTTGGTGGATGCCACCGGACGGAGGGCGGTGAAAACGGACCAGCCCAGGGGGACCAGCCACATGACGGCCATGACCGTCAGGAAGATGTGTGTCCCGTAGTGGCGCTTGGGCCGGCTGCCGGAGCGGGCGGCGGTATCGGTGGCGGGTCTGCCGGCGCGGGCTGCAGTGGTGCTCATGCTTTGTTCTCCTTGCCGAACGTGCGGCTGAGGTAGAAGACGATGGGGACGAGGGAGATGACCAGCAGCACCACAGCCAGGGCCGAGCCGACGCCGATCACCTGGCCTTCGCCCACCAGGTTCTGGATCACCAGGGCGCTGAGCATTTCCAGGCCGTTGGTGCCGCGGTTGATGACGTACACCACGTCAAAGGCCCGCAGCGACTCGATGATGGTGATGACCACGATGACGATGTTGATGGGACGCATGGCCGGAAAGACCACCCGGAAGAACGTCTGGTAGCCGTTGGCCCCGTCGATCGCGGCGGCCTCCTTGAGGCTGGGGTCCACGCCCTTGAGCCCGGCCAGGTAGAGGAGCATGACGTAGCCGGCGTGCCGCCATGTAGCCGCAACCATGGCGGCCCAGATGTTGACGGACGAATCCCCGAACCAGTCCACGGCCTGTGGGGTTCCGGCGGTGCCCAGCAGGAAGTTCAGCAGCCCGTTGTCGCGCTGGTAGAAGAGCTGCCAGATGATGCCAATCAGGGCCAGCGACAACATCACGGGGGCGAAGAAAATGCTCTGGTAGATCTTGCTGCCGCGGATGTTCTGGTCCAGCAGCACAGCCAGCAGCAGGCCCAGCGGAGTGGCGACAAGTGCCAGGAACAGGAGCCACAGCATGTTGTGCTGCACCGCCGGCCAGAACGGCGGGTAGTCCTGGGAGATGTATTGGTAGTTGTCCAGGCCGGCGGGGCGGATGTCGCCCAGGTCCAGGCCGTTCCACCGGGTGAAGCTCAGGCCCACGGACATCAGCATGGGCAGCCACACCAGGGTCAGTTCGATCAGGGTGGGGATGCCCACCATCAGAGACAGAACTACCTTGTCCCGTCCGGACAGGCGGCGGACCCGCCCGCCCCTGGCCTTCCTGGTTCTACCCCGCTTCGCGGAAGCGCCTTCAGGCTCCCTTGATTCCGGCGGAATCAGTTCTCTTGCAGTGCTGCTCATGGAAGTCTTCCCTCGCTACTGGGCCGCGTACAGCGTCTTGGCCTGTGCTTCGAGGTTTTTGACGTCCATCTTGCCGTCCTTGATGAAGCTCTGCAGGGCAGGGATCATCACGTTGTTGGCCATGGCGGGAAGGGCGTCCCGGTCGAAGAACTGGCTGATGTACTTTGCGTTCGCGATGGTGTCCGCGCATGTTTTGTTGAGCGGCGTGAACTTGGACGTGTCCGTGCCCTTCGCTGTGGCGATGTTCGAGGAATCCACCGCGGCGTACGCGTCCTGGGCTTCTGCCGTTCCCAGGAACGCCAAGAAGTCCCGCGCAGCCTTGTTTTCGCCGCCCTTTTTGGACAGCAGGAGGCCGTCGATGGGGGCTTCGACGGCGTCGCGGCCTTCCATCGCGATCTCCGGGAAGGCGAAAAATTCAATGTCCGCCAGGACGGCGGGATCGGTGAATTGCTGGGTCACGAAGGAACCCAGCAGGTACATGCCGGTCTTCTTGGCCTCCAGTGCCTTTGCCGCGTCCTGCCAAGTCTGGCCGAGGGCTGCCGGATCCTGGAAGGGAAGGAGTTCCGACCACGTGTCAAAGACTGCGCTGACCTTCTGCTGGTCCCAGGATTCCTTGTGCGCGCAAAGGTCCACATGGAACTGGTAGCCGTTGAGCCGCATGTTGACGTAGTCGAAGGTGCCCATGGCCGGCCAGCCGTCCTTGTCGGCAAAGCCGATCGGGATGATGCCGTCGGCCTTCATCTTGGTGGCCAGGGCTTTGAGGGCGTCGAAAGTCTCCGGCACCTCGTAGCCCTTCTCCGCCCACAGGCTCTTCCGGTAGAAGAAACCCCACGGGTAGTTGTAGTTGGGGACGAAGTACAGCTTGCCGTCCGGGCCGGTGGAGGCTTTCTTGAGCGCGTCGGAGTAGTTGGCGCCGATGCTTTCCCAGACGTCGTCGATGGGGGCGAGGAGTCCTTTGCCCGCGTAGTACTGCATGCGGTAGCCGGCGAACCACGTGAAGGTATCGTCCGGCGAGCCCTGCAGGTAGGAGTTGATCTTGTTCTGGAAATCGTTGTGCGGCACCACATTGGTGGTGACTGTCTTGCCGGTCTTGGCAGTGAAGGCGTCTGTGACGGCCTGGTACGCGCGCTTGGGCACATCGTCCGAGGACCCGGAACCGAACGTCAGGCCGGGCGAGTCGGAACCTGTGGCTGACGGGCCGCTCCCGCCGGTACAGGCTGCGAGGAACGGAATCCCGGCCAGGCCTGCTGCGCCGACGCCGACGGTTTTGAGGATGGTCCGCCGGGTGGGGTAAGCGGCTGCCGACGCATCAAACTGTGCTGCCATGTTCTCTCCCTTGAAAAATAGCTGCCTGTGAGGCACCTCACATGCTCACGACTATAACGTCTCAAAAGAGAACAGGAAAGAACGGGAAACAACATTTCGGCTGCAGTCAGTGTTTGAATCGTCACAAAGCACTTCGGCCCCGTTTTCCCCGCCGAAGCGAGGGAAAACGGGGCCGGCCAGTACCGCGGGGGCGGGGCTTACGGGGCGTTACTTTCTGAGCGACGCTGCGATCTGTGACATGACCGTGTTGTCTGCGAGTGTGGTGGCGTCGCCAACTTCGCGGCCTTCCGCGACGTCCTTGAGGAGGCGGCGCATGATCTTGCCGGAACGCGTCTTGGGCAGTTCCGGCACCACAAGGATGGTCTTGGGTTTGGCGATCGGGCCGATCTCCTTGCCCACGTGGTTGCGGAGTTCCTGGACGATCGCGTCGCCGGAGTCCACTGCGTCCTCGCGGAGGATCACGAACGCGACGACGGCCTGTCCGGTGGTTTCGTCGGCGGCGCCCACCACGGCGGCTTCCGCGACGGCCGGGTGGCTGACCAGGGCGGATTCGATTTCCGCGGTGGAAAGCCGGTGGCCGGAGATGTTCATGACGTCGTCCACGCGCCCCAGGAGCCAGACGTCGCCGTCGTCGTCCTTCTTGGCGCCGTCACCGGCGAAGTACATGGTCTCAAAACGGGACCAGTAGGTCTCCTTGAACCGCTCCGGATCGCCCCAGATGCCGCGGAGCATGGCCGGCCACGGTTCGCGGATCACCAGGAAGCCGCCGTGGCCGTTCGGCACGGACTCGCCGAGCTCATCCACCACGTCCACGGCGATGCCGGGCAGCGGAACCTGGGCGGAGCCGGGCTTGGTGGCGGTGACGCCGGGCAGCGGGGCGATCATCTGGGCGCCGGTTTCGGTCTGCCACCAGGTGTCCACGATCGGTGCCGGGTTCTCCTTCTTCTCACCGTTTTTGCCCGCGTTGGCGCCAATGACGTTGCGGTACCACATCCAGGCCTCGGGGTTGATGGGTTCGCCCACGGAGCCCAGGACGCGGATGGAGGAGAGGTCGAACTTGGCCGGGATCTCCTTGCCCCACTTCATGAAGGTGCGGATCGCGGTGGGGGCGGTGTAGAGGATGGACACCTTGTACTTCTCCACGATCTCCCACCAGCGGCCCTGGTGCGGGGAATCCGGGGTGCCTTCGTACATGACCTGGGTGGCACCGTTGATCAGCGGGGCGTAGGCGACGTAGGAGTGGCCGGTGATCCAGCCGACGTCGGCCGTGCACCAGTAGACGTCCGTTTCCGGGTGGAGGTCGAACACGGCCTTGTGGGTGTAGGCGCCCTGGGCCAGGTACCCGCCCGTGGTGTGCAGGATGCCCTTGGGCTTGCCCGTGGTGCCGGACGTGTAGAGGATGAACAGCGGGTGCTCGGAGTCATGGCCCACGGCGGTGTGCTCGGCGGAGGCCGCCCCGACAGTGTCGGCCCACCAGTGGTCCCGGCCCTCATGCCAGTCCACGTCCTGGCCGTTGCGCTTGACCACGACGACGTTCTCGACGGTATGGCCGCTGCCGTCTCCTTCGTGGGACAACGCGTCGTCCACTGCATGCTTCAGGGAGCTGGGCTTGCCCCGGCGGTAGGTGCCGTCGGCGGTGACGACGAGTTTGGCCCCGGCGTCGTCGATCCGGGAGCGCAGGGCCTCGGCGGAGAATCCGCCGAACACCACAGAGTGGACGGCGCCGATCCGGGCGCAGGCCAGCAGGGTGATGACGGCCTCGGGGATCATGGGCAGGTACACGGCCACGCGGTCGCCCTTGGCCACCCCGAGGGACTCAAACGCGTTAGCGGCCTTCTTCACCTCTTCGGTGAGCTCGGCGTAGGTGTAGGCACGGCTGTCACCTGGTTCGCCTTCGAAGTAGATGGCCACCCGGTCCCCGAGCCCGTTTTCGACGTGCCGGTCCAGGGCGTTGTAGGCGGCGTTGATCTCGCCGCCGACGAACCACTTCGCGAAGGGTGGATTGGACCAGTCCAGGGTCTCGGTGAAGTCCTTGCTCCAGGTGAGCAATTCGCGCGCCTGCTTTGCCCAGAATGCCGGACGGTCGGCGTCGGCCTCTGCATAGTCCGCAGCAGTGACCACCGCGTTGGCGGCGAAGTCCTGTGACGGGGCGAACTTCCGGTCCTCCTGGGAGAGGTTCTCGAACGCGTCGCCGTTCCCGGTGTGGGCGCTGTTTGCTGAGGCCCCGTTGG
>Ga0307409_100001374_pt1 | contig 11879 bp, 6 predicted proteins | sample 322Ometagenome_2_FD_203888 | JGI IMG/M metagenome (GOLD analysis project Ga0307409, IMG submission 203888) | Maize rhizosphere microbial communities from greenhouse at UC Davis, California, United States - 322HYB-O-2 | ecosystem: Host-associated > Plants > Roots > Rhizosphere > Soil | place...
GCGGGGGCCTTCCCGGCACCACGAACTGTTGCTGTGAGCACGTCTTTCAGCGTCGCCTGATCGGTCGGCCCCGCCGGGCACCACCGCCGATACGGGAGGAGGTGTCCGTGGTGGAGCTGCTGGTCTCACGCTGCGCCGGCCTGGATGTGGCCAAGGACGAGGTCGTGGCCTGTGTGCGGGTGCCGGCCGGCAAGGGCGGCCGCCGCCAGGAGGTCCGCACCTATTCGACCTTCACCTCGGGCTTGGAGGCGCTGGCGGACTGGTTGGCCGCCGAAGGCGTCACCCAGGTGGTGATGGAGGCCACCGGCCAGTACTGGAAGCCGATCTGGCAGGTGCTGGAGGAGCGGGGCTTCCAGCTGCTGCTGGTCAACGCCCGCCAGGTCAAGATCCTCCCCGGCCGCAAGACCGACGTGGCCGATGCCGCCTGGCTGGCCGAGTTGCTGGAGCATGGACTGCTGCGGGGCAGCTTCGTGCCCCCGGCGGCCATCCGCCAACTGCGGGATCTCACCCGCTACCGCAAGCGCCTCATCCAGGCCCATACCGCCGAGGTCCAACGCCTCCAGAAGACCCTGGAGGACGCCGGGATCAAGCTGGACTCGGTCGCCGCCGACGTGGTTGGGGTCTCGGGCCGGGCGATGCTGGCCGCCCTGGTCGCCGGGGAGCGCGACCCCAGGTCCTGGCCGAGCTGGCCCGTGGCCGGCTGCGCAACAAGCTCCCCCAGCTGCGCCAAGCGCTACGGGGCCGGTTCGGGGACCACCACGCCCTGCTGGTGCGCCTGGTCCTTTCCCACCTGGAGCAGCTGGAGGGCGCCATCGCGGCGCTCGACCGCCAGGTCGAGGAGGTGATGGCCCCTTCGCCCGGGCCCGGGACCGGCTGGACACCATCACCGGGGTGGGCAAGCGGGCCGCAGAGACGATCATTGCCGAGATCGGGGTGGACATGAGCGTGTTCCCCACCGCCGGGCACCTGGCCTCCTGGGCGGGACGCTGCCCGGGCAACAACCGCACCGGGGGCAAGCGCCGCTCCGGCAAGCCCGCCAAGGGCAACCGCTGGCTGGGTGAGGTGTTGACCGAGTGCGCCTGGGCCGCGGCCCGCAGCCGCGACAGCTACCTGTCGGCCCAGTTCTGGCGGCTGGCCCGCCGCATCGGCAAGAAGAAGGCGGCCATGGCTGTGGGCCACTCGATCCTGGTGATCGCCTGGCATCTGCTCACCGACGACTGTGACTACCAGGATCTGGGTGGCGACTACTTCGTCCGCCGCGACGCCGACCGTGCTCGCCAGCGAGCCGTTGCCCAGCTTCAGGCCCTCGGTTACCAGGTCACCCTCCAACCCCTCGCCGCGTGACGGGGATTCTCCTTTCAGGATGAGGCCGCTGGTTCAAGTCCAGCCAGGCCCACTGAATCCCTCTGACCAGCACATTTGCTTGGAGCGGTACCGACTGTCAGCGCCCGCTGCACCTTGAGGCCGTAACGGGATGAGGTGTGCGCTCCGAGGCGTCAGCGCCGAGGCCACCGCCGCTGACCAGCGCCTTCGCCGGTTCGCCGACTGCGGCGAGGTGTCGGATGCTGTCGGCATAGCGGTCGAAGAACGCATTACTGGGAGCGCAGCCTGTCAGCGCGGGCGGCAAGGCCGGCCTCCAGCACCCGGCTGCTCGCCGGCCAGCATCGGGTGGGTTCATGGTTTGGCGAACCCCCAGCTGCCGGCGTTCCAGAACGGCCCCTCGGTGGTCGAGTTGTTCCTGACGTTCACCAGGTCCTGGCGAAAGGCGAGGAAGCTGGGCAGCTGGTAGAGCGGGATCGAGGGGAGCTGGGTCCAGAGCTGCTGGTCGATCTGGTTGCCGATGGCGGCCGCCTTGGCCGGGTCCAGTTCACCGGCCGCCCGCCGGAACAGGTCGTCGACCTTGGGATCGGAGAACCCGCCGTGGTTGCCGCCGCCGCCAGTCCGGTAGATGTCCTGACTATTGGAGATCGGGAATGGGTTGCCAATCCAGGCGAAGTCGGCGATGTCGAAGTTGCCATCGTCCACCCATCCGAAGAAGGCCGAGATAGGGCCGTTAGCGATCCGTAGGCGGATGCCAGCCTTGGCCAGCTGGGCCTGGAGTAGCTCACCCTCGGCCTTGCGCCGCGGATCTCCGGTGAAGGTCGAGCAGCGCAGCTCCAGCCGCTTGCCGTCCTTGGCGTAGACGCCGTCGCCGCCCAGGGTCCAGCCGGCCTGCTCCAGCAGCTGCTTGGCAGCTTGGGTGTCGCCTTTGCCGTAGCCGCCGGCGTGGTCCTGGTAGGGCTGCTGGCCGGTGAGCCAGATCCGGTTGCCGAGCGGTTGGGCGTTGGGATCCACCGGCCGCAGCAGGCGGTCAACCAGTTGCTCGGTGTCGATCGCGGTGGCAATCGCCCGGCGGACGGCCAGGTCGGCCAGGATCGAGTTCTTTAGGTTGAAGGTGAGGTGCTCGAAGCCGAGCGTTGGGCTGGCCTGGCCGCGTACTCCGGGCAGCCGTCTGATGTGGGTGATCAGGTCAGTGGTGGGCTGGGGTCTGATCAGGTCGGCCTCTCGGTTGCGCAGGGCGTCGAGCTGGGCGTCGGAGTCGGGCACCAGCCGGATCACGATCTGGTCCAGGTGGGCCCTGGGACCCCAGTAGCGGTCGTTGCGCCGTAGGGTCACCGTCTCGCCCTGCCGGAACCGGGCGATCCGAAACGGCCCACCTGATGGGATGCCCTCCGGGTGCTTGTCGAGGCCGCGGTTCCAGCCCCCTGGCTGCCGCCGGACGTAGTGGGCTGGGAGCAGGTTAGTAAACAGGCCCTGCCACTCGGCGAACCTCTGGTCGAGGATCACGGTGACCGTCTTGCCGTCCGCCGAGCCGGTCACCTGCTTGATCCGCTCATACCCAGTGGTGGTGTACGCGTCGATCTTGGGGTTGGTGCCGTCGAGGTGCTTCCAGAGGTAGTGGAAGTCGTCGGCGGTGATCGGCGTGCCGTCCGACCAGGTGGCATCGGGCCGGATCTGGTAGGTGATGGCCTGGGGATCCTGACCGGTCAGCTCGGCGCTCACCATGAAGCTCCGGTCGAGCCGGACCGAGAAGTCGGGCTGGATGCGGAACACCGAGGGGTACATGCTCACGGCCACGTCCTGGACGCCGGGGCTGTAGTCCTTGATTGTGTTGGGGTTGAACCCACTCACCTCAAAGGTGCTGGCGACCCGGACGGTGCCGCCGTCCCGGATCCCAACGCCCTGCCGGCTCGACTCGCCCCTGGGGTCGCCGGCGCGCAGCACCACGACGCCGGCCACGACGACCGTCACTGCGGCCAGAGCGGCCAGCCATCGCCAGCGCCGCATCCCGGTCACTGATCCAGCCCCAGGCGGTGGGCGACCGCGGCCGCCTGCCCACGGCCGGCCACCCCCAGCTTGGTCAGGATGCGGGAGACGTGCACGCTGGCCGTCTTTTCGGTGATGAACAGCTCCTGGCCGATCTGGCGGTTCGTGTGACCGGCGGCCACCAGCGCCAGCACCTCGGCCTCCCGCCGGGTCAGGCCCAACGAGGCGATCTGCGAGGGCGGCCCCTGCGGTGCTGCCGCGGTGGCGACCGGCTCCTCGAGGTGGAGGCGGCCGCGTCGGGCGAGCAGCTCGATCTCGCGTCGCAGCGGCCCGGCCTCTAGGGCCACCGCGATCTTGTGCGCGGCCTGGAGCACCGGTTGGATCTGGGCCCGGGGCGCCCGGACGGCAAGCAGCGCCTCCGCCTGCCGGAAGCGGGCGTACGCGGCTCGATAGGGCAGCTGGAGGCGCTCCCAGCCCTCGGCGGCCCGCTGCCACGCTTCTGGGACTGAGCGGCCCTGGAGCCGGGACCATTCGGCCTCTCCCGACGCCGCATGGCAGAGAGTCCAGGCGTCCCCAGGATCGCCGGCCCGGCCGGTCAGCGCTCGGAGGGTGGCGAGGAGGGGCTCGGCCCGTCGGTGGGCCTGCTGGACGCCGGCCCCTGAGCGGGCCGCCCGCGCCAGGTCGGCGGAGTCGGCCTCGACCCGCAGCCCGAGCGCGTAGACCCCGGCGAACCCCAGCGGTGCTAGATCCTCCCCTGGGTCCAACCGCTCGACAGCGCTCACGGCCTGGTCCACAGCGGCCCGTGCGTCGTCATACCTGCCCTCCTGGAGGGCCAGCTCAACCAGGCCGGCGAATACCAAATCCCCTGAGCTCGGCGACGGGTCCAGCCGTCCGGCTAGCTGCAGGTGCTCCCGGGCCGCCTGCAAGTTGCCCCGGCCAAGCTCCAGCAGCCCCTTGATCCCGTGCAGCACGGCGGCGGACCAGCTGTCGCGCTCCAAGGCCCCGGACAGGACGCGGTCGCTTTCCTTCCAGTCGCCGAACTCGAACAGCTGCGCGGTCATGTGGGCGGTCAGGACGCTCCCCATCGCCCACTCCAGGCCCAGTTCGCGGGCGACCGCCAACCCGCGCACCGACACCTTATGTGCCTCCGGCAGCCGGCCGATGTTCCACAGCGTCGAGCCGAGATTCAGGTAGGCGCGGACGATGCCCTCGGCGTTGCCGACCTCCTCGGCGATCCGCCGCGCCTCTTCGAGCTGTGCAGTGTCGGCGGTGCAGGATCCCAGGATGTCCAGGGCGTGGCCCTCCTCGGCCCGCGCTCCGACCGTGCGGGCGACCGCCAGGGCCTGCTTGGCACAGCCCACGGCGTCGCGGTCCCGGTCGGCCATCATCAGCCATTGCGCGAGGTGGCCCAGGACGCGGGCGCGTTCGGCTGACGGCTCGGCCGGCATGATCTGTACCGCTTGGTCGAGGGCGGCCAGACAGCCCGGCTCGTCGCCCACATGCCAGCGCTGCCCCCCCAGCCGCATGTACAGCAGCGCCACCCGCACCGGGTCGACCGCCGGGTCGAGCCGATCGAGCGCCTCGGTGAGTAGTACCAGGGCGCGCTGGGCTTGTGCGGCGAACCCGGCGGCGTCGGCCGCTCTGGTCAGCAGGTCCACTCGGTCCAGCCCGGCCAGCGAAGCGGGCTGCAGCACCTGGTCCCATAGCTCAAGGGCGCGCTGGTAGTGGCGTTGAGCCTCGGGGAAGGCGCGGGCCCGTTCGGCAGCCTGGCCGGCTTGAACCCGGGCGGGCAGGGCTCGAGTGGGCTCGGCGGCCGCATCCCAGTGGGCGGCCAGCTCGGCGGCGGCCACCGCAGGCGGGCCATCGGCCAGCTCGGGCTGCTCGGTAAGCGCCTTGGCGAGGCCGGCGTGCAGCCGGGCCCGTTCGCCGGGGAGCAGGTCGGCGTCGACGACCTCGCGGAGCAGCGCGTGCCGGACCTCGTAGCCGTCCTCGCCCGGCGCCGTCACCAGCAGCTGGTTGACAACCGCGGCCCGCAGCCCCTCGACCAGCGCTCGATCCTCCAGGCCGGCGGCCGCGGCCAGCAGCCGGTGAGAAACCTGCCGGCCGGCCACCGTTACCACCTCAAGTACTTGCCTGGCCGGTCCGGGCAGCGCCGCCAGCCGGCCCCGGAGCAGATCGCGCAGGGTCGCCGGCAGCCCACCGGAGCCGGCCCGTATCGCTACTAGCAGTTCCTCGGTGAAGAAGGGGTTGCCTTGCGAGCGGGCAAACACGGCATCCACGAGGTCGGTGGCCGGGGACTCCCCGAGGATGCCGGCCAGCTGCGCCCCCGTGTGGACCTGGTCCAGCCTCGGGAGTTCGATGCGCGCGACCCGCCCGCCGCGGTCCAGCTCGGCCAGATAGGGGCCCAGCCGCTGCTGACCCGGTTCGTCGTTGCGGTAGGTGACCACCAGCAGCACCCGCTCGCGGTGTAGATTACGAACGAGGAAGGCCAGCAGGTCGCGGGTGGAGCGGTCGGCCCAGTGCAGGTCCTCGACCACCAGCACCAGTGGGGCCTGTTCGCTCAGGCGTCCCAGCAGCCCCAGCAGCAGCTCGAACAGCCGGGACTGGGCGGCCTGGTCGGACTGGCCAGAGCGGTCGGGTTCACCCAGGGCAGGCAGCAGGCGGGCCAGCTCTGGCCAGGACGGGCCGATCAGCTCGCGGACCGCTCCCACCCCGACATCGGCGAGCAGGATCCGCAGGGCCTGCACGACCGGCGCATAGGGCAGGGCGCCGTCGCCGACCGGCACACAGCCACCGGCCAGCACCCGGATTCCATCGGTGGCGCGGTGGGCGGTCAGCTCGGCGACCAGGCGTGTCTTGCCCACACCGGCTTCGCCCCCCACAAGGACGACGGCCGGGTCAGCATCTGCGGCCCGCCCCCTGGCCGCCTCCAGGAGCTCCAGCTCCTCGACACGGCCGACAAAGGTCAGGCTCGCCACGCGGCCGCCCATCTCGCCGGGATTATCCCCCGCGACCGGCCGGAGGGAAACGGCCGCCGTACCGGGTCAGCGACCAAAGATGGGGACCAGCCAAGCGCCGGCGTAAGGCACATGCCGGATTCCGGACGCCCGCCGCAGGACCATCCTGAGCTGGCCAGCGACAACCGACGCTCGACCGGTTCGCTGGGACAAGCAGGCCGAGCTGCAGGAATGGAAGGACACATGCACAACCAGCATGCCGGGCTGAGCCAGGTCCTGGCCGAGCAGCACATCACCCAACGGCGAGAGCAGGCCGCCCATGCGCGGCTGTCACGCGGCGCTCACCCGCCGCGCCGGCGAAGGCGGTGGGCGGGCCGTGGCTGGTGGCAGCTGGCCCGGTGGCCAGCCGTCGCCACCGAGCAGCCAGTCCGTCGCCCGCACAGCGTCAGTTGATCGGAGCCCACCATGTCCAAGCTCATACGCACACTCGTCCTCGGGGCCACGCTGGCGGCCATGAACCTGGCCGCCATGACCGCCGTCGCTCAGGCCCAGGCCAACGACCAGCCCACCAGCAACCAGGACACCCGGCAGCTACCCACCGAACGCCAGGTCGGCGAGGCCTGGCGCCACCCCCAAGTGGCAGCCGAGCAGTCCACCGTCGCCGACGACCCCCGCCGGCCCCCGACCGAGAGCCAAGTGGGGGAGTCCTGGCGCCACCCGACCAGTGCCCCGGTGCCGCCGGCCGAGCCGAACGGCCCGTCCGGCTGGCTCGTCGCCTCGCTGGGTGTGCTCGCTGCTGCCCTGGTACTGGCGGGCGGGCTGGCCGTGCTGGCCGCCCGACGAGCCGGCCGCAGGGCGCGGCTCGGGCACGCCGCCTGACCACCGTCACGGTCACGCCGCGCGATGGGGCTGCCGCGCCCACCCGGCAGCCCCATCGCCTTGCCGACGACGGGTTGGTCCCCTACCCTGCCCGCGGCCGCGGCGTCCTGTCCGTGCGCTGGTCGGGCGGGACCGTAACAACGCATTACTTGACCCTCTACGGTCGCGCACCACCTGCGAAAACGCAGGGTTGCATAGCGGTAAGCGCTCGATTGCTGATAAGGATGAGGCCGCTGGTTCAAGTCCAGCCAGGCCCACAAAACAGCACGTGGCCAGCGGAAACGCTGCTTCCCTTGCCGTCGGGATCAGGGCGACTGGGTCGCTATGCGACTCGGTGTCGCTCGCACAGCGGTCTTAGATCGCATCACTTGGCGTGTTGGACGGTGACGCGGGCCAGGTTGAACCACAAGACCGAACCGCAGGTGCTTGGCGCGGCTTTGCCAGATCTGTTCACCGAACCGGCTCGGGAGGAGAGCGGCCTAACGTCGGCGGGTCATTGCTTGTCGAGGCCGAGCTGGTGGGCGAGTGCGGCCGCCTCCCCGCGACCGGCTACCCCCAGCTTGGTGAGGATGTAGGAGACGTGGAAGCTGGCGGTCTTCTCAGTGATGAACAGCGCCTGGCCGATCTGCCGGTTGGTCCGACCGGCGGCCACCAAGGCGAGCACTTCGGTCTCGCGGTGGGTAAGACCAAGTGATGCGGCCGGGGAGGGTGGTGCGCCGGGCACCGCTGCCGCATCGACCGGCTGCTGTAGGCGCAGGCGGCCGCGGCCGGCGAGTAGTTCGATCTCGCGGCGCAGCGGCCCCGCCCCCAGCGCCACCGTCGTCCGGTGGGCGGCCTGGAGCACCGGTTGGATCTGGGCCCGCGGCGCCCGGGCGGCAAGCAGGGCCTCGGCCTGTCGGAAGCGGGCGTACGCGGCCCGATACGGGAGCTCGAGCCGCTCCCAGTGCTCGGCGGCTCGCTGCCAGGCTTGCGGGTCCGGGTGGCCCTGGAGCCGGGACCACTCGGCCTCGCCGAGCGCCGCAAAGCAGGGCGTCCAGGCATCCCGGGGATTGGCGGCCGGGCCGATCATGGCTCGAAGGGTGGCCAGGAGGGGCTCGGCCCGTCCGCGGGCCTGCTCGACACCGGCGGCCGTGCGGGCTGCGCGGGCCAGGTCGGCGCAGTCAGCCTCGATCCGAAGCCCGAGCGCGCAGATCTCGGCAGCGTCGAACGGCTTCTCTTCCCCGAGGTCGAGCCGCTCCAGCTCTCCCAATACTTGGTCAACGATGGCGCGTCCGTCATCGTAGCGATCCCCCCAGATGGCCAGCTCGATCAGGCCGCTGCGCGAGGCCAACTGCCGGAATCTCGCCGGACCCAGCCGCCGGGCCTGCTCCAGGTGCTGGTGGGCCGATTGGAAGTCACCGCGGCCGAGCTCGAGGCGACCCTTGGCCCCGTGCAGCAGGCCAGCCTGATTCGTGTCTCGGTCCAAGGCCTCGGTGAGGATGCGGTCGCTGCCGTTCCAGTCGCCGAGGTCAACTAGCTCTCTGGCCAGGTCGGCGGCCAGATGGCTCCCGATTGCCCGCTCCAGCCCGAGCCGGCGGGCGGCCGCCAACCCCTGCCGCAGTACGGCTGCGGCCTCCAGGGTGCGGCCGACATAGGACAGGGTGATACCAAGGTGGTCGTAGGCGAGCACCGTGCCCTCGGCGTTGCCGACCTCCTCGGCGATCCCAAGCGCCTGCTCGAGGTGCCCGATGTCGGCGGTGCAGCTCCCCAGGACCTCCAGGGCGTGGCCCTCCTCGGCCCGGGCTCCAACCGTGCGGGCGACCGCCAGCGCCTCGGTGGCGCGGCGCTCGGCCTGCCCGTACCGGTCAGCCGCCCCCAACCATTGGGCTTGGGCTGCCAGCACCCGGGCGCGTTCGGCCGACGGCGTGGCGGGCAGGATCCGCACCGCCTCCTCCAGGGCGGCCAGGCAGGCCGGCTCATCCCCGGTCCCCCAGCGTGCGTGCCCCAACCGCATGAGCACCAGCGCCACCCGCACCGGGTCGGTTGCCGGGTCCAGCTGGTCTAGTGCCTCGGTGAGGAGGACCAGTGCGTGCTGGATTCGACCGGAGAATCGGGCGGCGTCGGCCGTGCTGGTCAGCAACTCCAGCCTGTCGGTCCCGGCCAGGGACTCGGGCTGCAACACCTGGTCCCACAGCTCCAGGGCGCGCTCGTAATGGCGTTGGGCCTCGGGGAAGGCGCGAGCACGGTCGGCGGCCAGCCCGGCCTGGACCCGAGCCGGCAGGGCTCGGGTGGGCTCACCGGCTGCGTCCCAGTGGGCGGCCAGCTCGGCCGCGAGGGCCGCGGGCGGGCCTTCGGTCAGCTCTGGCCGCTGGCTGAGCGCGCGGGCATAGCCAGCGTGCAATTCCATGCGCTCGCCGGGCAGCAGGTCGGCGTCGATCACCTCGCGGAGCAGGGCGTGACGGAGGTCATAGCCGTCCTTGCCAGCCGCCGTCACCAGCAGTTGGTCAGAGATCGCGGCCCGCAGCCCCCCGACCAGCTGCTGATGGTCCTGGCCGACCACAGCGGCCAGCAGCCGGTGGGGCACCCGGCGGCCAGCCACCGCCACCGCCGACAGAGCCTGCCTGGCCGGGTCGGGTAACCGCGCCAGTCGGCCGCGGAGCAGGTCACGTAAGGTCGCCGGCAGCTCCCGCGAGCCGACCCGCATGACCGCCAGCAACTCCTCGGTGAAGAACGGATTGCCTTCTGAACGGACAAACACGCCGTCCAGCAGCTCGACGGACGGAGAGGCCCCCAGGATCCCGGTGAGCTGGGCGGCCGTCTCGGCCCGGACCAAGCGGCGCAGCTCTATGCGCTGAACCGGGCCGCCGCGGTCCAACTCGGCCAGCCAGGGCCCCAGCCCTTCGGTGCGCGGCTCATCGCTGCGATAGGTCACCACCAACAGGATTCGCTCCTGGCGCAGGTTTCTGATCAGGAAGGTGAGCAGGTCGCAGGTGGACTGATCGGCCCAGTGCAAGTCCTCGACGACCAGGACGACCGGTGTCTGCCCGCTGAGGCGGCCGAGCAGACCAAGCAGCAACTCGAACAGCCAAGACTGCGCAACCTGGCCCGGCGGACCCGCTTCGGACTCGCCCAGGCTGGGCAGCATGCGGGCCAGCTCCCGCCAGGACGGGCCGGCCAGCTCACGCATCGCGTCCACGCCGAACTCCTCCGGCAACGGCCGCAGCGCCTCAACGATCGGGGCGTACGGCAGCCCGTCGCCACCCACCGGCACACAGCCACCGGCAAGCACCCGGATCCCGTCGGTGGCGCAGCGAGCGGTCAGTTCGGCGACCAGACGGGTCTTGCCGACGCCGGCCTCACCCCCTACCAGAACGACGGTCGGCTCACCGCCTGCGGCCCGCACCCTGGTCGCCTGCAGGAGCTGAAGTTCCTCGGCACGGCCAACAAAGGTCGGGCTCACCGACAGTCCGGGAAACCGAACCCGGAGTCCGTCTCGTACCTGCGCTGGCGGCTCCCACACCGGCTCGGCCTCGCTGCCCCGCACCGTCGCCGAGTCGAGGGCGAACAGCCGCCAGCCCTCGGCGAAGCCCTTCAGGTCGCGCACTCCCAGATCGGCGAACTCCAGTCCACTGCCGGCCATCAGGTCACGCACCGTAGAGCTGACCAGTACCTGCCCGGGGTCGGCCTCGGCCATCACCCTCGCTGCCAGGTGCACCCCGACCCCGGCAATCTGGTCCCCGTGGAGTTCCACCTCACCGGTGTGCAGCCCGGCGCGAAGCTCAATCCCCAGTGGGGCCATCGCCCCCACCGCTGCCACCGCGGCCCGCACCGCCGAGGCCGGAGCATCGAACCGGGCCAGGAACCCATCCCCTGCCGTGTCCACCTCGCGGCCGCCATGGGCCGCCAGCACCGCGCGGATCGCCCCATGGTGGCGGGCCAACAACGCCGCCCAGGCCGCATCCCCCAGCTCCCGCAGGCGGTCGGTCGATCCCACGATGTCGGTGCACAGCAGCGTCTGCACCCGACGAGACATGCGATCACCCCCACCGCCGACAAAGCGGCCTCATCGTATCCGAGCGGCACAGGCGCCTAGACAACGGGTAATCCATTACGACGCCGCGAGACCCTGTAGCACTGAGCTGGGCAAGTGGTGCGCAGCCGACCGACGCCCTGACGGCAGTTGCATGTTGTTGTCGAATCGGCTCGGGTCGGACAAGCGGCCTGATCATAGCTAGGATGACCGACCTCGATGGGGCTGCCGCACCCACCCGGTAGCCCCATCACCTTGCCGGCAGCCACGGCATCGCGAGGAAACTGCGGCGATCCGGTGCCCCAATGTGAGGCGATGCTGGCCGCAGAGCACACCGCCGCATCACCTCCGGGAGCCATCCGAGGTCAAGCCAGCAGGGTCACCATGCGCTCACGACATCCCACCCGGAGCAACCCCGGGGGAACGGCCGACCGATTGGCCGCCTCGCTGAAGCCTCGTCAGTTCAGCTCTGAACTATCCTCACAGGGCGGCCAGCACCGAAGCCTGGACCGGACCGAGAGATTCACCCCGTCCTTGTAGGACTTACGGAGTCGCCCGACCAGCGCAAAGGCCGGTTAGCACAGCGCTCAGCCGTCCATCTCTGATAAGCGGCGGTGCCGCCCTGCGGGAGGCGCCCGTTCCTGGGTGAAAATCGAGCGGTTGCCCGCTGACGCCGGATGTCCTTGGTCGTCGAGGCCGTTGATAAGCCGGGTGCTGGGAGCCGCGCA
>Ga0307409_100001375_pt1 | contig 11866 bp, 10 predicted proteins | sample 322Ometagenome_2_FD_203888 | JGI IMG/M metagenome (GOLD analysis project Ga0307409, IMG submission 203888) | Maize rhizosphere microbial communities from greenhouse at UC Davis, California, United States - 322HYB-O-2 | ecosystem: Host-associated > Plants > Roots > Rhizosphere > Soil | place...
GTGCAGCGTGAAAAGCTCGCCGCGGTCGGACAGCTCGTCTCAGGAGTCGCGCACGAGCTGAATAATCCGCTGCAAGGCGTGCTTGGCTACGCGGAGTTGATGCTGGCCAGCAAGCCGGCCGCGCTCGAGACCGAGGAGCTGCGCGCGATTCGCGACAACGCCAATCGCGCCGCCGGCATTGTCCGCAACCTGCTGACGTTCGCGGGACGCACCACGTCGGCGCGCGGCTGGCAACAGATTAACCGTATCGTTCGCGACGCCGTCGCCGCCCGCACGCCGCACCTGCAGGCCGAAGCGATCGCGCGGCAATTCGACGCCGCTGATCGGCTGCCGCTGGTCTACGTCGACGCGGCACGTCTCGAGGACGTGATCACCAACTTGATCCAGAACGCCGAGGCGGCGATCGCGGCGCGGCGCGAAGGCGACGCCGCCAGCCGCTCGGTGCCGGGGGGCGCCACCGGAGAAATCCGGATCGCCACGCGGCTGCAGCCCGATCCCGAACGTATTTTCGTCGAGGTCGCTGACGACGGCAGCGGCCTCAAGGACGAAGATCTCGGCCGCGTCTTCGATCCGTTCTTTACGACGCGGCAGACCGGCCAGGGCACCGGCCTCGGCCTGTCGGTTTGTTACGGCATCGTGCGCGAGCACGGCGGTCACATCACGGCGCGCAATCGCGCCGGCGGCGGCGCGGTGTTCACCATCGAGCTGCCGGTGATGGCCGAGTCGTTCATGATCGCGACCGCAGCGGGGACGGTGCCGGCGGCCGCCGGCACGCGCGCCCCGCAGCCTCTTCCATACACGCCGCCGCCGGTCGAGGCCGCAGCGGTCACGTCGCGGCGCCCCAAGGCGCTCGTTGTCGACGACGAGGAATCGAATGCGGCGCTGGTGCGCCGCGTACTCGCTGGGGCAGGCTACGACGTCGAGAGCACGACGCTGTCGCGGCGGGCCCTGGTGATGATGGAGCGCACCGCCTACGACGCGGTGATCTGCGACGTGAAGATGCCCGAGCTGAGCGGCCAGGAGCTCTACGGCCGCGTCTGCCAGATCCGTCCTGAGATGGCCCGCCGCTTCATTTTCGTCACCGGCGACATCGACGGCGAAGACACGCGCCAGTTCCTCGACGAATCGCGCTGCAGCTATTTCATGAAGCCCTTCAACCTCGAGCGTTTGACGGCCGCGGTCGACATGCTGACGGGCGCACGATCTCCGGATACGATTGCCTGATATGGACAAAGTAGTCGACTTCATCAACGTCAATCGCGATCGCTACATCGACGAGATGAAGCAGTATCTCGCCATCCCGAGCATCAGCGCCTTGCCCGAACACAAGGCCGACGTGCGCAAGTGCGCCGAATGGACCCGCGATGAGATGCAGCGCATCGGATTGAAGAATTGCCGGCTCGAAGAAACGCCCGGCCATCCGGTTGTCTACGGCGAGTGGCTTGGCGCCGCCGGCGCGCCGACCATTCTGTTCTATGGCCACTACGACGTGCAGCCCGTCGATCCGCTGCACTTGTGGACGTCGCCGCCGTTCGAAGCGACGATCCGCGACGGCGAAATCTACGCGCGCGGCTCGGCCGACGACAAGGGCCAGGTGTTCATGCACTTCAAGGCGGTCGAGGCGCACTTGAAGCAGAACGGCAACCTGCCGGTGAACATGAAGTTCCTGATCGAAGGCGAAGAGGAAGTCGGCAGCGAGAACCTCGATAACTTCATCAAAGGCCACAAGGACCTGCTGAAGGCTGACGTGGTGGTGATCTCGGACTCGCCGATGTTCGATCGCGGCATCCCGTCGATTTGCTACGGCCTGCGCGGCCTCACGTATTTCCAGATCGATCTGCGCGGCAGCAAGTCGGACCTGCATTCCGGATCGTTCGGCGGCGCGGTCGCCAACCCGGCGATGGTGCTCGCTCAGGTGCTGTCGCAGATGAAGGACAAGAGCGGCCGCATCAAGATCGACGGTTTCTACGACGATGTCGTGGAGCTGAGGCCCGAAGAGCGCGCCGAGTGGGAGAAGCTGCCGTTCAACGAGAAGAAGTACAAGGCGGAGCTCGGCGCGCCGAAGCTGTTCGGCGAGACCGGGTTCACCACGCTCGAGCGGGTCTGGGCCAGGCCGACATTCGAAGTGAACGGCCTGCTGTCGGGTTTCACCGGCGAAGGCGCCAAGACCGTGCTGCCGGCGGTGGCGATGGCCAAGGTCAGCATGCGCCTGGTGCCGAACCAGGATCCGAAAAAAATCGGCGATCTCTTCGAAGCCTACGTGCAGAAGGTGACGCCGAAAACCGTCGAGCTGAAGATCACGCGCATGCACGGCGGCAAGCCGTGGATGACGGCGTTCGACAACCCGTTCGTGCAGGCCGCGGGCCGCGCCATCGAGCAGGGTTTCGGGCAGCGGCCGGTGTTCAACCGCGAAGGCGGATCGATTCCGGTGGTGTCGACGTTCCAGGAAGAACTCGGGTTACCGTGCGTGCTGTTCGGCATCGGCCTGCCCGACGAGAACGCGCACGCGCCCGACGAGAAACTCGACCTTGGCAACTTCCACGGCGGCGTGATTGCGTCGGCGTACCTGTACAGGGAAATCGGCGCGCTGAAACCGTAGCTGGCGGCCACGTTCTCCGTCGCGCCGATGTGGAAGCGCGTCGTGCTACTTCGCGCCTTCTTTGAGGAACGCAACCAGCGGCGGAATGGTCTTCGCCGCGTCCTCGAGATGCGGCACGTGGCCGAGGCCGGCGATCAGGTGCAGCTTGCCGTTGCCGTTCGGCACGGTGTCGGCCAGCACCTTCATGCGCTCCTGGAAAAGCTTTGCGGAACCGGGCAGCACGTCCTCCGCGCCGCCGAAGGCGAGCGTCGGCGCCTTGATGTGCTCCCAGTCGTAAACCACCGGATCACCTGAGATCACCGCACCGGTGAGCGTTTGCACCATGGCCAGCCGCGGCCACTCCGCGCCCAGCGTCCACGCGTAGCGGATGCGCGCGTACTTTTCGAACTCGGCGTTCCACGCCGCGGGCTTGTGCGCCACGTAGCGGAACAGGCCGGCGCGCACGGTCTGGTACGTTGCGTTGAGCGCGTTCTTGTATTGCGCGTCGACGCTGCCCGGCGCGCGGCCATGGCGCGTGTCGGACAGGCCGATCGGGTTGTAAACCACCAGCCGCTCGACGACGTCCGGATACAGCGACGAGAAGCGCGCCGCCACCATGCCGCCCATCGAGTGCCCGATCACCATCGTCTTGTCGAGCTTGAGGCTCTCGAGGATGGCGCGCGAGTTGCGCGCCATGTCGTTGAGGTTGTAGGGAATGATCGGTTTCGACGAGCGGCCGTAGCCAATCTGATCGACGACGATCACGCGGAACCCTTCGGCGCGGAGCGCGTCGATGATGTTGCCGAAGTAGAAGCCGGCAAAGTTGTGGCCGTGGAAGATCATCACGTTGTGGCCGTTCGGCGTGCCCTGCGGCGCGACGTCCATGAAGGCCATCCGCACGTCCTGGCCGTAGAGCGTCAGCGGCAGGTACGACGACGGATACGGATACGGGCATTCCTCGCACGTGATACTGCCTGGCTTGACGTCGGTCGGCGTCGGCGGTTGTTGCGGGCGCTGCTGGGCGGCCGCCGCTGATGCAAATACGGCCACGGCAGTGACGGAAACGATGAGCCGGATCATGTTCATGGGGAGTAATCCTAATTCAGCTGGGCGACTCTGCGGCGCAGCGTTTTCACGTGCTCCCAGACCTGCTCGGTCTCCTTCTTCTGGTCGTCATCCTGATCCGACAGCCGCGCCACTTTCAGGTACTCCTCGAGGTCGCGCAGCGCGTGCGAGAAGTCGTTCATGTGGTACGCGAGCAGCCCGCGATCGCGCAAATCCGCCAGCGAAGACGGCTGCAGCGCCAGCAGCGCATCGGTGGTGGCGCGCGCCTGCGGGAACGAGTGCATCTTCACGTACAGCTTCTTCAGGTTGAGCAGCATCCGCACCAGGATTTGCCGCCGGGTGGCCCGCGCCAGCAGCGACGGCTCGAAGGCGGCGTCGCTCATGTGCGGCTGCAGCAGCTTGCGGCAGTCGGCTTCGTTGAGGATGGCGCCGCCGTGAAACGGATCGACGATCAGGCCTTCCGACGGATCGTCCGTATGCAGATCCTGCAGGCAGCGGACGAGAAAGTGGCCGGGAAAGTTGATGCCTTCGGCGCGCACGCCGGCGCGCCGCGCCACCTCGATGTAGATCAGCGCCATGGTGATCGGAATGCCTTTCTTCCGATCCATCACCTCGTTGAGGCAGCTGTTCCGCGGATCGTCGAACTGCTCGCGGTTGCCGGTAAAGCCAAGCTCGCCGAAGAGATACCGGTTGATGGCGTCGATGCGCGCGGCAACCGGGGCGTCGTGTCCCGGATCTCTGGCGACGAAGTGAAACGCCGCGTCGCCCATTTGATCGAGGCGATCGAGATACGGCTCGGGCTCGAGGCGCGGATACTCGATGCGCGCGATCAGGAACGCCGGCGCCGCCAGGTCCGGTCCCGGGCGATCGGCGGCATCGGCAATTTGCTCGGCGAGCGGCTTGGTCACAGCGTTTCTTGATAAGGTGATCTCAGCCAGCGCAGAGCGCGTCCAGCGCTTCGAGCGTCAATGCATGCAGTCCGGCAACGATCAACTCGGCGTCGGCGCGCAACTCGGCTTCGGTATAGGTGTTGGTGACCGCGACCAGGCGCAGCTCCGCATCGCGGGCCGACACCAGGCCCCAGCGGGAATCCTCGATCGCCACGGTTCGCTGCGTGATCAAGTCGCGGCCGGTGTACGCGCGCAGCCGCGCGAACGCGGTGTGATACGGCTCCGGATGCGGCTTGCTGTGCTCGGTCTGGTCCGCCCCGACGATGACCGGGAACAGCGACAGCAGGTCGGCGCGCTCGAGAACGTCTTCGATCTCGTGCGTCAGCGCGCCGGAGGCGATCGCGATCGGCACCGAGGCGCCCACGGCCGAGCGAATGAAATCAGCGGCGCCCGGAAACAGCATTTCGCCGGCGGCGGCGAGCGAGTCGTATCGCTGCCCCTTGCGCGAAATCAGCTCCGAGAGGCGGCGATCGTCCATGGCGACGCCCTGATCGCGCCCGACCGCCTTGAACACGCCGACATCGTCGTAGCCAAGATAGCGGTTGTAGTAGTCCTCGTTCGAGATCGCGATCCCTTCGGGCGCGAGAATCTCCTGGTAGGCGCGCAGGTGAAGTCGTTCGCTGTCTGCGATCACGCCGTCGAAGTCGAACACGATGGCCTGCAGCGCGGCTGGCCGTGAGCGAAGTCGAACGGTCATGGAATGCTCGTGTCCGCCTTCTGCATTTTCTCGCCGGCGCGAATTGGCACGTCCAGCCGGTTTTCCTTCGGCGGGAACGGGCAGTCGTACTCGGGGCTGTAATAGCAGTACGGGTTGTAGGCGACGTTGAAGTCCACGACGTAGATGCCGGTCGGTGTCGGGTCGAGCTCCATGTATCGCCCTGCCTGATAGGTTTCCGTGCCGCTCGTCAGGTCGGCGAACGGCACGAACAGGCGGTTCATGTCGCGCGACTCGAGGTCGCGGAACGCCGTCAGCCGCATCGACTGGCCCTTCAGCGAGAACCGCAGCGCGCCGATGCGCTCCAGCTGCCGGATCTTGCCGATCGACGTCGGCACTTCGATGCGTGAGCGATCCTCGGAGGGCTCGAGCGTGGCCGGAACGGCGTAGCCCTCATCGATCGGGAAGTAGGCCAGCGGCAGCAGCGCCGCTTTCTTGTCCGGCGGGATGGGCGAGTCGGGATCGCTCTTGAAGCTTTCGTCCTTGGCGGCGCGGATCGCCGCAATCTTCGCGGTGTAGTCCTCTTCCTTCGGCTGAGAGCCGCACGCGGCCGCCAGGCACAGCAGCAGGACCGAGGCCGACTTTCGAATCACGTCCCAACTATAGCGTGCCTGTCCACGTTTCAAAACGCCAGCGCTGCTCAGCGGCAACGGCATTTTGAAAAGTGTTCGCCGTGTTCCCCGTGTCCTCCGTGGCAAACGTCCGTGTCGGGCACTAACGAGTGAAGGTAGCCTGAACGAAGAGGAACACAGCGACGGCGGCGGCGAGCTGCAGCGCGAGGGCGACGCGGTCGCGGAGGAACAACACGCCGAGGGTGAGGAAAATGCCGGCGGCGAACAGGAAATTCCAGTACAGCTCGCGCGTCCCTTCCTGGATGCCGGTGGTGCCGGCGCGGCGGCGCGTTTGATCGATGATCTGATTCGCGATCTCGCGGTCGGTTTCGCGATCGAGCTCGTAGTAGCGTCCGCCGCCCGCCGTCGCAATCCGCGTCAGTTCGGCGCGATTCAGGACCGAGCGCACCATCGGCGTGTTCGGCTCGCGCTTCGGATCCGGAATAATGCCGCCCGCCGTGGTGCCGACGCCAATCACGCTCAGCGGGATGCCGCGGCCCTGCGCGAGCGCCAGCGACTTCGCCACCTCGCCGCTCCACGACTGGCCGTCGGAAATCAGCACGAACGCTTTCGAGTTGTCGGACGCCGTCGGCTGCCCGGGCTGCGGCTTCGCCAGGCCGGCGGAGCGGCGCAGCTCCTCATCCTTCTCGATCAGGCGCAGGCCCCAGTAAATGCCGCGCTCGATGTTGGTATCCCACGTGCCGTCGTCTTCGAGGCGGTACGGCGAGGTGTCCTCGAGGTGATCGAGGAAGAAAAAATACGTGTTGGGATCCTTGGTCAGCCGGATCTGCGGCGTCGCCATGTGGGCGAACAGCGCCATCGCGACGCGGTCGTTCTCCCAGCGCAGCGCTTCGCCGAGCGTGCGCAGGAAGCGCATCGAACGCTGCCAGCGGTTGCCCTTGACGTCGGTGACGTGCATCGACGCCGACCCGTCCTGCAGAATGACCAGATCAACGCCGGCGGTGCGCACGAGCGACGTCACCGCTTGCGGCCTGGCGAGCGCGAGGATCGACGAGCCCGCCGCGAGGATCAGGAAAAACCAGAACAGCAGCTCGCCGAAGAACGGAATGCGCTCGTGGACCGGGACCTGCCGCCGCCGCATGAACGCGCGCGCGTCGGCGCGCCGGCGCCACAGCTGCCAGAACCACAGCAGCAGCAGCGCTGACGGAATTGCCAGCAGCGGCAGAAATGCTGGTGCCCCAAAACGCATTTCGTTAAGACCCTAAGACTCTAAGTCCCTAAGTCCCTAAGCCCCTAAGCCCCTATCCCTTCCTCACCTTCGTCGTTCCCTTGCCGGCCTTCTCCGCTTCAAGCCGTTCGTCCGGCCGCATCGGAACGATCATCTTGAACTTTTTCATTTCCGATTCTTCGGGCGGCGCGCCGGGGAAGCCGTGCACGGTCAGCCCGTTGCCGCGCGCGTCGAACGGCGGCACCGGCTGCTTCCGTGCCGCGAATACCGCCCGCAAGCGCACCAGATATTCGTAGTTGAACACCGCTTCAGCGTTGCCCGGGTCCTCGCGAATGATCTCCGCGTACTTCTTCACGAGCGAATCCATGCGGCCGACGACGGCCTGCCACGAGCCGCCCTGCTCGCGAATCTTGCGGAATTCGGCGTTGGCCGCCAGCAGCTTCGCGTCGGGGTTGGCGATGGCGGCGTCGTAATCGCCGCGCCAGTAGCCGGCCGTGGACTCCAGCGATTTGGCATCCGACGCGGCCGGCGACAGCGGCATCAGGTTGGCGAGCCGTCCGCCGGGCTGCGCCGCGGCGGTGGCGGCGTCGTCGTACTTGAGCGTGACGAGGTCGCGCTCGGCGGCGGCGACGCGGCGTTCATATTCCGACGAGCGCCACAGGATCGCGCCGGCGGCAACCAGCAGCACCGCGATGATCAACTGTCCGAACCACGTAGATGATTTCATATCAACTCCAGGGGCATCTAAAGATGCCCCTCTACATCACGGAAACGTCTGGAACGTCGGAATCGTAAAACGCAGCAGCAGCGCCGCGCACCACAGCAGCGCCGCGGTCATCGCGAACGGCGCGTAGCGCGGCCGCTCGGTGCTGTACTGCTTCATCTCGATCTTGCCGGCAGCGCGCCGATCGATGGTCTGGATCGCGCGCATGATGGTGGCTTCGTCGCCGCCGGAGAAAAACTCGCCGCCGGTCTTCTTGACGGCGTTGATCCACAGCTCGTCGGCGACGCTGCGCTTGTTCTGGATGTTGCCGCCGATCTTGATCAGGTAAACCGGGATCTTCGCCTTCTGCGCCTCCGCCAGCACGTCGTCCACGGTCTTGCCGTTTTCGAGCACGTCGGCGTCGGCGCCGTCGGTGAAGATCACCATCAGGTTGCCGGACGCATCGAGGTAGTCGAACGACTGGAACAGCCCGACCGCCTGCTCGACCGCGCGCGCGACCACGGTGCCTTGATCGGGAAACGCCATGAACTCGTTCCAGTCGCCGATCAGGGTGGTGCTGAGCAGGATGTTTTCGTAGTCGGTGGTGAACGGCGTGATCACGTAGGCGCTGTCGCCGAATTCGATCAGGCCCATCAGGTCGCGATACTTGCCGGCCATGCGGCGCTCGATGAAATAGCGCGCCGCGCCGACGGTGGTGAAGAAGGCGGCGTTGTTCGGGGCGCCTTTCGCGAGCGTTGTCGACGGCAACGCGGACAGCATGCTCGAAGACGCGTCGATCAAGAGCGCGATGCGGCGTCCAGGGAAGGTCGTTTCCGAGCGTGTGAGGGCGGTGCGCGGATCGGCGAGCGAGATGATGAAGAAGGGGAGGCCCGCAAGCGCGAGCATCAGCGCGCCGTGGCGCGACAACGACGCGCGCGACCAGCCGCCGCCCTTGACGAGCGCCGGCAGCGCCATGCGGTGATGACCCGGATTACGGTTGCCGAACGACCGCACCACCACGAAGATCGCGGCCAGGCCAATCAGCGCAATCAGGACCTGTCGCGCCGTCGTCACCTCGGAGTACAGCAGCTGATTGAGACGGAGGTTTTCCCACTCCGCCCAGGTGGCCGCAATGATGTCGCCGACGTCTCTGACGAACTGCATTTCTGAACTCTGAGCCCCTAAGCCTCTAAGCCCCTAAGCCCCTAGGACCACACCTTCTTGCGAAGATCGATCACATTCCCTTTGAAAGTCGATCCCCACTCACGGAGGTGCGAGTGCGCGGACTGCTGTTCCTTCGTCACGCGAATCGCCGTGGCGATCGCTTCGTCGGCCATCGAGTCGAATTTTTCGTCGCGGCCGTAGCGCGCGAGCGTCAGCGTCCTCAACGCGTCCGACAATCCGGCGGGCGCATTGGCGAAGGCCGCTGATTCCGTGGTGGCCGCGCCGGAGACATACACCTCGCCGCGGCCGAACGATCGAACGACGACCACGCCGTCGAGCGGCGTCTCGCCAGGCTTCGGCGCGCGCTGGCCCACGGCGCGGCGCGTCGCGTAGGCGCCGGCGATGCGCAGCGCCGCAAGGGCGCGCCCGACCAGGTCCTGCGTCCAGCCGCCGCGGCTGGCGCGCTGCACTTCGTCGAGCTCCTTGGCCACCGCGCCGAGAATCGTGCGCGGGTTGAGGTGGGCCGCGGTGGCGGCCGTCTTCGGCGCCTTGCGCCGCAGCATCCCGATCAGCATCACGATCGCAATCACGCCGGCCAGGCCGAACAGCACCGTGGCGATGGTCTGCATCAGGCTGGCGCGCGCTTCGCGCTGCTCGATCGCCTCGAACGGCGCGGCCTTCGGCTCGCGGATGTCGCTCGTGTCGTCGGGGACAATCGACAGCAGGCGCACCGAGGCGCGCGGCAGCGAATAGGACTGCTCGCGGCCCTGCGATGTTTCGCCGCCGGCGACCTTGCTCTCGATGCGATATGAAATCTCGAGCGGCGGAATCGCCACGTCGTTGCCGAATGCATCCTCGGCAATCAGCCGCAGGCGATAGTCGTACTGGAAAAACCGCCTGCCCGGCACGCTCAGCTCGCTGCGCGCCGACCCTCCCTGGACTTCGAACGGCGGCAACTGCACCACGGTCGGGTCCAGCTTCGAGAAATCGGCGACCACCTTGTTCTGCTCGGTCTCGACGACAGCGCACGTCAGCGTCAGGCCGAAGCTCTCACCGGTCCGCACTGCGCTCGTCGAGGTGCGCCACCAGCACGTGATCGGCTCGACTTCGACCATGTCAGGGGCTTGGGGCGTGGGGCTTGGGGCCTGGGACTTGGGGCTTGTGGCTTGGGCAAAAGCATGCGTGCCGCTCAGCACGATCACCGCTAATACGAGGGCTCTTTTCATAAGCATTATTTGCGACGACGGAGTCGTCTCTCAGCAACCCATTCAACCAGCGCGACATCGAACTTCACCTGATCCAGCGACAGGCGCACGACGTCGAGATCATTGTCCTTGGCCTGGCGCGCAATTTCGTTCTGCCACGTCTTGACGCGCTCGCTCTGCCGTGCCAGCTCGCGGCGCGACATCATGCGCGTGCGGCCGGTCTCCACGTCGTAGACCTCGACCCAGCCCGCCGACACTTTCGGCAGCTCGAACGCGAACGACGCATCGACCAGCATGATGAACACGTCGTGGACGTTGTTCACCTGCCGCAGCTGCGACAGCAGGTCCGGCGCTTCGTCGAACAGGAAGTCCGAAATCACCGGCATCATCGCCGTCTTGCGCGAGAAACCGGTCAGCGTCGCGCTGAGGCTGCCGATGTTCTTGATGTCCTGCAGGCCGTGGCCGTTCTGATAGGCCTCGAGGCAATGAATCACCTGCCCCTTGCCGATGCGCGGGCGTACCGCGCCAAGCTCGCGGAAGCCTTCATCGAACGTGATCAGGCCGATCGAATCCTGGAAGAACACCGCCGACATGCCGACGGTGGCGATGGCGCGCGCAATCAACGTGGCGATCTGCGCGCCGCGATCGTTCGACTTCCCGGTCGCGCCGCAGCGCGTCGACGCCGATCGATCGGCCACCATGATCACGCTGGAGGTGGTCGGCTGCTCGAACTCGCGCACCACCAGCGGGCTGAAGTTGGTCAGCGACGACTGCGGCCAGTCGATGTTCTCGAAGCGATCGCCGGCCTGCCAGTCGCGCAGCCCGACGAAATCGAAGCCGGTGCCGTGGAACATGCTCGGATGCTCGCCGATCGTGAACTCGCGCATGCGCTTCAGAATCAGCAGCTCAACCTCGGTGATCTCCGAAAGGTTGATGAGCGGCTCGACTTCTTGCTCACGGGTTCTCACCGGAAAATCTCCCGAGAACTCGTGAGCAATCCTGAGCGAGTGTGCGTCCGGCGAAGCCGGCCGCATACGAGTCGAAGGACGCGATCGGGGTTCATGGAATCGGCGTCTTGTCGATGATGTCCTTGATCACCGCTTCCTGCGTCAGGCCGTGGCTCGCGGCGTGCGGCCCGAGCCACAGGCGATGGCTCAGCACGTACGGCGCGAGATCCTGGATGTCTTCCGGATAGACCTCGTCGCGGCGGCGCACCAGCAGCGCCCACACCTTGGCGAGGCGGCCCCAGACGATGATCGCGCGCGGCGACGCGCCCAGATCCACGCCGGTCTCGACCAGCTCCGACGGCGAGTGCCTGAGCCAGTCGGTGTCGGGATTGTACGGACGAGTGTTCGCCACGAGGCGCTGGACGTAGTCGCCGAGCCGCTCGTGCAGGAAGACGTGCTCGGTGATCGCCGCGCGCAGCTGGATGATGCGCTCCTTCTTCATCAGGTTGCCGAGGCGCACCTGCTTGAAGTCGAAATTCACCAGCTTGCGTTCCTCTTCAGGCGGCAGGTAGCCGATGTTCACCATGATCGCGAAGCGATCCGTCGCCGCTTCCGACAACGGGAACGTGCCCTGTCCGAGCTCGACCGGGTTCATCGTCGCGATCGCGAAGTTGAACGCCGGCAGCTCGTAGGTGGTCTTGCCGACGGTCACGGTGCGATCCTGCAGGCCTTCGAGGAA
>Ga0307409_100001376_pt1 | contig 11862 bp, 16 predicted proteins | sample 322Ometagenome_2_FD_203888 | JGI IMG/M metagenome (GOLD analysis project Ga0307409, IMG submission 203888) | Maize rhizosphere microbial communities from greenhouse at UC Davis, California, United States - 322HYB-O-2 | ecosystem: Host-associated > Plants > Roots > Rhizosphere > Soil | place...
CCTGCGCCACATCGACGCCGCCCGGCTCGCGGCGCTGATGCCCGACATCGCGAGCCGCTCGACCGCCTGCCGGTTCTACAACTGCACGCACCTGCACGAGCCGGGCTGCGGCGTTCTTGCCGCGCTCGAGCGCGGCGAGATCGCGGCGTCGCGCCACCGCATCTACCGCGAGATCTTCGCCGAGCTGCAGTCGCGGCCGGCATGAGCTCGCGACCGCCGGGGCGCTAGCCGATCAGGTTGGCGAGCGAGAGCAGCGCCAGCAGCAGCATCCAGAGCACGACCGAGCGCCAGACCAGCGCGACCACGCTGCGCAGGTGGCCGAGCTGCGGCACGTCGCCGGGAGTCGATCCTTCGGCGACCGCCGAGTCGGGCAAGGCGCCGGCTTCGAAGGTCTTGGCGCGGTCGGGCGTGAGCCCCGGCGCCGAGCCGCCGCCGAGCTGGACGCCGACCGCGCCGGCAGCGGCGGCCAGGATGACGCCTTCGTTGTCGTGCTTCCAGAGCTGGGCGTCGCGCCGCCAGCAGTTGACCGCCTCCTCGAAGTTGCCGACCACTGCGAAGCCCGACGCGGTCAGGCGCGCCGGGATGTGGTCGAGCAGCTGGAACAGACGCAGCGACAGTGCGCTCAGACGCTCGTTGACGGCGATTCCGGCGTTGCCGCTGCGGTAGACCCAGTAGCGGCCGACGAACTCTGCGAGCCGGTACAGCACCGCGCCGGCGGGGCCGAGGCCGAAGCTCGACAGCAGCACGAACCAGAAGAAGACCCCGAACACGTGGCGGTGCGCGGCAAGCAGCGAATGCTCGATGACATGGCGCACGAACTCGGCTGCCGGCAGGTCGCGTGCGTCGAGATGGCGCCACTCGGCGAGCAGTCGCCGCGCCTCGATCTCGTCGCCGCGCTCGAGTGCAGCGCGAATGTCGGTGAAGTAGTGGCTGAACTGGCGAAAGCCGAGCGTCAGGTAGAGCACGGCGACGTCGAACGCGAGGCCGACCCGGAACTGCGCGAGTGCCAGATAGAGCGCGACGCACACCAGCGTCGGCACCAGCACCGTGATGCACCAGACGATCCAGGCGTGGTGCTCCTCGCCGGCGTCGAAGTTGCGCGCGGTGGCGTCGATCCAGCCGGTCAGCGCGTCGTGAACGACGTTGCCGCGCGGCAGCGGCTTGACTTGTTCGAGGAGAAGCGCCAGCAGGACCGCGATGAAACTCATCCCGGCCGATCATAGCGGCCGACCCTCGCGCGGAGCCCCTGCGCGGCGTGCCGAACGGCCGCGCTCAGGCGGCCAGGAAACGGTACAGATTGCGCAGCATCGCAGCGGTCGCGCCCCAGATGAAGTAGCGGCGCGGCACGCCGTTCGCATCGCTGGCCTGCCACGGGATCGAGAAGAACTCGCGCCTCGCGCCGGCCATCTCGAACGCATGGCGCTGGTGGTTGGCCGGGTTCATCAGCCACGCGAGCGGCACTTCGAAGACTTCGGCGACCTCGAACGGATCGGGCCGCAGGGCGACGCCCGGCTGCACCAGGCCGACCACCGGCGTGACGATGAAGCCCGTGCTCGTGGTGTAGGTCGGCAGGCTGCCGAGCACCTCGACTTCGAACGGCTCGAGCCCGATCTCCTCGTGCGCCTCGCGCAAGGCGGTCGCGATCGCGTCGGCGTCGTTCGCTTCGGCGCGTCCGCCGGGAAAGCTGATCTGGCCGGGATGGTCGTTGAGGTGGTCGGTGCGCTGTGTCAGCAGCACGGTCATCTCGTCGCGCAGGACGAGCGGTACGAGCACCGAGGCATGCGTGTCTTCGCGCTCGACGAAGCGCCGCTCGACCTTGATCTCGGGTTGCCACGTCGGCGGCGCGACGAAGCGCTGCCGCATCGCTTCGGCGTCGATGCTGGTCGCGGGGACCGCCGGCAGGTGGCTGTCGGCGCCGAGAGCGGGCAGGCTCTCGGGATCGAAGGCCGGCGGGTACTTGGGCGACGGAGGGGTCACCCCGTGCGGGCCGTCAGGCCAGCTTCTCCTTGATGCGGGCCGACTTGCCCGAGCGCTCGCGCAGGTAGTACAGCTTGGCGCGGCGGACGTCGCCGCGCCGTTTGACCTCGATCGAGGCGATCAGCGGGCTGTACGTCTGGAAACTCCGCTCGACGCCTTCGCCGCTCGAGACTTTGCGGACGATGAAGCTCGAGTTGAGGCTGCGGTTGCGCTTCGCGATGACGACGCCTTCGAAGGCCTGGACGCGCTTGCGCGTCCCCTCGACGACGTTGACGTTGACGATCACGGTGTCGCCGGGCGCGAAGGCCGGGATCGCGCGGTTGAGGCGGGCGATTTCCTCGCGCTCGAGGGTCTGGATCATGTCCACGGGAGGGCTCCTGTGATCGTGCGCGCGTGCCGAAGGGCAGATGGAGGCCGATGGCATCGGCTCGTTGTTGTCCGGAGCGCTGAGGCTCCCGGGCGCAGAGGATCGAAAAACCCGAAATTATAGCTTTGCAGGCCGCCGCCCGGACAGGAACGCCTCGTCGGCGCTGCCGAGCAGGCCGACGTCGCGGGCTGCCTGGAGCAGGTCGGGGCGCCGATCGGCGGTGAGCGCGAGCGATTGCTGGCGCCGCCAGGCGTCGATCGCGGCGTGGTTGCCCGACAGCAGGACGTCCGGGACGGCGGCGCCGCCGGCGAGGCGTTCGGGACGGCTGTAGTGCGGGCAGTCGAGCAGCCCGGCCGAGAAACTGTCCTGCTGGTGCGAGCGGGCGTCGCCGAGGACGCCCGGTTGCAGCCGCGCGAGCGCGTCGAGCAGGACGAGCGCGGGCAGCTCGCCGCCCGAGAGGACGTAATCGCCGATGCTGATCTCGAGATCGACGTGGGCGTCGAGGAAGCGCTGGTCGACGCCTTCGTAGCGCGCGCAAAGCAGGATCGCGCCGGCGCCCGCCGCGAACTCCGTGACGGTGGCCTGCCGCAGAAGCGTCCCGGCCGGGCTGAAGCTGACGAGCGGCGCCGGCGCCGCTTCGGCGCGCGCGGCGCGGATCGCCGCGAGCGCCCGCACGAGCGGCTCGACGAGCAGGACCATCCCGGGACCGCCGCCGTACGGGCGGTCGTCGACACGGGCGTGCGGCGGGTCGCCGAAGTTGCGCAACGGCCAGAGGTGGACGTCGATGCGGCCCGGCTCGAACGCGCGCCGCGTCACGCCGTGCACCAGATGGGCCGAGAACAGCTCGGGAAAGAGCGTGATGACGTCGATGCGCATGGTTCCGTCTGCCTTTCGCGCCGCCTAATCGTCGGCTTCCCAGTCGACCGCGATCCGTCGTGCCGGCAGATCGACGGCGTCGACGTAGATCGAGACGAATGGGATCAGCAACTCTGCGCCGCCGTTTGCCGGCTGGACGCGCAGAACGCTCTGCGCACCGTTGTCGAGCAGGCCGACGACGTCGCCGAGGACCTGTCCGGCACGGTTGACGACCGCCATGCCGATCAGGTCGGCCCAGTAGAACTCGTCGCTCGCGGGCTCGGGGAAGTCCGACCTGGCGATGAAGATGCGGGCGCCGCGCAGCGCCTCGGCCGCGGTGCGGTCGACCACCGTGGGCGACGAGGCGACGTAGCCGGCGCCCCGCGCACGCACGCTGGCGATCTCGAGCCTGGGCGGAATCGCGGACCCCGGCCCGGGCTCGTCGGCGGGGCGCAGATGCCAGCGCCTCGCTGCCAGCAGCGCCAGCGGGGGCTCGGCGTAGGCGAGGACGCGAAAGGCGCCCTTCAGGCCCCACGCGTCGCCGATGCGGCCCACTTCGATCGCATCCTCGGGCCAGGCCGACAACGCGTCTCGGGCCACGGCGCCAGACGCTGGCGGCGTGCGGCTAGGCTGCGCTCTTGGCCTGCTCGACCAGGCGCGCGACCGTCGGCGACATCTGTGCGCCGTGGCCGGTCCAGTGCTCGACTCGGTCGAAGGCGACCCGCAGCGGTTGCTCGCCGCCCGACGCGACCGGGTTGTAGAAGCCGACGCGCTCGATGAAGCGGCCGTCGCGGCGCAGGCGCGAGTCGGCGACGACGATGTTGAAGAAGGGGCGCTTCTTCGCACCGCCGCGGGCCAGCCGGATGACGACCATGTGGATGTCCTCGAAGGCGGGAAAAGCTCCCGCGAAAAACCGCGCATTATAAACTCGGCTGCCCGCGCCAGCGCCATGCGCCACGTCCTGATCCGACCGAGCACTCCCGACGACGTGGCTGCGATCGCCGCCGTCTACGCCTGGCACGTCCGCCACGGGACGGGAACGTTCGAGATCGACGCTCCCGACGACGCCGAGATGGCGCGCCGGCGCGAGGACGTCGTCGTCAAGGGCCTGCCCTTTCTCGTCCTCGAGAACGACGGCGCGGTCCGGGGTTACGCCTACGCCAACCACTTCCGGCCGCGTCCGGCGTATCGCTTCTGCGTCGAGGACTCGCTCTACCTTGAACCCGCCGCCAGCGGCCGCGGCTTCGGCCGGCTGCTGCTGACCGAGCTCGTCGCCCGCTGCGAAACGGCCGGCGCGCGGCAGATGCTGGCGGTGATCGGCGACTCGGCCAACGCCGGCTCGATCGGCGTCCATCGTGCGCTCGGCTTCACGCCGGTCGGAACGATCGCGGCGGCCGGCTGGAAGTTCGACCGCTGGCTCGACGTCGTCGTCATGCAGCGCGCTCTCGGCGCAGGCGCGTCGGCGCGGCCGGGGTGACCACCGCCGGCGACGGTGCGGCCGCCGGGCGCTCGCGCGCCGTCGCGACCTGGCTCGCCCTGATCGGCGGCAGCATCGGCCTGCACCGCTTCTACCTGCACGGCGTCCGCGACGGCTGGGCCTGGCTGCACCCCTGGCCGACGCTGCTCGGCGGCTACGGCTTCTGGCGCCTGCGTGAGTTCGGCGTCGACGATGAACGCGGCTCGTTCCTCGTCCTCCTGCTCGGCGTCATGCTCGCGATGTCGATGTTGCAGGCGATCGTCTACGGCCTGACGAGCGACGAGCGCTGGGCGCGCCGGCACGGGCCCGCGGTGCCGCCGCGCGGGCCGGCATGGCCGACCTTCGTCGCGGTCGGCCTCGCCCTCGCGATCGGCGCGTCGGTCGCGATGGCGACGATCGCCTTCGCCGCCCAGCGCTATTTCGAGTCGCCCGCGGCGACCGCGAGCGCGATCAGGTGAAGAGCGCGAAGCTGAGCGCGTAGGCGACCGCGGCGACGAACGCCGACGCCGGGATCGTGAAGATCCATGCCCAGACGATGTTGCCCGCGAGGCCCCAGCGAACCGCTGCGGCACGCCGCACCGAGCCGACGCCGACGATCGCACCGGTGATCGTGTGCGTCGTCGAGACCGGGATGCCGAGCCCGGTCGCGAGAAAGAGCGTGATGGCGCCCCCGGTCTCCGCGCAGAAGCCGCCGACCGGCTTCAGCTTGGTGATCCTCTGCCCCATCGTCTTGACGATGCGCCAGCCCCCGAACAGCGTGCCGAGGCCGATCGCGATGTAGCAGCACCAGATCACCCAGGTCGGCGGCATCGGCGCGCTCGCGCTGGCGTGGCCCGACGCGATCAGCAGCATCCAGATGATGCCGATCGTCTTCTGCGCGTCGTTGCCGCCGTGGCCGAGGCTGTAGAGACCGGCGGAGACGAGCTGCATGCGGCGGAACAGGTTGTCGACCCGGAGCGGCGACGCCCTTCGAAACGCGTTTGCGACGAGCACCATCAGCAGCGCGCCGAGCAGGAAGCCGAGCACTGGCGAGACGAGGATGAACGCGACCGTCTTCCAGATGCCGGCGCCGATCAGCGATCCGGTGCCGGCCTTGGCGATGACCGCGCCGACGATGCCGCCGATCAGCGCGTGCGACGAGCTCGACGGGATGCCGTACCACCACGTCAGCAGGTTCCACGCGGTCGCGCCGATCAGCGCGCCGAAGACGACGTGGTGGTCGACCACGCCCTGCTGGACGATTCCCTTGCCGATCGTCGCCGCCACGCTCAGGTGGAAGACGAAGATCGCGACGACGTTGAAGAACGCGGCGAAGACGATCGCCTGCTGCGGCTTCAGCACGCCGGTCGAGACGACGGTGGCGATCGAATTCGCGGCGTCGTGGAATCCGTTCATGAAGTCGAACGCGAGCGCGAGCGCGACCAGCAGCGCGACGACGCCGAACGAGATCTCCGTCGCCGTCACGGCGCCGGCTCAGGAATGCTCGAGGACGACGCCCTCGATCAGATTGGCGACGTCCTCGCAGCGATCGGAGATCGACTCGAGCAGCTCGTAGATCGCGCGCAGCTTGATCAGCTCGCGGACGTCCTTCTCCTCGCGGAAGAGGCGCGACATCGCCGCCCGCATGACCCGGTCGGCGTCCGACTCCAGCCGGTCGATCTCCTCGCAGGTCTTGAGCGCGGCCTGGGCGACCGCGACCTGACTGATCCTGGGCAGCAGCGAGACCGCGTGCTGGACGCGCTCGCAGCAGCGGACGCTGAGATCGCCGAGGCGCAGGATGTCGTCGTTCATCGCCTGCACGTCGTACAGCGCCATCGTCTCGCTGGCGTCCTGGAGCAGGTCGAGGATGTCGTCCATCGCGTTGATCAGGCCGTGGATCTGCTCGCGGTCGATCGGCGTGATGAAGGTCTTGTGGAGCAGCCGGTTGACTTCGGCGGTGATCTTGTCGGCCTGCCGCTCGGCGTGGCCGACCTCGCTCGCGTGCTTGTCGCGCAGCTCCGGATCGGCGTAGTGCTGGATCAGCCGGATGAAGGCCCGCGACCCCTCGGCAATGTGCGCGCCGTGCTGGTTGAAGAGCTCGAAGAAATTCCCCTCGCGCGGCAGCAGCTTGCCGAACAGCATCGTTTTTCCTTCGGATCGGACCGCGCGAGTGTACGAGCGCTCACAAACGGGACCCCGCGGGTGGATGCCTTCCGCGACAATCCCCGCCACGCGAAAACGGGCGCGCGCCCAGGACCACCGATGGACGACAGGCAAACGGCGAGCACGAGCGAGGCCTCCGACGCGAGGCTGGTCGTTCGCGACCTGCAGTGCCGGCGCGGCGAGCGGGTGCTGTTCGCGCCCGTCAGCTTCGTCGTCTGCGCCGGCGCGATCGTCTGGATCCGAGGCGCCAACGGCCAGGGCAAGACGACCCTGCTGCGCACCCTGGCCGGGCTGTCGGCTCCCGCGGTCGGCGAGCTCGCCTGGGCGGGCGCGCCGGCGCTGCCGCCGCGGCCGCTCTACCTGGCGCACGCCAACGCGCTGAAGGACGATCTCACGGTCGGCGAATCGCTCCGCTTCCTGCTCCACCTCGGCGGCCACCACGTCGATTCCCAGCTCGTCGACGCCGCGCTCGAGCGCTTCGGCCTCGCCAGCCGGTGCGACGCGTTCGTGCGGACGCTGTCGCAGGGGCAACGGCGCCGCGTCGCCCTCGCCCGCCTGGCCGCGCAACGCGAGCTGCTGCCGTGGCTGCTCGACGAGCCGTTCGACGCGCTCGACGCTGCCGGCGTCGAGACGCTCTCGGCGGTGATCGCGGCGCACGCGCGGCGCGGCGGCAGCGTCGTCCTGACCAGCCATCTGCCGGTGGCGATCGACGATCCGTCGCCGATCGTCGTCCAGCTGCACGAGCCGGCAACGGCATGACGCACGCCGGCGTCGCAACGCTCGAATCCGGAGCTCGCCATGCGAAGGTCTGCCGATGAGCGGAACGTTCGCGGTCCTCGTCGGTCGCGATCTGCGGCTGGCGGCGCGACGCCGCATCGACGCCGCCTTGCCGATCGCTTTCTTCACGGTCGCGATCAGCCTGTTTCCGCTCGGCGTCGGCCCGGAGCCGCAGATGCTGCGCCAGATCGCGCCCGGCGTCGTCTGGGTCGCGGCGCTGCTGGCGGCGATGCTCTCGGTAACGCAGCTCTACGCGACCGACCTGGCCGACGGCTCGCTCGAGCAGATGCTGCTCGTCCCGGGCGGACGCCTCGCGATCGTCGTCGCCAAGGCGGCCTCGCACTGGCTGCTCACCGGCCTGCCGCTGGCCGTCGCCGCGCCGGTGTTCGGCCTGCTCTTCGACATGGCGCCGGCGGCGATCGGCGCGCTCGTCGCGAGCCTCGTGCTCGGCACCCCGGTGCTGAGCCTGCTCGGCGGCCTCGGTGCGGCGCTCACCCTGGGCCTGCGCAGCGGTGCCGTGTTGTTGATCCTGATCATCGTTCCGCTCTGCATTCCTGCTCTCATCTTTGGTGCCGGCGCGGTCGCTGCGGTCGACGCCGGCCAGTCGGCGCGCGGCCACTACTCGCTGCTCGGCGCCGTCCTGATCTTCACCGCGGTGCTGGCGCCGGTCGCGACGGCCGCGGCGCTGCGCATCGCCACGGAATGACCTCGTTCGAACGACCATCGTGAACACCAGCTGGCGCTTCTTCCGCTTCGCCTCGCCGGCGGCGTTCTACCCGCTCGCCGGCAAGCTCGTGCCCTGGTTCGCCGCGGCGGCGGCGATCCTGGCCGCCGCCGGCCTCTACCTCGGCATGCTGCGCGCGCCGACCGACGCGACGCAGGGCGACGCTTACCGGATCATCTTCATCCACGTCCCGGCCGCGTGGATGTCGATGCTGCTCTACGTCGTGATGGCGTTCTGGGCGGCGATCGGCTGGGCGTTCAACGCGCGGCTGGCGTCGGTCGTGGCGCGCGCGATCGCGCCGACCGGCGCGATGTTCACCTTCCTCGCGCTCTGGACGGGCGCCCTCTGGGGCAAGCCGACATGGGGGACCTGGTGGGTCTGGGACGCCCGCCTGACCTCCGAGCTGATCCTCCTCTTCCTCTACGGCGGCTACCTGGCGCTGGTCGCGGCGATCGACGACCCGCGGCGCGCCGACCGCGCCGGCGCGCTGCTCGCGATCGTCGGCAGCGTCAACGTGCCGATCATCTATTTTTCGGTGATCTGGTGGAACACCTTGCACCAGGGCGCGAGCGTCAGCGTCGCGGCGGCGCCGAAGATGGCGGCCATCATGCTGCAGGCGATGCTGCTGATGACGCTCGCCTTCTGGGCCTACGCCTTCGCGGTCATCTTCGTCCGCGCCAGGGCGATCGCCCTGGAACGCGACAATCAGGCGGCATGGGCGGGCGACGCGGTCGGCAGCTCGCCGGGACGGACAGGGACGACGACGTGATCTGGAACAGCGCGAGCGATTTCTTCGCCATGGGCGGCTACGGCACCTACGTCTGGGGCGCCTACATGGTCACCGCGGCGTGCATGGCGATCGAGCCGATCGCCGTCGCCCTGCGCCATCGTCGTGTCCGCCGCGGCGTCGCCGCAGACGAGGCGAAGCGATGAAGCCGCGCCACAAGCGGCTGGCGATCGTCGCCGCCATCGTCTGCGCGGTCGGCGTCGCCGTCGCCCTCGTGCTCGATGCGTTCCAGAGCAATCTCGTCTTCTTCTACTCGCCCTCGCAGGTCGCGGCGAAGGAGGCGCCGAGCGCGCGCACGTTCCGGGTCGGCGGGATGGTCGAGAAGGGCTCGCTGAAGCGCGAGGGCACGAAGGCGACCTTCGTCGTCACCGACACCGCCAAGTCGATCCTGGTCCGCTACGAGGGCATCCTTCCCGACCTCTTCAAGGAGGGCAAGGGCGTCGTCGCGCAGGGTCGGCTCGAGGGCGACGTCTTCGTCGCCCGCGAAGTGCTCGCCAAGCACGACGAGAACTACATGCCGCCCGAGGCCGCGGAAGCGCTGAAGCGCGCCCAGCAGGGCAATCCGAAGCTCGCCGAGTCGGTGTCGAAGACGGCGTCGCCCAAGTGACGAAGCGCGCATGATTCCCGAGCTCGGCCACTTCGCCCTCTGGATCGCCCTCGGCGTCGCCATCGTCCTCGGCGTCGTGCCGATGCTCGGCGCGGCGCGCGGGCGCGCCGACTGGATGGCGCTCGCGCGGCCGTCGTCGCGCCTGCTGTTCGCGCTGGTCGCCTTCGCGTTCGTCTGCCTCACGCTCAGCTTCGTCCGCAACGACTTCTCCGTCGCCTACGTCGCGACCAACTCGAACCGCTCGCTGCCGCTGCCGTACCGGATCGCCGCGGTCTGGGGCGGCCACGAAGGATCGATCCTGCTCTGGATCCTGATGCTGACGTTGTGGACCCTCGCCGTCGCGACCTTCAGCCGCCACCTGCCGGCGAAGGTGACGGCGCGCATCCTCGCCGTCATGGGCCTGCTCTCGTGCGGCTTCCTGCTGTTCGTGCTGGCGACGTCGAATCCGTTCGACCGGCTCGTCCCTGCCGCCGCCGAAGGACGCGACCTCAATCCGCTGCTGCAGGACCCGGGGATGGTGATCCATCCGCCGATGCTCTACATGGGCTACGTCGGCCTGTCGGTCGCGTTCTCGTTCGCGGTCGCGGCGCTGATCGGCGGCAACCTCGACGCCACCTGGGCGCGCTGGACGCGGCCGTGGACGACCGCGGCGTGGATCTTCCTGACGATCGGCATCGCGCTCGGCAGCGCCTGGGCCTACTACGAGCTCGGCTGGGGCGGCTGGTGGTTCTGGGACCCGGTCGAGAACGCCTCGTTCATGCCCTGGCTGGTCGCGACGGCGCTGATCCATTCGCTCGCCGTCACCGAGAAGCGCAACAGCTTCAAGTCGTGGACCGTGCTGCTCGCGATCCTCGCCTTCTCGCTGTCGCTGCTCGGCACCTTCCTGGTCCGCTCCGGCGTGCTCTCGTCGGTGCACGCCTTTGCGACCGACCCGCGACGCGGCCTCTTCATCCTCGCCTTCCTGGTCGTCGTCATCGGCGCGTCGCTCGCGCTCTACGCCTGGCGTGCGCCGAGCGTCGGCCTCGGCGCGCGCTTCGCGCTGCTCTCGCGCGAGTCGCTCCTGCTCTCGAACAACGTGCTCCTCGTCGTCGCCTGCGGCGCCGTCCTGCTCGGCACGCTCTACCCGCTCGCGCTCGACGCGATGAACCTCGGCAAGATCTCGGTCGGGCCGCCGTACTTCGACACCGTCTTCGTTCCGCTGTTGACGCCGCTCGTCTTCCTGATGGGCGTCGGGCCGCTCGCGCGCTGGAAGGAAGCCGCCCTGCCCGATCTCGCGACCCGCCTGAAGTGGGCGGCCGGCTGCGCGATCGTCGCGACGCTGCTCGTCGCCTGGCTGCACGGCGGCGTCGGCATCGTCGCCGCGACCGGGCTGCTGATGGCGTTCTGGATCCTGTCGTCGGTGGCGACCGACCTCATCGAGCGGCTGCGGCCGGCGGGCGGCATGAGCCCGCCGGGCCGCCCCAAGGGCGGATTCCGGAGTGCGCAGCACGCAGGTTTCGTTGCCGTCGCGAGCATCGTCCATCGCGCTCGCCAGATTCCGCGCGCAATGGTCGGGATGATGATCGCGCACGTCGGCATCGCCGTCTTCATCCTCGGCGTGACGCTGGTGCGCACCGGCGAGGTCGAGCGCGACGTCCAGATGGCGCCGGGCGACACGACGACGATCGGCGATCTCGTCTTCACCTTCCGCGGCGCGAGCGCCGTCAGCGGGCCCAACTATCGCGCCGCGCGAGGCGAGATCGAGGTCTCGCGGAACGGCCGCAAGCTGACGACGCTCAGGCCCGAGAAGCGCTTCTATCCGGCGTCGGAATCGACCATGACCGAAGCGGCGATCGAGCCCGGGCTGACGCGCGACCTCTATGTGTCGCTCGGCGAGCCGGTCGGCGCCGCCTGGATCGTCCGCGTCTACGTCAAGCCGTTCGTCGACTGGATCTGGGGCGGCTGCCTCATCATGGCGATCGGCGGCCTGCTCGCCGCGACCGACCGCCGCTACCGCGGTCGCGCGCGTCAACACGAAACGCCGCCGCTCGCTGCGATGGTCAAGGCCTGACATGGACGACAAGCCGACACCAGGGGACTCCAAAGGAGTCCGCCCCTCCCTCCCGGAGGGAGGGGATGGGGAGGGAGCAGCCCTTCACGACGCAGTCGC
>Ga0307409_100001378_pt1 | contig 11854 bp, 8 predicted proteins | sample 322Ometagenome_2_FD_203888 | JGI IMG/M metagenome (GOLD analysis project Ga0307409, IMG submission 203888) | Maize rhizosphere microbial communities from greenhouse at UC Davis, California, United States - 322HYB-O-2 | ecosystem: Host-associated > Plants > Roots > Rhizosphere > Soil | place...
TCTGGAATTCTGGTTCGGACAGGGGCCTCTCGACGCCGCGAGGCTCGCGGAGCGTTCGGCGTTCTGGTTTGGCGGGGACGGCGCCGAGGCGACGGCCGCGCGCGACGCGCTGATACGCGAAACGCTCGAGCCACTGCTGGAACGCGCCGCTCGCGGCGAGCTCGCCTCGTGGGCCGCGAGCCCGAAGCGCCGGCTGGCGCTGATCCTGCTGTTCGACCAGGTGCCGCGCAATTGTTACCGGGGCACCGCCGCGGCCTTCGCCTTCGACCGCGAGGCGCTGGCGCTGAGCGTGGAAGGGCTGCAGCTCGCCGCGGACGCGGCGCTCGATCCGGTCGAGCGCATCTTCTTCTATCTACCCCTGGAGCATGCCGAATCCATGGAGGCACAGGATGCCTGCGTGGCGGCGATGCGGCGCCTGGTGGCCGAGTCGCCGGCGCAGCTGCGCGCGTTCTGCGAGTACAGCCTGAAATATGCCGTGGCCCACCGCGACATCGTCGCGAAGTTCGGCCGCTTCCCGCATCGCAATCGCGCGCTGGGGCGTGCAAATACCGAGGCGGAGCGTGAGTGGCTGGAGTCTGGAGAGGACTCGTTCGGTCAGTAGACGACGAGGGGCAGGCGCGTCCCCTTTTGCTGGCAAATCAGGAATGTCCCCATTAATCGGCGACGTCGGGTTCGACGAAGCACCATTTCACTTCGGGAAAGGCGGCCTTGATGTCACGCTCGAGCTGATTGAGGTTCGCGACCGCCGCTTCGACGCTCAAGCCGGCCGTCATGCGCACCTTGATCGCCAGCATCACCTGCGGACCGAGCTGCAGCGTGATCGCGTTGAGCAGGTCCTCGATGCCGTCCGAGGCCTCGATCTGCGCGCGTAACGCGGCCTGCAGGTCTTCTTCCGCGGAGCGGCCGACGATCAGTCCCTTGATGCGTACCGCGATGAAGATCGACACGATGATGAGCACCACGCCGATGACGATGGAGCCCAGCGCGTCGTACAACGGATTGCCGGTGATGGCGGCGAGCGAGACGAAGATGAAAGCCAGCGCCAGTCCGATCAGCGCCGCCACGTCCTCGCCCAGCACCACCACCAGCTCCGCATTACGCGTCTGTTTCAGCCACTGGCGCAGGGTTCGTCCGCGGCGCAGCTTGCCGATTTCCCGCAGGCAGCCCAGCGTGGAGAAGGTTTCGAGCACGATGGAGACTCCGAGCACCAGCAGCGCGATCCACGCCTGCTTGATGGGCTCGGGTGCATGCAGCTTGTGCCAGCCTTCCTGGATGGAGAACAGGCCGCCGACGCTGAACAGCATCAGCGCGACGATGAAGCTCCAGAAATAGGAGATCTTGCCCTGGCCCAACGGGTATTGCGGCGTGGGCGGGCGCTGCGACTGCCGGAGGCCGACATACAGCAGCACCTGGTTGCCGCAATCGGCGAACGAGTGGATCGACTCGGCGAGCATGCTGCCCGAGTTGGTGTAGAGCGCGGCGCCGAGCTTGGACAGCGCAATGCCGAGGTTCGCGAGGAAGGCGTAGAGAATCGCCTTCGCGGAGGATTCACCCGAGGACATGGATCAGCCGCCGGGGGCGAAATCCGGCTGCGAAATTTTCATCTCGGTCACCGGCCCGTACTTCGCCGCCATCTCGCGGATCTTCGCGGCGTCGCCGATCAGCACCATGACCAGGTCTTCCCCGCGCGGAAAGGCATCCGCGGTCACGGCGGCGGTTTCCGCCAGATCCACCTTGCTCAACGCCGGCCCATAACCTTCGATGTAGTCCTTGCCCAGGCCGTACAGCTCGAGGTCCGCGAGCGCCGTCGCCCAGTGCGCCGCGGTTTCGAGCCGCGTCGGGAACTGGCCGAGCACGTAGGCGCGCGAGGACTCGAGCATCGCGGGCTCGATGGCATCGTGCTTGAGCGTCTCCAGCGTCTGCAGCGCGAGGTCGATCGCCTTGCCGGTGTTTTCGGTCTGCGTGAACGAGCGGATGGCGAACTCGCCGGGCGCGCTGCCGCGCACGAAGCCCGACGACGCGCCGTACGACAGGCCCGACTTGATGCGCAGCTCGGTATTCAGGATGGAGGTGTAGCGTCCGCCATAGAGCGTGTTGACCAGGTCGAGCGCCGGACGGCCGCTGTAGCGGCGGTCCACGCCCACATTGGCCAGCCAGAAATACGTCTGCACCGAGCCCGGGGAATCGACCAGCAACACGCGCCGGCCGGTGACGCGCGGCGCGGCGGCGAGCGTGGGTCTGGCGGCAGTCGCCTTGGCCCACTTCCCGAATGCGGCGGTCAGTGCCTGCTTCATCCAGCGCGCGTCGAGATCGCCGGCGAATACCAGCGTGGTGCGATCCGCGCCGAAGTTGGCCGCGTGATACGCGGCGACGTCCGCCTGCGAGATGGCCGCGAGCGAACGCTCGCTGCCCCCGGCCGGCCGGCCGTAGGGATGTTTGCCGAACAACATCGCGCGGCCGTACACCGCCAGCAGCTGCGAGGGGTCGGAATCCTTGGCCGACTTGATGAACTCGATGTCGCGGTCGCGGAATTTGGCGAACTCGACGGCATCGAATCGCGGCCGCATGAGCGCATCGGCCAGTAGTTCGACCATGAGCGCGCGGTCGCGCGTCATGAACTGGCCGCCCACGGAGATGGACTCCGCTCCCGCCGACGCGCTGAAGCTGCCGCCCACGCCTTCGACGGCATCGGCGAACTCGAACGCGCTGCGCTTGCCGGCGCCACGATCCAGCAGGCCCGCCACCAGCGAGGCCACCCCGGGTTTGTCCTGGGGATCGGCGAGCGCGCCGCCGCGCACGAAACCGCTGAACGCGATCAGCGGCACGTCTTTCTTGGGCAGCAACACGATGGTGAGGCCGTTCGGCAGCACGAAGCGCTGGTGGGCCGGCACCTTCACGCCCACGTCCGCGGCCTTGGCCCCCGATGCCAGCATGCAACCAATAGTCAGCGAGGCCAGCGCGCGTTTGAACAGGAAGCTCATGGCTTGGCCTCCGGTGCGGCTGCCGCCGGGGATGTCAGCGTCCCGACGGTGCGATGACTGTTGTTGAAAATGAGCTTCGCCGCCTTCTGCACATCATCACGCGTCACTTTTTCATAGGTGGCCGGCGTGTCGAACAGCTTGCGGTAGTCGCCTTCGAAGACTTCGAACGAGCCGAGCAGGCTGGCCTTGCCGTCGATGGTGGCGATCTGCTTCCAGAACGTGGAAGCGAACAGGTTCTTGGCGCGCGTCAGCTCGGCATCGGTGACGCCGTGCGCCACCACCTGCTCGAGCGCGCCGTCCAGCGCCTTTTCCACCGCGGCGATATCGGCGCCTTCCGGGAGCGTCAGCGTCAGCCACGTGAGCCCGGGATCGAAACCTTCCTGGAACGAGCCACTCACCTGGATGGCGAGCTTCTTTTCTTCCACCAGCAGCCGGTGCAGCCGCGAGGAGTCGCCCTCGGTGAGCACGGACATCAGCAGGTTGATGGCCGGCCCCTGGGGATTGTTGGCGGCTGGCGATTTGTAGGCCAGGTACAGCAGCGGCGTCGAGGCGTCGCGCTCCACGCTCACGCGTTTCTCGCCGAGCTGCTCGGGCTCCGTGGTGCGCACCGGCGGCGGCGGATCCTGTCGCGGGATGGGCTCGAGGTACTGCTTCGCGAGTGCGAATACTTCGTCGGCGCTCACGTCGCCCACCAGCACCAGCGTGCAGTTGTTGGGCGCGTAGTAAGTCTTGAAGAATCTCTGCAGGTCCTCGAGCTTCCAGGCCTGGATGTCGGCCGGCCAGCCGACGGTGGGGATCTGGTAGGGATGCGCCACGAACGCGGTGCTCTGCACCTGCTCGTAGAGGAACCCTTCGTTGCTGTCCTCGGTGCGCAGGCGCCGCTCGGAATACACCACGCCGCGTTCGCTTTCGATGACCTGGGGATCGAAGGACAGGTTGCTCAGGCGGTCCGACTCCAGGTCCATCACGAGGGTGAGCGCGCTGCGCGGGATCCAGTCCTGGTAGACGGTGACGTCGTCACTGGTGAATGCGTTGTTCGCGCCGCCCTGCGCCTCCATCTGCCGGTCGAACTCGCCGGGCTTCCGCTTGCTGGTGCCGTTGAACATCATGTGTTCGAAGAAATGCGCCAGACCGGTGATGCCGGGTACTTCATTACGGCTGCCGACGCGTACCCAGTTATAGAGCGCAATGTTGGGGATATCGCGATCGGTCCAGACGATGACCTTCATGCCATTGGCGAGAGTGGTCGAGTGGACCTGCTCGGCGCCCGGTACGCGCGTGGCGGGGGGAGTTCCTGCGGCGACGGCGATCGTGCCGACCATCGACAACAGGCACGAGCTCAACGCGCGCGCCAATGAAAAACCTGGCATGCCACACCTCGAAAACGCGGATGGGCAACTCTACTCGTTCAGGCCGGGGAAAAGAAAAGCGCCGCGAACGGGGGAAGTCGTTCGCGGCGCCAAGAAGCGAACACCGGGGAAGAGTTGTTCGCAGTCCTTTGTGAGGGAGTCTTTGCGGGACTACCTCGAAACCTTGGTGGCCTGGATGGCCGCGAGCTGCGCCCGCGCAAGCCGTGCATCGATGGGCGCGAACATCACGCTGCCGCCCCGTCGCCGTTTCACCAGCATCCCGGCCGTCGCGGGCCGCACGCTGGCGACACCCTGGGCGTGGGGAAGGATCAGAGTCACTGTGGAACGCGCCATCACGGACTAACACAAAGCAATGGCTGTGCCAGCCGACCGAGGCCAGCAAAATCATGGACTTGGAGATACTTCGGCCGCTGGGCCCGGCGCCGGAGTGACGTGCCGCGTCAGTTATTGACGTCCGCCCAGCACGCTGAGGCAGAACCTGCCGTCGTTCTGTTCAGTGCGGCGGCAGCACCGGCACACAGGGCTTCTTCGCCACCTGCAGGCCGCCACAGATGGCGCGGGCCTGGGCTTCGTCGCGCACTTCGGCCTGCAGCCGATAGATGCTCTTGCCGGCGGATTCCCCCACCACCACGCGCGGCTCGAGTCCGTCGAGCATGCCCGCCGCATCCACCTTGAGCCGGGTCCACTCGGCATTGGCGCGATCCGCCGAGGAAAAGGCGCCCAACTGCACGCCGTAGCCGGAACCGCCGAAGGCCGGAGGCTCCGCGCTGCCCGCCGCGGGTTCCGGTGCGGGGGCGACCTCCGAGCCGGGCGGAGCCGTCGGGGGCACGGATGCGCCTGAGCCTGCTGCCACGGGTGGCGCGGTATTTTCCGGGGCGCTGGCCGAGCCGGCGAAGTTGTCGACGCGCAGCTGCGCCTCCCTGGCCCACTTTCCCGCCGGGTACTGCGCGAGGAACTGCCGGTATGCCTCGAGCGTGTCCAGGCCAGCGGCGGTGCGCCAATCCCGCTCTTCCGCCATCTGCGCCAGCCGCTCCCGGGCCGTCGCCACCAGCGTGCTGTCGGGGTGGGAGGAGATGAATTGTTCGTAGGATTCCGGCGTATCCGCCGCCTGGGCGGTGCGCCAATCGCTCTTTTCACGGCTGCAAGCCGCGAGCGCGAGCAGCGGGATTGCGAACAGCGTCACGAGCGTACGAGTAGACATGGGCTTAAATCCGCAACGGCGACGATTTATTGTAAACGCCGCGCGCATTGGAGTGTTCATGGCCGAAGAACAGAAACGCAGACTCTCGGACCGGCTCGGCCTGTCCCCCACCGTCATAGCCGAAAGCACCACCGTGGTGGGCGATGTGGTCACCCGGGGGCCTTTGATGGTTTCTGGCCACGTTCAGGGCAATGGACGCATCGGCGGCACGCTGTCGGTGAGCAAATCGGCCCACTGGGAAGGCGATATCAGCGCCCGCCAGGCCGTGCTCGCCGGCCGGGTGACCGGCAAGATCGTCATCGAGGACAAGCTGGAGATCAGCTCCTCCGCGGTGATCGAGGGCGAAATCACCGCCAAGGTGCTGGCGATTGCCAACGGCGCGCGCATCGAAGGTGCGGTCACGGTGACCAGCGGCAAGGCCATCGTGAAGTTCGACGAGAAGCGCACCGCCGACGCCGCCTAGCTTCCGGCTAGTTGCAGCTCCCCAGTCCGTCGATCCAGCTGGTGATGAGCTGGACCCCGGCCGTGTCGATGACATGCCTTCCCAGCGGCGGCATCGCATCGGTACCGGTGCGGTTCATGCGCGCCACGATCACCGACCGCGCCGCCGCCCCGGGCGCGACCAGCCGCGCATCGGCTATCCCCAGATCCGACAGCGTCGGCGCGACATCGCAGGTATTGGTCGCGCCGAGCGCGTTCGTGTAGCGCAGGTCCATGCTCGTGGGCGTCGGCCCGCCGGGCTGGTGGCAGTAGGCGCAGTTGGTATGTAGATAGGCGCGCGCGCGTTCCGCCAACGGCGCCGTGCCGGCCGGATCGGGGATCACCGCAAGCTGGTCAGGCGTCTGCGTGAGCGCCGGCGTCAACGTGTCGATGGCGTTGAGGGTGGTGAGCTGGTTGGCGGTGCGTGAGGTGGGATAGCCGAAATCGCCATTGAGCTGGCCGATCTCGAGGCCGAGCGTGCGGCCCGCCGCCGAGTTGTGGCATTGCAGGCATTGAGCCTCGCTCGGAAACTGCCAGGTCTGTCCGGCCACCTGCACGGTCTTGCCCCCGGTGACGCGCGTGGCCGCGGTGCCGGTGTCGTTCCACTCGTATGTGTAACCCGCCCAGTTGCCGTCGTTGTGGCGCATGAAGAGGCGGGTTTCCACCAGCCGCGCTCCCAGCGCGAAGTTCTTCACCAGCACGCTGCCAACGGGAAAATTGAAGTGGCTTGAGGCGCTGTCGACCTCGATGCGCTGGCCGTCCGGCAGGGCGAGCCAACGTGTCTTGATGGCGTTGTCGGAGAAGAATGGCGCGTTGGGCTCATACGGAATGAGACCGTCCGCCGGCTGCGAGGGCGCGGTGGAGTTGACGCAGCCCGTATCCGCGAGCTGCGCCGGGATCTGACGCCCGCCCGCATTGCCCGCGACGATGCGATGCAGGGTGCCACCGAAATGCACGACGTAGATCTCGCCTTCGGTGTCCTGAGCAAACGAAGCAATCGAAAGGCCGGTGGATAGTCCCGCGCCCAGCGTCAGTGTCGGCGTGGTATTACGCGCGATGTGCCAGAGCTGGCCGCTGGCGAAGTCACCGAACACGTACCGGCCCTGGAGATTCGGGATGGTGCTGCCGCGATAGACGAAGCCACCCGTGGTCGATTGCCCGAGGGTGCGTCCGTATTGCGCCACGGGCGCGATCGGATTGGGATTGCTGCCGCAGGTGGAGTTGAACGGATTGGTGCCCTCGAAGCAGCGCCAGCCGTAGTTGCCACCCAGCGTCACGCGATCCACTTCCTCGAGCGCGCCCTGCCCCACGTCGTTGAGCCACAACTCGCCGCTGAAGCTGTCGAAACTCCAGCGCCAGGGATTGCGGAAGCCGTAGGCGTAGATCTCGGGGCAGTTGGCCGCGCCGCTGCCACTGACATTGCAGCGCGCGTTCGCGGCGAAAGGATTGCTGGCCGGGATGGTGTAGGTAGTCCCGGGCGTCGACGCCGAAACGTCGATGCGCAGCATCTTGCCCAGGAGTGTGGTGAGGAGCTGGCCGTTGCCGATGGTGCCGTGATTGTCGTTGCTGCCACCGCCATCGCCGATGCCGATGTAGAGCATGCCGTCGGGTCCGAAGGCGATGTTGCCTCCGTTGTGATTGCCGGCCGGATCGGCGACGTTGAACAAAGGGAGTTCGGAGTCGAGCGCCGCGGTGGCGCCAGCGTCGCGAGTGCGGAATTCGGACACCCGATCCACCAGGCCCAGTCCCGCCTGGGTGCGGGTGTAGAAGAAATACACGCGCGGATCCGTGGGGTAGTCGGGATGGAAGGCCATGCCGAGCAGCCCGCGCTCGTCGTTCGGGTTGTTGGGATCCGAATTCAGCAGCGAGGAGAGATTGATGAACTCCCGCGTGGTCGACACGTTCGCGGTGTTGTCGAAGACGCGCACCGCGCCGGTTTTCTCCACCACGTACCAGCGCGCCGCGTTGCCGGGCTCCTGCAACATGGCGATGGGCTGCGTGAAATTGGGCAGGTTCGGAAACACTCGCTGAACCGCGAGCGCGACGGCGCTGCTCGGCGCATCGCCGGCCAGGCAGCTGGTATTCGAGGGGCGTGAATCGAGTCCCGAGCCCACGGGCGGAGGCGGCGATGGCGGCGGAGGTGGTGGTGGGACGGGCGCGGGAGCCGGCGGGGCTGGCGCCGGCGCGGGAGGTGCGGGTGCGGCTGAATCGTCACCACCGCCGCATGCCGCGAGCATGAGACTCAATACCGGCAGGGCAAGTCCAGCTGCCAGTCGTGGCGCAATCGCGCGCATGCGTGAGACCTCCGAGTCTGTGATCAGCAGCTCAGCACAGTCCCAAATCCATGCCTAGCTGTCCGGGTTCCGCGACAGCCATTTAGCCGTCTGGGCGTCTATCCAGTTGCTGCCGCCCAGCGATTCGATGAAGCCGCAGTGACCACCTCTTTCGGTGGTGACGATGTTCAGTTGCGGCACGCGCGCCAGTCGCGACAGGTCCGCGTGGTGGATGATGGGATCATCGAGCGAAGTGACCAAGGTGGCGGGTGCCGCGAGGGTTGTCAGACGGTTGCCCGTGATGGCGTAGCCGGCGAGGTAGTCGCCCATGCTCGAGTAGTCGGTGTGGCTGTGTACGAGCAGCCGCGTCATCTCGCGCAGGCTGCGCGTGCTCAGCACCTCGTTGAAATCGAAGACGCCGGGCCAGGCGAGCGCCTTCTTGGCGAGCGAGCGGCTCCACTTGCGCACGAAGTAGGTGTGATAGACGGAAGGCCCGCGTTCCAGTGTTTCCATGGTCACGGCGGGATCGAGAACCGGCGAGACCGCCAGCACCCGCTCGATGGGCAGATGTTTCGCCTCCGCGTCGGCGGCCACGCGCAGCATGAAATTGCCGCCCAGCGAGAAACCCGCGAGCACCATCGGCAAGTGGTCGAAACGCGCCGCCAGCGCGCGCACGGCGCCCACCACCTCCGGTAACCGGCAGGAGTGGAAGATTTCACGATTCAGGTGATGCGTGGCGCCGTGATCGCGCAGGTTGAGGCGCACCACTTCGATTCCGAGCGCGAACAGGCTCTGCGCGAAGGAGAGCAGGTAGAGAGAATCGGCGCTGCCTTCCCAGCCATGCAGCAATACCGCGAGCTTCTTGCCCGGCTCGCGCCCGCGTTTGGCGGGGCTCGAATGGAAGGCCTGCAGCTTGACGCCGTCTCCACAGTCGAGCAGCAGCTCTTCGCTCGACGACAACAGGGGCAGCGCACGCCGCTCGACGCGCGCACGCCGGAAGGGCAGACCCGGCAGGATGGTCTGGACATGCCGGCCGCGCAGCCAGCGTGGCGGACGAAAGGAATTGTTCCCCGGGGAGCCGATCACTGCGCGGAATTGTAAGGCTATTGAGCCGGCGCGGCTCCGGCCCCGACCACCGCGGTCTGCGGGCCGCTGTCCGCGGACGCGATGTCGCCCGAAGCCCCGGGCTGCGCCACGGCCGGCGCGACGGGCGCGACGGGCGGCGCCACGGCCGCCGCCGCCTGCAGCGCGGTGTCCACCGGGGTGCCCGACGGCACGAGGACCACGTCGGTGGAGGTGGTGGTGGCCGCGTCGGGTGCGTCACCGGCCGGTGTCACCGCGGTCGGATCGATGAGCGGATCGGCCGCCGCTGCAGCCGGCGCCGGCGCTGGCCGTGGGCTAACTACCGCCGGCCGCGCCCGCAGGGTCTCGACCTCGGCATAGGCGGCGCCGAGATCGGTGCGCAGGGCCGCAATTTCCGCGCCCTGCTGCCACCACATCCAGGCCGCGAGGCCCGCACCCGCCAGTGCCAGCAGGGAAAACGACCAGCCGGTGATGGCGGCCCAGTTGCGACGCTCGGGCAACATGGGCGGCAGGCCAGGCTCCGGCGCACGCGCGGCCGGCTGCAGAGCGGCCAGGTCGCCGTGCAGGCGCTCGGTGTGCGTTTCCATCGTCTGGCTGATGAAGCCCCGCAGCGCGCCCAGCTCGCCCTGCAGCGAGTGGTGGAGCGCGGCGCGGATTTCCAGCGCCATCTGCGGCAGCAGCCGCGAGATATCGGCGCCCTCGCCGGTTGTCGCGGGCCCGGAAGGCTCGTTGGCCGGCAACAGTTCGTTCGGCGGGGTCACCACGATGGCCGACTCGTTGGCCGGCATGAGCTGCGGGCTCGGCGTCATGCGCGCGAATGCGGGCTCTTCCCCGCGCCGGTCGGCGACCAGGCGGAGCTGGTAGAGCATGCGTGTGACATCGGCCTGCTTGATCTGCTTGGGCAATACGCCCTCCGCGCCCAGCGCGCGCGCCTGGCCGAGGTAGAGGTCCCCTTCCTGCGAGGTGTACATGAGGATGGGAATCGCCGAGGTGCGCGGGTTGTTCTTGATGGTCTGCACGGCCTGGAATCCATCCATGCCCGGCATCATGTGGTCCATGAAAATCACATCGGGCTTGGTGCGGGCCAGGTACTCGATGGCAGCCTCGGCGGATTCGGCGGCGTCCACGGTTATTTCGTGGCGCTCGAGGATGCGGGACAGAAAGGCTCGCGCCGACTTCGAATCGTCGACGACCAGGGCTCGCTTGGAGGACATCAACACTCCTGCTTCTTTGGTGAGCGGGTTTATGGAAAGTGTAGCGTCAACCCACGGAGGCTGTGCACGTCCGGCGCGGTGGCACGCAAAATTTTTCGTAAGGGATTCGTGGCTCGCGGCCGCGTGACCGATGTGATCCAGCGCACGGAAGACGCAGATTCACGAAATGCCGCGCAACCGGCGACGCAACGCCAGTCGCATACTCGACGCGTCGATGTTTCCTGCAATCAACGATGCACGAAAATGCGTCACGCAGGTCGATGTCGGTCAGCAGCCTTGAGAAGAATTAGAGCGCTGACGCGGGAGGGTATTGGTGCAAGCCGCCCTGGTCGAAGCTGACAGGTAAGTGGGTCAAGAACTTCGTTCGACTCGTAGCGGGGTCCCTTCGGGACCCCGTTTTTTATTGGCGGGGCCGCAGGAAATCCGATCACTCCGTGGTGCGGTCGGGATATCCGATGAACCGCAACTGTGCGTCGATTCCCGGTTCGCACGCCGGTCCCTTCCCGACCATCAACCGCAGCGCGTGTCGAGTTCAAGCACCTGAAATCCTCCAGGCGGCGGCCTGCCTGCCGACCCGCCCTCTTCCTACGTGAAACCGGTCCCGGTGAACCGCGTGCGATGGCTAGAATTGCGGCGCATGACTAACCACCGAGCTGGCTTGCTGGCCTGCGCCGCCTTGTTGTGCGCCCCCGCGGCGCATGCCATCGACGCCATCGTGCTGGAAGTGCGTGAATTGACCATTGCCGGCACGCCATTCGAAGGCGCGAGCGCACGGCTGGATCTGTTGAGCGACGAAAAAACCCGGGTCACGCTGAAAGCGCATAGCGCCACCCTTCCCGAGCCGGCCGGCCGGTTCACCGAGCTTGCGCTGCTCTGCGATCAGCCCGTGGTCGCCGAACCGCGTTTCGGGTGTGACGCGGGGCGATTCACCGCGCGCGGCGGGCCCACCGGCACCCTGGACATGCGTATCAAGGCCGAGCTGCGCAGCGACACGGGTATCACCACGTTCTCCGGCCAGGGACAGGCGGTGGCCGGCAGCCGGCTGTCGTTCGACGGACGCATGGACGAGCGGGGCTGGCAGGTAAAGGCCGCCACCGGCGTGGCGCGGCTCTCGGCGCTGCGCACCTTCGTCGCGCCCTGGTTTGCCTTGCCCGCCGATGTCACCGGCGATGGGGAAGTCCGCCTGGAGGGAACCATCGGCGATCGCGGTACCGGACTCACCGCCGATTTCGGCGCGACCCTGCAGGCCGTG
>Ga0307409_100001379_pt1 | contig 11851 bp, 13 predicted proteins | sample 322Ometagenome_2_FD_203888 | JGI IMG/M metagenome (GOLD analysis project Ga0307409, IMG submission 203888) | Maize rhizosphere microbial communities from greenhouse at UC Davis, California, United States - 322HYB-O-2 | ecosystem: Host-associated > Plants > Roots > Rhizosphere > Soil | place...
GCTGGGGATCTCGGAGTCCACCTTGTCGGTGGACACCTCGAACAGCGGGTCGTCGAAGGCGACGGTGTCGCCGACCGCCTTCAGCCAGGAGCTCACCGTCCCCTCGGTGACGGTCTCGCCGAGCTTCGGCATCGTCACCTCGTACGACAGGGCAGCCGGGGCGCTCGGCGGTGACGCCACCACGCCCTCGTCCTCGCCGCTGACCACGGGCCCGGCGGCCGTGCCGCCGACCGCGTCGCCGATCCGCACCAGCGGGGTGCCGACCGGCACGGTCTCGCCCTCGGCGACGAGGATCTCGACCACGGTGCCGTCGTAGGGGCTGGGGATCTCGGAGTCGACCTTGTCGGTGGACACCTCGAACAGCGGGTCGTCGAAGGCGACGGTGTCGCCGACCGCCTTCAGCCAGGAGTTCACCGTCCCCTCGGTGACGGTCTCGCCGAGCTTCGGCATCGTCACGACCCAGCTCTCGCCGTCAGCCATGGAGCGACCTCCCGGAGAACGTGATCATCGTTTCGCCGATGGCCTCGGACAGGCTGGGGTGCGGGTGGATGAACGCGCCGACCTCCGCCGGCAGCGCCTCCCAGTTGACCGCCAGGTAGCCCTCGGCGAGCAGCTCGCTCGCCCACGCGCCGACGAGGTGGACACCGAGGATCGGCCCGCCGCGCTGCGCGACGACCTTCACCATGCCGTCGGTCTCGCCGATGATCATGGCGCGGCCGTTGCCCGCCATGGCGTGCTTGTGGACCTCGACGTCGTGCCCGGCCGCCCGCGCCTCGGCCTCGGTGAGCCCGGCCCACGCCACCTCGGGGTGGGTGTACACGATCCACGGCACCCGCGCGTAGTCCACCGGCACCGGGCTCTCGCCCAGGATCTGCTGGATCGCCACCACGGCCTCGGCGTACGCGACGTGCGCCAGGCCGGGCGTGGCGACGCAGTCGCCGATCGCGTAGACGCCCTCGCGCGTCGTCGCCATCGTGGCCTGGTCCACCTCGACGAAGCCCTGCTCGGAGACCGAGACACCGGCCTCCGCCAGCCCGGCGTCGTCGGTGAGCGGCCGGCGGCCGATGGCCACCAGCAGCTGGTCCACCTCGATCTTCGCCGACTCGCCGCCGGCGTCGAACGGGACGACGATGCCGCTCTCGGTGTGCTCGACCGTCCCGACGCGCGCCTCCGAGTGGATCTCCGTGCCGCGCCGGGCGAGCGCCCGGGCCAGGACGTCCGCCACGTCCCGGTCCGGGCCGACCGGGAGGACGCCGTGCGGCAGCGCCTCGAGCAGCGTCGTCGTCACGCCGAGGTCGGTGTACACGGAGGCGAACTCCGCGCCGATCACGCCGCCGCCGATGACCGCGACCCGCCGCGGCAGGTGGTCGAGGTCGCTGTTCGTCGCCTGGTCGGAGGTGACGACACGGCGGCCGTCGATCTCCAGGCCCGGCAGGGACCGCGGCACGGAGCCCGTGCAGACGATCACGGCACGCCCGCGCACGACCTGGTCGCCGACGGCCACCGCGCCGTCCGGGGTGAGCCGCCCGTGGCCGTCGAGCACCGCGACCTTGCGGCGCTTGAGCAGCCCGGCCAGCCCGCGCGTCAGCTGGGTCACGATCCCGCTCTTGCGGCGGTTCACGCCCGGCCAGTCGATCTCGGCGGTGGCGCCCTCGGGCAGGTGGAACCCGAAGTCGCCGGCGTGCCCGACGGTGCGGTACACCTCCGCCGCCTGCAGCAGCGCCTTCGCGGGGATGCAGCCCCGGTGCAGGCACGTGCCGCCGACCTTGTTCTCCTCGACGAGCGCCATGCGCAGCCCCGCGGACGCGCCGTAGAGCGCGGCCGCGTAGCCGCCGGGGCCGCCCCCCAGGACGACGACGTCGACCTCGAGCTCCGTCATGCCGTCGCCACCTTCCGCAGGACCTCCGCGATCTGCGCCGGCTGGGGCACGACGGCGTCCTCGAGCGGCGGGCTCGTCGGCGTCGGCGTGTTGCGGGCGGCGATGCGCGCGACCGGCTGGTCGAGGTGCCAGAAGCACTCCTCCTGGACGACGGCGGCGATCTCCGCCCCGTAGCCCATGCGGAGGGCGGCTTCGTGCAGGACGACGGCGCGCGACGTCTTGCGGACCGACGCGGTGATCGTCGCGACGTCGAGGGGCACGAGCGTCCGGATGTCGACGATCTCCACGGAGATCCCGTCCTTCGCCAGCTCGGCGGCCACCTCCAGGCCCTGCGAGACGCCGGCCGAGTACGTGATCAGCGTGACGTCGCGCCCCTCGCGGACGACGTTGGCGCGGCCCAGCGGGATCGGCTCGAGCCGCAGCGGCTCGGAGGTCTTGAGCCGGCGGTAGAGGTACTTGTTCTCCAGGTAGAGGACCGGGTTGTTGTCGCGGATGCTGGAGATCAGCAGCCCGGCGGCGTCCTGCGGGGTCCCGGGCATCACGATCTTCAGGCCGGGCACGTGCGCGAAGTACGACTCGACGCTCTGCGAGTGGGTGGGGCCGGCCCGCAGCCGCGCGCCGAACGGCGCGCGCAGCGTCACCGGCATCGGGTCGCCGGTCCGGTAGTGGTGCCGGGCCAGGACGTTGATGATCGGATCGAACGCGCACGAGATGAAGTCGGCGAACTGGAACTCGACGACGGGCCGCAGCCCGACGAGGGCGGCGCCGGCGGCGAGGCCGGTGAAGCCGGTCTCGGCGATCGGCGTGTCGACGACGCGCCGCTCGCCGAACTTCTCGAGGAAGCCCTTCGTGACCTTGAACGCGCCGCCGAACTGGCCGACGTCCTCGCCGATGATGAAGACGTCGGGATCGGCCTCCATCTCGCTCATGAGGGCCGCGCCGACCGCGTCGAGGTAGGTCAGCTCCTGCTGCTCGACCGGGGACCGCGTCTCACTCGGCATACACGCCCACCTCCACCGTGGCCGGGTCCGGCATGGGGTCGGCGAGCGCCTTGCGGCGCGCGTCGATCGCCGCCTGCCGCGCCGAGGCCCGGATCTGCGCCGCCGTGTCGTCGTCCAGGACGCCGTTGTCGAGCAGCACCCGCTCGAACAGGTCGACCGGGTCCTTCTTCTGCCACTCCTCGAACATCTCCCGCGGCACGTAGTCGGCCGGGTCGTGCTCGGCGTGACCGTGCATGCGCATCGTCACGGCCTCGACCATCGAGGGCCCCTCGCCGGCGCGGGCCCGGGCCACGGCCTCGGCGACCTCGTCGTGGACGGCGAGGGCGTCGGTCCCGTCGACCTTCGTGCCCGGCATGCCGTAGGCGACGGCCTTCGCCGCGAAGCTGTCCGACGCGCTCTGCAGCCGCAGCGGCGTCGAGTACGCCCACTGGTTGTTCTCGATCACGAACACGGCCGGGAGCTTGAGAACCGCGGCGATGTTGAGCGACTCGTGCCAGTCGGCCCGCGAGGTCGACCCGTCACCGCAGAAGGCGAGCGCGACCCGGTCCTCGCCGCGGTACTTCGCCGCGAACGCCATGCCGATCGCGACCGGGAAGTTGGCCGGGATGTGGCTCGGCAGGTTGTAGACGTTGAGGTCGAGCCGCCCGTAGTGCAGGGTGCCGTCCCGGCCGCCGGTGGGCGACGTCGCCTTGCCCATGAAGCTCGCCATCACCTGCCACGGCTCCATGCCGCGCCACAGGTGCGCCCCGAGGTCGCGGTGGATCGGCGCCAGGTAGTCGTCGGGCCGGAGCGCGGCCGCCGCGCCGACGCTGATGGCTTCGTGCCAGTGACCGGTGTAGAGCGAGCCGAGGAGGTCGCCGCCGCGGTACATGGCCACCATGCGGTCCTCGACGGCGCGCGTCAGGACCATCGTCTCGTGGATCCGGAGGAGGAGGTCGCGGTCGCGCTCGGCGACCGGCGTGCTCTTCGCGGCCGGCTTGCGCCGTGCCCGGGGCGGCATCGCGGACCCTCAGTCGCCGAGGAAGAAGTCGCGCACGAGCCGGTTGAAGTCGGCGGTCCGTTCGATCATCGACCAGTGCCCGCAGTGCGAGAACACGGCGAGATCGGCGTTGTCGATCAACCCCTCCAGCTCGTACGAGTTCTGGACCGGGATGACGGCGTCCTCCCGGCCGTGCACGGCGAGGGTGCGGTGCGGCAGGGCGCGCAGCTGCTCCTCGGGCGTCGTCATCGCCTCGACCCACCGCTGGCGCGAGCCGGACTCGTCGGCCGGGAACATCGCCGAGAACGCCTCCTGGAACCCGGGCTCGATGCTGCCCCGGTAGCGCACCTCGGCGAGCTCGTCGTTGACGACCTCGCGGGAGTAGGCGAAGACGTCGAGGACCGCGCGCATGTTCTCGAACGACGGCTCGTAGCCCCAGACCCGGTCGAGCCCCTCGGTGATCGGGAACGACACCCCCATGCTGCCCATGAGCACGAGCTTGTCGACGCGGTCCGGCAGCGTCGCCGCGATCCGCAGCGCGATGGCGCCCCCGAAGCTGTTGCCGACGAGGTGTGCCCGTTCAAGGCCGAGGGCGTCCATCAGCGCGACGGTCTGGTTCGCCCACGTCTCCAGCCCGTACTGCACACCCTCCGGACGCTCGCTGAACCCGAAACCGACCATGTCCGGCGCCACGACGCGGAAGTTCTTCGCGAGCTCCGGGATGACCAGGCGCCAGTTCGCGTACGACGTCACGCCGGGGCCTGACCCGTGGATCAGGACCACCGGCGGGCCCTCGCCCGCCTCCAGGTAGTTGGTCTTGATCCCGCCCGCGTCGACGACGGATCCGATCTCGGGCCGCGTTGCATCGGCCATCCCGGGCCTCCGATCTCAAGAGGGCTGCTCTCCCGGAGCACCACTCAATGCCCCGGATGTGACCGTCACAAGCGGGGTTCCGCTGAGCGGGAGCTGGCCGGAGAGGCCCCCGGACGCCGTGCGATCGTCGGGACGTGGGCGCCCGGGGACACGACCTAGCTGAGGTAGCGGAAGACGAGGTCGGCCACGCAGCACGGCTTGGGCTCGTCGGCCACCTCGTAGACGAGGTGGTAGACGACCGTGACCCCGCCGGCGACCGGCTGCACGTCGGCGAGCGTCACGTGCATGCGGGTCCGGGAGCCGACCTTGAGGGGCGCCGTGAACCTCACCTTGTTGAGCCCGTAGTTGAGGACGACGGAGACGTCGTCGACGCGGAAGACCTGGTCGAGCAGGCCGGTCGACAGCGACAGCGTGAGGAAGCCGTGCTGGACGGTGGCGCCGAACGGGCCTGCGGCGGCCCGCTCGGGGTCGACGTGGATCCACTGCTCGTCGCCGCTGAGCCTGGCGAACGTGTCGATGTTCTCCTGGGTCACGTCGACCCAGTCGCTGACGCCGAGCGTCTCGCCGGCGCGGTCGAGCAGGCCCTGGACGCCGTGGATCACGACGGGGGTGCCGCCGGTGGTGTTGGTCGTCATGGGTGGTCCTCCCGCTGGGCACGGCCGGACGGCCGGCGCGGTCGCGCGGCCGGTGCGGCGAGTAGACCGCCGGTCGGGTTCCGGGACGGAGACCGCTTCCCGGCCAGTGGGAGGCGCCGTGGCGGGTAACACGAACGTCGCCGGCCGGTCGGTGACGAGCAAGGTCATGGCGATCCTGGAGGCGTTCCTCCCGGCCTCCCGGGAGCTGACGCTGAACCAGCTCGCGCGGCGGACCGGCCTGCCCGTCTCCACGACGTACCGGCTCGCCGTCGAGCTCGTCGAGGCGGGCGGGCTGGAGCGGGTGCCGACCGGCGGCTACCGCGTCGGGATGCGCCTGTGGGAGATCGCCGCGCTCGCCGGACGCGGCGTCACCCTGCAGGAGGTCGCCGCGCCGTACATGGCGGACCTGTACGAGGCGACCCACGAGAACGTGCAGCTGGCCGTGCTCCACGGCCGCGAGGCGCTGTACATCGAGAAGATCGCCGGGCGCCGGTCGGCCCGGATCCGCACGCGGCGTGGCGGCCGGCTGCCGCTGCACGCCACCGGCGTCGGCAAGGTGCTGCTCGCCTACGCGCGGCCGGACATCGTCGACGACATCCTCGACTCCGGCCTCCGCCGGTACACGCCGCACACGGTCGTCGCGCCCGGCCAGCTCCGCCGGGTGCTCGCCGACGTCCGGGCGAGCGGCGTGGCCTTCGCGCGGGAGGAGCTGACCGCGGGCTCGGTGTCGGTCGCGGCGCCGGTGTTCGACGCGTCCGGGACCGTCGTGGCCGCGATGTCCCTCGTGCTCAAGGCCAGCGACACCAACCTGCGGCGGCTGGCCCCGGCGGTCCGGACCGCCTCGTGCGGCGTGTCACGCGAGATGCGGACCCGGTCGATCCTGCTCGATCGGGGGGCCGATCTCCTCGCCGGATCGCGATCACGGTTCGTTACCGATGAGTAGCGGAACGTCTGGCAAACCACGCTTCCGCACAGTGCGTGCGGCGCTCCCACTGGGTGGCAGCACTCCACTTGGCAGGTGACATGGCGTGTGCAACGGTGATTGTCCTGTTACATGGAGGTGACAGCCTGTGGCCGGAAATTCTACGGATTCGGGGCGTTCCGTCACGAGCAAGGTGGTGTCGATCCTCCTGACTTTCACTGACGGCAATGTCCAGTCGCTCACCGAGATCGCCCGGCTGGCGGGCCTTCCGATCTCCACCGCGCACCGCCTGGTCACCGAGCTGGCCGCCTGGGGCGTGCTCGAGCGCAGCGACGACGCGCACTACCGAGCGGGGGTCCCGCTCAAGGTCATCGGCAGTCATGCCGCGCAGGGTTCCAGCCTGAACGAGCGGGCCCGCCGGGTGATGGAGGACGTGTCCGTGGCCACGCGCGCCGACGTGCGGCTCGGCGTCCTCGACGGGCTCCAGGTGGCCTACGCCGAGAAGGCCGTCGGGCACCGGCCGTCGTCGACGTTCGCCTGCACCGACCCGCTCCCGCTCCACGCGACCGCGATGGGCAAGGCGCTGCTCGCCTTCTCGCCGTCGGAGCTCGTCGACTCGCTGCTGGAGCAGGGCCTGGACCGCTACACGCCCTACACGCTGACCACCGCGGACCGGCTTCGCCGCTCGCTCGCCGCCACTCGCGTGACCCGGGTCGCGCTGTGCCGCTGGGAGCTCGAGCTCGGCTCGTCCGCCGTCGCGGTCCCGGTCTTCGGCGGCGGCGGCAGCGTGGTCGCGGCCCTGGAGCTGAAGGTCCGCGACCTGCGCACCGAGCTGCACACGATGCAGCCGGCGCTCCTGGTGGCGGCGCGGTGCCTGTCGCGCGAGCTCGCCGTCGGGCAGCCGTTCGGGCGGCGGCCGCTGGGTGAGCGTCGCGCGGTCGCCGCCGATCTCCGCCCGTCCGCGGCGGCCCGGGTCCACAGCCGGGTCAACGGCGTCACGGCCTGACCCGCCGGCCGGAAGGGACCGGATCGGCGGAACCGATCGGAGCGGAGGCAGCCATGCCCGTGCAGAAGGCCATCGACCTGATCGGCGAGGGTGCCGGCATCGAGGAGTCGGTGCAGGAGGCCCTCGACCGGGCCGGCCTCACGGTCGAGGGCATCGACGCCTTCGAGGTGCGGCGGATCAGCGGGCGGGTGGACGCCGGTCGTGCCGTCTACCGGGTGGAGCTGACCGTGTGGTTCACGCTGCTCGAGCGCATGCACGAGTAGCACGGGTGCAACGGGTGCAGACCGAAGGCCTCGACCGCGACGCGATCCCGGGCGTCACCCGGGTTCCCGTGCCGGTCGGGGTGAACAGCATCGAGTCGGTCAACGTCTACGTGATCGCGGACGGCGACCACGTCACGCTGGTCGACTGCGGGGTCTGGCGCCCCGAGGGGGACGCCGGCGTGCGGGCCCTGACCGACGGCCTGCAGCGCACCGGGTACGAGCTCGGCGACGTGTCGCGCGTCGTCGTCACCCACGCCCACATCGACCACTACGGGCTCGCCGGCCGCATCCTGGAGCTCACCGGTGCCGAGCTGTGGATGCACGCGATGACGGACCTCGACTGCGAGAAGTACCGGCATCCCCGGACGGCGCAGGCCCGTCGCGAGGACACGTACGAGGACCACGGCGTGCCGGCCGAGGAGATCGCCAGGATCGCCGGCACCCTCGGCCGCTGGCTGCCGTACCTGCACTCCGTCGTCGAGGCGTCCACCCGCCTGCGGGGCGGTGAGAAGGTCCGGATCGGGACCCGGGAGATCGAGGTGCTCCACACCCCCGGGCACTCCTACGGTCACGTGTGCCTGTGGTCGCCGGCCGACGGCCTGCTGTTCTCGGGCGACCACCTGCTGCCGGGGGTCACGCCGCCGGTCACGTTCGAGCGCGGGTTCGACGCCGACCCGCTCCGGAGCTACCTGGGGTCGCTCGGCCTCATCGCCGATCGCGACCCCGCGCTCGTCCTGCCGGGCCACGGCCGGCCGTTCGCCGAGGGCGGCCGGCGCGCGGAGGCGATCCGGCGCAACAAGCTGCGCCGCGCCCAGGCGATCCTCGACCTCGTCGAGGCGTCGCCGTGCAGCGTCCGGGAGATCGCGGATCGCCTCGTGGCCAAGGCGGTCCTGAGCTTCCAGCGCAACATGGCGCTGTCGGAGACCCTCGCCCACGTCGCCTACCTGCGGTGGTCCGGGCGGATCGAGCGGCGGATCCGCCCGGACGGCGTCTACGAGTGGTTCGCGACGCCGGAGAACCCGGCCGGCGCGGGCGCCGCCGCGTCGAACCTGCCGTGACCCGACTGTCCGGCCCTGATCCGGCGCTGATCCGGCGCTGATCCGGCGCCGTCACCTGGCCCACAGCTCGACGACGCCGAGCCCGTCGAGCTCGGCGGTCACGCAGCTCCCGGCGGACACCGGGACGGGCGGCGTGAGCCCGCCGGAGAACACGAGCATCCCCGCCGGCAGCACCTGCCCGCGCGTCGCGACCCGGTTCGCGAGCCACGCGACCGCGGCCGCCGGGTGGCCCATCGCCGCGGCGCCGGCCGCGGTGGCGACGACCTCGCCGTCGACGCGCAGGACGCAGCCGACCAGCGGCAGGTCGACGAGATCGGCCGGCCGCGCGGCGGCCGGCCCCAGCAGGAAGGCGCCGGCGCCGGCGTTGTCGGCCACCGCGTCGGGCAGCGTGGAACGGCCGTCCTCGTACCGCGAGTCGAGGACGTCGACGGCCGCCAGCACGGCCTCGGTCGCGGCGAGCACGCTCGTGACGGTGGCCGGCGTCCCCAGGTCGCGACCGAGCAGGAACGCGATCTCGGGCTCCGCCCGGGGCTGGATGAAGCGGTCGAGGGCCACCGGCTCGCCGGGCGCGAGCAGCATGCCGTCGGTGACCCAGCCGTAGAGCGGTTCCGTCCCCGGCTGCCCCGGCTGCCCGGCGCTGCTCGCGAGACCCACCTTCGCGCCCACGAGCCGCTGCCCGGCGTCGAGCTTCGCCTGCACGCCGGACCACTGCGCGTCGTACGCGACGTCCAGGTCGAGGTCCGGGTGCTCGTCCGTGAACGGCGACCGCTGCTTCCGCTCGCGCTCGGCCGTGGCCAGGTCCGAGGCGATGCGCGCGGCGTCGGTCATGGTGCCTCCCTGGGGGTACCTGGAAGCTTGCCGCGCGGTCGGGCGCGCGCACAGGGGGCGGCGCCGGGTTCCCGCCTGCCGGAAACGCGGGCGAGTCCGCCGGAGAAGCCCATCGGGGGGTTCCGGCGAGCGGAAGCGCCCCTCCGGCCGGGAGGACCCTCCGCTTACGGTCGCGAGGACGGACGGCACCGCCCACCCCCGGCGCCGCAACGAAACGGCGGAACCGCGCCGGGGCCGGGTGCGTGCCCTGCCGGCACCGAGGCCAGGAGGTGACGTGGATGAGCCTGTTCCAGGTGCAGCAGTGCCTGTTCGACCACCTGCGCGCGCTGGAGGACCCGGACCGGCCCGAGAGGCCGGAGATCCGGCTCGACGGCTACGACCTCACCGACGACGAGCGCGCGGCCCTGGCCGCCGGCGACGTCGGCGCCCTGTACCTGATGGGCACGCATCCCGTGATCATCAACGGCTACTGCCGGGCGATGGGGTACAAGCGCGCCGACTACCGGCCGCTGCTGCAGAAGGCCGCCGACCCCGCACCGAGGAGGACCCGATGGCAGACATCGTGACGGCGTACCAGGCCTCGCACGCGCCGATGATGGCGGCGGACCGCGAGTCCGCGCCGCGCGATCAGGCCGAGCGGTTCTTCGGTGCGCTGGCCGAGGTCCGGCAGCACGCCCGGGACAACGGCGCCGAGGCCGTGGTGATGATCTCGGGCGAGCACTTCACGAACTTCTTCCTCTCGAACCTGCCGCAGATCGCCGTCGGCCTGGGCGAGGGCCACCAGGGCCCGCTGGAGAAGTGGCTCAAGATCCCGAAGACGATCGTCCCCGGACACCCCGCGCTCGCCGCGCACATCCTCGAGGAGCTCGTCGCCTCCGGCTGGCAGCCCGCCCTGTCCCACCAGCTCAAGGCCGACCACGGCTTCATGACCGTCTACTACGAGCTCGATCCGCAGATGCGGCTGCCCATGGTCCCGATCATCCTGAACTGCACGACCCCGCCGCTGATGACGCTGCGGCAGAGCTACGACCTCGGCATCGCCCTCGGCGACGCGATCCGCTCGTTCACGGAGCTCGAGCGGGTCGCGCTGGTGGCCGGTGGCGGCCTGTCGCACTTCGTCGGCGAGCCGCGCGTGGGCGACATCGACGAGCAGTTCGACCGCTGGTTCCTCGCCCAGCTCGAGAGCGACGACCTCGGCGACCTGCTGAGCATGGGGAACGAGGAGCTCGCGGTGGCGGGCAACGGCACGGGCGAGGTGCGGGCCTGGGTGGCGGTGGCCGGCGCGATGCGGCACCACCGGGCCAGGACCCTCGCCTACGAGCCCATCTACGAGTGGATCAACGGGATGGGCGTCGTGCTCTACGAGCCGCAGCCGCTCGACGCGCGGACCTGAGGAGCACCCGTGATCTCCGGACGGACGGTGCTCGTGGCGCACATCGGCTACCCCACCGAGGCCTTCAAGGCGCCGATGATCTACAACCCCTACTTCGAGCAGGCCGGCGTGGACGCCGTCGTGGTGCCGATGGGCGTGCGGGCCGACGACTACCCGGACTTCCTGCGCCGGCTGGTGGCGGTGACGAACCTCCGCGGCGCCCTGGTGACCATGCCGCACAAGGTGACGACGGTGGCGCTGGCGGACGAGGTGACGCCGACCGCGGCGATCGCCGGGGCGGCCAACGCGCTGCTCAGGACGCCGGCCGGCACCCTGGTCGCGGACATGTTCGACGGCGAGGGCTTCGTCCGCGGCGTCCTCCGCAAGGGCCGGCGCCTGGCCGGCGCGAGCGCGCTGGTCGTCGGCAGCGGCGGCGTGGGGTGCGCGATCGCCGCGTCGCTCGCCGCCGCGGGCGTGGCCCGGCTCGGGGTGTTCGACGCCGTCCCCGCGTCGGCGGAGGCCCTCGGCGAACGGCTCACCCGGCACTACGCCGACCTGGCCGTGACGACGGGCTCGAACGACCCGGCCGGGTGGGACGTCGTCGTGAACGCGACACCGCTGGGCATGAAGCCGGGCGACCCGCTGCCGGTCGACATGGCGCGGCTGGACCCGGGCACCTTCGTCGGCGAGGTGGTCATGAAGGAGGCGGTGACGCCGTTCCTCAGGGCGGCCCGGGAGCGCGGCTGCGACACCCAGGTCGGCACCGACATGCTGTTCGAGCAGATCCCCGCCTACCTGGAGTTCTTCGGCTTCCCGACCACGACGCCGGAGAACCTGCGGGCGGTGGCCCGCATCGAGTACTGAGCCGGCCAGTCCTTCGGGTACCGGCCGCGGTCAGGCCGGGCCCGCCCCGGCGAGGCGTCGTTCGCGCAGCGCGCGCGTGGCGCTCGCGGCCGCGTGGCGGACGGCGGGCGCCGCGGCGCGTGCATGGTAGGTCGAGGTGCGCATGACCGCGGACAGGGCCGCGACGACGGT
>Ga0307409_100001380_pt1 | contig 11847 bp, 11 predicted proteins | sample 322Ometagenome_2_FD_203888 | JGI IMG/M metagenome (GOLD analysis project Ga0307409, IMG submission 203888) | Maize rhizosphere microbial communities from greenhouse at UC Davis, California, United States - 322HYB-O-2 | ecosystem: Host-associated > Plants > Roots > Rhizosphere > Soil | place...
TGCCACCAGCCGATGCCGGTGAAGTTGACGGTGGCCTCGTGCCCGGCGTTGAGGAGCAGGACCACGGTGCCGATGAGCTCGTCCTCGGTGAGCTGGTCGCCGCCGTCGACCACCTGGGTGAGGGCGGTGATCAGGTCGTCGGCCGGCCGGGCCCGGCGCTCCCGGGACAGCCCCCGCAGGTACGCCGAGAACTCGGCGGCGGCCCGGGAGGCGACGCGGCCGGCGTCGGAGGCCGGGTTGACCTCGTACATGCCGCAGATCTGGGCCGACCAGGGCCGCAGCAGCGGCCGGTCGGCCTCGGGGATGCCGAGCAGGTCGCTGATCACGGCCACCGACAGGGGCTCGGCCAGCCCGGCCACCAGGTCCCCGCCGGCGGCGTCGGCGAGGGTGCCGACCAGGGCGTCGACCCGGCCCTGGACGCGGTCGCGGAGCCGCTCGACCATCCGGGGGGTGAACGCCTTGGCGACCAGCCGCCGCAGGCGGGTGTGGTCGGGCGGCTCCCGGTCGAGCATGCCGTTGCGGATCAGGTACCAGAACGGCCCCAGCTCGTCGGGCTCCTCGGGCCGGCCCATCTCGGCGTGGGTGGCCACGTGCAGGTAGGTGCGGCCGAAGCGGCGGTCCCGGAGCAGGGCGTTGACGTCGGCGTGGTGGGGGACCAGCCAGTGGTCGCTGCCGGGGTCGTACAGGACCCGCCCAGCTTCCCGCAGGGCGGCGTACGCCGGGTAGGGGTCGGCCACGAACCCCGGGTCGGCGGGGGTGAACGCGGCCGTGGCCGTCACGGCCGGGGTCCCTCGAGATGGTCGACGGCCCGTTCCAGGGCGGCGGTGGCCCGCCCGGGGTGGAAGGCGCCCGCGAACCCGTTGGCGGTCATGGCCGCCACCTGCCGGTCGTCCAGGCCGAGGGCCTCGGCCACCACCCGGTACTCCGACGACAGGTCGTTGCCGAACAGGCTGCGGTCGTCGGTGTTCAGGCACACCCGGGCCCCGGCCCCCAGCAGCCGCCCCACCGGGTGGTCGGCCAGGCTGGCCAGCTCGCCCTCGGTCCGGGTCCAGTAGTTGGAGCGGGGGCAGCACTCCAGCACCACCCGGCGCTCCACCACCTCGGCCAGCAGGTCGGGGTCCTCGGCGAGGCTGGTGGCGTGGCCGATCCGGTCGGCCAGGTAGCGGTCCAGGGCGGTGCGGATGGCCGCGGGCGGTTCGGCCTCGCCGGCGTGCACGGTGACGCACAGCCCCGAGGCGCGGGCGTGCTCGAACATGGCCGCGTGGGCGTCGACCCAGTCCGGGGTCCGGCCCTCGACCGGGCCGGCCAGGTCGATCCCGACCACGCCGGCGTCGATCCGCCGGATGGCCGCGTCCAGCACCGGCCGGTTCCAGTCGGGGTCGACCCCGCCCATCATGCAGGCCAGCAGGGTCACCCGGGTGCCGGTGGCCGCCTCGGCCTGGGCGGCGGCCTCGCCCACGCAGGCCAGCACCTCGTCGACGGTCAGCCCCTGGTCGGTGTTGAGCCGGGGGCAGAACCGCAGCTCGGCGTAGACGACCCCGTCGGCGGCCAGGTCCTCGACCAGCTCGCGGGTCACCCGGGCCAGGTGCTCCTTGGTCTGGAGCAGCGGCAGCAGCACGTCGAACCCCTGGAGGGCCTCGAGCAGCCCGGCCCGCCGGGTCACCCGCACCCTGGCCATGGCCGCCCCGGGCGGCGCGTCCGCCGGGACGACCCCGACCTCCCGGGCCAGCTGCTCGACCGTGGCCGGCCGCACCGACCCGTCGAGGTGGATGTGCAGCTCGGCCTTGGGCAGCCGTCGCAGGGCGTCGTCGGTGACGTCAGCCAACCAGGTCCTCCTGAGCAACGAGAGCGGCAGCGGTAGCCTACCTGGCCGTACCAACCATCGAGGAGGCGACGCGATGCCCGGCCCCGACGGCGAACGCCCGGCGACCCGCGACGACGTGCTCCCGGCGGGGGCGCGCCACTGCTTCGCCTGCGGAGACGCCAACCCGATCGGCATGCACCTCAACGACATCCGCCGCGAGGGCGACCAGGTCCTGGCCACCCTGCACCCGCGGCCGGAGTTCCAGAGCTACCCCGGGGTGCTCCACGGCGGCCTGTCCGCGACCGCCCTGGACGAGGTCATGGGCTACGCCTCGATCCTGCTCGCCGGCATCTGGGCCGCCACCGCCACCATGGACCTGCGCTACCGCGCCCAGGTCCCCTACGACGCCCCCCTCCCCCTGGTCGCCGGCCTCACCGAAACCCGCGGCCGCCGGGTCCGCGCCTGGTCCCGCCTCCACCTCCCCTCGGGCGAGGTCGGCGCCGAAGCCACGGCATTGCTGGTCGCCCTCCCCGATGGCCTGGCCGCCAGGGCCCGGGAGCTCTACGGTCCCATGGCGTGAGGTGATGGCATGGTCGCCGTCGCGGCCACCGGATCCCGGCGACCCCCGGGGACCCGGGCACGCCGCGGAGCTAGGTCCTACGGGCTGGCGGTCTGGCCGGACAGCCAGAGCTGGAGGAACGACTTCCAGGTGTCGCCGTTCATGACGCCGTTCTGCGGGAGGCCCTTGGCCTGCTGGAAGCGGCGGACGGCGTCGGCGGTGGCCGCGTCGTAGACGCCGGTCTCGGACAGCAGGCCGGAACCGGTGGTGGCGGTGGCGCCGAAGCCAGCGAGGTTCAGCATCTGCTGGAGGCGGGTCACCCGCTGGTCGGGGGCGGCGCCGCCGGTCTCGCGCAGGACGGGGAGGTCGTCGAGGACGACCCGGGCCGTGCCGGTCGCAGGCTGGGCCGGAAACCCGGACGCGGCGACCGTGTGGAGTTGGCCCTTGGCCGGGTTCCAGGTGCCGACCTTCTGGAATCGGGGGTCGAAGCGAGCCGGGCCGGCCGGAGTCGGGGGGTTCCAGACGGTCCTGTGCAGTTCCTTGTTGCTGTTGACGGCCAGGATGTGCAGGGCCGTGCCCTCGGTGGCGGCGGCCACGGCCGTGACCGTGCCGATGTTGCCGGCGCCGCCCGCCTCCACGTTGCCGAACGAGCTCCAGGTCCTGTCGCGAGCGTCCCGCCTCGTGTGCCACAGACGGCCGTCGTCGGAGACCACCAGGACGTGGAGGTTGCCCTCGCTGTCGGCGGCGCACGCGCTGTCCTGGGCTGTCGGGGGCGTTGTTCCCTTCCGCCAGGGCCGGCCGGTGCCGCCCGCGCCGTCCACGTCTCCGAAATCGTCCTGGTCGGGGACGATGCTGTGCCAGAGGTTGTCGTCGTTGGTGACGCCGAAGACGTGGATGGCCATGACGCCCTGCCCCCTACCCTGCGCGACTGCCCCCGCTAGTGTCGCGCCAGGACCGGCCGCTGCCTAGTAGGCGGCCGACCGGCGGCGGCGGCGGGCGCGGGCCCGGCGGACCAGGCCCCAGGCGGCCCAACCGACCAGCAGCAGGGCGAGCACGACCAGGATCGGGAAGAACACCGCGATCAGGCTCATGCCCAGGGAGGCGGCGTCCTCGGCGGCGCTGACCACCGGGGTGCCGGTACCGACGGTGGTGGCGTTGACCAGGGGGCGGGCGGTGGCCTTGGTGGCGTGGACGACCCCGGCCACGGCCACGCCGAGCAGGACCCCGACCCAGGGGTGCTCCTGCATCCAGGTGGAGTTGTCGGCCTGGGAGGCGGCGGTGGTGGCGGCGAAGATGACCCCGCCGACGGTGGGGCGGACCAGGGTCTGGACGACGTCGTTGACGTGGTCGACCACGGGCACCTTGTCCAGGACGACCTCGGCCACCAGCAGGACCGAGACCACGGCCAGGGCCCAGCCGCTCTGGATCCAGCGGTAGGGCTCGGGGAGGGTGATGACCTCGGTGAACCGTGCCAGGACGCCGACCAGCAGCAGCGGGATGTAGGCGTTCAGTCCCGCCGCCGCCGACAGGCCGAGGCCGGTGAGCGAGGCCAGCATGGCATCCAGCTTCCCGTCGGAGGCGCCCTCCACACAACCGGGCTAGGTGCGGGACCTGACCGGCGGGTTGGTGGGGGCGGGGTGGCGGCCCTGCTCGGCCACCAGCAGAGCCTCGACGGCGAACTGGTCGAGGGGGCGGGCGAAGTGGAAGCCCTGGCCGAGGCGGCAGCCGAGGCCCTCCAGCTCGGTCGCCTGGGCCGGGTGCTCGATGCCCTCGGCGATGACCTCCAGGTCGAGGAGGTCGGCGATGCGCAGGATGGCGTTGGTGAGGGCGGCCTCCTCGGCGCCCCGCAGCAGCCCGTCCACGAACGGCTTGGCCAGCTTGAGGGTGTCCACCGGCAGGTGGCGCAGGTAGGCGAGCGAGGAGTAGCCGGTGCCGAAGTCGTCGACGGCCAGGTGGACCCCCAGGGCCCGCAGGCCGGCCAGCCGCTCCAGCATCGCCTGCTGGTCGGCGGCGACCACGCTCTCGGTGATCTCCAGCATGAGGTCGCCCGGGTCGAGGCCGGAGGCGTCCAGGGCCCCGGCCACGTCCTCGAGCAGGTCGGGCTGCTGGAGCTGGCGGACCGAGAGGTTGACGCTGAGGAACGGCGGGCGGGGGAGGGGGAAGCGGCGCTGCCAGTCCCGGGCCGCCTGGCAGGCGGCGTGCAGGACCCAGCGGCCGATGGGCACGATCAGGCCGGTGTCCTCGGCCAGGCCGACGAACTCGCCCGGCATGACCAGGCCCCGCTCGGGGTGGTCCCAGCGGACCAGGGCCTCCAGCCCGGCCAGGCGGCCGTCGGCCAGCTCGACCACCGGCTGGTAGCGGACGGTGAACTGCTGACGGATCACGGCCCGGCGCAGGGCGGCCTCGAAGTCGAGCCGCTGCACGGCCCGGGTGTGCATGGCCGTGTCGAACACCCGGACCCCGGCCCGGCCGGCCGTCTTGGCCGCGTACATGGCCATGTCGGCGTCGCGCAGCAGCCGCTCGGGGTCCTCGTCCCCGCCCCGGGCCAGCCGCACCCCGACGCTGGCCCGGGCCAGCACCTCGCGGCCGGCCACGGCCACCGGGGTGCGCAGGACGGCGGCCAGCCGCTCGCCCCGGGCCACCGCCTCGGCCTCGTCGGCGACCTGGGGGACGAGCACGGCGAACTCGTCCCCGCCGAGCCGGGCGGCCAGGTCGCCGGGCTCAAGGCAGCCCCGCAGCCGCTCGGCCACCACCCGCAGGACCTCGACGCCCGAGGAGTGGCCGAGGCTGTCGTTGATGGTCTTGAAGTCGTCCAGGTCGAGCAGGAGCAGGGCCGGGGTCGGGCCCTCCGCGGTGAGGCCGGTGAGGGTCTCGCGGAGCCGCTTGGCGAACGCGGCCCGGTTGTGGAGGCCGGTCAGGGGGTCGACGCTGGCCCGCCGGACCAGCTCGGCGGCCAGGTCGGCACGGTCGAGGGCCAGGGCGGTCTGGGCCCGGAGGATCCCGAGGGCGTCGCGGGCCTCGGGCGGGACGAACTCGTCGCCGGTCAGCTCCAGCCCGCCCCCCTCGGCCGGCGCCGGGAGGCCGAGCAGCTCGGCGGTGGCGGCGGCGGCCACCCGGCGGACGGCGTCGGTGTCCGGGGCGGCCAGCAGGGCCAGCCCGGCGGTGGCAAGCAACCGTTCGCGGCCGGCCCGCCGCCGCGCCGCAGGGAACTCCAGGCCCGCGATCGCTCCTCTCGGCCGGACGGACGCCCCAGGCCGGGCGGTCGGCCTGTGAAGTTCTTCGGCAGCCGGAGCGGCGGCTGTAGCGGTGGCGGGGCGGCTCAGCCGGCGTCGGCGGCGACCTCGGCCTCGGGGGCCACCGACCAGGTGTAGGCCTCCTTGAGCAGGCGCAGGTACATGAAGGTCTCGGTCCGGCGCACGCCCTCGATCGCGGCCAGGTCCTCGGACAGCAGGCGCAGCAGGTGGTCGTTGTCCTCGCACACCACCTCGGCCAGCATGTCGAACGACCCGGCGGTCAGGACCAGATAGGACACCTCGGGCAGGCGCTCGACGGCCTCGGCGACCTGCTTGCGGGCCCGGCCGTCGACCTCGATGGCGACCATGGCCATGGCCTGGTAGCCGAGGGCCATGGGGTCGGCCACGGCCACGACCTGCATGATCCCGGCCGCCTGGAGCCGGGCGACCCGCTGGCGCACGGCTGCCTCGGAGATCCCGAGCTCCCGGCCGATACTGGTGAAGGGGCGGCGCCCGTCGCGCTGCAGGGCGGCGACGATGCGCCGGTCCAGCACGTCGACCCTCGCCGACCGTGGCATGCGAACTACCTCCAGAATCGTTTGCTGGAAAACGAGCTTCGAAGTATTCTATCCCCATCTCGTCGCAAGGCGAAGCATCCGGCGCACCAGGAGCGTGATCAGCATGGGCCGACGGCCCGACCAGGAGCGGATCGACAGCCTCACCAAGGCCAGGACCCAGCTCGTCCACGAGCGCACCCCCAAGTCGCGGGAGTGGCGCGAGCGTTCGCTCGCCTCCCTGCCCCTGGGGGTCGCCTCCAGCTTCCAGGACTCGCCGCCCTACCCGATCTTCTTCGAGCGGGCCAAGGGCAGCCGCGTCTGGGACGTCGACGGCAACGAGTACAGCGACTACCACAACGGCTTCGGGGTCATGGCCGTCGGCCACGCCCACCCCAGGATCGTCGAGGCCCTGTCCGAGCGGGCGGCCATCGGCACCCACTTCGCCCAGCCGGTGGCCGAGACCACCCTGCTGGCCGAGGAGCTGTGCAAGCGGTTCAAGATCGACCAGATGCGCTTCACCAACTCCGGCACCGAGGCGACCATGGACGCCATCCGCCTCGCCCGCGGGGTCACCGGCCGCGACAAGATCGTCAAGATCGAGGGCTCCTACCACGGCCACCACGAGTCGGTGCTGGTCTCGATCCGCCCCAGCCGGGACAAGATGGGCCCCCGCGAGGCCCCGGCCAGCGTCGAGTTCGGCTCAGGCACCCCAAGGGCCGTGACCGAACTGACCCTGATCGTCCCCTTCAACGACGCCGAGGACCTGGACCGCCTGCTGACCGCCAACGCCGGCGAGGTGGCGGCCCTGATCATGGAGCCGGTGATGATGAACGTCGGCATCATCGACCCCGAGCCCGGCTACCTGGACGCCGTCCGGGAGATCTGCTCGCGCCACGGCGTCATCCTCATCTTCGACGAGGTCAAGACGGGCGCCACCATCGCCTACGGCGGGGCCGAGGAGGTCTACGGGGTCGCCCCCGACCTCAAGTGCTTCGCCAAGGCGGTCGGCGGCGGCACCCCCCTGGGCGGGTTCGGCGGCCGCGGCGAGCTGATGGCCGAGATCGCCAAGGACGGCGTGCCCCAGCTCGGCACCTTCAACGGCAACCCGCTGTGCGCCACGGCTGGGCTGGTCGCCCTCACCGAGGTCCTGACAGAAGCCGCTTACAAGGAGCTCAACCGGCTCAACGACGCCCAGCTGGCCGGCTGCCAGCGGGTCATCGACGACTACGGCCTGCCCTGCTACACCACCGGGGTCGGCGGCAAGGGCGCGGTCATGTACGCCCCCGAGCGGCTGCGTGACTACCGCGCCTACGCCGGCTTCGACGGCGACGGGGTCGACGCCGACCTCTCGTACCTGTCGTGGCTGTACGAGATGACCGAGGGCGTGTTCATGACCCCGGGCATCGACGAGCAGTGGACCCTGTCGGTGCAGCACACCGACGAGGACGTGGCCCGCTACGTGCACGCCTTCGAGACCTTCGCCAAGCAGGTCACCGGCCGCTGAGCGGCTGGCCCCGGGTCCCGGTCCGGCCGCTGCTGGCCGGCCTGGTCTGCCTGGCCGTGGCCGGGGTGACGGTGGCCACCTTGGGCGCCCTCCAGCGGCGGGTGGGCAACTGCGGGGCCGGCGACTGCCCGATCCTGGACCGGCGCGACCAGCGGGTCGACGTGGTCTACGAGGCCGACCGTCCCGGCTCGGCGCGGCTGGCCGCCGCCGTCGCCGGGTCGCCGTTCCTGCACCCGCTGGTGCTGCTCTTCGGCGGACTGGGGGCGCTCCTGCTGGCGGCGGCGGCGGTCAATGTCGCCCTGGAGATCCGGTCCCCGTAGGCTTCGGGGGACGGCAGCGGTGGACGGGAGGAGCGGCAGGTGCGACTCGGGGTGATGCTCGGCTACTTCGGGGCCGGGACCACGGCCGGCGAGCAGCTCGAGCTGGCCCGGGAGGCGGAGCGGCTCGGCTACGACTCGGCCTGGGTGGCCGAGGCCTACGGGTCGGACGCGGCCACCGTGCTCGCCTGGCTGGCCGCCCAGACGAGCACGATCGGCCTGGGGTCGGCGGTGTTCCAGATCCCGGCCCGCAGCCCGGCCATGGCGGCCATGACCGCGGCCACCCTCGACCAGCTGTCGGGCGGGCGGTTCCGGCTCGGCCTGGGCCTGTCCGGCCCCCAGGTGGCCGAGGGCTGGCACGGCCAGCGGTTCGCCCGGCCCCTGGCCCGGTCCCGCGACTATGTGTCGGTGGTCCGCATGGCCCTGGAGCGCAGGCGGGTCAGCTACCGGGGCGAGACCCTGGAGCTGCCCCTGCCCGGCGGTCCCGGCAAGGCCCTCAAGCTCACCATCACCCCGGCGCAGGCGCGCCTGCCCATCTACCTGGGGGCCATGGGGCCACACAACCTGGCCCTGGCCGGGGAGCTGGCCGACGGCTGGCTCGGGTTCCTGTTCGCCCCCGAGCACGCCGGCACCTTCCGCGGGCACCTGGCCGCCGGGGCGGCCCGGGCCGGCCGCGACCTCGACGGCTTCGACGTCGCCCCCCACGTCCAGGTGCACATCTCCGACGACCTGGCCGCAGCCCGCGACGCCATGCGCCCGTTCCTGGCCCTGTACATCGGCGGCATGGGCTCCCGGGAGCGGAACTTCTACACCGAGCAGGCCGCCCGCTACGGCTTCGAGGCGGCGGCCCGCACCGTCCAGGACCACTACCTGGCCGGGGACCGCCCCCAGGCCATGGCCGCCCTTCCCGACGAGCTGATCGACCTGGTCACCCTGTGCGGCCCGGCGGGACGGGTCCGTGAGCGCCTGGCCGCCCACCGCGAGGCCGGGGTCGGCACCCTGCTCGCCTCCCCCGTGGCCTGGACCCATGACGAGCGGGTCACCCAGCTGCGGCGGCTGGCCGAGCTGGCCGCTTGACCGTTATCAGTCCCATGAGCCTGTGTAATCGGACTCACCGAGCTGACACCCCTGCTCGGGGTTCCGCGCCCCGGGTTCGGGGATTGGTTCTGGTGTCGTTGGCCCGCGCCACCTTGCGGTGGTCTTATAGGGCCTCGCACGCCCACGCCGCTGCGTGAACCTGCCCGCCGTGGTCGCCCACAAACGGCACCGGGGCGGCAACTCCACCCCGCTGGACATTCCGGTCGACGACCGGTCCGGTCCAGTCACGGAGGTTGCGGGCCGCGTTGGCGTTGCGGTCCACCAGCTGCCCACAGGCGGGACAGGCCCAGACCCGCTGGCCGAGGTTGAGGTCGGCCAGGTAGCCGCCGCAGCCGTAATGGGTCTTGGAAGAGGCGAACCAGCGGTCGGCGACCACCAGCCGGCCGCCTGCCCAGCCGGTCTTGTAGGCCAAGGTGGGCCGGACCCGGCCGAGCCCGGCCTGGTACACACTGCGCCGAAACGCCCGCTGACCCATGCCGCGGGCCATAGCGGCAACATCCAGGTCTTCGACCACGATCGTGCCGTAGCGGCGGGCCAGCAGGGTGGTGAGGGTGTGGATGGACTCGCGGCGCAGGTTGGCCGCGCGTCGGTCCAGATCCGCCAGCTTGGCTCTCGCTTGGCGGTGCCCTCGAGACCCGACGACGCGGCGTGACAGGCGCCGGGCTAGGCGGCGGCGCTGCTGTGGCACCGCCGTCCAGGGTGCAGGATGGGTGATGCGCTCGATTGTGTCGTCGGCGTGAGCGACCACGGCCCACTCGGCGCCGATGCCGAGATCGATCCCACAGCGGGCAGTGGGCTCGCTCGGGTTGCGGGGCGCTCGGGCGACGATCGTGGTCACCGAGACAAACATCCGGGCACCCTGTTCGCTGAGGGTCATCGACAGTACCCGGGCCCGACCCTTGGCGAGCAGTCGCTCAAGCCGCCGCGTGTTTTCCTTGCTGCGGACGGTGCCGATGACCGGCAGTGTGAGGTGACGGTGGTCGGGTTCCAGCCGCATCGCGCCGTTGTGGAATCAGACCCGGCAACGGTCGTGACGGCGGGCCTTGAACCGGGGAAACCCGACCCGGCGACCGGCTCGCTGGCCCCGTTCAGACGCTGACCAGGCATGGAGAGCTGCTACCAGGTCGGCGATCCCAGAGGCGTAGGCTTCCTTGGAGCAGGATGGCCACCATGGGGCGACCTCGGCCTTGGCCTGGTTCCAGTTCCGGCGAAGTGTGGGCAGGTCCCAAGCCAGCCGCGGCACCAACGGATCAGCCAACCGCGCGTCCAGGTTGGCCTTGACCTGCGCCAGAGCCCAGTTGTAGGCGAACCGCCGGGCACCGAAATGCTGCCGGATCAGCGACAGTTGCCGCGGCGTGGTCGTTTCCACCTCGAAGCGCCAGCCGCGGGCGATGAAACCGGCGGGAACCTGGTAGCGCTGCCATCCACCCATCAGACGCCTTCGCCGCCGAGGCCGAGAGGCGTTGCTGAGTGGATCACGTCGGCGAGCTCCATGTGAAGATACTAGAACATAGGTTCGACACATTCTCATGGTTAGCCGCTTGACTCTCCCCTCGGGGGAGCGTCCAGCCTGGTCGCGGAAGGAGGGACGCGAGTGGACGACCTGCTGCCGATCGGGCGCTTCGCCAAGGCGACCCGGCTGTCGGTGAAGGCGCTGCGCCACTACGACGAGCTCGGCCTGCTGCGGCCGGCCGCTGTCGACCCGTCCTCCGGCTACCGCTACTACCGGCCGGCCCAGGCCAACCAGGCCGAGGCCATCCGCATCCTGCGGTCGGTGGACATGCCGCTGGAGGAGATCGGGGCGCTGCTGGCCGACGGCGGCGGCGGGCCGGTGGCCAAGCGCCTGACCGTGCACCGGGAGCGGCTGGAGGCTCGGCTGGCCGAGCACCGGCGGATGCTCGCGTTCCTCGAACGGCTCCTGGACAGGGAGGACGTCATGCCGTACGAGGTGACCGTGAAGGAGCTGCCGGCCCAGCCGGTGGCCGCCACCCGCACCACCACCGACCTTGGCCACATCGCGGCCGCGATCAGCACCGGGGTCGACGCCGTCCTGGCCGAGCTGGGCCGCCGCGGCGTCCAGCCGGCCGGGCCGCTCCAGGTCGTCTACCACGCCGACCAGGTCCTGGACGACGACACCGAAGCCCCGATCGAGATCTGCTTCCCGGTGGCGGGCCCGTTCGACGGCGCCGGCGAGGTCTACGGGACCGAGCTGGCCGGCGGCCCGGCCGCCGTCACCGTCCACCGCGGCCCCTACGCCGAGATCGGCCCCGCCTACCACACCGTCTCGGGCTGGATCGCCGACCACGGCCACGAGCTGGCCGGCGGCCCCCGCGAGGTCTACCTCAACGACCCCCGCGAGGTGGAGGAGGCCGACCTGCTGACCGAGGTCCAGTGGCCGATCAGGTGAGCCCGAGGGCGTCGCGCAGGAACGCCAGCTGGAGGTGGAGGAGGTTCTCGGCCACCGCCTCCTGGGCGGCCAGGTGGGTGACGCCCGACAGGGGCAGGACGTTGTGGGGGCGGCCGGCGGCCAGCAGCAGCCCGGACAGGCGCAGGGTGTGGGCGGCGACCACGTTGTCGTCGGCCAGGCCGTGGACGAGCAGCAGGGGGCGTTCCAGCTTGGCCGCGTCGGCCAGCAGGGAGCTGCGCCGGTAGGCGTCGGGGGCGGCGGCCGGGTGGCCGAGGTAGCGCTCGGTGTAGTGGGTGTCGTACAGGCGCCAGTCGGTCACCGGGGCGCCGGCCACGGCGGCCGCGAACACGTCGGGGCGGCGCAGCACG
>Ga0307409_100001382_pt1 | contig 11839 bp, 6 predicted proteins | sample 322Ometagenome_2_FD_203888 | JGI IMG/M metagenome (GOLD analysis project Ga0307409, IMG submission 203888) | Maize rhizosphere microbial communities from greenhouse at UC Davis, California, United States - 322HYB-O-2 | ecosystem: Host-associated > Plants > Roots > Rhizosphere > Soil | place...
CTGGCTCTTTTCGGCTGCTGCTTTGGATGCGCATTCCCGGCAGAGCGTAACTCCCCGGAAGGTGCAGATCAGACAGATGAAGGTTCCGCAGCTGGCACACGGGTAGCCTTCGGAGGCGCGTTCCTCCTGGCCACAAGCGCGGCAACCCATTCCATCATGTTCCTGGACTTTGGCCATACAGCCACTCACGCAAGGATGTTGTAGCGTTTGATCTTGTTGATCAGTGTCGCTCGCGAAATGCCGAGCTCGATGGCGGCGCGCGTTCGATTACCGGCATGGTGCTTCAGGGTGCGCTCGATGTGCTGCCGTTCCAGATCTTCCAGGCTCAGTGGAGTGTGCCGCCGGTCTCCCACTCCGGCACGAGCGCGGAACTCTCCCGGCAGGTGCTCTACACTCACCATCGGCTGCCCGCGGCCGAGGATGAGCGCACGCTCCAGCACGTTGCGCATCTCACGGACGTTCCCCGGCCACGGATAGGAAAGAAGGCGCTCGAGGACCTCACTCGAGAGCGCCGGAGGCCCGTCCGGCAGCTCGGCGCGAAGATCGCCCAAGAGACGGGTGATCAGCGCCAGGCGGTCTTCACGAGAGCGGTCCCGAAGCGCCGGCATCGTTAGCGGCATGACGCTCAGACGATAGTACAGATCTTCCCGAAAGCGGCCTGTCTCCACCTCGGCCTGCAGGTTCTTGTTTGTGGCGGCCACGAGCCGCACGTCTACGGTGATCTCACGGGTTCCGCCCAGCCGGCGAAACGTCTTGGTCTCGAGAACCTTCAGCAACTTTGGCTGAAGTTCGGGCGCGAGATCGCCGATCTCGTCGAGGAAGATCGTTCCATGATCGGCGATCTCGAACAGCCCCTGCTTTCGGTCCTTGGCGTCGGTGAACGCGCCCTTCTCATGACCGAACAACTCGGAGTCGAGGAAGGTGGCGTTCAAGCCGCCACAGTTCACCTCCACAAACGGGGCTTTCGCGCGGGGGCTGAGATCGTGGATCATACGGGCCACCCAGCCCTTGCCTGTTCCGCTCTCTCCGGTGAGCAGCACGGTTGTCCGCTCGCTTTGGGCCAGGAGCCCCACCTGGTGAGCGAAGTCCTGCATTCCGGACGAGGTGCCCAGAGAATCAAGCCCGTGCCCCGGGGCGCTCTGCACCAGCAGCGCCTCATTGATCCGGCGCAGCCTGGCCTTGTCAGCGACTCTCGCCGTGGCCGCCGCCAGGTGCTCCATGTCGACCGGTTTGGTCAGGAAATTTTCGGCGCCCAGCTGCATGGCCCGCACCGCTGTCGGCACGTCCGCCTGACCGGTCAGCAGGACCACCGACGCGTCCCGTTGGCGCAGGTGCTCCAGCACCTCCATGCCGTCCATGCCGGGCAGGCCCAGGTCGAGAATCACCACCTCCGGCCGCAGCCGGTCGAAGGTTGCCAGGCCGGCCTCACCGCTCAACTCACGGGTCACTTCGTAGCCGAAGCGCTCGAAATAGTTGCCTATACTGCGCAAAACGTCGACATCGTCATCAATCAGCAGGACGGAGCCGGCCATGCAGATACCTTGGACCGAGGTGACAGTGTACCCCCAGAAATTAGTCACTGATCACGATTGCACCATGGCTTATCGGCCGACCGGCACCATCACCTTAATCGCTCCGGGAATCACACTCGCACTGAAGGGAGTTTCTCCCCCTGGCTCGCCGTCGAGCTGTACCGGCTGGACTGGATCCGACTCAACCCGGACCTCGCGCCCGCGGGCATACCCCACGTAGGCACCCTCCCCAAGCGCTCCGGGAGCTAACCGAAGCAGATCCCACACCGCCCGGACGCTCTGCGAAAAGTTGTTGGCGCGCATTACCACGACATCCAGCATGCCGTCGTCAGGGGTGATTCCCGGACCGAGTCTGACCAGTGGCGGAATGACCTCACCGCAGTTGGCCACCAGGACCATGGCTGCGTTGGCTTCGTATTCGACGCCGTCGATCGTGATGGCGTGCAAGGTGCTCCTGATCTCCGCGATCAGTCGCAGGGTGGTGGCCACGTAAGCGGCCATACCCCAGCGCCGCTTGTGTTCGGAAAGGGTTCCTGCCATGACGCGTGCATCGTACCCTGCCCCGCACGCTACCGCGAAGTACTGCGGCCCACCCGGTCTCTCCATTCGGCCGAGATCGAAAGGCTTCGGACGGGCAGAGACCAGGACCTTGGCGGCACGCGCCGGCGAAGCGGGAATGCGGAGATTACCGGCCAGAAGATTTCCGGTCCCTCCTGGGATGACGCCAAGAGCAACCTCGGTACCGACCAGACCGGCGGCCGCCTGCATCGTGGTACCGTCGCCACCGAAGACCGCCACCACGTCCACCCCTTCGGAGACGCCGTACTCGGCGAGCTTGCGGGCGTCGCCCGGTCCGCCGGTGGCCAGAACTTCGGCTTCCCAGCCGGCCGCACGCAGCGTGCTCATCACTGCGTTTACCGCCATCGGTGCCGTCCTGGCCGCCGCCGGGTTGGTGATGACCAGCGCCCGCGTCACGCTTAGAACTCCCGTTCCCAGCGTATATCGGCGCCGATCTGATACGGATTGGTCGAGGTTATGCCAATGTCCTGGTGGCAGGATTGCAGACTCGGCTCAACGCTGGTCTGGAGCCTCCACTCCTTGCTGAACCTGAACTCGAGACTCGCACCCAGGTTGCTATAGCTGAATTGTCCCAGGTTCTCGGGGCAGAACCCGGCGTTGAAGCGGAGGAATGTCTTGCTTCCGAGCTGCCACCCTGCGGCTAACTGGCTGATCGTACTGCCACTCCCGCGGGAGACGCCCGGACGTATCTCGATGAGATCGATGGGAATGCCGATGTCCTGGATCAGTGCCCGCTCGAGCTCGCTGGAGAGCGCGCTGGAGAAGTACGAGAGGCTCGTCTCCACCACATTCCCGAACCCCTGGCGCGCCGCTTCGTTGGCCGGGTATCCAGTGACGATGTAGGAGACCAGGTCCGTTTGCGAGATCGGCGGATTGAAGGTGCTCTCGAGCGTGACTTTCGGAGCGTACAGCGTACCCGTAACGACGGCGATCACCGGAACCTCTTCGCCTCTGACTGCTCGGATCACGTGACTGGCGCGGATATCCAGCGCCGCGTTGAGGTCGCCGAAGTAGCGCACCGTTCCGCGTTCCACCGTAAAGTCACGGGTTACCGGTCCGATCTTCAGCGTGTAGTTACCGCGAACCGCCTCGAGAGTTCCCGATGGTGTGTACGCCTGCCGCGTCTTGCTCAGCTGCACCTGACCGGTCAGCTGAATGTTGGCCTCGGCGGAGCGAAGCCAGACGTCGGTACCCATCTCCACGCCGAGGTTGGTGATGGTCAGCGAATCGAGAAACCGATTCTGGAATTTGGCTCCGAGATCTTCGCGGCGGAGCAGGGTCGTGTCGACGAGATCCGCGATCGTCGGATCCTCGAGATCGATGATCCGCTTGCTCACCAGGTCGGCGAAGTAGAGCACACCACTGTTGGCAGTCAGGTTCCCGGTCAGCCGGGACCGGAAAAACGGGCCTTGCAGCTGCAATTCACCGGTGGCATCCAGGGTCAGGAAGTTTCGGACATCGATCGCTCGAAAATTGTTGGCCCTGAAGCCCAGATCGAGGACTGGACGAGCCAGATCCTCCAGCCGGACCGAGCCGGTGACACCGAGCGTCCCGCCGTTGCTTGAAAGAGCCACGTTGTGGAGCACCAGAGAATCGCCCTGGAAGGTTGCCCCACCCCGCACCTGCCCGAACCGAACTCCAAGACCCGGAATGCTCATCGCGCCGTCCCGGATCTGTACAGCGCCGGTAAGCCGCGGCGCCTCCCAGGTACCACTGACGTTCACGTTAGTGGAGAGAACGCCGCTTACCTTCTGTACCCCGGGTGTGATGGCCTCGAGAATGCCAAGGTCGACGCTATCGCCCCGCGCGTGAACCGAGAGCGGCCCATCGACCTGCCGCTCCTTGGCTCCCTTCAGGGCCAGATCCAGCGGCAACGTCGCGCCGACATCAAGAACGTTCTCTCCGGTGCGCCAGAGGAGAAGGTCGGTCTCGAGCCGCCGGTCGGCGTAGTCCACCACCCCCTGGAGGAATGGTGCCTTGAAGTTGCCGAACCGCCCTCCTGCCAGAGTCGCCGAGCCTCGCAGGGTGGGCGATTCGGCGGTACCTCCCACCCGAACATCCAGGCCCAACTCGCCACCGATGCCGGCAGTGTCCCGCTGAAGCAGCGCATACGCATCATGCAGATCGAAGCTCAGCGCCCGGATCAGCAGCGAACCGGAGGAGGAGCCGGGGACCCTGCCAGCAAGCTGAATGAGGCCTGAGCCATCAACTGCCCTGATGGTCAACGGGCTTACCAGCGGCGCGGAGTCGCTCAGTGTTACGGCGAAGGATTCGTCCAGCCGATATTGGTGTGCGGGCAGTGCGAAGGTCAGACTGTCGAACATGGCAACCTGCGCGCCATCATGCCGCCACCAGAGGCCCCCAGCCTCGGCTCGGATATCCGATCCAATGCCGGTGCCGGCACTCCACTCCAGCGAATCTGCCCACCCGCGAGCCTGAGCCCCCATACGGCTGAACACCCAGTTCCGAGCGGTGACCGAGTCAGAGCCAAACGAGGCTGTGAGCTGGGGACGGGTCCCCCCGATCCAGCTGAAGGCGCCAGTGACGCGAGGTGAGCGAATGCTTTGCCACTCGAGATTCTCCAGCAGTAGATCGCCGCTGGCCTCGAGTGTATCCAAGTTCCCAGAAAGCTGAACGGTGGCTTGGCCGGTTCCGCCGAGCGGCCGGCTGTCCGGCCCGATATCCCGCGTTTGTCCCGTCGTCGCCAGCAGTAACGAGTCGAAGGCGATCAGGCTGTCTGCCGCCAGCTCGAATGCCATGCGGCCCATGTGCTCACCACCCCAACCGAGCGTGCCCGAGCCGCCGACGCGGGCACCCTTCCACACGGCGTATGTGGTATCGAGCCGAATCAGACTGTCGTGCAGCCCAGCCACAGCAAAGACGCTATCCAGCGTCCACTCCCGTATCCGGCTTCGTGACAGCGCGAGCCGCATCTCACCCTCTGGAGCGGAGAGTGAATCGATGATGCCTGTCGCCAGCACCTCGCCTTCCAGGCTGGTGGGCAGATCGCGACCCGTAAGCGCGGCGAGGTCCAGACGCGAGAAGCGCAACAGCAGATTTTCAGCGCCCCATCGCGGCGGCCTCAGCGTTGCGATGCCATGCGCCTCGACCGATCCGATCTGTCCCGTCAAGGCCGCGTCTACCGACAGGCGCTCCAGGTTGCCGCGACTCCGGAAGGTCCCGCGAAGCTCGCCCCGTGACTCCAGGGAGGGAAACGCACGGCGGATGCCTTCGAACGAGAGCGGATCGAGCACGACATCGGTGTTCAACCCGAGCACGTCGAACCGCGTGTCGAGGTGCACCGTTCCTTCGAGCTGGCTCGGCGGCCGGTCCATGTCCTGGTGCTGAGCGGTGCCGTTAAAGCGAATGTTGCGGAGCGGGCCGTTCAGGGTACCGACCGCGGTCAGACGACCCTGCAGAATGGCGGCTGGGGCAAGCCGCCTGACAGTGCCGAGATCAATATCGGACTGGCGCACTCCGAATTCCGTGAAGGTGAGTCCACTGTCCCGAGACGCACTGACGCCGCCATCCCCGGCGATCGTGCTCAGCGGGTTGCCGGGAACCGCCGCGTCACGGAACGCCCACTCGATGCCGACATCCAGAGCATTGAGAAAGCCCGAGCCCGTCAACCGGCCGGTGACGGTGCCGTGGAAAGGAATCGTAGGGAGGTAGGGTCGAACCGCGTCCACATCCAGCTCGGCCAGCCGTACGTTCATGTCCCGTACGCCGAGGCCCCTTCGCTTGTCGGTAATCGTTACCAGCTCGCCGTCCACTCCGCCGAGCTCGCCGCGGAGATGAAGATCACGAATGTCGTAGGCGGTGCGCGCCCCCGTTTCCGAGCGCGCCGTCAACACACCTTGTCCGGTCATTGAAGGAAAGTGCGGTGAGACCCAACGAAGGTCTTCGAGGTTGACCTTCGGTGCGATCACCTGGAAGTCGAACAGCACTGTATCCTGGGGCCAGGTCACCGCGCCGCCTCCGGAAAACCGTGTGTCCGGGAGAGCACCGCGGGACAAGCTGAACACCGCACTGTCGCCCCGAATGCGCACTCGTCCGACCGCGTGACGAAGGGTGACGCCGGGATCATTCACGCGGGTGGAGAGTGAATCGAGATCGATGGTGAACGGCTGCCGGTCCGGTGTGGCAATTCGCAGCCGGGACATCCGGGTGGCCAGATCGGCGAGCACGACCACCTTTCGCAAACCCTCCCGGCTCTCCTGAATCATTCTCCCCGGCTTGCCCCGCTCGGCCCTGAGGGCAGAGTCTACGCTGGCCTCGGTCAGCGCGGATTTGGGGGGATTCCAGGGGAGCGCGATGCGAAGCGTCCCTTCGTTCATCCGTACGTTGTGGAATTGCACCAGCGGGGATTTGCCACCCTTGGCACCTTTGCCGAGCCCGAGCACCTCCTCGTAGTTCATCCGCCCGTTGCGGTGTTTGATCAACTGAATGGTTGGACGCTCCAGCTGCATGGCACTGAGCACCACCTGCCCCGCGATGAGGTTGGGCAACCGGTACGCTACTCGAACGCGGGGGAGGTCCACCAGCAATTCGCCGCTCGTGTCACGAACCACCAGATTCTCGAGGGTGAGATCGTAGAGGAACGATCCTGAGATCGCACCGACTTTGACCTGGCCGGTGACGATCCGGTCGAGCCCCCTGGATACAGTGCGGGCCAGAAGATCCCGTCCCGGCGGCGTCAGGGTCATCGACGTAATCACGCCCAGGATCATGGCGATTGTGCCGATAACGAATACGAATACGAACCGGGCCAGGTAACGGCGCATCAGAACGGTTGGCCGATCGCGACGTGCAAGGTCAATTTGCTGGATCGTGGCAGCACGTATGAGCTCTGGCCATCAACCGGGAGCAGGTTCCCCGCCTGGTCGAACTGAAACAGAGTGCCGGGCTGGAGCTTGTAGGGATTGTAGGCGAGGTCGAGGCGCGCGGGTCCAAGCGGCGTGGCGACTCGCAGTCCGACTCCGGGTGTCACGCGAATGACCGCCGTGCGCTCGTTGCCTCCCCGGTTCCACACGCCGCCGGCATCGACGAAGGCGGCCAGCCGGAGTCGGGAGCTCAGGATCGGAGAGGGGACCCGCAACTCGACATTCGCTACGGCTAGAGTGTTTCCGCCAGTGGCCGCGACTCGCACCGAATCGGGATCGATGGGGAGTCCGCGTGCGATGGCGGTGTCCACCTGGCTCTTCGGAACCACATAGACCACAGGGCCGAGCTCGTTGCGGTCGAAGCCACGCACGTCGTTGGGTCCACCGGCGTAGAACCGCTGCTCGGGTGGAATGAAGGCGCCGCTCTCTCCCGCCAGGTCCAGGGTGGGGGAGAAAATGATTCCGCCTCGTACCCGCCAGCTCAACACGATGTCACGCGATAGCGGCCGGTACCAGGCGATGCCCCCCGCGAACCGGGTGAATTGCTGAAGGTACGACGAACCGATGTACTTGGAGCTGTGGGTGAACTCGAGCGTGCCCATTCTCCCGCGGGTGGGGTCAATCTGACTGTTCACCCTCGGAAAGGTCCCGAGTGCCGTGATGGTCGCGAGGACGCGATTCTCCCGCAGGGGCTGGATGACGTCGGCGGTACACGCATTGAAGAATGAGCAGAAGCTCTGCGCAGTCGCTTCTGTGCGCCCGTACGATACCGTGTATGTGAGCGAGAGCGGATTGCGGCGGCGTGGCGTCGTCCGCGTCAAGGCGATGCTGGCGCCGGTTTCCTGTCGCAGGTACACCTTGTACTCGGACCGGCGCTCGCCGAACACCGACACCGTCACTGCGTTATTGGGCGAGAGGAACGCAGGCCGCCGCACCGAAGCGCCCAGGTAGAAGTTGGCTTTCGCCGATCCGACGGTGTCGTCCCGGGAAGCTCCGCAGATGTTGTCCGCGAGCCCCCAATCGAGCGGAGCACCTACCCCGACTTTCGAGATCCGGCTGGTAAGATCGAGAATCCGGCCGCCCCCCAGAAAATCTCGTGAGGTCCAGCCCAGTGAGCCGCGGAAGCAGTCATTGGTGGCATATCCGAGCCCGCCCCGGATGCGGCGTCGCTTGCCCTCGTTGACCTGCACCAGCAGAGGCACTGAGTCCGAGGACGGCTGATACTTGGCCGAGTCGATGTTCACAGAGGCAAAACGGAAGAGATCCGATTCATACAAGTTGCGCTGGCTCTGAAACAGCTCCTCCTGCGAATAGCGTCGTCCGGGACGAGCCACGAGGAGTTTTCGCACCAGAGATGTATCGATCCGCTCGGCCCCGACCACCGTCACACCGTCGAAGAAGGCACGGACGCCGGGCGCCACGTCGAACGAGACGGATGCCTTCCGAGCCGGTGTGTTTACCTCGAAGCCGGTAAAAACGGTGGCCGATGGGTAGCCGTGATCCCGCAGCCGCTGCGTGATGGTATCGGCACTCGCCTGCATCGCGAACCGGTTGAAGGGATCACCACGTTGCAGCGGCACGTCCTGCACTGCCAGGATCCGCCCTCTCGCCCGAAGGGAGTCCAAGCCCGTGATCGTGAGCGTCGTAATGACAACCGGCACACCTTCCCTGATATTGAACGTAATGTAGATGTCTTCCGGAGTGCGGCGGACGACGGTATCGATCACCGCCTCGTAGTAGCCGCTCCGCTTGTAGAGAACTCCCAGCCGCACGACGTCGCGCCGGAACTCCTGGGGATCGAAATACCGCTTGGCCCCGAGCCCCAGCCATCGAACCAGGCCGCTGCGCGCAAACCAGCTCGAGTTGGTAGTCGAGATGGCGCTGGCGAGGACTTCGTCCGCGATGGCATCGTTGCCGCTGAACGCAAGCTGGCGTACTACCAGCTCCTCATTCTCCTGCGCAGCAAGTCGCGGGACCGTGGTGAGAAGCACGAGCCAGCCGATCAGGGCCAGAAGGCGCCTCATCAGGTGACCATAAGGAAGGGGGTTGCCGCTCGATGCGGGCACCCGCGGGTCTGCGGCAGGCGATATAAAATGCGACACTCCGGGAGGAGGATCTTGCGCCCACCGGGGACTGTAAGCCGATTGACGGCGTGATCTAAGCCCGGTAGTTTGACCACCTTACGTCGTGGTGTCAACGTCAGGAGGAGCGGGGCCGCGAGGCGGCGCGCAGTTGATTCGTCTCACGGCGGTCTTGGTTTTCTCCTACCTTCCCGCCCTCTAAATGTAAGATCGATGCGCCGACTTCTTCTGACCACGGCTTTGCTGCTGCCGGCCTGCGGTGACAGCGGCGCGGATAAAACGCTGAACTATTACTTCAGCTACGACCCGCGGTCACTGGACCCGGCGCTCTCCACCGACGTGCCGACCGGTGAAGTCGTTTCGCTGCTCTTCGATAACCTGACCCAATTCGATGCCGATGCCCAGCTGAAGCCGGGGCTTGCCCGGTCATGGGAGACCGACGCCGCAGGCAGTACCTACACCTTTCACCTCCGGCAGGACGCCACATTCCACGACGGTCGGCCCATCAAGGCCTCGGATGTCCGCGCCTCGATGCTGCGCGCCCTGTCGCCGGGCACCTCGGGGGGAAGGAGCTGGCCGCTCTTCCCGATCCGGGGAGCGCGGGCCTATTCGGCCGGGGAGAGCAAGAAAGTGGACGGCATCAGCATACCCGATGACTCCACCGTCCTACTCCGGCTGGAAGAGCCGCTGAACGTCTTTCCGAAGCTCCTTGCGATGCCGGTAGCAGCAGTGGTACCCACTCCAACTCCCCGAGACTTCGATCAGCGGCCGGTCGGGAGCGGCCCGTGGAAGTTCGTCTCATGGTCTCACGACGATGCGATCCTGCTTGCCAAGAATACGGGGTACTGGGGAGGCGAGCCCAAGTCTGACAGCCTCAGAATTCGGATCATTCCCGAGCCTCTGACCCAGGCGGCGGAATACGAAGCAGGTCAGCTCAGCGTGGTGGAGGTTCCCCTCGGAGAAACCAGGCGGTGGGAGGAAGGGCACGCTTCGGAACTGCAACGCCGGCCGGGGCTCAAGGACTTGTACGTCGCCATCAACACTACACGCGGCCCTCTCAAGGACGTGCGGGTCCGGCAGGCACTCAATCATGCTGTGGACGTACGAACGCTTCTGACAACGGTGATGGCCAACCGCGGCGTCCCGGCAGCCGGGGCGCTTCCGCCTGGTATCCTGGGCTATGACTCGACTCGCGCTTCGTATGACTACGATCCGGCAAAGGCAAAGCGGCTGCTCGCCGAGGCTGGACATGCCAACGGGTTCTCGGTCCGGCTGTGGCGCACACAACGGGCCGAGCTGGCCCGCCTCGCTCAATCAATTCAGCAGAATCTGGCCGAGGTCGGAATTAGAGCCGAGATCGTGGAACGCGATGCCTCGAGCGCCCGTGCCGCCGTCCGCAACGGAGAAGCCGATCTGTTCCTCACAGATTGGTGGGCTGATTACCCTGATCCGGAAAACTTCAACTATCCTCTTTTTCACTCGCGCAATAAGGGACACGGGGGTAATTACGCCTTTCTTGCCGACCAGGGGCTCGATACCATGATTCTTCGCGCACGCACCACCACGGACGAGGCGGAGAAGACCCGTCTCTCCCGCGCGATAGACGCACGTGTATTCGAGCTGGCTCCCTGGATATTCCTCTGGTTCCCGGTAGACGTCTGGGCGATGCGCCCGGACGTCTCCGGATGGCGTTTTCCTCTGGTGTTTACTGGTCAGCGCTGGATGGAGGCAGAGCGAACCCGGTGAGCCGGTTCATCCTGTATCGACTGGCACTGCTAATCCCCACTCTCTTTGGCGTTCTTGCCGTCACCTTTCTTCTCCTCTACGTCGCGCCGGGCGACCCGGTGCAGTCCATGGTGGGGGAGCGGGCCGACGCCGAGACGCTGGCTCGCCTTCGAGCGGAGTTGAGGCTCGATGATCCACTGTATCAGCAGTTCGGGCACTACGTGGGTGGGGTTCTTCGCGGCGACCTGGGCACCAGCTACATCACTCGCCGCCCCATAGTAAACGATCTGCTCGAGCGATTCCCGGCCACACTCCGCTTGGCAGGCGCCGCCATGTTGTTCGCGGCCGTGATCGGCATATCCGTCGGCATCTATGGCGCATGGCGGCCAGGCTCCTGGACCGACCGGTTGGCCACCTTCGCCGCTTACCTTGGCGTGTCGTTCCCGGTGTATTGGGTGGGACTGATCCTGATTCTGCTCTTCGCTGTGAATTTGCGGTGGCTTCCGCCATCCGGCTCCGCCAATCCGATCTATCTCATTCTGCCGGCCATAACTCTCGGCATGCGCTCGGTGGCTTTTCTCTCACGGATGACACGCGCCGCAATGCAGGAGGTACTGCAGAGTGATTTCATCCGGACGGCCAGGGCCAAGGGATTGAGTCAGGGCCGGATCGTCCTTTCTCATGGCTTCAGGAATGCGCTTCTGCCGGTTGTCACTGTCCTCGGCCTCGATTTCGGCAGCTATCTCACCGGCTCGATTCTGACAGAGACGATCTTCTCCTGGCCTGGTGTCGGACGATACGTCCTCACCGCCATCGACAAGCGTGACCTGCCCGCGATTCAGGGAAGCATCCTGTTCCTCAGCCTGGTATTCGTCATGGTGAACCTGATAACCGACCTGCTGTACGCGCGCGTGGATCCGAGAGTGGCGTATGATTGACGGGAAGGACGGGAAAGACGGGAAAGACGGGAAGGACGGGAAAGACGGAAAGCTGGTGGCTGACTCGTCGGTGAGGAGGGCCATGCGGCGTATCCTATTAT
>Ga0307409_100001383_pt1 | contig 11838 bp, 9 predicted proteins | sample 322Ometagenome_2_FD_203888 | JGI IMG/M metagenome (GOLD analysis project Ga0307409, IMG submission 203888) | Maize rhizosphere microbial communities from greenhouse at UC Davis, California, United States - 322HYB-O-2 | ecosystem: Host-associated > Plants > Roots > Rhizosphere > Soil | place...
AGCCAGAAGAACGCGGTGCGATAGTCGTGCTCGAAGATGTCGGTGGCCGCGAGAAAGGCGAGGACGGCGCCGGAAGCCGTGTAGGCGTGGGCGGCCAAAGCCGCGATCCGCGATCCGCGATCCGCGATCCGGAATCCGCCATCCGTTATCCGGGATCCGCTGTCCGCGCTCCGCGGTCGCGGCATCAGAGCCTGCGCACGACGGCCGGGAAATCGCGCCAGACAGGCACACCGCAAAAATGCGTCCCTTCGGTGCAGCGGGGCGAAATGAGGCCGTTCCGGATCACACACGGTGGGCCGATGTGCCGGCCGATTCGCGGATGCGCGGCGCGGACCTGCGCCACTTCGTCCATCGACGCCAGGTAGATCTCTTCCTGCGCGTTGAAGCACGTCCTCATCGTCCACTTGTGGAGGAGCGAGAGCAGTGAGCCCGACTCGATGAAGCGGAGCGTCTTCGCGTTGGGCAGCACGTACAGCGCGAACTCGAGCGGGACGCCGAGCTCGAGCAGCCGGTTCTTCGCGCTCCACGCCTCCTGCATCGACTGGTCGTACACCGCCTTCGCGCGCGGGTTGGCGGCGATGAGCCGCGGCGTGATGTAGTCGGGCCGCTTCGTGTCGGTGAACGTCATCAGCGGACGTGACGCCGGCACCATGCGGTGGCGCTGGTCCTGCGAATCCGCCGTGTGACTCAGCTTCTTCTCGAAGACGTAGGTCGGGTGATGCAGCGCGCGCATCAGCGGCGAGTGATGCGAGACGTTGATGACGTCGAGGCGGTAGCGATTGCGCGCGGGGTTCATCACGCGGTCGAGCGCCTCGTTGTCCGACATCTCGTCGGCGGTGAGGCCGAAGATCGAGCGCACCGACTCGGCGACGATCTCCTCCGCCTCAGGCGACGCGTCGCGCAGCCGCGACCAGCGTCCGCCGAGACGCGCGTCGAACTCGGCGGCGAAGCGGTCGCCGTCGCCGCGCGGCCGCGGGAACGTCGTTTCCGCCAGCTCCTGCGCGTCGAGCGATCCGGCGCCGATCTTCTCGAAGAAGAGCGGGTCCCACTCTTTTACGAGCCGCACCATCTCGCCGACCACCACCTGCGCCTCGTACGGCGAGTCGCCGCTGTTCACCATCCGCTGCAACCGGTGCAGGACGATGCCCGAAATGGTGTGGACCATCGAGGTGAAGGCGGCAATCGGGATGACGTAGCGCGCGGTTTCGATGGCGCGCTTCTCCGCGTCCTTGTCGATCACCTTGAGCCGCTCGGGCGAGCTCGTCGGCTGGATGTAGCGCAGCTCCTTCAGGATCCCGAACGCATCGTCCTTGAGGATCGCGGAGAGCTCGGCGTAGCGGTTCCAGGCGCGGAGGATGGCCCCCTCGTAGACGTCGAGCGCCTCGCCACTCAACGGCGGGACGAAAGCGCGCGGCTCTTTCAGCTTGACGTAGCGCTGGCTGGACTGCTCCGAGTTGTAGAACGGATAGGAATGGAGGAACGTCCAGACGAATTGCCGGGAAATGTTCTCGAGGCCGAACTCGAAGTTCGCGTGCTGGTAGACCGTGTGGTGGCCGGCATCGAACGTCAACCGGCCGATCGAGTCGCGCTGCCGCTCGGTGACTTCGCCGGCGCCGATCACGCGCGGCGAGTAGCACGTACGCGCGGCGGCAATCGCGCCGTCGTAGGGCGTGGTCGGAGCGGTCCTCAGAGTGATGCTTGGTGGTGCGGTGGCGAGCACGAGCGAGGAAAATTATACAGGCTCTGGGCGCTGGGCTCTGGGCTCTAGGCCCTGAAGGCGTGCGTTCGTGGTCAGGTCCCGAAATCTCTCAACCGATGATCACGTGTCGCCACCCGATGCGGGCTTCTGCCCCAAGACCTCATCGCGAATCCTGAAAACCTTTGCTCGTCTTTGCTTCGAAACGGAGAAGACGGGGGTAACGGGATCACAGAGCAGCAGAGAACAGAAGCGAACGGGCTTCGGCGACTCGAAGCGGAAAAGGGTGATAGAGGCGCGAAAAATCAGCCTCTTTCCCTTCCGGCCCTCCCTACCAACACGTCCATCTGAAAGCCACGAGCCCAGCCCCTAATCCCCGTCCTCCTTCGTCCAGAAGCGCGAGAACTCCTCGAGGAACGTGAGCGTTTGCATGGAGTTCATGCGATCGAAAAAAAGGACGCCGTCCAGGTGATCGGCCTCGTGCTGCGCCACGCGCGCCGGGAACCCTTTCAGCTTCAGTTCGAGCGGCCTGCCGTTTCGGTCGAGCGCCTTCAGGGTAATGTCCGTGTAGCGGGGCACCATGCCGCGGATGTCGGGGATGCTGAGACACCCCTCCCATCCCTCCTCGACTGCCGGGGCGTTCGCGGTGATCTCGGGGTTGATGACCACGAGCGGGTCGCTGTCCTCGCCCGGGTCCTCGTCGAGCATCGCGACAAACAGCCGCGCGCTTTCGTGCACCTGCGGCGCCGCCAGCCCGACGCCGTGATATTCGTGCATGGTCTCGATCATGTCGTCGATGAACTTCTGCAGCGCGGGGTTGCGCAGATCCGACTTGTCGAGCGCGCGCGTGCGGCGGCGGAGCACCGGGTGCCCCATGCGCGCCACTTTCAGAATGGACATGACAGAAGATTCTAAGCGTAAGTACAGGCGTACGCGCCGACACCAGATGCCCGGACAACTCCGCGTCGCTTTGTTCATCGCAAGCGTCTGTGCTGCCGCGGCCGGGGCATCGTTCGCTCAACCGAGCCGAACACAGCCGCATCGTCGCTGTCGGTCACTCCTGGGGCTCGACGCTGGGCATCTTCATGGTCAAAGCGCGGCCCGATCTCTCCCACGCGTTTGTCGGGACCGGACAGGTTGCGGACCCGGCGAGGAACTATGCCGTCGCCTACGATGAGCTGCTGAAGAACGCGAAGAGCCTGGGCGACGAGCGCGCGATTCGCGAACTCGAACAGGTGGGCAGCGATCGACGGCGGTCATTTCGCCGTGTTCATGCGATCGAATGCATTCCTGCACGAACTGGTCACGCGAGTGCTTCCGCTCGTCGAGCACTGAGAAACTGACGCAAAAGTGGAGAGCAGGTTATAAAGAAGCGAGATGGCGCACGACCCGCACGACGACTCCGCCAGCTACCGCCACTGCCCGCTCTGCGGCGGAACGCTCGAAGCGCGCGTGGTCAAGGCCACCGAGCCGAAGCGCCTCGTGTGCACGACGTGCGGCTTCATCTTCTATCTCGATCCGAAGCTCGCCGTCGGCGCCATCATCACCGACGCGGACGGCCGCATCGTCCTCGTCCGCAGGGCGATCGAACCGGGCTACGGCAAGTGGGTGTTCCCCGGCGGATTCGTCGACCGCGGCGAAGAGGTGAAGCTTGCCGCGATTCGCGAGGCGCGCGAAGAAGTGGGGCTCGACATCCGCATCGACCGGCTGGTCAACATCTATTCGTATCCGGGGCGAACCCCCGTGATCATCGTCTACGCCGCGACCATGATGGGCGGGTGCCTCGCATGCGACGACGAGGGGCTGGAGGCGCGGTTCTTCGACCGGGACGCGATTCCGTGGGATGAGCTGGCCTTTCGCAGCACAGGCGAAGCTCTCCGCGACTTTCTTCGATAACGACCAACCTCCAACCTCCAACTCCCAAGACGCCTGCGGCCGCGCCATCAAGCTCTTTGGGCGTTGGGAGTTGGCCGTTGGGAGTTCACGTGGCCGCAGGCGTATACTTTCCGGATGCTCAAGCGAATCGCTCCACTCCTCTGTATCTGTAGCTTGCTGGCGCTGCCGGTCTCGGCGGCCCAGCGACCATCCGAGCCGGACATGTGCGCGGTTCCACCCGGCGCACAGCCGCTGCTTCCCGCGAAGCTGCTCCCGGGCATGGGCGACACCAACATGCCCGTGACGACGAAGTCGGAGGACGCGCGCAAGTTCTTCAACCAGGGCATTTCGCAGATGCACTCGTTCTGGTTCCTCGAATCGGAGCGATCCTTCCTCCAGGCCGCCACGCTCGATCCCGACATGGCGATGGCCTACTGGGGCATCGCGGTGAGCGCCGCCGGCGACTACCGCCCCGCGTTCCAGCTGCTGCGCGATCCCTACGACGGCGGCCGCGCGCCGGCCGCGCGTGGAGCATCGGAGGCTGTGCAGCGCACGAGCAACGGCGCCGCGATTGACGGCCGCACCCGCGCCCGCGAGTACATCGAGAAGGCGATGGCGCTGCGCGACAAGGTGACGCCGCGCGAGCGGCTCTACATCGAGGCGCAGTGGGCGCGCCGCAACCCCGATTCGAAAACGAACGACGCCGATTACATCGCCGGCATGCGCAAGCTGGTTGCGGCGTATCCCGACGACGAGGAAGCGAAATCGATCCTCGGGCTCGCGCTGCTCGACGGCTTCGACTCCGTCACCAAGGAGCCGCGCACCAACACGATGGAAGGCCTCCATCTGCTCGAGGACGTCGTCGCGAAGAACGACAATCATTTCGGCGCGCATCACTACCTGATTCATGGCTGGGAAGGCAGCAAGACGCCGGAGGAGGCGTGGCGTGCCTGCGAACGGTACCCGGCGCTCGTGCCGAACATCCCGCACGCGCTGCACATGCCCGGTCACATCTACGCGCAGAGCGACAAGATCGACGAGGCGGTGAAGGCGTTCAGCGACGCGGCCGACAACGAGCTGAAGTGGCTGAAGTCCGACGTCCTGTATCCGAACGGACATCACGGGCACAACGTGCACTTCCTGGTGCAGGCGCTCAATCTCGACGGCCGCTTCCAGGAGTCGATGGAGCGCGTGCGCCACATGATGTCGTTCAAGGAGACGCCGCGCGAACGCGCCGGCAACGGCCAGCGCACGCCGTACCGCCAGGGCTACTACGCGCTCGTGAAGACGCTCGTCCGCTTCGAGCGCTGGGACCTCGTGCTCGACGGCAAGACCATTCCCGCATACGACAAGCCGGAACAGAATGCGTGGCGGCTGTGGGCAACCGGGCTCGCGCATGCTGCGCAGGGGCACGCCGACCGGTCGCGCAAGGCGCACGCGGAGATGCAGGAGCAGCTGAAGGCGGCGACCGCGTCGAAGCGCCCGCTGGAGATCGCGGAGCTGGAGCTCTCGGCCACGATTGCCGCGCGCAGCGGCGACACGAAGAAGGGCTGGGAGACGTTCCGCAAGGCGGCCGACATGGAAGCCGCGCTGCTGTACACGGAGCCGCCATCCTACCCGCGGCCGGTTGCGGAGGGGTTTGCGAACACGGCGCTCGCCGTCGGCGACTTCAAGACGGCGGAAGCTGCCTATCGCGAGGCGCTCGGACGCGAGCCGGGCAGCGGCCGCGCCTACTTCGGCGTGGCGGCGGCGCTCAAGGGGCAGAACAAGATGGCGGAAGCGGAGCAGATGACCGCGAAGGCCATGCGCGCCTGGGACAAGGCAGACACGGACCTGCCGCAATTGCGAGGCGCCACGAACACCGCCGGCGCACGCCAGCGATAACTCCCAATTACCAACTTCCAATTCCCAAAGAGCGCTTCGTTCAACGGCTCTTTGGGAGTTGGGAGTTGGGAGTTGGACGTTGGAAGTTACCGCTGCAGTTGCAGCTCGACGAGATCCGCGAGCTGCTTTCCCGTATAGTCCTTCCCTTCGACCTGGGCCGCCAGCTTCCCTTCCTTATCGATGACAGCCGTCTGCAGCGTGTGAGTGATCAGCCCTTCCTCGGGCCAGAACTCGACGCCGAATAGCGAGCAGACGCGCTCCACGTCGTCGTTCGCTCCGGTCAGGAACTGCCAGCCCGGACGGTCCGCCTTGAAGAATGCGGCGTACTCCTTCATGCGCTTCGGCGTGTCGTACTGCGGGTCGAAGGTGACGGCAACGAGCGCGAGGTCCTTGCCGATGCGCTCGGGAAACCGGCGCTCCACCGCCTGCAGGTTGGTGATCATGCGCGGGCAGTAGTCGGGCAGAGGGCACCGCGTGTAGATGAACGTGACCGCCACCACCTTGCCGCGCAGCGAGGAGAGCGAGACGGGCGCGCCGTTCTGGTTGGTGAGCGTGAAGTCGGGCATCGGCTCGCCGATCTTCACCAGCGTGGACACCGCCGGCGTCTGCAGCAGCCCCGGGTCGGCGGGCGCAGCGGAGAGGAGCTCGACTCGATCGATGCTCGTGCGACTGCGCCTCACGTTGAGACGGAACGCGATGCGGTCGCCGGGCCGCACGTCGGCGAGTGCCTTCGGGTCGCGCATGGTGAAGGGCATCACCATCGCGCCCATGTAGCCGGGAATCTCTTCGTGGGAAACCGTGAGAGTTGACGCGGCCGGATCGACCTTCAACACCACGCCGCGCGCCGCGTGATGGGTCGCGCACGAGACGAGGCCGCAGAGACACAGGGACGCAGAGATGATCAACACGCCTCCGCGTCTCCGCGTCTCGGCGGCTCGTGACGTCAATCGGCGAGGCCCTCGGCCTTGCGCTCGGCAGCCGTGATCTTGCCACCGGCCGCGACGATGGCCGCGTCGCGATCGATTGGCATCTCCGGCGCCTTGACCACCTTCTTCACGACGTCCATGGTGTTGCCGACCTTCAGCTTGGTCATGAGGAACATGAACTGCTCCTCGAGCGCCTTGCCGATCTGGTCGCGGACGCCCCACGGCAGGTTCCACAGCTTGCTCTTGAACGGGCCAATCGCCTTCTTGCGCGCCTTGTAGATGAACTGCTCCTCGGTGTCCTTCGGCTTGCGCTCCTCCGCGGCATTCTGCCGCGTCCACGCGTACATCTCCTCGCGCAGCCCGGACGGCAGCTGGTCGTAGACCATGTTCTGGAAGTTGGTGGCGAGATGGATCTCGCAGGCGCCGACGCGCGGGAACGCGTCGAAGGCGTCGGCCGGCAGCGTCGACGCGCCGTGCTGCACGGCGCCGCCGAGGCCGTACTGCTCGCGCGCCAGGCGCGAGAGCTCGCCGAGCGTTTCGAGATCGATTGTGACGTCGGTGAGGAGCTTGCCGCTCGCGTCGATGAAGCCGCCGTGCGCCGTGCCGGTCTGCACGCTGATCTTGCTGATGCCGACGAGATCGGAACCACGGCGCTTGAGCGCCGCGTTGTAGCCCTTCATGAACGCGTGCAGCTCGTGGACGTCGGAGTTCTTGCCGCCGACTTCGCCGATCTCACCGCCGACCGACACGGTGACGCCCGACGGCTCGTTGCGCCGGATGAACTCGGTGAACTCCGCCGCCAGCTCGCAGTTCACCTGCTGCTGCTCGTCGAGCGTCGTCCTGCTCAGGTCGACGAGCGTGGACGTGTCGATATCGATGTTGTAGAAGCCGGCGCTGATCTCTTCCTTGATGAGCGCGCGCAGCGTCTCGAGCTCCTTGTCGCGCTCGGGGCTGTTGTATTTCTTCGCGTTGGTCTGGACGTGATCGCCCTGCAGGAAGAGCAGGCCACGGTGGCCCTCGCGCAGCGCCGCCGCCAGCATCACGGACGCGTACTCGTGCGGCCGCTGCTCGGTATAGCCGATTTCCGAGCGCGCGATCTCGAAGATGAACGCGCCGGCGTTCAGCTTCTTCGCCGCGCGAATCACCGCCCGGCCGCTGTCGTAGGCCATCGCGCGGATGTTGATGGCCGGGACGGTGAACCCGCCGGCCTCGCCGCGGCCCATCGCCAGGTAGAGGTCGTGGATCGACGCGAAGCGGATGCCGGCAGCGGCGGCCAGGCTCTGGATGACCCACCGCGCGGTGCCGCGCACCTCCGGGTCGGCGCCGAATACCGCCGTGTGCGCCAGCGCGTCGATCACCTCCGCGGGTGCCTCCTTCGACACGCTCACGCGATCGGTCATCACGCTCGCAACCGGCTTCAACGCGTCAGTGAGTTCCTTGACGGTCTTGTAAACCACATCTCCCTCCGAACGACCTACGATCTACGATTTACAGCCCTGCAGCCTTCGATCCTACCATCGGGAATTCAAAGTCTTCCACGGCGGCCCCGCCGACCGCGCGAGTCACGAGATCGTCAATCGCCAGCGCCTGTTCCGCCTCTTCGACGTCCGCCAGCCGGCCGCGCGTCAACGGGTTGCGCGGCGTGAACAGCGTGCAGCAGTCCTGGTCGGGAACAATCGAGATTGGATACGTCGCGACCCGCTGCGCCTCGGCGGTGATCTCTTCCTTGTCCATGCCGATGAGCGGCCGGAAGATGGGCAGACTCGCGGCGGCGCCCACCACGGCGAGGTTCTCGAGCGTCTGCGACGCCACCTGCCCGACGACGTCGCCGGTGACGAGCGCCTGGGCGCCGCGATCGCGGGCGATGCGCTCGGCAATCCGGAGCATGAGCCGGCGATACACGATGACGCGCATCGGCGCGGGAATAGCGAGGAGCACCTGCTGCTGGATGTCGCCGAAGGCGACGAGGTAGAGCCGCGAGTGATGCTGGTATCGCGTCAGCACCTCCACGAGCTGCCGCGCCTTTTCAATCGACGCACGCGACAGGATCGGGTAGCTGTGGAAGTGGACGAACGTGCACGAGCAGCCGCGCTTCATCATGCGCCACGCCGCGACTGGTGAATCGATGCCGCCGGAGAGCAGGCACGCCACGCGCCCCGCGGTTCCGGTCGGCAGGCCGCCCGGGCCGCGCTCCTTCCCGAAGAAGTAGAACGCCTCGTTCGTCAGCATCTCGACGTGAATGACGAGCTCGGGATGATCGAGGTCGACGTGCCACCCTTTCGCCGACTTGATTCGTCCACCGATCTCCCGCTCGATCTGCGGTGATGCCAGCGGAAAGCGCTTGTCGGCGCGCCGTGCGGAGACGCGGAAGGAGCGGCAGGTGCGATCGGCCAGATCGGCGAGGACTGCGTCCGCAATCCGGCCGAGCGTATCTGCAGGATCGTTTGCGGCGCCGCCTGTCAAGGCGGCGTGCCCGGCGAAGGAATAGTTCGCGATCCCGAACACCCGGCTGATGCGGTCGCCCACCTCACGCGGCTCCGCGGCGGGACCGAGCACCACTTCGATGCGCCCCATCAACGAGTTCACCGCCGTGACGTCCATATCGGAGAGCGCCCGACGAAGGTTGCGCACCAGCCGGCCGATGAACCACGGCCGGTTCTTCCCCTTGAGCGCGATCTCCTGGTAGTGGACGACGAAAGAGTTCATGGTGTGTGACGAGTCGCGGAGACGCAGACACGCAGAGTATTTGACGCTCTTTGCGGCTCGTTGACGTCCACGGTCAGCGCACCGCGGCGGCGGCCCGGTGGCCGCTCACGACGGCGCTTTCAATCGTAGCGGGCAGGCCGGTGTCGATCCAGTCGCCGGCCAGCAGCAGCCCTCGCACCGGCGTCGTCGTGGAAGGGCGTGCGGGAAGACCAGGCGCGAGCGAAAACGTCGCCCGCTTTTCGCGCACGACCGTCGCGCAGCGCAGCGTCGCCGCGCGTGCGGCCGGTATGGCGTCGGCGATCTCCCACATTGCCAGGTCGATCAACTCCTGGTTCGTCCTCGCCACAATCGCTTCCGCGCCGCTCGAGACGGTAGACAGGTGCGACGCGCGTTCGCCGAACGCGATGCGCTTGTCGAACACCCACTGGTTCACACGCCCGGGCAACCCGACGAACGGCACGTCGAGCACGACGCGATCGAACCACAGGTTGACGGTGACGATCGGCGAGGCCGGCGTCTTTGCTGCGGCGCTCAGCACGGCATCGAGCGAACCGGGATCCGCGGTCCGGGATCCGGGATCCGGTGCGCGATCGAAGATCTCGGGCCATGCGTGCCACGGCGCCGCGCAGATCACGACGCCCGCGCGCAGCACCTCGTCGCGGACCGCCACGTGTGCAACCGCATCGCGCTCGATCGCGACGCGCGCCTGGGCGTTGGTGCGCACCGTCGCGCCGCGCGCCTCGAGAAATGCCACCGCCGGCGCGACGTAGAGCTCGTCGAGCGGCTTGAGCGGGATGCCAACCGCCGCGTCGCGCGGATCGGGTCCGAGCATCTGCGCCAGCACGCGCGCGAACGGCTCGGCCGCCGCATGCGCGATCGGCTGATTGAGCGCGGCAACCGCGAGCGGCTCCCACAGAAGTTCCACGAGCTTCGGTGTCTGGCCGTTGCGCTCGAGCCACTGCTTCACTGTCTCGCCCGGCGATGCCGCCCGCCGCGTGTCGCTGCCCCTCAACTGCGCGCGCGCATTCGCCAGCGGCACCCGCAGCTTGAGCACGGACAATCGATCGCGCCAGCGCAGCGCTTCCCAGTCGATCACGCCGGCCATCAGGTGAAGCGGTGAGGGCAGCGGCGGACACACCAGTCGGCTGCGCCGGCCGTTCCGCTCGATGATGTCGGCCGACAGCTCACGCTGAAGCCGCACCGAATCCTCCGCGCCGATGCGGCGCAGGAAGCGGAACGTCTCGTGATAGCAGCCCATGAGAATGTGCTGCCCGTTGTCGACGCGCTCCCCGGTCTGCGGATCGGTAAACGCCGTCGCGCGGCCTCCGAGCGTCGGCCGCGCCTCGAGGACCGTCACGCGCGCGCCCGCGTCCGCCAGGGCACACGCCGCGCTCAACCCGGCGAAGCCGCCGCCGATGACGATCGCGTCAGAAGCCAAGAAGCCGCGCCCCGTAGATGCGCGCCGCGATGAGCGCCCGGCGCGCACGCGGCACGCGGATGCGACGGCTGAAGACGTCGTAGCCGGCCCGCTCGATCCGCTCGAGAATGGCGAAGTAAATGCCGCCCATGATCTCGGCGGCGACGAGGCTGCGCGCGTCACGACGAGGGAGCGCCGCAGTTGCGCGGCGGTAGTACTCGCGCGCGCGGCCGCACTCGAACGCCAGGAGCGCGCGCACCGGCGCGGTCAGCCGGCCGGCCCGCAAGTCCTCCTCGCGGACGCCGAACCGCTGCAGGTCCTCTGCCGGCAGATACAGCCGTCCGCGATCGAAATCCCCTTTCACGTCCCTGATGATGTTCGTGAGCTGCAGCGCCATTCCCAAGTCCACCGCATAGTCGCGCGTCGCGGGATCGCGGTAGCCGAAAATCTCGACGCAGATCAGGCCGACGGTGGATGCCACGCGGCGGCAGTACTCCGCGAGCGCGTCGAACGTCGGATAGCGGGCGTGCTGCAGGTCCATCTCGACACCGTCGATGAGATCGTCGAAAGGCTTTCGCGGCAGGTTGAACTCGCGCACGAACGGCTGCAGCGCGCGTCCCTGCGCCGTCCCCGGCGACGCGCCGTTGTAGCAGCTCGCCAGCTCCGCACGCCACGCCCTCACCTTCTCTTCAGCTCGTTCTCTCTTCTCCTCTTCATCCACCGCATCGTCCACGGCACGACAGAAGTCCCATACCGCGATGATCGCGTTGCGCTTCCGCGGCGGGAGCACCAGGAACGAGTAGTAGAAGGAGGTGTCGCGGCTCATGACTGCCAGGTGGCCAGACGCGACAGGAACCAGAACGTATCCGCGGGGCCAAGGCGCGGCCGCCGCTGGATCGGATCGAAGCCGGAACGCTCGAGACGATCGAGGATGCGCATGCCACCGAGCCACGTGGCACGCAGCTCGTAGCGCAGCCGCCCCCGTACGCCGTCGCAGACCGGGCGCCCGGCGTCGAAGAGCGCGCGCGTCCGCGTCGTTGCCGATGCGAGCGCGGCCTTCCACTCGCGGCTCATTCGGCCGGCGAGCAGGTCCTCCTCGCACGCGCCGTGTGCCGCTCGTTCCTCGGCCGGCAGGTAAATCCGGCCACGATCCGCGTCGATCTTCAGGTCCTGCCAGAAGTTGGTCAGCTGCAGCGCGGTGCACACGGCATCCGACGCCGCGTCGAGCGCCGGATCCTCATGGCCCGCGATGCGGAGCACGAGGCGGCCGACCGGGTTGGCCGAACGGCGGCAGTAGTCGAGCAGCTCGGGCCAGGTGGCATAGCGAACGGTCG
>Ga0307409_100001386_pt1 | contig 11837 bp, 6 predicted proteins | sample 322Ometagenome_2_FD_203888 | JGI IMG/M metagenome (GOLD analysis project Ga0307409, IMG submission 203888) | Maize rhizosphere microbial communities from greenhouse at UC Davis, California, United States - 322HYB-O-2 | ecosystem: Host-associated > Plants > Roots > Rhizosphere > Soil | place...
CGGGAGCAAGGAAGCAGTCCGACTGCTCCGATGATGCGTCGGCCCGCAACGGGCTGTCGCTAACAGGATGGGCCATTCCCGCTTTGACGTCCGCCTTGGCATTAGTTTCAATGGGGGAAAGTGAAAGGTGATCCATAGCGGTTCTCACTTCAACAAGAAGCAGCCACAGATCGAAGAAGCGCCCGATGAGCTGCTGGATCGGACAGCAGAAGGTGGCGAGGTCAACATCGCATCCACCTTCACCCGCGTGTTTTATCGTCCCGAGGCGGCTCGATCGAATAAGTTTAAGCAAAGAATCGAGAATTATTGTTAAGCGGGTTTGATTCACAAAATCGCCGCGATGGGTTTGAAGTGCTCAACCCGCGAGCCATCGTTGTCGCTTGGTGCCTGTTAATCAGTCACAGCGCACGGGCTACCCACGCTCCTGCGATGACCCCGCCGAATCCGAGGAGGGTGGAAGCAATGAAGTAAAGGATCGCTCGTGTAAGCTCGCCATGTTCGGCCAACAGGAGAAAATCGAGCGAGTAGGTAGAGAATGTCGTGTAACCGCCAAGAAATCCAGTTAGGACACCAACCCGAAGCGGAGTTGACAAGGCCACGTACTGTTGGGTCTCAAAGTATAGATATCCCATCAGCAAGCTTCCAATTGCGTTGATGCTGAGCGTACCAAATGGGAAAGAGTCGCCGACGAGTGAATTGACAATGTTGCCCTGTGCATATCGTGCCCAGCATCCAATCGCTCCCCCAATTGCTATGGCGATGTAAGTCCACATTGCTGTCAGTCCAAGAAGGCGCCAGCGGGTTCGCTGGATGTGTTCGCCTCTGACGCTTAGCACGTGAGCTGAGAGCGATATTTCTACACCGAGCGCGCATCGTCGTTAGTGCACGACGATTTAGGGAGCTAACCCATTGCGGCACGATATGCACATGCCTGATCGCAGCGCTATGCCTGTGTCCGTATCAAGTAATCCTGCACCTATAGTCGGGGCGGTCATACTCACGGGCGTTTCGGCTGAATTATCGGCCTGAGAATCGACGTCTCAAAGGTCGGGCCCGGCTGAGATACACCGTCAGCTGGCCGGCGCCGATGAATGGTCTTTCGGCTCTGCATTGTTGCTGCCTTTGGTTGCCAATTGAATTGCGTTCAAAAGATCCTTGTGCCGAACAGGTTTAGTTAAAAATTCCACGGCCCCGGCTTTCATCGCTCTTGTCGACATAGGAGGGTCGGCATAGCCGCTCATAAAAATTACCGGGAGATGCACATGCGCACTGACGAGGTCATCGTAGAAGTCGAGACCACTCCGTTCTGGAAGCCTGACGTCGAGTATGAGGCAACGACAGCCAAGCGCGGCCGAGCTTTGTAGGAATTCCCTAGTCGACGAAAAGAGCTCAGCATTCAGCCCGACTGATTGCAATAGTCCGCGCAGCGCCTCGCGAATTCCGGAATCGTCATCTATGATCGCGATGGTCAACCGACCTTCGGGGTGAGACGCTGTTGAAGAAGCCGACGGGGATGGGCTTTGTACTAATTCGAGCTTTAAAGTGTCGCCAAGCGGCCTCGCTTTCGGGGACGCTATTGGTTGCTCAAACGTGGAAATCGGTGCAGTAAACACATAACCACGTCCAGAGACCGATTTTATGATTCCCTTGTCCGGACCAAGCGCGTTACGTAACGCAGCAATCTGAACGCGCAAATTGCTCTCGCTTACAATGCTTTGTGGCCATGTACGAGCGACTAACTCCTCCTTTGTCACAAGGTCGCCACCCGAATTCAACAGCGCAAGAAGAAGATCAAATGCGCGGCTGCCAAGCTCGACCGGGTGCCCATCAGCAAGTAGCTGGCGCGAATGGGGCAAAACGTGAAACCGGTCGAACCGTATCACGCTTTCGATGGTGCTTTCGATCGCGGGCTCGATGGTTGTCTCGTTCGAGCGGCCCGTGTGGTCAATCGCCCGCATGGCGTATCCTTTCATCGGACTGGGATATTGGTCTGCGTTTCCCGGGCGAAATTTGGATCAGGCAGGCCGAACGGATATCGGCCGATTAGTTAGTTTTGGTGCAGCCGAGCGCCACGCGTATGCATGACAGGAACTCGTCTCTACCGACTGGCTTATTCAGAAAACAAATTGCTCCTGCCTTCAACGCCGCTGTTCGAATTCGTTCGTCCGAATGTGACGTCACAAAAATGGTCGGGATCCGATATCCCAACTCGATGAGATGCTCCTGGAGTTCAAGACCGGACATTCCTGGTAGCTTCAGATCAACAACCAAACATAGAGCCTGCTCAGGTTTGCCGCGCTGCAGGAAGTCCTCGGCCGTCCGAAACGTTTCGGCCTCAAATCCCGCCGCGCGTAACAATTGTGCCACCGCTTCCCGAATGAAGTCGTCATCTTCAACGTAGGAAATCGTCGGATGCGTCACCGCTTTTATCCTGCTTTGAGACCGGAGTTTATTGCATCGAGTGGACGCAGGCAGCTCTGCTTTGGAGAGCGTTTGATAGTTAAAAGGTCTGGGAGGCACCTAGACCTAGGTCGAGGTATCGGGACCAGTCATAGCCAGCCTATCGGCCATGCGAACGAGCTCCGCAAGAGAGCGAGCCCTCATTTTGCGCATTACGTTGCCGCGATGCAGCTTTACCGTGGCGATGCTGATGCCGAAATGCCCCGCAATCTGCTTGTTCAGGCGGCCCGCCACAACGAATTCAAACACCTCCCGTTCCCTTGGGGTGAGGGATCGATAGTCAGCTTGAATGCCTGCTTCGATGTAACTTTCTGCGCGTCGAGCGGTGTCACGCCTGATCGCTATTTGAATGGCGTCCAGTAGGTCCTGTTGGCGAACGGGTTTTGTCAGGAACTCGACTGCGCCCGTCTTCATTGCTCTGACCGACATCGGTACGTCAGCATGACCGCTGATGAAAATCACCGGAATTCGGATATTTGCCCGCAGGAGGTCATCGTGAAAATCCAATCCGCTCTGTCCTGGGAGTCGGACATCAATTACCAAGCAACCAGGACGATCAAGCCGCGTAGCATCCATAAAATCCTTTGCGGAAGCGAACAGTTGTGCCTGTAGCCCCACGGACCGGAGCAAGCCGTCGAGCGATTCCCGTACATATGGGTCATCGTCGATTACGAATACGGTCGGCTTTTCGGATAGTTCGCTCAAGCTAGGGCCTCTTGCTCGATAAAGGCACGGTGAACTGAAAGCTGCTGCCGTGAGGATGCTGCGGCAACGCCCAAAGGTTGCCTCCGTGGGCGTCGATGATAGAGCGACAGATGCTGAGTCCCATTCCTAAACCATCTTCCTTGGTCGTAAACAAGGGTTCGAAGATCTTGGTTATGCTGTCCGAGTCAAGCCCTTCGCCGGTATCGGCAACCCGGACGAGCGCATATTCCTTCGCATAACGTGCTGTCATCACGTTCAACAACAATGTTCGCCCCGCAACGGCCCTCATCGCTTCAATGGCATTGAGGATGAGGTTGACGACGACCTGTTGAAGTTGGACCCGGTCACCCATGATGCCGCCAAGACCATCTTCGAAACTAGTCTCAAGCACGATTTCATGGCGACGGATCTCTGTGGCCATCATGTCGAGAGTACCTCTCAACAAGTGGTTGAGGTCGATCTCGGTCACGTCAGCTGGAGACTTGCGAGCAAGCGCCCGAATGCTGCGTACGATCTCGCTGGCGCGGTGGGCGTTGTCGACAACACGTTCGGCGGCCTTCCGCGCCTCCTCGTTATCTGGATGCTCACGAGTAAGCCACAAAACGCAGGTTTCAGCGTTAGTCGCGATGGCCATGAGAGGCTGATTCACTTCATGCGCGATAGAAGTTGCCAGCTCTCCGATCGTCGTCAGTCGCGCAACGCGTGCGAGTTCGGATTGCGCTCGACGCAATCCCGCCTCAGTGCGTCGGAGCTCTTCTTCGGCTCGTCTGAGGTCCTCGATATCCGTGTTCGTCCCATACCACTTTACGATCTTTTGGGTGCCGTCGAGCAAAGGCGTTGCCCGAATCAGAAATCGCCGGAACTGACCGTCGGCCCGACGAATACGTGCTTCGAATTCGAAGTTAGCTTGGCTGAACTGAAGTTCGTTTCGCTTTTCGTTGACCTTTTCGAGATCGTCCGGATGAAAAAATGGAAGCAGCTCTTCCAGAGTAGCTTGCTCGTCGCGCAGCCCGATGTATTCGTGCCACTGCTTGTTCAGATATTCGACCTCTCCGCTCGGAAACGAACTCCAAGCGAGTGCGGGGATGGTGTCAAAAGCTTGACGGAACTCTCTTTCGCTTTGACGTGCGCGTTCTTCCGCACCTTGCAGATCGAGGTAAAGGCGCGCCGTGTCCAGCGAGATCGCCGCCTGGGCTGCCAGCAAGCCTAAGACTGCGATGCGGCTTTGTGTGAATACATACGGTGCAAGATGGTTCTCCAGATACAAAACGCCAATCAGCCGCCGTTGTTTTCTAAGCGGCAGGCACAGGATGGATCGAGGCATTCTCCGAAGGATATAGTCATCTGATGAAAATCGATTCTGGGCCGCCGCATCGTCGATTATGATGCTCTCCTCGGATCTGGCGACGTAGCGAACAATGGAAATCGGAATATCCTCGATAGATGGCGACGAACCGAGAATATTCACGACAACGTCGTCACGCTGAGTTGTCGCCTCAGCCTCAACTCGCAGTTCGTCGTTCCGCATCAATAGTAGCACGCCACGCACCGCGCCAGCGTGTTGGACGGTTATGCTCATCAATCTCTCAATCAATCTGTCGAGAACGATTTCACCCGATATCGCTTGAGACATCTTCAGGACGGTTGCCAAGTCGATTTGGTGAAACGCTGAGTCGGCGGCCGGTCCGGTACTCGGCAACTCGTTCGGCAGATGCGGGTGCTGCCGAGCGAGTTGGCGTGCTTTCTCAAGAGCGCCCCAGCGTAGGTAGCACGAGTAAGCACTTCTGAGATGGTATGTTGCGATCGTCTGAAACCCGCGCGTAGCGTGGAACTTTCCTGCGAGTTCGTTGGCTATTGCCTCGTTGTGCAGGAAGCCCTGTGTCGCTGCTGAGCTCATCGCGATTTCGTAGAGCCGAATTGCATCAAGGTCTCGTTGCTCTAACCGAGCGATCTCGGCTTCCACGAGCGCGGAACGATCGACAAAGTTTTGGGGGCATTGTCGAGCCCATAGATCAAGTTGTTCGAGATGGGCGCGCGCGGCATCAAGATGGACCTGCCGCTGTTCGGGCTCCACGGAGTCACAGGCCGCAGCGTGAGCGAGTGCCCCATAGTAATGATATTCCGCGACCTCAAATTCCGCTAACGAAGTCCAAAGGAGTGAACTGGCTTTCGATGCGGCATCAGTGGCGGACGCCACGTCTCCCATGATGAAATTCGCTTGAAGCTTACGGATCCAGTACCAGCAAGCGGCAAGAGCCATAGCTGGTGTTTCGGCTAGATTGTTCTCGAAGATAACTTCGTCGAATTCCCGACCGCCGTTGCCTTCATTAGGACCGGATCCGCGAAGCTTTCGAACCGGCCGGATCACGCCAATGAGGATGTTGGCGACAAGCCCAAACTGCATTCGCCTGGCTGACTGAAGCGCGTTCTCCGCTTCCCGCTGCACTTCATCGAGCGGGGCGCCGCAGGAATATCCTTTTGTCACCAAGTGAGCCTGGCTGAATGCGATGAAAGCGAGATCTCCAGTGCGCCCTGCAACCTCAAGCGAGTGCTGAAAGATAGCCTGACAAGCGCGAAGTGACTGCGACCAAGGTGCGATATGCGCGCCGAACACGCTGTAGACACGGGCTGTGAAGCCGTCCAGCTTGTGCTTGTCGACCAGATCGATGGCCAGCTTACCAAATTGCGTGGCGCCTTCATAATCTTTGAAATGCGAGCCAAGAACGCTCCCCAACCACGCATACGCGAGACATGATCCGTCACTGTTCCCATGTTCCAGACTCAGCAGCGCCATACGCGCGACAACTAATCGAAAAACATTCGAATCAATGAATAGCGCAGGCGATGTGAGAGCCGTGAGAACGTCCATCGTTGCACGCCAGTCCGGATCAGCCAGCGTCGGCAGGTCAACCAGCGTTTCGATCGGTCGATCTCCAACGCGCTTCCACAACGAATCGTATTCGTTAATGACATGGCTGCTATCAATGGGTGCCGTCCAGTCCACGCCGATCCTCTTCAGATACGACAAACCCACCTCGATTGCCTTCTCGCTTCGGTCCAGGTTGGTATAAAGGTTGAGGCGCAACCGGGTGACAGCGGCGCATTGCACGGTATTCTTCGCTCGCTCCGCCAGCGCGTCGAGCCGGCTTTCAGAAGATATAAGGTTTCCCGTTAGATACTCGCACTCCCCTCGCGCCAACTCGATTTCAAACGCCAGATCTTGAGTCTGTTCCCAGCTATCGTCCGGCAATAGTGTGCTGCTTGCCGTGAAGTAGGTTAGCGCCGATGCGTAAGCTGTCGCTCGCTTCGCGCGATTGCCTGCGATAACATAGAGTTTCGAGACTTGCTGCCGCTCGCCACGCGATGCAATATGGGGAAGGCAGCGGTCGAACTGACTTACGATGTCGAAGATCGAGCTTTCAATTGTTTCGGGCGTGCTCGAGGATACGAGCGCCCAGGCGATAAGAAGATGCGTTCTTCCCCGCCTGGATTCGCCGAGGAGCGTGTAAGCAGCTTCTCGTACGCGATCGTGAGCGAAAATGTAGTTCCCGTTGATGCGAAGGATTAATCGAGCGCGCTCTGCATCCATGAGCGTTTGGTGAACCGCTCGCTCTGTCGTGCCAAGAGCAGCTATCAGGGTTGCGCTATCGGCAACACTTCCTAGACAGGCAAGTCGACCTAAAGTCCGCTGAGTAGTCTCCGGCAGGCGAGTAAGCTTTGCTGCCATGAGATCGGCTACGTTCTCGGTAATTCCTTCGTTCTGTATCCTCTCGATATCCCACCGCCATGAAAGCCTATCTTGATCGAAAGTGATTAGCCCGCTTTCGACCAAATCCGTAATGAATTGGATGACGAAAAAGGGATTTCCGCCGGTCCGTTCGTGAACTAGTTCGGCGAGGCCGCGTACGCATACCGCGGTTGTGCGTAACGTATCGGCAATGAGTTTTTCAACATCGGCAAGTTGAAGAGGAACCAGATCGAGTTCATGTACCCTGTCGGACACGTGCTTGATGCGAGCGAGTGTTGGTTGCAGCGGGTGTGACTGATTGACTTCGTTGTTCCGGTAAGCGCCGACTAGCAGCAAGTTAGAGACGTCCCCATGGGTAGCGAGATGCTCGATAAGGTCAAGTGTTGCTGCATCCAACCATTGGAGGTCATCGAGAAAGAGCACGAGCGGATGCTTCGGCTTGGCAAATGACAGAAGAAGCCGGCGGAACGTCGCCTGGAAGCGATGCTCGGTATCTCGCGGAGGAAGTTCCGGGACAGGAGGCTGTTCACCGATGATCAGCGCGAGATCCGGGATCAGATTGATCATGAGTTGACCATTCAGCCCGACCGCCTCAGTCAGCTCGGACCGCCAGCGGGCGACTTCGGAGTCGCTCTTGGTTAGAAGCTCCTGGACGAGACTACGAAGCGCTTGAGCGAGCGTGGAGTAAGGGATGGTGCGCTTGTATTGGTCGAACTTGCCTGCGGCAAAAAGAGCGCGAGATGTCGTCATAGCTCGGTGTAGTTCGTTGACGATCGATGACTTGCCGACGCCAGCATAGCCCGACACAAGTACGAGTTCGGTCTTGCCAGATGCGACGACCCGATTGAAGGCGGACACGAGGGCTGCTATCTCAAGTTCCCGGCCATAGAGTGCCTCGGGAATTATGAGGCGGTCCGATATGTCGCGTGTCGCAAGCTCGAAGTCGTCCCTGCCGGTACTGATCTCATTAGCCGTCAGACAGTACTGCAAGTCGATTTCGAGACCGGCTGCCGTTTGATAGCGATCTTCTGCACTTTTGGAGAGCAATTTCATAACAACGGCGTTGAGCTTGTCTGGAACGTCTTTGACCAACTCTCCTGGCGGGCTCGGCTGACGCGCGACGTGGCAATGAATCCACTCAAGGGGATCCGATGCGTTAAACGGAAGCTTCCCGGCGAGCATTCTGTAAATGGTGATTCCGATGGAATAGAGATCACTGCGCGCGTCGATCGATCTGTTCATGCGGCCCGTTTGCTCCGGGGCCATGTAGGAAAGCGTACCGGCAATCACCTCCGGCGGGACCATCGCTTGTCGATCGCGGGGTAGCCGGGAGGCGATGCCGAAACCGGTGAGCCAGACGTTATCATCCGCATCCACAAGAATATTCGTAGGTCGGATATCCTTGTGAATGAGGCCCTGACGGTGGGCCTGACTTGCGGCCCTCGCCAGGCCGACGGCAATACGCAAGATGCGCTTCAACTCAAGTTGGTGGGTGAGAAGAGATTCGAGCGACGCCCCGCCAGGGTCGTGAAGCACAAGTGCTGTGCGTCCTTCCTCGCGGACGAGTTCTAGCGGCTTTGCCGCCCACTTCGGATCGAGATAATCGGCAAGTAAATATTCGTGCTCAAGTCGCGCGGCACTTCGAGTCGACGTTGTCGAATGTGCTGTCAGCATCAGGATGGCCGCAGCTTGGCTGGGGATCTGTCCACGAGACAAAGCAAGCCCTTGCTCTTCCCAGACCGTCGTAAATACGTGGTTTGAACTGGCAGTCACAAAGCGCCCCAATGTTTCGATCTGTCGGCAATATAGCCTGTCGAATTCGCTGGTAGGAGGTGCGGCAATAGTCAATATCACACACTAGGGATGGTAATGGATACCAGCCCCACCGTGGAAGTCGCGGCGTCAGCGGCGCCGTTGGTTGCCACCGGGAAGACGCCGACTTCGGGTTGTATCGGCGTGGGAGGTTAACCATTGTTCGCGCGAACATTGTCGAATCCATCGAGCGCGATCCTGGCCGTCCGCAGGTCGGCGGTGTCGAATCCCTCATTGTACCGGGAGAATACGTCGCCGATCAACGTGCGCGCTCTTTCCGTATCGCCCCGTTCGCTCCACAGCTGTCCCAGCGTTACCGCTGCCCTCAGCTCCCAGCCTAGTGCGCATTGCTCGCGGGACAGTTCAAGCGCCTGCAGGAGAGTATTCTCGGCTTCTGTGGGACGAGCGCAGGCCGCAAGCACATATCCCTTGACGCGCAACATCTCCGGCAAATCAAACGATCGCCCGGCGCTTCCACGTTGGTCAACGGCCTCCGTAATCAGAGCCAGCGCGTGGTCGTACCGCTTTAGCAAGACAAGTCCTTCTGCGAGTGTTGCGGAGAACACGGCCTGTAACGATCGATGACGGGCTTGCTGAAGAACGTCAGACCCTTGGGATAGTTGAGCAATTCCGGCTTCGAGCTCTCCGCGGCGGATAAGCAGCTCACCCTGCAACCCAAGTCCCACCGCTTGATAAGGACCAAGAAAATGGCGGGCTGCATGGTCGACCAATCTCTCGACTAGCCTTCCGGCGTTCTCCCAATCGCCTACCCAAAGAGAAACGTAGGTGCTCCATACCAATGCTATGCCAAGGGTGAGCGGTTGGTGTACGCGATCAGCTTCGCTAACTGCATAGCTTGCGGCTTCAATGGCTCTGCTGGGGTGTCCTGTGAGCCAAAGACTTCGCGCGTAGGCCACCAGCGCAATGACCCGGTCATCATACCCAATGCGCAACATGCTGATCCGTTGAGAGGCAAGGATAGGCAGCCTGGCACTCTCGCACCTCAATAGTGCTTTGTCCTGTGCGCCAAGCAGATGATAGGATATTCCAGTCATCCATTCCGCGGTGCGTATGGCACCCGCGTCGTTCATCTTCGCGGCGGTCACTTCTCCGCGCTCGCTTACGCGCAACGCTTCTTGATAGTCGCCGATTCTGCAGAGATAGGTGTGCAGCTCTCGCAGTAGCCATAATTGCCACTCATGGTCTTCGAGCGTGTCTGCGAGTGCAAGACTGCGGCTAAGAGCAGCTTGAACCTCCTGCATGTTACCGCGCGTGAACATCAGGGACACGCCTAGCGCGGCTTGCAGCTGCATTTCCTGACGAGGGTTTGTCGACGAACCATCCAATGCCGCAATTGCTCGTTTTGCCCAACCGTGGCACTCCGTCAACAATGAGAGCTGGAGAAAGTATGGAGCGGCTGCGGTTGCCAGAGCTATTCCAATCGCCCGGTCACCCCGATCCGAAAAGCTCCAGTCCAGGGCGATCCGGACATCCAAGACATGGTCGACGTATGCAAAGATGCCTGCTCCTATGGAAAGTCCGGTGGACCCGACAGAAGCGCTTGTCAAAAGATTGTAAAAATAGCTTGCGTGGTTGTTGGAGATCTGTGAAGTTTCGCCCCCCTCCGTTAAACGGTCGGCGACGAAGGCTCGGGTAGTTTCGAGCAACCGATATCGGGCCGGCGGTCCGGCCGAGAGCGCGATGAGAGACTTGGCAACTAGGTTCGCGAGAGCTTCAACGATCCATTCTTCGCTCATGCCGGCGCTACAGGCAACTGCCACTGCGGCTTCGAGAGTAAAAGGTCCTGCGAACACCGATAGTCTGCGCAATGTCGCGCTTTCGATGGGCGGTAGTAGATCGTAACTCCAGCCTATGGCTGCGCTCATCGTCTGATGTCTCGCGATTGCATTGCGCTTTCCCCGCCACAAAAGCGACAGCCGGCTGTTGAGGAGCTTAGCAGTTCCTTCGATTCCGTACGCATTCACTCGACTGGCCGCCAGTTCGAGTGCCAGTGCAATTCCATCCAAATTTCGGCAAATTTCGGCTACTATCGGGGCTTCAGCATCGGTGAGCGTAAATCGGCCGACATTCGCGGTCACGCGATCGATGAACAGCTGTGCGGCGGGATAAGCAAGCACCGATGCTTCAGTTGTGGCGTCCCGAGGTGGACAATCCAAGGGAGCGAGGCGATGAACCTGTTCGCCCCCCGCGCGAAGCGGTTCGCGGCTGGTAGCCAGAATGGAAACTTGTGGAGCATCACGGATGATCGCCTCGCAGAGTACTACCAAGCTCTCCAAAAGATGCTCACAACTATCGAAGACCAGCAGCAAGCACTTCTCGCGTAGATAGGCGAGGATGCTTGGTACTGAATCCTCGAAGCTTACAGCGAGGCCGAGTGTCGCCGCAATCGCCGCCGTCACGAGATGCTCGCTCTTAAGTGCGCCTAGATCAACAAACTTGACCGTTTCTCCGACCGCAAGCTTGCGATGACTTACCGCCAGAGCGACGGTCGTCTTCCCAATGCCGCCAGGTCCAACAATGGTCACTAGTCGATGAAGTGAAAGATCCTCGCAGATATCTGTAATAGTGTCGCCGCGTCCGACTATCTTTGCGGCCAGGGCAGGGATGACAGGAAAAACATCCGTTGCGGCGAGGCGCGTCTGTTCCACGTGGCGTGAAATTGGGGCAGTAAAGCAATAGCCTCGGCCAGAAACGTTCACTACATATCGAGCGCCAATTGTATCTTCTTCAAGCAACTTGCGTAATGCACTTATGTGAACGCGAAGCGCGCTCTCATCTACAGTCACGTCACCCCAAGCCCGTGATACCAAATCCTCTTTGCTGATGACGTCTCCTGGGCGTTCTGTGAGTATGATCAAGATATCCAGGGCTCGTGCCCCGATGTTCAGAGAGGTGCCGTTCTTCTCGATCGTCCGCGCCTTTGGCATCAAGCGAAACGGCCCAAAGATCAGCACTCCATCCGGGGGATTGTCGCCGTGCAAGGGTTGCCTCCTCTATGCCCTTAAACTCAATGGTTGGATCATCGCGGCACCACATTGCTATATGATCTCAATTACCCGCGGGCCCGTGGTTTCTTGCGCCGCCGCTTCAG
>Ga0307409_100001387_pt1 | contig 11835 bp, 10 predicted proteins | sample 322Ometagenome_2_FD_203888 | JGI IMG/M metagenome (GOLD analysis project Ga0307409, IMG submission 203888) | Maize rhizosphere microbial communities from greenhouse at UC Davis, California, United States - 322HYB-O-2 | ecosystem: Host-associated > Plants > Roots > Rhizosphere > Soil | place...
AGTTCCGCGGCAAGATGGACGAGACGCCCGACGTCGTCCGCTTCGCCGAGACGCTCGAGAAGGTCTGCGTTGACACGGTTGAGAGCGGCGCGATGACAAAGGATCTCGCGATCCTGGTCGGCCCGGATCAGCCGTGGATGACGACCGAGCAGTTCTTCGACACGATCGTGAAGAACCTCGAGACGGCTATGGCGAGCTGGACGTCGGCGCCAGCGGAGAGCGAACCCGCTCGCGCCTGACGCCAAGCCCAATCAGTCGGCCGGGAATGCGGCGAAGGATCGGATAGCGGTCGAAGAGGCGCACGATCAGTGGCGCCTGAGTAATCCGCTGCTTCATCTGCAGCACCCGGCCGATCACGCGCTCCTGAGCGGCTTTCTGCGCGCCCTGGATGATCCGGGTCGGCAGCAGGCGGCGATCCTGGACCTTTGCCAGCAGCCCGTCGACATTTTCTCCGCGGGCTAGAGGGGCGGCAAGGATGTTCGCGGCAGCCACTGCGTCCTGAACGGCAAGGTTTATCCCTATTCCCCCAATGGGCGACATGGCATGAGCCGCGTCGCCTATCGCGAGAAGACCGGGCCGGCTCCATGTCGTCAGGCGGTCCAGCTTCACCGTAAGCAAATGCAGTTCGGTGATTTCATCGAGCTCTGACAGGTCGAGTTCGGCAGGCGCCGCAGCCGCGACCTCTTCGCGGATTGCCTCGACGCCCCGCGCCTCGTAGCTCTCCGCCGCGCCCTTCGGGATCACGAAGGCGCATTGCCAATAATCTCCCCGGTCGATCATCACGAGAACGCGGCCCTGCTCGACATTGCCGCGAAGGGAGCCTTGCTCATTCGGATTCTTTGCGATCCGAAACCAGAAAACGTCGATCGGCGCTCCCAGATCTTCAATGGGAAAAATAGCGCGTGCGAGCGAGGCGCGACCGTCCGCCGCAATCGTCAGCGGAGCGCGCAGCTCACTGCCATCGCGCAGCTGTATGCCGACGACCCTGCCCTGTTCTTCCAGGAAGCGCGCCACGGGCGCCTCCATCTTCAGATGAAATGACGGGAAGGCTTTCGCCTCTTCGCGCAGGAAATCGAGGAACTCCCACTGCGGCATCATTGCGATAAATGGCGCCGGGGTCGGCAAATGGGACAGGTCACCGATGGTCCAATCGCGACCGGCAACGCGAAGTTGGGCACGATCGACCCGATTGTGCGGCCGTTTCAGGAAACGCTGAAGCATCCCGAGCTGGTCGAGAATCTCCATCGTTGATGGGTGGACCGTATCCCCGCGGAAATCGCGGAAGAAGTCGGCGTGCTTTTCGAGGACCTGCACCCGGCACCCGGCGCGTGCGAACAGAAGCCCCGCCATCATCCCGGCGGGACCTCCGCCAGCAACGATCAGATCCGGATCTGCCGCCATCGCACTGTTGTTTACAGCCGTGGCGGAGGGAAGGCGAGACTAGCCCTTGGTCAGCGCCTCAGCCTTATGAGCCGCCTGCTTCCCTTCTTGGGTTTCCACCAGATATTCAGGGTTGTCGTGCGACGACGCGACCTTGTGGCCCTTGATCTGCGTGGGCTTGATTAGCTTTCGAACGACTTTACCCTCCGCAGTACCACCGTGCGATTTCCAGCTGACCTTGTCGCCGGACTTGAGCTGCTTGGTCATTCGTACCTCCGTGAATTGTTCAACGCACGGCGTCGGCGCGGGTGACAGCCTAAGGGTCACCTGCTCTAAAGACCGTATGCAGGGGGATTTCAGCACTTCAGGCTACAGCGACGCGCTGGTGATTCTTGGCGCAGCGGGAATCGTCATCCCTGCGTTTGCCCGGATCCGGATAAGCCCAATCATCGGCTTCATCCTGATCGGCATGCTGGTCGGACCCCACGGGCTCGGCGCGCTGTCGGGCCAGATGCCATGGCTGCACTACGTCACGATTTCAAACTCGCACGCGATCGAGCCCTTCGCCGAGCTTGGCATCGTGTTGCTCTTGTTCTCGATTGGCTTGGAGCTGTCATTTCGAAGATTGTGGTCGATGCGCAGGCTCGTCTTCGGGGTCGGCGGGGCCGAGCTAATTTTGTCCGCAGCCGTCATCGGCGTCGGACTTCACTTGACCGGCGAGAGCTTCGGAGGCTCGTTTGCCTTGGGCCTGGCCCTGGCGCTGTCTTCGACGGCGATCGTCCTGCCATTGGTCGGTACGCATGGCCCGGTCGGTCGGTCGGCGTTAGGGATGCTCCTGTTCGAAGACGTCGCACTCGTGCCGATCGTGTTCGCGTTGGGCGCGATGGCGCCGCAGGTTTCAGGCGATGTCGTCGGCCCGCTGCTCGGCACAATGGCGCTAGGCGGCGCGGTTGCTGTCGGGATGCTCTTCCTAGGCCGCCTGATCCTGCCCCGGCTGTTCGCCCAGGCCGCGCGCACCAAGAACCCGGAGCTGTTCCTCTCCGTGTGCTTGCTCGTCGTCATCGTCGCCAGCCTACTGACCTCGGCGACAGGATTCTCGGCGGTGCTTGGAGCCCTGATCGCAGGGATCGTCATCGCCGAGACAGAGTATCGCGGCGAGGTCGAGGTCATCACCGCGCCGATTCGAGGTTTAGGCCTGGGCATTTTCCTGATCACCGTGGGAATGAGCGTCGACATCAGCTTCGTCTCTCGGCACTGGCAGGACCTGCTGCTTGCCCTGCTCGGTGTCCTGATCGTCAAGGCGCTGGTCACCGGCGCGCTATTGCGCCTCGAAGGAGCCCGGCCCGCAGTCGCAGCCGAAGCCGGCGTGCTGATGGCCTCCCCGTCTGAAACCACACTAATCGTTCTGGGCTCGGCGACAGCGGCACAGCTTATCAGCGTCGAGACGGCGACCTTCTGGCAGGTGGTGACGGCGGTCGGCCTGACAATCACGCCGCTCCTCGCCCGGCTTGGAAGCCATGCGGCGGGACGGATCGGCGGCCGGGAGATGGCGGGCCAACTGGACGGATCAATCGAGACGGCGGAGCTGGGACAAGTCATCATCTTCGGCTTTGGCCGTGTCGGACGAATGGTCGCCGACATGCTCGACGCGCACACGAAGGATTATCTGGCGATCGACAGCGACGTGGACTCGGTCGGCGGGGCTCGCAGGGAAGGTTACGACGTTATCTTCGGAGACGTAGCCCGCCCGGAGTTGTTCGAGCGACTCAAAGCGCGGCAACCTACGGCCTTCATTCTGACGATGGACGATCCAGTCCTGATCAACCGCCTTGCTCGCAAGCTGCGGGAGGCGTTTCCCGATTTGCCCATCATTGCCCGCGCCCGCGACCCAAACCATGCCGCCGAACTCTACAAGGCCGGGGTGACGGATGCGGTCCCCGAAACGCTCGAGGCTTCACTGCAGTTATCGGAAGCGGCGCTGGTCGATCTTGGCGTGGCAATGGGTCCCGTGATTGCCAGCATTCACGAAAAACGATCCGAGCTTCGCGCGCAGATCATGTCGGAGGCTGAGCTCAAGGTTGAGCCGACCCTCGGCCGCCGCCGTTTGCGCGACGCGGCCAAAGCCTGAACTGGGGAAATCCGCCAACCAACGGCGGGACATTCCACCAACCAGAACCCACGCGGCGTCGTCTCTTCACGCTATTGCGCTGTAATCATTGAGTTCGGCCAGTTTGGCACGGCGGTTGCTTAGTATCCTGCATCGAAATGGAGATCGAAATGCAGGACGCGCAGCTCAACGTTGAAACCCACGAGGACGTCACCCCCGAGCCGGATACCTTGTTCGGCGTCTGTCAGACGATCGGCAATGACCTGGGTTTCAATCCGTTCTACCTTCGCGTCGTCCTCCTCGGCTTGCTGTTCTTCAGCCCGGTCGCAGTGATCGCAAGCTATGTCGCTTTAGGTGCCGCAGTCGCTTTTTCGAGCTGGCTGTTCCCGAAGCCTGCAGCTGAGACTGCCGCCGACGCGCAGCTTCAAGCCGTCGAATCAAACACATGCGAGACCAGCGAACCTGAATTGCTCGCCGCCTGACGTTCCAGCTTTTTCAGCGCGGGCATAAACCTCCTCTTTACGACCCGGAGGGTACTGTTCGCGCGGATAAGGCTCCGCCTTGCAGGACGAGGGGATGGGAATGGCGATCAATCGATCCGTGGATCGCGCAGCGGTCAGCGTCGCCGACGCACATCTTGCGCGCGTTTCCGCGGAAGGATCTGCTCGTCACCCCCACCTGGCGGCTTTGCTGGATGGGTCGGGTGTGGAAACCGCCCGCGACCTGTCCGACAGCGTCCATCTTCTGTGCATGATCCACGGACGCCATCCCGGCCTCGTCGAGCTCGCGCATATGCATGCGACAGAGGGCCCTGCACGCGATTGGCTCGGCCATGCGGCTGAGGCCTTTGAGCGCGAGCGGCTTTACCTGGTCCGACTCACGTCGGCCGTGGGACCGCTGCCGAGCACGCCGGGCGCCGCCGAGACCGAGGCCTCGTTGAACGCTCAACGTAATGCCCTGGAGATTTTGGCCACGTCGGAGCGCCGCGGTTGTGCCCTTGGCGCGGCCACTGCCCTTGTGGGTGATTGGTGGTCTATCCGCCGGCTTCTCGATCGTGCAGCCATGCGTGCCGGCCTCGATGTCCCTGCGCCGGCCCTGCCGGACGAAGCGTCGATCGTTTCCGTCATTTACGCTTCGTCAGACACTCCGGCGAGCGAACGAGCCCTCGGCTTCGGCGCCGAGCAGCTTCTGCTGCAGCATCGCGGCCTGTTCGACCTTCTCGAAGCCCGCACCGAAGCCCGCTGCGACTACTAAGACTTAGGGCCCCGGTTTCCCGGAGCCCTCGCCTCTGTACCAAAACTGTATTGAACGGCTCGTAGCGGCGGCGATCAATCGTCGCGGTAGGCGAGCTCGTAATTGCCCCAGCGACGGCCCTTCACCCACAGCGGGACGAAGACGTTCTTCACCGGGATGAAGTTGTCGCCCAACTCCATGCGGTAGGTCGCAAGCATCGCCGGCTTCTCGCTCAGAATGGCGTTGCGGGTCGTCTCATCCATGAAGATGCGTTTGTTGCGGCAATGCGCGTCATTCCAAACCGGGTCCGGGCCAGGCGCGTGACTGCGCTCCGACAAGTGGGTCGGGAGATAGCCGTTCACGTCGGTGATCGCAGACCCGATCAAACGCTCGTCGCTCGCTTTCACGCGGTCGAGGATCGGTTGAACGTAACGGTCGGCAAAAACACAGAAGCGCGAGTCGAATTGCTCGGGGTTGGTCCCCGGGATCAGCTTGTACTCGCGGTCGAAGACGTCATCGATGGTGATCTCGCCTGTCTCGATTCCTCGCTCGATCGCGCCTTGGATGGCACGCATCGCTTCCTGCGCCTTCATGATGAACGGTGTGTCGTCGATCTCGGCGCCGGAATTGGCGAGCGTGTCGAGCATCGTGTTTGACAGCAATTCGAGATGTTCGAGGCGATCCTGAGCGGTAAGAAGCTGAGCGCCATTCTCGCGAGCGTCGCCTGCGAAGTCACTCAGGCCCGCCTTCACGCGGTCGACGCTGGTTTGGATCATACCCGTCGAGTGAGCGATGCCCTCCGTCTGGCGATCCACCATGGCGACGATCTCGGAAACTTCACGAACGGTATCGTTGATTGTGCTGAAGCCCGACTGCGCAGCGCGACTGCGCTCAACGCCCGTTTTGATTTCAGCAGTGACGGCGCCCGCTTCGCGAGTCAGCTCGCCGATCGTCGACGCGATCTGGCTGGTTGCCGAGCGTGTGTCGTGGGCCAGCTTCTTAACTTCCGCGGCGACGACGGCAAAGCTTCGGCCCGCATCGCCGGCACGCGCTGCCTCGATGGTGGCGTTGAGCGCGAGCATGTTGGTCTTACGCGCAATCGTCTCGATCGTCGATGAAACCGTCTGCACCTGGTTCATAGCAGACGCGAAACCGGCCATGCGCTCACCGAGCTGTACGATCAGGTCTGTCAGCCCCTTGAAGCCGGCGATGGTGCCGTCGATCGCCTCGCGACCCGCTTCCAGCTTAGCGCGCGCTTGTTCAGAAAGAAGGCGCGCTTCGTCAGTCGAATCCGACACACGGGCTTGGTCAGCAAGGAGCCGCGTCGTCACTTCCTCGAGTGAGTCGAGCATGCGCATGTGCTCACCGATGCGAGTTCCGACATCGCGGACATAACCGGCCACGTCACTGCATTCCATCGATAGCGAACCGCAGTCACGCGCAACCGCCTTGATGGCGTTCTCCGTGACTTCCTCGATGCCATGCGTTGCCATGAACTCACCCACTCCCGAACGATTTGCGTCCGGCTTAGGCGAGATGTCCTACGTCTTCGTTAACCACGCGCCGGGTCAATAGAGCAGGCAAGGTTTGCGCTGCTCCGCCCAATCCCGCTCGTCAGGCGTCGTGATTGCATCGAGATCGGCCGGCGTAGCGTTGGCATCGTCGACCCATTCGCGAAGCAAGGGCGAACCGTTGATGACGTCGATGGCGAGCTTCTCGAATTCATATTCATACGGAAAATCGCGCCAAAGATCGTAGTCGGGATAGAGGTTGCGGATCGCCTTGAACGCCAGTGACTGCAGGCGCCAGGGCCGAAAAGCGTCGTGATCGTAGAATGGTCCCTCCGCGTGGATGAAAACGCCATTGCACAGCTGCTTCGCATGTTTGTGGAAGGTTGGTTCAAACCAGGTTTCGCGAAGCTTGCAGCCTTCGAGCCAGTGCGGCGCGATCCGCTCCATCTCCGCCATGACCTTGAGCGCTTCAATGTCGGGCGCACCAAAGAGCTCGAGGGCGCGTGTCGTGCCCCTGCCCTCGCTAAGCGTCGTGCCTTCGAGCATCACCGTGCCGGCATAAGCGCGCGCCATGTTGAGCGTCGCAGCATTGGGGCTGGGGTTGATCCACACCCGCTCCAGCGGCCAACCGAAACCCGGGGCTTGGTCAGGGTTCCACCCGGCCATCTCGATTACGCGATAATCCACGTCGAGATTGAAGTGTCCGATGAACCAGCGACCGAGTTCGCCAAGCGTCAGCCCATGGCGCATCGGCATTTCGGCAGCGCCCACGAAGCTTTCCCAGCCTGGGCGCAACGTCAGACCTTCGATGGGACGCCCGGCGGGGTTGGGCCGATCGAGCACCCACACGCTCTTGCCGTGCTCCGCCGCGGCCTCCAGCACGTAAAGCAGTGTCGTCACATAGGTGTAGATGCGGCAGCCGAGATCCTGAAGGTCGATCAAGATCGTGTCGAAGGTGCCCATCGACTGCCCGTTGGGGCGACGAACCTCACCGTAAAGGCTGAAGACGGGAATGCCGTAGGTCGGATCGGTATAATCCGGCGATTCCATCATATTGTCCTGCAGATCGCCGCGAACGCCATGTTGTGGGCCGAAGACCGCCGAGAGGTTCAACCCCGCGGCCATCAGGGCGTCGAGACTGTGGGTCAGGTCCGCCGTGACGGACGCCGGGTGCGCGAGAAGCGCTACACGTTTGCCTTCAAGCGGGCGGCGAAGCTCGGCATCCGCGAGCAGGCGATCGATTCCGAACTGGATCATGAGTGCTGCTTAAGGAAGCCGGCCCACGAAGCAATCGGGCGCGTGGAAATCCGGCTTGTCCGAGCAATGAGCCAGCGCCCAGTAGGACTTGGTGCCGTCGGTTTCCTCCAGCACAATCGATAGCGACAGATCATATTTGGCGGCGGAATCCACGGTGATCGTGGCGCCGACGGTCCACCAGGTCATATTGTCTTCCATGCGGACATAGGGCGGCGACATTATTTCAGCCGGCCGCATGCCCTCGCGACATGAGGTGAAGTCGTAGGCGGCCCAATCGCCCGACGGAGCGAAATTCCACTCACGATAGACATCCCCGCCCGCGGGACGGAGAAATGCCTCGAAACAGGTGGTCTTCCAGAGCTCGTCGGTCCGCGATGATTCATCGGCCTCCGAGATTACGAACCGAGAGGCAGGAGCGCCGATACCGAACCAGAAGTTCGCTGTCGCGCTTGCCCCGAATGCAGCTGAATGCTCGACGTTGGCCCAGACCTTAAAGGCAGGATCAGCGGGCGGCGTGGCGGGATGGTGAATTAGATTGAGCTGCACCGACCCGCAGTAGCAGGACGCGGAGCATCACGCTAAGCGGCAGCGAATGACCGCATACCGCTCTCCCTTCCTCAAGCTGCTCCACGAGCGTGGCTACATTCACCAGATGACCGATGCCGAAGGGCTGGACGCCCTCGCGTCGAAGGAGATCGTCACCGGCTACATTGGCTTCGATGCAACCGCGCCGAGCCTCCACGTCGGGAGTCTCGTCCAGATCATGCTGCTCCGGCGGATGCAACAGGCCGGGCATCGCCCGATCGTCCTCATGGGTGGCGGCACGACCAAGGTTGGCGATCCGTCGGGCAAGGATGAATCGCGCAAGCTTCTGACTCACGAGGACATTCAGTCCAACATCGCCGGCATTCGGCGCGTATTCGAGCGCTTCCTCACCTTCGGCGACGGCCCGACTGACGCCATCATGGCGGACAATGACGAGTGGCTGAGCAAGCTGGAGTACGTGCCTTTCCTCCGCGATGTTGGACGGCACTTCACGATCAACCGCATGCTGACCTTCGACAGCGTGCGCCTGCGCCTCGACCGCGAGCAGCCGCTGACTTTCCTCGAATTCAACTACATGATCCTCCAGGCCTACGACTTCCTGGAGCTGTCGCGGCGGCATGGCCTGCGCCTGCAGATGGGCGGATCTGATCAGTGGGGGAATATCGTCAATGGCATCGAGCTGACACGGCGGATCGAGGGCACCGAAGTCTTCGGCGTTACGACACCTCTGATGACAACGGCCGACGGCGCAAAGATGGGCAAGACGGCGCAGGGCGCGGTCTGGCTCGATGAGCAGCTGCTGAGCCCCTACGACTACTGGCAGTTCTGGCGGAACACCCAGGATGCGGATGTGGGTCGCTTCCTTCGCCTGTTCACCGACCTCCCGCTCGATGAGGTCGAGCGGCTGGAAGCGCTTCCCGGCGCCGAGATCAACGAGGCCAAGATCGTGCTGGCGACGGAGGCGACGGCGATGCTCCACGGCCGCGCGGAAGCCGAGAAATCGGCCCGCGCGGCAGCCGAGACGTTCGCATCGGGCGGAGCCAGCGCCGATCTCCCGAGCCTGTCGACGGGCGGATCGATCGCAATCCTCGCCGCGCTGACCGGCCTGGGCTTCTGCGCATCAAATGGCGAAGCAAAGCGGAAGATTGCCGAGGGTGCTGTGAAGCTTGACGATCAGGTCGTAAGCGATGCTGCTGCTGTGGTTACGATCGCGGGCAGTCCGGTGAAGCTCAGCCTCGGCAAAAAGCGCCACGGCCTGCTGGTCCCCTAACCACTTCTGATCAGGCCGACCGCCTGGTCGCGTTCGAACAAATAGAGGCAGGTTCGCGCTGCCTGCCCGCGCGGTCCTGACAGCCCCCCATCGCGATCCAATAGCAATTGCGCGTCGCTCTGTGCGATCGGGGCTAGGGAAGCAACGTCCTCAGGCGTCGCCACCCGGAAGGCCTCTTCACCCGACTGGCGGGTGCCGAGAATTTCGCCGGGGCCTCGCAGGCGGAGATCCTCCTCAGCGATGCGGAAGCCGTCGTTGGTCTCGCGCATGAGAGCCAAGCGTGCCCTGCCCGTCTCACTAAGCGTCTGGCCACGGATGAGCAGGCACGTGCTCTTTCCGCTGCCTCGCCCAACTCGGCCACGTAGCTGGTGAAGCTGGGCCAGTCCGAAGCGCTCGGCGCCCTCGACGACCATCAAGGTCGCGTTCGGGACATCGACACCGACTTCAATCACGGTCGTCGCGACGAGAACCGCGAGTTCGTTCGCTGCGAAGCGGCCCATCACCGCGTCCTTTTCCGGGCCCTTCATCCGGCCGTGAACCAGCCCCACCTTGTCGTCGCCGAATCGCAGCCGGAGCACCCTCGCCCGTTCCTCCGCGGCCGCTGCGTCGCTCTTCTCGCTCTCCTCGACCAGAGGACAGACCCAATAGGCCTGTCCGCCATTCGTTATGTGGCGACCAAGACCATCGATGATCTCGCCAAGCCGCTCGTCGCTGATCACTCGGGTTTCGATGGGCGTGCGCCCGGGCGGCATCTCATCGATTCGGCTGACGTCCATCTCGCCGTATTGCGTCAGCGTAAGCGTCCGCGGGATCGGTGTCGCGGTCATCACCAACAAGTGCGGCGGGTGCTCGGCCTTCGAGGTCAGCAGCAGGCGCTGCGACACCCCGAAGCGATGCTGCTCGTCGATCACGGCAAGGCCGAGCTTCTTGTAGGCGACCTTCTCCTGGAAGATGGCGTGCGTGCCGACGAGGATGTCGATTGTCCCGTCGGCGAGGCCCATGAGCACGGACTCCCGCGCCTTCCCCTTCTCGCGCCCCGTCAGGATGCCGACCCGAACACCAATGCTGTCGAGTTGCTTGAGCAAGGTCGCATGGTGCTGCCGTGCGAGGATTTCGGTCGGAGCCAGCAATGCCGCCTGAGCACCGGACTCGATCCCCGTCAGTATCGCCATCAGCGCGACCAGCGTCTTGCCCGACCCCACGTCGCCCTGGAGCAAGCGGAGCATCGGTGCGCTTTGCGCCATGTCGCCGCGGATCTCCTCGACGACGCGACGCTGAGCACCGGTCAGCGAGTACGGCAGCTTGAGTTTGGCGATGATTTCGCCGGTGCCCGCCAACGCAACGCCACGCTTCCGTCGCGACGCCTGGCGCAACAGGACCAGCGCGAGCTGATTGGCAAACACCTCATCGTAAGCGAGCCGGCGCTGCGGATCGGATGTGCCGGGATCACGATGGGCTTCGGCAAGCGCTGACCGCCACGGCCGCCATGCTTCGCGGGACAGCAGGCCCGGCTCGATCCACTCGGGCAGCTCAGGCGCACGCTCAATCGCCATCGCCGCCAGATCGCGAAGACGCTTGTTCGTCATCCCCTCGGTCAACGGGTAGACCGGCTCTCGCACGGGAAGCTCCATGTCCTTGCCTGGCGCCATCACTTCGGGATGGATGATCTGCCATTCGTCGCCATAGGCCTCGAGCTTCCCGGCAACTATGCGCGGCTCGTGGAGCGGCAGGCTCTTCTTCGCCCAGCCGGGATTGTTGAAATAGATGAGGCTGATCGTGTTGCCGGCTCCATCGGCCGCGTGCACCCGCGTCGGCCCCCGGCCTGACCGTGCCTCGCGGATATCGAACGGCGTCAGGTCCAGGATCACGTTCGAACCGAGCAAATTGCCGCTTGCGTACGGCGCCCGCACTCGTTCGATCACGCTAGTCGGCAGGTGATAGAGCAGGTCCACGACGCGCGTGATGTCGAGCCGCTTCAGCACCTTCGCGACCTGCGGCCCCACGCCCGGCAGGGTCTCGACCTCGGCGAAAAGCGAATTAAGCACATCGGGCCGCATTGCCGCAGATTGCAGCGCTTTTCCCCGCGCACAAGCCACCTCCCGATTGAGGCGAATCGTGCTTCGCTGTAAGTTAGGGCCGGGTGGAGTGGCTCATCAGCGGGAGAGCTTTCTCATGTCGATCCTGGCTTTTGCGTTTGCGGCTCTAGTCGCGGGGCATGCATCCGCCGAACCAACTTTGGATCAGGTTCGAAAAGCTACTGAGCGGTTCAAGGACGTGAAGGTGGCGCTGGCCGAGGGCTATGTGCGCGATCCGATGGACGAGTGCGTGACGGCTTCCAGCATCGGTTACCCCGCTCACGAGGGGACCATGGGCATCCATTTCATCCGGATGGACCGGCTGGGGATCAAAGGCCCGCCCAATCCGCGAGTGACGGGATCGAGCACCTATACCGACTTCAACAAGCCTGCGGTGCTCATCTACGAACCGCAGGCGGACGGATCTCTGCAACTGGTTGCCGTCGAGAACCTGGT
>Ga0307409_100001388_pt1 | contig 11835 bp, 10 predicted proteins | sample 322Ometagenome_2_FD_203888 | JGI IMG/M metagenome (GOLD analysis project Ga0307409, IMG submission 203888) | Maize rhizosphere microbial communities from greenhouse at UC Davis, California, United States - 322HYB-O-2 | ecosystem: Host-associated > Plants > Roots > Rhizosphere > Soil | place...
CGCCATGGGACACGCGATGTTCTCCCTCTCCCTCGGCGGCACCTACATGGTGGCGTACGGCTCCTATCTCGGCGCGCGCGACAGGCTCGGGAGCGCGGCGGCGTGGACCGTCGCGGCGGACACGATCTCGGGCCTCGTCGCCGGACTCGCCATCGTCCCCGCCGTCTTCGCGCTCGGCCTCGAGCCGACCGCCGGCCCGCCGCTCATCTTCTCGACCCTGCCGAAGGTCTTCGCCGCGATCCCGGCAGGGTGGCTGTTCGGCTGTCTGTTCTTCGCGGGGCTGGTCGGCGCAGGGTACCTCTCCGACGTCGCGTCGTTCGAGACGCTCGTCGCGGGGCTCACCGACAACACGCGCCTGACGAGGCGCCGTGCGATCTGGCTCGTGTCGGCGGCGGTCTTCGCGCTGTCGCTCCCGCCGTCGATCAACAATGCCATCTTCCTTCCCTGGGACCTGACGTTCGGGTCCGGGCTGCAGACGCTCGGCGCCCTGCTCGCGGTGGTGACGCTGGCCTGGTGCGTCGACCGGTCCGCTGCGCTCCGAGAGCTCTCGTCCGACGGCGCAGTCCCCGTGCCGCGCTGGCTCTTCCTGTGGATCCGCTTCGGGATTCCCGCGTCCATCCTCGTCGTCGGGATCTGGTGGCTGCTCACGAGCGTATTCGGCGTCGCGCAGGCCGCCGCGTAGCGCCCGCGGACTTGACGGGGGCGAGGCGTCGGATTCGATTCGCCGTTCCTGCCCTCCGAGTCGACCCGACCGTGCCCGTCTCCGTCACGAGCTCCGAGCTCATCTACGAATCCCTCAAGGGCGTCGGCGTCGGCCTCGTCTCCGCACTTCCCGAGACGTGGCTCGTGCACCTCATCCGCATGGCCGAGGACGATCCGGGGATGACGCTCGTGCGGCTGGCGAAGGAGGAGGAAGGGGTCGGCGTGTCCGCGGGGGCGTACCTCGCCGGCGTCAAGTCCGCGATGCTGATGCAGAATCACGGCTTCCTCGCCTCGGTGAACGGCATCGTGTCGTGCGCGCAGCTCTACCGCATTCCTTTGCTGATGCTGATCAGTCACCGCGGCGAGTTCGGCGAGCGCGATCCCTGGCAGACCGAAGGGGGCGGCGTCACGGAACACGTGCTCGACGCGCTCCGCATTCCGTACGCCCAGCTCGCGTCTCGCGACGACGTCGCGCGGAAGATCTCCAAGGCGCAGACGCTCGCCCACTCGGCCAGCCGGCCGGTCGCGCTGCTCCTCTGCCGCGACCTCATGTGGGAGGACTGATGCGCCGCGTCGACGCGTTGAAGGCCGTTTATGGAGAGCTCGAGCGGGAGGGGCGCGTGGTCGTCACGATCATGGGCGCGGTCGCGGCCGAGCTGCAGTCGTTGGGTCACCGGCGGAACTTCTTCTACCTGCAGCACGCAATGGGGCTCGCGTCGTCGATGGGGCTGGGGATCGCGCTCAGCCGCCCCGAGCTCGAGGTCGTGGTCTTCGACGGCGACGGCTCGATCCTGATGAACCTGGGCGGGCTGACGACGCTCGCCCGCTACCGCCCGCGCAATCTCACGCACGTTGTCTTCGACAACGAGAGCCTCCTGTCGGTGGGCGGCTTCCCGACCGCGACGGCTACCGGGAGCGACATCGCCGGGATGGCGAAGGCGGCCGGCATCCCCCGCACGGCGACGGTGACGGCGCTCGACGACTTCCGCGGGGAATTCGTCCGGGCGCTCGGGTCGAACGACCTGACGACGATCGTCGCCAAGGTCGAGGCGGTGGGACCGTCCGGCTACGTCACCGACCTCGCCCTCCTCGAGAACCGGTACCAGTTCCACCGCCACCTGCGCGAGCTTCAGGCGAAACGCACCCCGAGCCAGGAATAGCGCATGTCAGTCCTCACCCAGCTCGTAGCCGAGTTGAACGCGGGCACCCTCAAGGTCGTCGACCTCACGCAGCCCCTCGGCCCCGAGACGCCCGTGATCGGTCTGCCGCCGCAATTCGGCGCGTCGCCCGGCGTGACCATGCAGGTCATCTCCCGCTTCGACGAGAAGGGGCCGGCGTGGTACTGGAACACAATCAGCATGGGGGAGCACACCGGCACGCACTTCGACGCGCCGGTGCACTGGATTACGGGGAAGGACCTGCCCGACAACTGCTGCGACACGATCCCCGCGCGCCGCTTCGTGGGACCGGCGTGCGTGATCGACGTGACGAGCGAAGTGGCGAAGAATGAGGACTTTCTCCTGACGCCCGAGCACGTCGAGGCGTGGGAGCGGGCGCATGGTCGGATCCCGGCCGGGGCGTGGGTCCTCCTCCGGAGTGGCTGGAGCAAGCGGGCCGACCCGAAGCACTTTCTGAACGTGCGCGAGGACGGCCCGCACAGCCCGGGCTTCCACCAGAGCACGTCGCAGCTCTTGGCGAAGGAGCGCGACGTGCTGGGCGTCGGCGTGGAGACGGTCGGTACGGATGCCGGACAGGCGGGGACCTTCGATCCACCCTTCCCCAACCACGCGACGATGCACGGCGCGGGGAAGTTCGGCCTGGCGAGCCTCCGGAATCTGGATCAGTTGCCGGCGACGGGCGCGGTCGTAATCGCGGCGCCCCTCAGGATCGTGAATGGGAGTGGGAGCCCGCTCCGGGTATTGGCGATAACGCCTTCGTGAGGTGGGAGCGCCGGGTTTGCGGTTCACGTCCATGGGAGCACGTCCGGCATCCCGTCGCAAGGCTGACGTTCCAGGGTGCGAGGACCCTGGCAGAGTCAGGGCGTCGCGACGTACGCGGGGAACGACCAGGCGGACATCGAGGAGCTGAAGGGGCGGAAGGGGCCGGACGCCGACCAGCCGCGCCGGATCGCGTACAAGAAGCTCGTGCGGGCGTAGTCGCCGCGCCTCGCGGGGCGCGAGGCGCGGCGATCAGGGCCGCGGGGCCGCGGGGCCGCGGTAAGTGCCGATCTGGTGCCGGTACGCGAGCGACAGCATCTTCGTGCCGTCTCGGCGCGCGGGTCCGGCGGCAGCGTCTGCGGTAGCAACGACGTTCGCCCGGCCTCGGCATTCTCCTTCGTGCCCACCACGCACGCGTGATAACCGACACGTTCACCGACCTGCCGCCGTCCTGGCGCCGGCTCCTCCTCTTCGTGTTCGGCGCGGCGTGCACCGTCGTGGTCCTGGCGGGCGTCCGCGCGGTCGCCGGCCTGCTGAACCCGGTGCTCCTGCGTGCAGTGCAACCGCCGCGCGGCCCAAGCCCTAACGAAGCGCGCCGCGGCCGCGGAGGGCCCTGCCGGCGTGACGGGCCGGGGCACGTGGAGTGACGTTCGGGCGCATGTGATCCTCCTGGGAGGTAGCCAACAGTCTTGTCACGGGTGGCGAAACCAGAGGCGCCCGACAGCAGGCCTGCCGTTCGGCGGGCCTCGCGTGTGGTGAGCCCGAGCGTCGAGCCCACGGCCTCCTCCGCGCGTCGAGCGCGTCGCCGGATCTGGCCCGGCGGTTGGCCAGGCAGACCGGGAACCCCCCGCGGGCGGAGCCCCCGACGTGGGCGCCGCGTCGGCCGGCACTCAGCCTGTTTCCGCTCAGCGGATCTCGAAGAAGCCGGGAATGGACACGCTTTCGCTGGAGGGGATGGGCACGCTGAACACCGACACATCCATGCGACCGGCCGCGCCCGTGCTGGGGTCGACGAAGTCGACCTTCACGGTCTTGCCGCCGGCGGTCTTCTTCTCGTCAAACGCGAGGACCACTCCCCCGGCGATCGGGCTGCCAGTGACGATCCCGCGCACCGTGCCGCTGACTGTCACCGGGGCCGCGGCGGGCGACTGGAGTGTCAACTGCAGGGTGAAGGGAACGCTCACCGCTGCTGTGGGCTGAGCGGTGCTATTGAGGCTCGCGCGGATCAGACCGAAGTGATTGCCCGCGGATGGCGCGCCATTCACGGCCAGTACGCCGTTCACGGCGTTGCCGCCGAAATTGGTTACAAACCCAAGCCCGCTGAAGTATGTGAGCTGGGCGCCGTTGACCGTAATGAAAGCGAAGTCGCTCGGGGTGCACCCGGCGCCGAAGCATCCGAGGGTGCGACCGGCGATGCTCATGCTGGCGGGTGGTGTCGCCGCGGCCTGGGGTGTTGCAACGCCGGACAGCTGCCCGGCGGGCGCGGCGGGGTGCTGGGCGGCTGCACGGTCGGGGCGGGTCGGGTGCCGGTCCGAGCACGCGACCAGCAGCAGGAGGAGACCCGTGCGCGAGTGTGGGAGGAGCCGTCTCATGGTCAAGCCCTCGGGTCGGGGAAACGTCGTGCCGGCGGGCGGGAAGCGCCGCCCGCCGGCACGGATGCGAGCGATGGATGCGAGTGCAGAGCGGCGGCATGGCGGAGGAGGGGCGGCGCGTGGGTCGGCCCTGGGGGCCGACGGGGTGCGGCCGGCGCGACAGCGCGCGCAGCTCCGCTCGGCGCGTACGCCGGGGAAAGCGGCGCGCACGACGAGCGTGGTCAACGCCGTCTGTGCCCGTGAGGGAGCCGAGTGCGGACGCGCCGAGCGGCGGGGACCGGGCCGGGGAGGAGGGCGGAATCATGACGGCCTCCAAGGCCCGGGGTGGGCGCGCCCGCGAGGAGGCGGCGGCCGCAGGGCCGGGGGCGGCGAGCGTCGCTGCGGGCCGCGGGGGCCGCGCACCCGAGGGGGCGGCCGCAAGAGCGAGTGGCACGGGGTACTCGGGGCACTGAGTCAGCTGCTGCGCGGCGACGGCCGATGCCTAACGAGCATGACCACCTCACCCGTGTCAGGAGCACGCCGCCGCCCCCGGGGGCGGTGGGATCTCGGTGCGCAGCTGCGACACCTGCGTGCCCGGCGGCGCGAGGTAGACCGTGACGTCCTTGGCGGGGGCACCGCTGAGGTTGCGGCCGATGTGCCCGTGCTCTCCACTGTCCAGGTAGCCCTCTCCGGCGTGCACGACGATCGGCGTGCACGGGTCGTCGGCCTCGAAGAAGGTCACGGTCCCCTCGACGACCTGGATCAGCACGGGCCCCGGGTGCGTGTGCCATACGGTGGCCGAGCCGACGGGGTAGTCGAAGCTGCGGACCACTACCTCGAGGCCGCCCTTCGCCTTGAGCTCGACGTGCCAGTCCTTGGTGATGCGCTTCACCTTGTCGAGGTCCGTGTACGTGGCCTGGCCGATGAAGTTCGCCGTCGGAGCCACGGCGAGGCCCGGCTCTGCGGCCCCCGCTCTCGTCGGCGACACCGTGCGGCTCGGCTGGTCACAGGAGCTCGCGAGCAGCACGGTGACCCCGAGGAGGAGAACTGGCACTGCCTGGCGAATCGCTCGATACGGCTGTCCCGGAAGCATGAGCGTCTCCTTGCGGCTTGGGTGAGCCGCGCTAGCGTGTTGGAATCGGCGGTCCTACCTTGGACGTCCGGGTGTGGGTGACACCCGTCCGTCTCCGGGATACACGACGAATCGCGCCGAAACCCGACATCGCGCCTGTCGGAGCGTACGCGCCCCACCAGGCCAAGCCGTCTCTCTGAGCAGATGAGCGCCTCGGCGAAGTCCCCGGCCATCGTATCCGAGCTGCGGAGCGGCAGTCGCGAGTCGCTCGACCGGCTCGTCCCGGTTCTGTACCAGGAGCTCCGCGCGATCGCCCACCGGCAGCTCGCCCGGCGGCCGGACGGTGGAACGCTCGAGACGACCGGGCTCGTGCACGAGGCTTACCTCAAGGTCGTCGACCGGTCGGGCGGGGAGGGGCACGATCGTGCGCATTTCCTCGCGGTGGCGTCGTTGGCGATGCGCCACGTGCTCGTCGACCGCGCCCGGGCGAGGAGACGGGTGAAGCGCGGCGGGGCGCGCGGTGCCATCACGCTGGACGAGGACCGGATCGCGGTGGACGACCAGCCCGAGGCGCTGCTCCAGCTCGACGAGGCGCTGACGTGGCTCGCCGAGCTGGAGCCGCGACTGGCGCGCGTGGTCGAATGCCGGTTCTTCGGCGGCATGACCGAAGAGGAGATCGCCACGGCGCTCGGGGTCACAGTGCGCACGGTCCAGCGCGACTGGGCCAAGGCGCGCATGCTGCTCCGGCGCGCGCTCGAGTCGTGAACGGCGCCAATCCTTCCAAGGGCCGCGCGGCCCCTCCGCCGTCGCCCGACCAGTGGCGGCGGCTCGAGCCGCTCGTCGACGCGGTGCTCGACACCCCGCCCGATCGCCGAGCCGCACTCCTGGCCGAGCTGAGCGGCGGCGACGCGACCCGGCGCTCGGAGCTCGAGCACCTCGTGGCGGAGTGCGAGCGGTCGTATCCGCCACTCGAAGGGACGGCGGCCGATCACTTCGCGGCCGTGGTCGGCGACGAGGCTCTCGCGGTGCCCGAAATGCTCGCCGGGCGCTACCGGCTCGTGCGCGAGGTCGGCCGCGGCGGCATGGCCATCGTGTATGTCGCCCGCGACCTGAAGCACGGGCGCGACGTCGCGGTCAAGATCGTGCGCCCCGAGGTGGCGGCCGCGTTGGGCCGAACGCGCTTCCTGCGGGAGATCGAGATCGCGGCCCAGCTCCACCACCCGCACATTGTGCCGCTCTACGACTCCGGCGAGGAGCTCGTAGGACCCGGCGATCCGGAGCGCGGCGAGGCGGGAGGGTCGCTCCTCTACTACGTCATGCCCTACGAAGCGGGACACTCGCTGCGCGAGCGGCTGTCGCACGGCGGGCCGCTTCCCGTCGAGGACGCGGTGCACGTCCTCCACGACGTATGCGAGGCGCTGTCGCACGCGCACCAGCACGGGATCGTGCACCGCGACATCAAGCCGGACAACGTGCTGCTCTCCGGGCGGACCGCCATGGTCGCCGACTTCGGCGTCGCGCGCGCCGTGAGCGAGGCGACAGCGGAGGCGACTCTCCCCGGCGGACGGCTCGCCCTCGGCACGCCGGCGTACATGGCGCCGGAGCAGGCCGCCAACGATCCGCGCGTGGATCATCGCACGGACATCTACGCCGTCGGCGTGCTGGCGTACGAGTTGTTGGCGGGGCGGCCGCCGTTCCCCTCAGGCCGGCGGGGCCAGCCGCGGTCGGCTCACGGGCCGGACGCGGCGAAGCGGTTGGCGAGCCTTCGCCCCGACGTGCCGCACGCGCTCGCGGACGCGATCGCGAGGTGCCTGGCGGAGCGGCCGGCCGATCGCTGGCAGAGCGCCGATGAGCTGCTCGAACAGCTCGCCTCGATCACGCCCCGAGCGTCGGCGGCCACCGGCCCTGCGCGCCGATGGCCAAGCCGGGCGGTGACGTTCGTCGGCGGCGCGGCGGTGGCCGCGTCGCTCGTCGCGCTCGCGCTCGGCCCGGCGCGCGATCGTGGTGAGCGCCCCGCGCTGCTGCTCGGCCGGGCCAGTCAGCTCACCGCCGACGCCGGCCTGGAGGTCGAGCCCTCGATCTCTCCCGACGGTCGGCGCGTCGCCTACGCCGCCGGCCATTCGCTGCGGATGCACATCTTTCTGCGGCCGGTTGCCGGCGCGAAGGCGGTGCCGCTCACCGGAGACACCACGGAGAGCGAGTGGCTCCCACGCTGGTCGCCGGACGGGACGCGCATCCTGTTCCTCTCGAGGGGCGGTGTCTTCAGCGCGCCGGCGTCTGGCGGACCGGCGCGGCAGGAGGTCCCGAGCCGGCCTGGCGTCGTCGTCACGTCCGCGACGTGGTCGCCGGACGGCCGCGAGATCGCCTTTGTGCGCGGCGATTCCCTCCTCGCACGGGCGGTGGGCTCGGGCCGCGACCGCCTCGTCACCACCGAGTTCGACCTGCACTCGTGCGATTGGTCGCCCGACGGCGATCGGCTGGCTTGCGTGTCGGGCAACCATTTCTACGTCACGGTCGGGGCGATCTTCGGTCTTGGGCCGATGTTCGGCAACCTCGCGCCGAGCAGGGTCGTGCTCATCCCAGCCGCCGGTGGCGGCGCGGTGAGCGTGACCGACAGCGGCTCACTGCATCAGAGTCCCGTCTGGTCACGAGATGGGAGGACGCTCTACTACGTATCCAATCGGCAAGGCCCACGGGACGTCTACGCGCTCGACGTCGGCGGGCACGCGCGGGCGGGTCGGGAGCCGGTGCGCATCACGACGGGCATGGGCGTGCAGTCCATCGACTTCTCGTCCGGTGGTGCGCGCATGGTGTACGCCGCGTACACGAGCAGCGCGAACGTCTGGGCGATGCCGATCCCGACCGGGCCGACCGGGTCGGCCTCGTCGGCGGTGCAGCTGACCTCGGGCAACCAGACCGTCGAGGGCGTGCGGGTCTCTGCTGATGGCCGGTGGGTCGTCTACGACTCGGACCTCAGCGGCAACTCCGACGTGTATCGCGTGCCGGTCACCGGCGGCGAGCCGGAGCGGCTCACGCGCGGTCCGATGGACGAGTTTCGGGGCGCCCTGTCGCCGAGCGGGGAGGAGCTGGTGTATCACACGTTCCAGACTGGATCGCGGAACGTGTTCCTGCTGCCGCTCGCCGGCGGCCCGATACAGCAGCTCACGCGGTCGACCGGCCATTTGTCGATGGCGAACTGGTCGCCCGACGGCACCGCGCTCACGTTCTTCGACATGGTCACGCACGACGTCCTGGTGATGCGCCGCGACCCTCGCGGCCGCTGGGGCAAGCCACGATTCGTGGGCGGACGCGGCTGGCGCCCGGAGTGGTCCCCCGACGGGCGCGCGATCGTGTTCGTCTCGGCGACGGACGGCCGCATCGGCGCCGCGCCGGCCGACTCGGGTGCGCAACGCGATCTCTACGTGCCGCACGCCGACGGTCCATTGGCGGAGCTGGCCATCTTCTCGGCGAACGGGCGCGAGCTGTACTTCAAGAGCCATGACGCGCACGGCCAGGCGTCGTTCTGGTCGATGCCGGCGACCGGCGGACGTCCGCGACTCCTCGCGCGCTTCGACGACCCCGCACGCGCGTCGAACCGGTTCGAGTTCGCCAGCGACGGCCGGCGGTTCTATTTCACCGTGGAGGACCGGCAGAGCGACATCTGGGTCGCCGAGGTCGCGAGGCGTTGACGGCGCATCGGAGGCCTGCCCGTACCGGCGCCGATCCGCGCGGCGAGCGAGGCGGTTTGCCCTCCGGCGCCGCCCTCGCGCTGATCGCCGCCGTCCTCTTCAGCGTGAGCGCGCCCTTCGAAGCTGCTGCTCGACGCCGCCCCGCAGCTCCTGGCCGGGCTGCTCTACCTCGGCTCCCGAACCGGCACGAGCCGCTCGTGCACACGCAGCCGCACTACCCCGACATCCACCACCGTCACAGGTACGGCTGACCGCGGGCCGCTAGACAGCCCTCGGCGGCGTCACCGGGCAGCCACACCCTTGTCGTGCCCGTCGCCGCCAGCGCCGCGCGCCAGCTCGAGCGTCTCCTCACCGCCGATGACTCAGCGCGTTCGGACAACGAGAACGCGGCGGCTGCCGTAGAGGAACAGTAGCATCGTGATCCTCATAGGATCACGATACCAAATGGCGAACGGGCTAGCCTGGTGGCGCGCCTGCGGATCAGAAGGTGGTCAACGCGTGCACCGACGTCCTCCAGGCTCTTGTCACCGGATTTGCATCTGCCCCTGCGGGGACGTGCGCGCAAGCTGATTCAAGTGGCGCACAAGTGAAAGGCTGGCGAGGAGATGCCACGCGCGGGCCCGAGCTACGCCGTGAGGTCGCCTCCTCCGAGGGGAATTTCCAAGCCTACGTTGAGGACCTTCGGAGGCGCAAAGGCCCCGATGCCGACCAGCCGCACCGGATCGCGTACAGGAAGCTGCTGCGGGTGAAATTAGGTCGCATGATCGCGCACGCGATTCTCGACGGGCCACTCGGGGGACGTATTCCCGGGCGGGTGCGGCGCGTCGCCGAGCGGGCGGTGCTTCATTCCATGCGCTTCCATCCCGCGCGGCGGCACGTGACCGTCTCGCCCGACACGCCCACGGCGTCGCTGGTGGCCGTGGGCGACATCGCCTTGCATTTCCCAAAGGAGGTGCCCGGCGGCATCGACCCGCGGAGCGTCGTCGACGGCGTGGCGGCGCTGTTCCGCTCCGCCGACCTCCGCGTCGGAAACCTGGAGACGGTGTTCACCACCGCCACCGCGCCCAGCGGACCTGCCGGCCGCTGGTTCCTGTCTGCCGACCCGCGAATGGTCGAGACTCTCCTCGCCGGTGGGTTCGACGCGGTCACGTGCGCCAACAATCACGCCCTCGACTTCGGCGAGCGCGGGCTGGCCGAGAGCCTGGACGTGCTCGCGCAGCACGGCATCCGCGCGTGCGGTGCAGGCTCGACGGACGAGGAGGCGCGCGCGCCGGCGTTGATGCAGGCGCGCGGCTTGCGCGTCGGCATGCTCGGCTACTGCGACTTCACGAACGTCGAGGGCAAACCCGGCGCCGGGCCGCATCCCGCCGACTCGGCGGACGAGCGGGTCCTCGCCGACGTCCGGCGTCTGCGCGAGCGGGTCGATCTCGTCGTGCTGCAGCTGCACTGGGGGCAGGAGTTGGCGATGCACCCGCTCCTCTCGCACCGCGACCGGGCGCGCCGCTTCGCCGAGGCCGGCGCCGACGTCGTCCTCTGCCACCACGCGCACGTCATCATGGCCGTCGAGGCGTGGGGCAAGAGCGTGATCGCCCACGGCCTGGGGAACTTCATCTTCGGCTGGAAGCCGCCGCTCGGCCACTGGTGGAGCAACCGCGCCTTCGTCCTCAAGGTCCGCTTCAACGCCGCCGGCGTGACGAGCGCCGAGATCATTCCCACAGCAACCACCGAGGAGCATGGCACGGTGCTCCTGACCGGTGGCGCGCGGCGCGAGGTGCTCGGCGCGGGTCACGTGCTGGCCGAGAAGCTCCACGATGACGCCTGGCTCTGGCGAGTGGAGCGCGACTGTCTCATTCGCCGGACGGGCGTCCACCTGCGTCGCCTCGCGCGCCGGGAGGACGAGGCGAGTGCCGCCGAGCGGGCGGCCCTGCTCCGTGCGCCGCACCACCAGCGGCTGCTAGCGGCCCTACGAAGCCGGCCGATCGAGGGTGGCCCGGAGCTGGCCGCGTACCTGGAGCGCGTCGCGGAGTCGGCGGATTCACCGCGCGCGGCGCTCGCGGCGGCTCGCGAGGCTGCCAGGGAGCCAGTCGCGCGCCTCCACCGCAACCTGCTCGCCATCACCCTTCCCGCGGGCAAGAAGGTCGGTCGAGTGCCGTGACTGCGGGTGCCGCCCTCGCCGATCGGCACCGCTGCCCGCGTCCCATCAGAGCAGCCGCTTCATGCCGAAGAACGGATCGAAGCTGAACCCCGGGTCACGGCGCTCGAAGAAGACCTCGAATCGCAGGTACGTCGCGGCGAACGCAAGCCCGAAGGACGCCGCCGGTGCGACGGGCGCCACGGAGCTGTGCCCGGGCGTCAGGGTGCTGCGTCGCGGGTCGAGCATCGAGCATCTGTCCGACCGCGGTGAGCACCGCCATCGCCCGTTCCGTCACGGAACACCTTCGCTGTGAGATGGGCCGCGCGGTAGGCGACGCGCCGGCTCGGTGGGGACGAGCCGCAGGATAGGGGCCGCGCTGGCCCCACGACAGCGGCGGTGTCACGAGTTGCGGCCGAAGCGGCACGACTCGCGGCCCGGGAATACGAGTTGTGGTCAGGGGCGCAGCGAGGCCCGACGAGTACCTCCGGCCGGGCCGGTGCCACGCCGGCCGGGTGGGCGCCCGCCGCGGCGGGGCTGACGGAGCGCCCGAGCCTCCGCAATCCGCGCGCGGCTCACACCCGCCACGACTGCTCATGCCGCGCTGCCGGCAACTCAGAACGCGCCGCTGCAACTCGTGCCATCGGGGGGTCCGCGCGTGCCGGGTCGTGCCTATCCTCGGCTCCAGCACCGCACAGGAGACCAGACGGCCGGCCGCGACCCCGGCCCCGAG
>Ga0307409_100001390_pt1 | contig 11831 bp, 10 predicted proteins | sample 322Ometagenome_2_FD_203888 | JGI IMG/M metagenome (GOLD analysis project Ga0307409, IMG submission 203888) | Maize rhizosphere microbial communities from greenhouse at UC Davis, California, United States - 322HYB-O-2 | ecosystem: Host-associated > Plants > Roots > Rhizosphere > Soil | place...
CGCCACCCGAGCCCGGGTCGGCGCCGCCGAGGGCGCGGCCGTCCGGGACGCCGACGGCCGCACGTACGCCGCCGCCACCGTCGACCTCCCGTCGCTGCAGCTCACCGCGATCCAGGTCTGCCTGGGCATGGCGGTCTCCTCGGGCGCCAAGGGACTCGAGGCGGCGGTGCTGCTCACCGAGACCGGGGAGCCCACCGCTCCCGACCTGGCCGCGCTGACCGACCTCGGCGGCCACGGCGTGGTGGTCCACGTCGGCGACCCCCGCGGCACGCTGCGCGCCACGCGCACGACCTGAGAACGTCACTTCCGCGAAACCTGCGCGGGAGTACCTTGAGGGCGTGACTCCGCGGGGGAGCTGGCCCGATCAGGAGGCAGCCGTCGACCGGCTGCGGGCGTCGTACGCCGCGATCCCGCCCGGTGCGCCGGTCCGGCTGGCCAAGCGGACGTCCAACCTCTTCCGCCCCCGTTCGGGGGTCGACGTCCCCGGCCTGGACGTCTCCGGCCTCTCCGGCGTGCTCGCGGTCGACCCCGTCGGGCGGACCGCCGAGGTGCAGGGGATGTGCACCTACGAGGACCTGGTCGACGCCACCCTCCCGCACGGCCTGATGCCGCTGGTCGTGCCGCAGCTGCGCACGATCACGCTGGGAGGTGCGGTCACCGGGCTCGGCATCGAGGCGACCAGCTTCCGCAACGGGCTGCCGCACGAGTCGGTGCTGGAGATGGACGTGTTCACCGGGGTCGGGGAGGTCGTGACCTGCCGGCCCGGGGACGACCTGTTCGACGCGTTCCCGAACTCCTACGGCTCCCTCGGGTACGCCACCCGGCTGCGGATCCGCCTGGTGCGGGCGCCGGCGTACGTCGCGCTGCGGCACGTCCGCTTCGACGACGCCGCGCTGCTCGCCAAGACCGTCGCGCGGGTCGTCGACGGCACCCGGGTCGACGGGCTCGACGGCGTGGCGTTCGGGCCGGGGGAGTACTACCTGACGATGGCGACCTGGGCCGAGGACGTGGCCTCGACAGGCTCGACCTCGGACTACACGGGGCAGAAGGTGTTCTACCGGTCGATCCGCGAGCGCGAGACCGACCTGCTGACCATCCACGACTACCTGTGGCGCTGGGACACCGACTGGTTCTGGTGCTCGGGCGCCTTCGGGGTGCAGCACCCGGTGGTCCGCCGGCTGTGGCCGCGGCGGTGGCGCCGCTCCGACGTCTACCACCGCCTGGTCGGGCTGGACCGCCGGTTCGGCATCGCCGACCGGCTGGACCGGCGGGCCGGGCGGCCGCAGCGGGAACGGGTGATCCAGGACGTCGAGGTGCCCGTGGAGCGACTCGCGGAGTTCCTGGACTGGTTCGACGAGGCGGTCGGGATGCGGCCGGTGTGGCTGTGCCCGGTGGTCTCGACAGGCTCGACCAACGAGGGAACGAGCTCGACCAACGACCGGGGGCGGCCCTGGCCGACGTACCCCCTCGACCCCGGCCGGACCTACGTCAACGTGGGCTTCTGGGGCACCGTGCACGTCGGGCCGGACGCCCCCGGGAGCCCGCTCAACCGGGCGATCGAGCAGCGGGTGCACGAGCTCGGCGGGCACAAGTCGCTGTACTCGGAGGCGTTCTACGACCGCGACACGTTCGACCGCCTCTACGACGGTGCCCACCTGGCGGCCGTCAAGGCCCGCTACGACCCCGAAGACCGACTGACCAGCCTCTACGACAAGGTGGTGAAGCGACGTTGAAGACGCAGCCCTCTACCCCTCGGACGATGTCCATCGGCGACGCCGTGGCGTCCCTGCTCCGCGACGGGATGCCGGTGCGCTTCACTGCGTACGACGGCAGCGCCGCCGGTCCCCCGGACGCCGAGATCGGCCTCGAGCTGGTCAACCAACGCGGGCTCGCCTACCTGCTGACGGCGCCCGGGGACCTCGGGATGGCTCGGGCCTACGTGGCCGGTGACCTGCGGCTGCACGGCACCCACCCCGGCGACCCGTACGACGCGCTCAAGCTGCTCCAGAACCATCTCCGCTTCCGCAAGCCGACTCCCGCCGAGGCGCTGACGCTGGTGCGCGGGCTGGGGCTGTCGAACCTCAAGCCACCCCCGCCCCCGGCGCAGGAGCACCTGCCGCGCTGGCGCCGGGCGGTGGAGGGGATCCGGCACTCGATGAGCCGCGACGCGGGCGTGATCTCCCACCACTACGACGTCTCGAACCGCTTCTACGAGATGGTGCTCGGGCCGTCGATGGCCTACACCTGCGCGGTCTACCCGACCCCGGACGCGACCCTCGAGGAGGCGCAGGCCGAGAAGTTCGACCTGATCTGCCGCAAGCTCGACCTGAAGCCGGGGCAGCGGCTGCTCGACGTCGGCTGCGGGTGGGGGTCGATGGTGCGGCACGCCGCCCGGGAGTACGGCGTCCGCGCGCTCGGCGTCACGCTCTCCCGGGAGCAGGCGGCCTGGGGCAAGGAGGCGATCGACGGCGAACGCCTCGGCGACCTCGCCGAGGTCCGCCACCTCGACTACCGCGACGTGCTCGAGTCCGAGTTCGACGCGATCAGCTCGATCGGCCTCACCGAGCACGTCGGCGTGCGCAACTACCCGGCGTACTTCACGTTTATGCGCGACCGCCTGCGCCCCGAGGGCCGGCTGCTCAACCACTGCATCACCCGCGCGCACAACCGGCGCGAGGAGACGGGCGCGTTCATCGACCGCTACGTCTTCCCCGACGGGGAGCTGATCGGGTCGGGGACGATCATCAAGGAGGCCCAGGACGCCGGCCTGGAGGTCATGCACGAGGAGAACCTGCGCCACCACTACGCGCTCACGCTCGCCGGCTGGTGCCGGAACCTGGTCGAGCACTGGGACGAGTGCGTCGCCGAGGTCGGCGAGGGCACGGCGCGCGTGTGGGGGCTCTACATGGCCGGGTCCCGGCTCGCCTTCGAGCGCAACGAGCTCCAGCTCCACCAGGTGCTCGCCGTCCGCACGACCGACGACGGCCGGGACGGATTCCCGCTGCGCCCCTCGTGGTGACTAGCCTTGCCCGGTGAGCACCCGAGCCCGGCAGTACGACGCGGAGGTCCTGCGTCGTGAGCAGCTCTCGCCCCACCTGGTCCGGCTGACCCTGGGCTCCAGCGGCGCGGGCGGCTCCCACCTGGCGGAGTTCGCCTCCACGGGCATCCCCGACGAGTGGGTGGGGCTGGTCGTTCCCGGACAGTTCCAGAGCCGCTACTACACCGTGCGGGCCTGGGACGGCGAGGAGATGACCCTCGACGTGGTCGCCCACGACGTCGGGCTGGTCACCGAGTGGGCGGCCCGTGGCGCGGTCGGTGACATGGTGACGATCACCGAGCCGAAGGGCTCGTTCGCGATGCCGGACGACGCGGCGTGGCTCCTGCTGGTCGGGGACCTGACGGCGCTGCCGGCGATGGCGCGGATCGTGGAGCACGTCGACGTGCCCACCCGGATCTGGGCGGAGACGGCCGACCGGGCCGAGCTCGACCGGGCCGGCTACCTGCCCGGCACGGCGGAGGTCACCTGGCTGGAGCCGCCGGCCGACGGCGGCAGCAACCTCGCCGCGGTGGTCGAGGCCATCGACTGGCCGGAGGGTGACGGATACTTCTGGATGGCGGGGGAGTCCGCGCAGATGCGGGCGATCCGCAAGCACCTCATGCGCGAGCGGCGGCTGCCGGCGACGGCGTACGACGTGATGGGCTACTGGCGCGGGGTGGCCCGACGCCAGCCCCGCGCGGTCGACCCCGGCCCGATCTGGCGGGCCGGCAAGGCAGCAGGCAAGACCGACGAACAGATCTGGGCGGACTACGACGCCGCAGGAGAGGGACTCGCATGAGCACCGCCAGGCAGGCCGGGCACCGGAGCGGCTTCGCGTCGTTCGTCGGACGACCCAATGCCGGCAAGTCCACGCTGACGAACGCGCTGGTCGGCAGCAAGGTGGTCATCACCAGCTCCAAGCCGCAGACCACCCGCACCGTGGTGCGCGGCATCGTGCACCGCGAGGACGCCCAGCTGATCCTGGTCGACACCCCCGGCCTGCACCGGCCGCGCACGCTGCTCGGCGAGCGGCTCAACGACCTCGTGAAGACCACGCTGGCCGAGGTCGACATCGTGGCGGTCTGCTTCCCGGCCAACGAGAAGATCGGTCCCGGCGACCGGTTCATCGTCCGGGAGATGGCGAAGGTGCGCCGCACGATCAAGGTCGCGATCGCCACCAAGACCGACCTGGCGACGCCGGAGCAGATCGGCCTGCACCTGCTGGACATCCAGAAGCTCGGCGCCGAGACCGGCACCGAGTGGGCCGAGATCGTGCCGGTGTCGGCGAAGAACGGCGACCAGGTCAAGCTGCTCGAGGACCTGCTGGTCGGGCTGCTCCCGGAGGGGCCGCAGCTCTATCCCGACGGCGACCTCAGCGACGCGCCCGAGGAGACCATCGTGGCCGAGCTGATCCGCGAGGCGTCCCTCGAGGGCGTCCGCGACGAGCTCCCGCACTCGATCGCCGTCGTGGTCGAGGAGATGGGGCTGCGCGAGGGGCGGCCCGAGGACAAGCCGCTGCTCGACATCCACGCGAACCTCTACGTCGAGCGCGACTCCCAGAAGGGGATCATGATCGGCCACAAGGGCGCCCGCCTGCGCGAGGTCGGCACCGCGGCCCGGCACCAGATCGAGGCCCTGCTCGGCACGCCGGTCTACCTCGACCTGCACGTGAAGATCGCCAAGGACTGGCAGCGCGACCCGCGCCAGCTGCGGAAGCTGGGGTTCTAGGCAGCCGGGTCCCAGGTCACGCCGGTCTGCTGCTCGCTGAGCTCCCACAGGCGCTGCGCGAGCTCGGCGTCGCGGGCGAAGCGGCTCAGCTTCGCCGGTCCGACCGGGCCGCGGGTCTCGCGCCACCACTGCGGACCGCTGTAGGAGCCCGGCTCGGCCGCGGTGGCGGCGTACAGCGTGGCATGGGCCCCGGCCGCCGCGGACTGGAACAGGAGCGGCATCACGTAGGGCGCGGCCCGGTTCACCAGCCTGTTGGCGCCCATCCCGTGGGGGTCCGCGACCAGCTCGGTCGCGGAGATCCCCGGGTGCGCGGCGGTGGAGGTGAGCCCCGAGGCCGCGGCGGTCGAGCGCTTCTCCAGCTCGCGGGCGAACAGCAGGTTGGCGAGCTTGCTGTTGCCGTAGGCCGTCTGCGGCGAGTACGACGCCTCGGGGTTGCCGTCGAGCACCGTGCCGTTGCCGCGGTGGTGGGCGATCGACGCCACCGTGACCACGCGGGGCGTCCGCGCCTCCAGGAGGGCCGGCAGCAGCAGGCCGGTGAACGCGAAGTGGCCGAGGTGGTTGGTGCCGTACTGCAGCTCGAAGCCGTCCTCGGTCTCGCGGTACCTCGGCGGCGTCATCACGCCGGCGTTGTTGACGAGCAGGTCCAGCGGCCCCTCCCAGCGCTCGGCGAAGGCCCGCACCGACGCCAGCGCGGCCAGGTCGAGCGCCTCGACCCGGGTGCTGCCGGACATCGCGGCGGCGGCCTCGCGCCCGGCGTCGACGTCTCGGCAGGCGAGCACGACGGTGGCGCCGTGGGCCGCGAGCTCGCGAGCGGTGTGCCGCCCGATGCCGGAGTTGGCGCCGGTGACGACCGCGGTCCGTCCGGTCAGGTCGGGCAGGTCGGCGGGCTTCCAGCTCATGGCGCTCCTCGGGTTGCGGGTCAGTCGGGGGCCCAGCACAGGCCGTGGTGCTGTCCCGCGGCCCATTGCTTCGCCGTGGGCCACTCGTAGCCCCACCTGAAGTTGAGCCGGTCGGACGCCACGGCCCGGCCTGCATCCTCGCAGGGGGCCTCGCCGGCCGCTCGCACCCGGTCCACGCCGGGGTACCTCGTCCCGGCCAGCCTCACGGTCCGGATCGCCCGCCACGAGTGCGGACGCGAGCAGATCACCCGCGAGAAGCGCTCCGTGCCGGGTTCGGCGGTGCCGCACATGCCGTAGCGGATGCGGCTTCCCGCACGGGAGAGCACCCCCTCGAGCGGTCCGTTCAGCCGGGCCAGCTCACCGGCGACGGCCACGGCGATGACGTCGCAGCGGTACCAGTCCGCGCCCGCGTCGGACTCCTCCAGGGTCGGCGTGAACCACACCGAGCGCAGCATGCTGAGGCGCAGGTCGTCGGCCGAGCCCCCGAGGAACCGGGGGAGCCGCCGCGGGCAGTCGCGCGACACCTGGTCCTGGACCCGCTGCGAGTCCACGGCGAGCAGGTGCCCGTCCGCGACCGCGTCGATGGTGCCGACCTCGTAGGTCATCGAGGAGTGCGGTTCGCGGCAGCGGACCGGGTCGGTCAGGCTGGTGGGGGCGATCGCCTGGTCGAACGTCAGGCGGTAGCAGGCGCCGGTGCGCGGCCGGGGTGCCTGGGCCGCCGGCGTCGGGGTTCCGGTGGGCGAGGAGGCGCTGGCCGGGGGCGACGAGGAGTCGGTGGAGGATGCGTCGCCGGTGCCGTTGCGGTCGGTGCCGCCGGTGCCGCCGGTGCCGTCGGTGCCACTGGTGCAGGCACCGAGCGGGGCGAGCGCGGCGAGGACGGCGAGGGTGGCCGCGCGGGTGCGCAGCATCCTCACTGGTCGGTCCTCGCCCAGCAGACCGAGCGTCGGTTCCCGGCCTTCCACTCGGCCTCGTGGAACCACGTGAACCCGACGTCGTAGCTGACCGGGTAGCCCAGCCACGCGCCGACGGAGTCCGAGCAGAAGTCCCGCGTCTTGACCTGCACCAGCCGGTCGCCGGGGTAGGCCTCGCCCTTCTCGCCGAGCTTGATCGTGGTCACCGCGCGCCAGTCGTGCGGCTTCGAGCAGGGCAGCTTGACCGAGTCGCTCACGCTCGGCCCCGACGCGCAGACCATCCAGTCGTCATTGGGCCGGCCGAGCAGCAGGCCCTCGGCGGTCTCGGGGAGGGCGACGTACGTCTCGGACCGGTCGCCGCCCCCCACCACGTCGCAGCGGTACCAGCGGGCGCCCTCGGCCCAGGCCTGCTCCGACGGCCGGAACCACGCCCAGCTGACCAGGGTCCGCATCACGAGGCTCTCGTCGGCGCCGAGGAACCCCATGAACTTCTTCGAGCAGGCGCCGTACGCCCAGGCCCCGAGCCCTTCGTCCTCGTAGTCCACGTCCGCGAACTCGTCGGGCAACGGGCCGACCGCGTACGTCTGGGCGGTGTGTCTCTCGGAGCAGTCCACGGTGCGCGTCGCGTTGCTGGCGCGGGCCACGTCCGCGGGGGTCAGCACCCGGCAGGCGCCCAGCTCCGGCACCTCGACGGCGTCGACCTGGGCGGGGTCGGTGTTCTCCCCCTGCGCGGGATCGGACGAGCAGGCGGTGAGGAGGAGCAGGGCGGCGAGGAGAAGGGGTACGACGACGCGTCGCGCGTGCGGCACGGGTACTCCTTCTGCGAGCCGGGGCTGAGACGTCGGCGATCGTACCGCCGACGCGTTCCGGCGCCCGGTGCCGCGGGTCGGGCGGTCTGGACGCCCCGGTGGCGGCGCCTGCTGCGGTGCTGTTGCCGCTCCGGGCGCCGCACGACGCGTGTGCAGCGACCGTAACCCCGCGTTACAGCGGGGCCGCCGCGTCTCGAGGCGAGGTCAGCTCCGGTCCTGCTTGCCGCCGTCGCCCCCGGTGCGCAGCTCGCGGCCGCGGCGGACGTCCTCCTCCTCCTTCTCGCGCGCCTTCTCGATGTTGCGGGTGTCGCGGGGCGGGAGCTGGACGGTCTCCTCGGCGGCGATGCCCGACTGCAGCTCGCGGCCGCGCTCCAGCTCGGCGTCCAGCTCGCCGCCGAACAGCAGCGCCAGGTTGGTGATCCACAGCCACAGCAGGAAGGCGATGACGCCGGCGAGCGCGCCGTACGTCTTGTCGTAGGAGGAGAAGTTCGACACGTAGAACCCGAACGCGGCCGAGGCGAGGATCCACACGACGATCGCGACGATGGCACCGACGCTGACCCAGCGGAACTTGGGCTGCTTGATGTTCGGGGTGGCGTAGTACAGCAGCGCCACCATCAGGATGACGATGGCAAGCATCACCGGCCACTTGGCGATCTGCCAGACGAGCACAGCGGTCGAGCCGAGGCCGATCACGTTCCCCACGGTCTCGGCGACCTGGCCGGTGAGCACGAGTCCCGCCAGGGTGATCGCGGCGAGGATGACGAGGACGGTGGTCAGCAGCAGGTTGACGGGCCGCAGCTTCCAGATCGGACGGCCCTCGCCCACCTCGTACATCCGGTTCATGGCGCGACCGAAGGCGCCGACGTACCCGCTCGCGGACCAGAGGGCGCCGAGCAGACCCAGGACGAGGGCGAAGCCGGTGCCCTGGGAGGAGGTGATGTCGTCGAGGGTCGGCTTGATGCTGCTGACCAGCGAGGCGCCGCCGAGGTCCTCGACGATCTTGAGCACCTGGTCGATCGCGCTGCCGTTCTGACCCACCAGTCCGAGGACCGAGGTGAGAGCGATCGCGGCCGGGAACAGCGCCAGCACCGCGTAGTAGGTCAGGGCCGCCGCCAGGTCGGTGCACTGGTCCTTGGAGAACTCACGCATCGTCTTGCGGAGGACGAAACCCCACGAGTGCTTGGACAGGTCATCGGGGGAGTCGACCTTGCCGCCGTCCGGGTCGGCATCGGGGTTCTTCGCGGGCGCGTTCCGTTGGTCCGAGCGAGTGTTCATGCTGGGTTCGTACCCCTCCCGCCCACCGGCCAATCCCGCCCGCGACCGGGCCCGGCTCACACCGCCCGGCGGAACCCGACGTGGTGGGCGACCACCTCGCAGCCCAGGCGCTCGTTGACCGCGATCATGTGGTGGTTGTCGGTGGCGTTCCAGGTCTGGGTCGACCCGACCTCCGGACGCTCGGCCGCGATCCACTGCTGGAGGTCGCACTTGAGCAGCAGGCCGAGCCGGTGCCCCCGGTGCGCCCGGACGACGTTGGTGTCCTCCTGGAACGCCACGGACGGGGCGAACTCGTCGACGCAGAGCAGCGTCATCCCCGCCCACGCGCCGCTCGGCAGGTGCCGGGCGAGCACGCGGTACGTCGTCTGGTGACGGCGCGCCATCGCCGCGTCGTACTCCCGCACCCGTGCGGCGTCCCACACGTCGGGCTCCTGGCCGGCGTCGGCGGGTGCGTCGTTGATCGCCTCGTGCAGCGCGACCAGGCCGGGCACGAGATCGTCGGGCGCCGGCTCCCTCAGCCGCACCAGCTCGTAGTCGGCGGCGCCGGCCGCGGCCTCCGCGCGCAGGCGCTCGACCCGGGCGAGGTCCTCGTGCAGGTCGAGCCGGCGTACGGTGTACCGCTGCTGGCCCGTCGAGCTGAACCCCTGCGCCTCGAGGAAGCCCACGCCGTCGGTGCCCTCCCACGCGCCGGCGTGCAGGGCCGTGCGTCCCCGCTCGCGGGCGAGCCCCGTGGCCGCGCGGAGCAGCTCGCGCCCGATCCCGGCCCGGCGGTGCTCGGGGCGGACGACCCCCCGGACCATCGCGGCGCCGAGGTTGTCCCTCGTCGGCAGCTCGAGCGTGGCCCACGCGAGGGGTGCCTCCAGGGAGCCGGCCACCCAGAGCGCGTCGAGGGGACGGCCCCCGTTGCCGTAGTGGAGCGAGGTCATCCGCGACGGCCCGGGCTCCGTCGGTATCGGCAGCCCGGCCGCGGCCATGGAGGCACCGTCGACGGCGACCAGGAGCTCTGCCAGCTCCAGGCCGACGCCGGCCGGGTCGACCCGTGAGATGTCCACGCGGTCACCCTAAGGGGGTGCGTTAGAGTCGCTGCATCATGATGCGCCAGCTCGAGCTCCTTCGCTGCCGCAGCGAGGTCTGACCGCCGGACCCCTCGCTGCGGAGTGCGTGCTGTCCGACCGGCACCGAAGCCCCCGAACAGCCCACGAGGACCTCATGAACCAGAAGCCCAGCGGAATGCCCGTCGAGCGCTACCGCGCGTACCCCCCGATCGACCTTCCCGACCGCACCTGGCCGCAGGCCACGCTCACCCAGGCGCCGCGGTGGCTCTCCACCGACCTGCGCGACGGCAACCAGGCGCTGATCGACCCGATGAGCCCGGCCCGCAAGATGAAGATGTTCGAGCTCCTGGTCAAGATGGGCTACAAGGAGATCGAGGTCGGCTTCCCGTCGGCGAGCGAGACCGACTTCAACTTCGTGCGGCAGCTGATCGAGAGCGACAAGGTCCCCGACGACGTCACGATCTCGGTGCTGACCCAGGCCCGGGAGGACCTGATCGAGCGCAGCGTGCAGTCGCTGGTCGGGGTCCCCAAGGCCAACATCCACCTCTACAACGCGCTGGCCCCGCTGTTTCGCCGGGTGGTGTTCCACGCCAGCAAGGACGAGGTCAAGGCCATCGCCACGCGCGGCACCGAGATGGTCATGAAGTACGCCGAGAGCTACCTCGACAAGACCGTCATCGGCTACGAGTACAGCCCGGAGATCTTCACCTCCACCGAGCTCCCGTTCTCGCTCGAGGTCTGCGAGGCCGTCTCCGACGTGTGGCAGCCCGCGGACGGGCGCGAGATCATCCTCAACCTGCCGGCTACCGTGGAGTCCGCGACGCCCAACGTGTACGCCGACCAGATCGAGTGGTTCTCCCGCCAGCTCACCCGCCGCGAGAACACCGTCATCTCCCTGCACCCGCACAACGACCGGGGCACCGCGGTCGCCGCGACCGAGCTCGCGATGATGGCCGGCGCCGACCGGGTCGAGGGCTGCCTGTTCGGGCACGGCGAGCGCACCGGCAACGTCTGCCTGGTCACGCTGGGCATGAACCTCTTCAGCCAGGGCGTCGACCCGATGATCGACTTCAGCGACATCGACGAGATCCGCCGCACGGTCGAGTACTGCACCCAGCTGCCCGTGCACCCGCGGCACCCGTACGCGGGCGACCTCGTTTACACGGCGTTCTCCGGGTCCCACCAGGACGCGATCAAGAAGGGCCTGGAGGACCTGGACCGCCGGGCCGCCGAGCAGGGCGTGCCGGTCTCGCAGCTGCCCTGGGAGGCGCCGTACCTGCCGATCGACCCGAAGGACGTCGGCCGCAGCTACGAGGCCGTGATCCGTGTCAACAGCCAGTCCGGCAAGGGCGGCGTGGCTTACATCCTCAAGGCCGAGCACAAGCTGGACCTGCCGCGCCGCGCGCAGATCGAGTTCAGCCGGGTCGTCCAGGAGCGCACCGACGCCGAGGGTGGCGAGATGTCCGCGGACGAGATCTGGTCGGTGTTCTCCACCGAGTACCTCCACCGCGAGACGCCGCTGCGGCTCGACTCCGTGCACACCTCGTCGGCCGCGGGCGAGAAGGACGCGCTCACCGTCAACGTGTACGTCGACGGGGATCTCACCACGCTCGAAGGCACCGGCAACGGCCCGATCGCGGCGTTCGTCAACGCGATCAACGAGCTGGAGCGCCCGGACGGCGGGAGCTTCGACGTGCGGGTCCTCGACTACGCCGAGCACGCGCTGTCGTCGGGCGGCGACGCCATCGCGGCGGCGTACGTCGAGTGCGCAGTCGGTGACCAGATCCTCTGGGGGGTCGGGCTCGACGCCAACATCGTCACCGCCTCGCTCAAGGCCGTCATCTCGGCGATCAACCGGGGCTGACCGCGTCGGCCGCGCTCACCCGGTGACGTCGAGGATGCAGGCACAGCCCACCCGGACGAAGTCGAGCGCGCGGTAGACGTTGGCCGCGTCGTCGGAGGCGGCCGACAGGAAGACGGTGTCGATCCCCTCCGCACGGCAGGCCGCGACCAGGGCGGTGGTCGCGGCCGCGCCGAGCCCGCGGCGCCGTGCCCGAGGCACGACGGCGATCCCCATGAGCTCGGCCGTGTCGCCCCGCGGCGCGGCCGAGCCG
>Ga0307409_100001393_pt1 | contig 11806 bp, 15 predicted proteins | sample 322Ometagenome_2_FD_203888 | JGI IMG/M metagenome (GOLD analysis project Ga0307409, IMG submission 203888) | Maize rhizosphere microbial communities from greenhouse at UC Davis, California, United States - 322HYB-O-2 | ecosystem: Host-associated > Plants > Roots > Rhizosphere > Soil | place...
CTTTCAGGTCGACCTATTCGCAGCGCGCGGCGAGATGCCGGCGACGATCGCCGATGTCTCCGAGCGCGAGAAGGACATCCGCTACTCGAGCCGGACCCGCATCAACACCACCTTCGAGCTGAAGCGCCAGGCGACGATGCAGGCGGTGCGCCGGCTCGTCGCCAAGCTGCCGGCCGGCCTGCGCGACGATCCCGACGCGAAGATGCTCGCCGGCCTGCCGGCCGAAGCCGCCGTCACCGTCGTCCACCTGATCTACCGCAGCAAGCACTACGAGAGCCAGTCGAAGGACTACGAGTTCTCGCGCGCCTCGATGCTCGAGCACTGGGCGGCGGGAATCGCCGACACGGCGCAGACGCTGACCGACCCGCGCTGGCTGCAGCGAAGGCCGATCGAGAGCGGCGTCGAGGTGTTCGACCTGACGAGCGCGCGCCCGCTCGCCGCCACCGTCACCCCCATCCCACTTCCCGGAGCAAGAGTCGCATGACACGCCAGTTGCAAGACAAGATCGCGATCGTCACCGGCGCTGCGAGCGGCATCGGCAAGGAGATCGCCGCCACCTACGCGCGCGAGGGCGCCAAGGTCGCGATCGCCGACCTCGACCGCGACGCCGCCGAGAAGGCGGCCGCCCAGCTGCGGGCCGAAGGCGGCCAGGCGATGGCGGTCGCCGCCGACGTCACCGACGAGGCGCAGGTCAACGTCGCCGTCGCCGCAGTCGTCGAGGCCTGGGGCGGCGTCGACATCCTCGTCAGCAACGCCGGCATCCAGATCGTCCATCCGGTCGAGGAATTTCCGCTCGCCGAGTGGAAGAAGATGCTGGCGATCCACCTCGACGGCGCCTTCCTCACGACCAAGGCCTGCCTGCCGCACATGTACGCGGCGGGGCGCGGCGGCAGCATCATCTACATGGGCTCGGTGCACTCGAAGGAAGCGTCGGTGTTCAAGGCGCCCTACGTCACCGCCAAGCACGGCCTGATCGGGCTGGCGAAGGTGATCGCCAAGGAAGGCGCCAAGCACAGGGTGCGCGCCAACGTCATCTGCCCCGGCTTCGTCCGCACGCCGCTGGTCGACAAGCAGATCCCGGAGCAGTCGAAGGCGCTCGGCATCTCCGAGGAGGAGGTGATCAAGAAGGTGATGCTCGGCACGACCGTCGACGGCGAGTTCACGACGACCGCCGACGTCGCCGCGGTCGCCCTCCTCTTCGCCGCGTTCCCGACCAACGCGCTCACGGGCCAGTCGCTCGTCGTCAGCCACGGCTGGTTCATGCAGTAGCACGGCCGCGCGCGTAGCATCGACCCATGGACAGTCTCGACCTGCAGGTGCTCGTCCAGGCGCGCGACTGGCGCGCCGCGGGCCACGCCGTCTGGCTCGTCACGGTGATCGAGACCTGGGGCTCGGCGCCGCGGCCGCCAGGTGCGCTGCTCGCGATGCGCGGCGACGGCCTGGTCGTCGGCTCGGTCTCGGGCGGCTGCGTCGAGGACGACCTGATCGACCGCGTCAGGAAGGGGGAGCGCGTCGCGGCGCCGTCGCTCGTCACCTACGGCGTCACCAAGGAGGAGGCGGCGCGCTTCGGCCTGCCCTGCGGCGGCAACCTGCGCCTGGTGCAGGAGCCTCTCGTCGACACGGCCTGGGTGGACGAAGTGCTCGAGCGCACGGCGCGCCACGAGCTCGTCGCCCGCGTCGTCGACCTCGCGACCGGCAGCGTTCGCGTCGAGCCGGCGCGCCGCGGCGAGGCGTTCGCCTTCGACGGCAGCACGATGCGGGCGCTCTACGGACCGCGCTGGCGGATGCTCGTCATCGGCGCCGGCCAGCTGTCGCGCGCTCTGGCGCAGATGGCGCTCGGCCTCGACTTCGAAGTGATCGTCTGCGATCCGCGCGAGGAGTACCACCTGACCTGGGACGTGCCGGGGACGACCTTCAGCACGGCGATGCCCGACGACCTCGCGGTCGAGCTGCAGCTCGACCCGCACACCGCCGTCGTCGCCGTGACGCACGACCCGAAGCTCGACGACATGGTGCTGCTCGAGGCGCTCAAGTCGCCGGCGTTCTACGTCGGCGCGCTCGGCTCGCGCGGCAACACCGCGAAGAGGAAGGAGCGGCTCGCGCTGTTCGACCTCAGCGCCGCCGAGATCGCGCGCCTGCACGGGCCGATCGGCCTCGACATCGGGAGCCGGACGCCGGCCGAGATCGCGGTCTCGATCCTCGCCGAGATCGTCGCCGTCAAGAACGGCGTCACCGTGACGCAGAAGAAGCCGGTCGCCGAGGCGGCCCGCTTGCCCTGAACTCGGCCCAGGGCCAGTGATCCGCTGGCTGCGGGGCCCGCACGATCCGCTGCCGGACGCCGAGCGCGCGCTGCCGCGCGGCAGCGACATTCCCGGCCTCGTCGCCGCCGGCGGCGAGTTGACGCCCGAGCGCCTCGCCGAGGCGTACGGCAAGGGAATCTTCCCCTGGTTCAGCGAAGGCCAGCCGATCCTCTGGTGGTCGCCAGACCCGCGCATGGTCCTGCTGCCGGCCGAATTCAAGCTCAGCCGCTCGCTGCGCAAGACGATCCGGCGCTTTCGCGCCAGCCCGGCGGCGGCGATCAGGATCGACAGCGCGACGCGACGCGTCATCGAGTCGTGCGCGACGGTGGCGCGCGACGGCGAAAGCGGAACCTGGATCGTCGCCGAGATGATCGAGGCCTACGCGGCATGGCACGAGCTCGGCCGCGTGCACAGCTTCGAAACCTGGATCGACGGCGAGCTCGCCGGCGGCCTGTACGGTGTCGCGATCGGCCGGATGTTCTTCGGCGAGTCGATGTTCGCGCGCCGCACCGATGCCTCGAAGATCGCGCTCGCCGCGCTGGTCGCCTTCTGCCGCGCCCACGCGATCGAGACGATCGATTGCCAGCAGAAGACCTCGCACCTGGCCTCGTTCGGCGGCCGCGAGGTCGCTCGAAGCGACTTCCAGCGGCGGCTTCGCGACGCGATTGCGCGCAGCGACGTCGCCGATTGGTCCTATGATTTGCGGTTGTGGGAAGAGCTGGACCTGGGCGACGCGCCGGCCCGCTCCCGCCCCCCGGCCCCCGAGGACCACCGCAAGTGACTCACCCGAAAGAGCTTCCGCTCGCGTCGCTGCAGTTCTACGCGACGGCGCCCTACCCGTGCAGCTACCTGGCCGGCCGCATGGCGCGCTCGCAGGTGGCGACGCCGAGTCACCTGATCCACGCCGACGCCTACTCGGGCCTGGTCGCCAACGGCTTCAGGCGGAGCGGCATGTTCACGTACCGGCCTTATTGCGACGGCTGTCGCGCGTGCCTGCCGCTGCGCGTGCCGGTCGCGACCTTCCGGCCGACCAGAAGCCAGCGCCGCGCGCAGCGCGCGCACGGCGGCCTGCAGGCGCGGGTGCTGCGCCTGTGCTTCGTCGCCGAGCACTACCAGCTCTACCTGCGCTACCAGGCGGGGCGGCACATCGGCGGCGGCATGGACCACGACTCGGTCGACCAGTACACGCAGTTTCTGCTGCAGAGCCGGGTCAACTCGCGCCTGGTCGAGTTCCGCGAGCCCGCGGCCGACGGCGAAGGCGCGCTCAAGATGGTCTCGATCCTCGACGTCCTCAACGACGGCCTCTCGGCGGTGTACACGTTCTTCGAGCCGGAGCCGAAGACGAGCTACGGCACCTACAACGTGCTCTGGCAGATCGAGCAGACGCGCCAGCTCGGCCTGCCCCACGTCTACCTCGGCTACTGGATCCGCGGCAGCGAGAAGATGGCCTACAAGGCGCAGTTCGGGCCGCACGAGCTGCTCGTCGGCGGCGAGTGGCTGCCGGCGAGCGCGCTCGCAGGGTGATGAAACAGCGCCCACGCTCTCTTCGTTCGCTGCCCTCCGAGCGGGCGCGTCGGCACCTTCGGGCGGCCGGGCGGTCCTGACATGGACTTCAACGTCACGCGCGAGCAGTGGGTCGACCGTTTCGCCCTGCGGCTCAGCCAGCTCGAGGTCGGCGCGGAGCCCGAGCAGTTCATCGAGCTCGCGACCGGCCTCTGGACGGCGCAGGGCCATCTCGATCCCGACAGCGCCGCGGACGACGAGTTCGCGCGCCGCCTCCACGCCAGCGCGTCGGTCCACGTCGATTTCCAGAACACCGAGGGACTCGGCCAGGACGTCCGCTTCGAGCGCACCGAGCGCATTCCGGTCGAGCGCATCCAGGCGCCCGGCGAATACGTCCGCGACACCGACGAATGGATCGCCCGCTGCGTCGCCCGCGTCCTCGCGCTCGACCCGATCATCAGGCCCGCGGAAGCGCAACGCTCGGTGAGCGAGCTGGCGCAGCACGAGCGCTGGCGGCTGATGAAACCGGAAGCCGCGGCCGAGCAGCTGTACACGCCGATCAAGCCGCGCTGAGGGGGCGTGACGGCCGCCTGGCAGATCGCCGGCACGTCGATTGCCGGGCCGATCGGATCGGCGACTCGGGGGATCATCTTGGCGAAGGCAAAGTCAGACATGCGGCAGGGCGAGCAGGGCGAGTCCGCCGACGGCGGCGACACCCCCGACATCCTCTCGCTGCTCGCAACCGACCACGCCGAGGTGCGCGCGGCCTTCGACGAATACGAGGACATGGGCGACGACGAGGATCCTTCGCCGGATCGCCAGGCGCTCGCGCAGCGGATCTGCCGGATGCTGAGCGTCCACGCGACCATCGAGGAGGAGTTCTTCTACCCGGCGGCGCGCGAGGCGGGTGTCGACCCCGATCTGCTCGACGAAGCCAAGGTCGAGCACGCGTCGGCGAAGACGCTGATCGCCGAGATCGAGGCCGCCGGCCCCGACGATCGCCTCTACGACGCCAAGGTGAAGGTGCTCGGCGAATACGTCCGCCACCACGTCGAGGAAGAAGAAGGCGAGCTGTTCGACGAGTGCCGGCGCACCAAGATGGACCTATACGGCATCGTCATGCCGATGGCGACGCGGCGTGCCGAGCTGATGCAGGCCGACGAAGCCGGCGGCGGCGGTCGCGGCAAGCGGGCGGCGAAGAAGTCCGCCGACGCACTGACCTCCAGCTGATCGTCCGCGCCGCCGCTCGGCAACTTTTCGCCGCCTCCGGGCCCCCGTGGGGGGCCGCAGTGGGACAATTCGCGCATGAGCGAAAACGACGTTCGTGTCCTGGTGGTCGACGACGTCGCCGACGCCGCCGAGGCGCTCGCCGAAACGCTCGAGCTGAGCGGCTACAAGGTGTCGGTCGCGAACGACGGCGTCCGTGCGCTGGCGCTGATCGAGGCAGAGCAGCCGCATTGCGTCCTGCTCGACATCGGCATGCCGGGGATGGACGGCAACCAGCTGACCAAGGCCTTGCGCGAGCGCTACGGCGACGACATCGTCCTGATCGCCGTCACCGGTCGCGAGCGCGACGACGAGCGGGTGTCCGACACCTTCGCCCGGGTCGACCACTACCTGCAAAAGCCGGTCGACCCCGACGTCCTCAGGAAGCTGCTGCCGCCGGTCGCCGGCTGACGGCGCCGGCGGGCGGGGTCACGCCGCGGCCGCGATCTCGCTGCGCTCGGCGGCCAGACGCTGGCCGAAGATGCGGCGGAAGTGGACCAGCGCGCCGTCGGCCGCGATCGCCAGCAAGGTCGTCTCGGGCTCACGGTCGAACAGCTTCTGCTGCGCCTCGATGATCGCCTTGTCCTCCATGAAGCCTTCGCGCAGGCTCTCGCGCAGCGACAGCGCGACGTTGGGGTTGTCGAGGTCGAAGTTGTGCAGGTAGTTCCAGAAGAAGTGGGTCGTCCGGCGCGTTTCCGGCGTCATGAACTGGCAGTTGCGGTACTGCCGCGCACCGGCGCTGTTGCCTTTCTCGGCGCCTGTTCCGGCCGGCGCGAACATCGACTCGAGGAAGAAGATTCCGGGCACCAACATGCGGCCGATGTTGCGGCGGTCGACCTTGGCGTCCTTGTCGGGGATCACCTTGCGGTGGAACGGCGGCGGATCGCTGTTCATGTGCCAGCGCTCGACGCGAAAGCCGTCGGGCAGGCGTTCGATGTTGAGCGGCCGGGTCTGGTAGGCGTATTCCTCGGAGCCGCCGAGCGTCTTCGTGTGGACGAACGCGAGGTGGGCGAAATCGCTCAGGTTGTCGACGATCAGCAGCCAGTTGGCGTCGTAGTGCATGTACGCCGGCAGCCCCTTCCAGGCCGGATCGCGCAGCGGCGGGTAGTCGACGATGAGGGCAGGATCGGCCTTCGCGGGATCGCCCATCCAGATCCAGACCAGATGGTCGCGCGCGACCACCGGATAGCTGCGCACACCGAGCCTGGCCGGGATCATGTCCTGGCCGGGGATCTGGATGCACTTGCCCGACGGGTCGAACTTCATCCCGTGGTACATGCAGCGGATGCAGTCGCCTTCGACGCGCCCCATCGACAGGGGGGCGCCGCGGTGGCAGCAGCGGTCCTCCATGGCGACCACCCTGCCGCTCTCGCCCTGGTAGAGGACGACCGGCTTTTCCAGGATCGTCCGCGCGAGCTTCTTGCCGTCGATCAGCTCGTGGTCCCAGGCGGCCACGTACCAGCAGTTCTTCAGGAAAATGTCGTCGTCGGATGCCATCGCTTGCTCCTGTGCAGGTTCCCTCGCCCGCCGGCTAGACGAGCTGCTCGGCGCTCACGCCGCTCCTCCTGAGGACGCTCTCGAACAGCATCCGCTCGAGCCGGTCCTTCGGCTCGAAGTCGCGCGCGTCCGCGGCGCAGGCCCGGCGGACGTCGTCGGTCAAGGCGACGCTCGGCCCGGCCAGCGCGTCGGCGGCGAGCTGCACCTCGCAGGCGCGCTGCAGCGTCCACATCCAGCGAAAGGCGTTGAAGACGCTGCTGCCGGTCACCAGCAGGCCATGGTTGCGCAACACGAGGACGCGTTTGTCGCCCAGGCTGGCGACGAGGCGAGGCCCCTCGGCGTCGTGCACCGTGATGCCTTCGAACGCGTGGTAGGCGACCTCGCCGAACAGCTCGGCGCCGTAGAAATCGTCGTGGCCGAGGCCGTCGCGCTTGCAGGCGATCGCCATGCCGGCGGTCGTGTGCGTGTGCATGACGCAGTGCACGTCGGCACGCGCGCCGTGGACGACGCTGTGGATGACGAAGCCGGCACGGTTGACGGCGTGCGGCGTCGACTGCAGCGGCACGCCGTCGTGGCCGATCTTGATCAGGTTGCTGGCCGTCACCTCGTCGTAGTTGAGGCCGAACGGATTGATCAGGAACGCCGGCGGCGACTCCGCAACGCGCAGCGTGATGTGGTTGAAGATCAGCTCGGTCCAGCCGAGCTCGGCGAAGACGCGATAGCAGGCCGCGAGCTCGACCCGCGCCCGCCATTCGGCGGCGCTCGTCTCGCGCGGCCGCAGCTCTTCGGCGGCGCTCAGGACATCGACGGGCATCGGCGGGTCGAGGACAGGTTCACGCTCAGATCGTAGCGCGCCGGATTTCACTCGACCTGCAGCATGCCTTTCATGTTCGAGTGGAGCGTGCAGACATAGGGAAAGCTGCCGGCGCGGGTTGCCGTGAAGCGCCACGAGCGGCCTTCGGCGATCGACTTCGAGTCGAACGCACCCGGCGCGGTCGCGGTGTGCGGAAGCGGATCCTTGTTGACCCAGACGACGACGTCGCCGCGCCGGACCTGGAGCGTCGCCGGGACGTACTGGAAGCCCTGGACGACGATCTCGTGGGTGCGGCCGCCGTCCGCCGCGACCGCCCAGTGCAAGCCTGCCGCGGTGATGGCCCCGATCGCGATCGCTGCGGCGGCGCGCCGGCGAGCCCCGGCCCTACTTGCCAAGCGACGCCTGCAGGCTCTTGGCATGGTCGAGGTGGGCGACGAACGCCGGCCGCACCGACACCAGGAGACTCTTCAGCTCGGCGTTCTGCGCGCTCGGGATCAGCGTCTTGTCGAGCGCGTCGAGCACCTGCTGGTGATAGCCCACCTCGTGATCGACGTAGGCGCGATCGAACGCGGCTCCGCTCAGCTTCTCCAGGCTGCGGACGTTGTCGGCACCGCCCGATTTCAGGCTCTTGCTCGTCGCGTTGTCCTCGGGCGTGACCTTCAGCTTCGTGACCAGCGCCACGGCCTGCTTGTTCACTCCCGAATGGTCGGTGACCATCTGCTTGCCGAAGGCCTTCACTTTCGAATTGCTCGCCTTCGATTCGGCCAGCTTGCCGGCATCGATGTCGACCTGGTTGGCAGCGACGACGATGGCCGCGATCTGGGCGTCGCTCGGCGATTGCGCGAGAGCGCTGCCGGCGAACAGGGCGAGCGTCGCCGCAGCGGCGCCGAAGAGCGTCTTCATGGCGGAATCCTTTCGGGTGGTGGGTCGTGCGGATTCGATGCGGCGTCGAGCGGCGGCGTTCCCGCCCGCGCGGGCGCCGGCTAGCGGGCGAGCTCGTCGGCGGCGCCAGGCACGCCCAGTCGCGCGAGCACGCCGGCGACGATGCGGTCGCAGCGCGCGCCGGCGAAGGCGAAGATGTCGCCGGTCGCCGAGTCCATCTCCTCGGCGAGGGAAGCGCGCAGCAGCGCACGGGCGCGGAACACCCGCGTCCGCACCGTCGCGGCCGGGATTCCGAGGCACTCGGCAGCCTCCTCGATCGTCATTTCCTCGACCTCGCGCAGGATGAACGCGGTGCGAAACGCCAGCGGCAGCGCGTCGATCTTGCGCTCGAGCAGCCGGCGCATCTGCTCGCGCATCGCGCCGGCCTCCGCCGACTCGACCCGTCCGTCGTCCATCGCTTCTCCCTGCGCCCGCGGCGTCTCGCCATTGGCGTCGCCGCGCAGCTCGACGACGACCTCGTCGCGCCGGCGCAGTCGCAAGCGGCCGAGCGCCTGGTTGATGACGATCCGCGTCAGCCAGGTCGAGAGCCGCGCGTCGCCGCGGAACTCGGACAGGTGGCGATACGCGGCCAGATACGCCTCCTGCAGGGCGTCCTCCGCGTCGGCATCGTCGCGCAGGATCGCGCGCGCGGTGCGAAAGAGCGCCGTGTTGTGGCGGCGCATGATCTGCTCGAACGCGGCCACGTCGCCGCCGACGACCCGCGCGACCAGCGTCTGGTCTTCGGCGGGAGCATCGCCGCCGTGGCTCCTGGCTTGCCTCATGGCGTATTGGATGTTCGCACGGTGCGAGCCGTTCCGAGTCGCCGACAGGCGGCGGCAACCCCCGCAGCGGTCAGGGAACGAGCAGGACCGGCTTCCTGGCACGCGCGAGCACGCCCGACGCGACCGAGCCCAGCACGAGGCTGCCGAGCGCCGAGTGGCCGTGCGTGCCCATGACGATCAGGTCGAAGCTGCCGCTCTGGGCGAGCGTCGCGATCTCGTCCGGTGCGTGGCCGTGCAGGGAGGCCGTCGCCAGCTTCCAGCCGCGCTGTGCGGCGACCTCCTTGACCGGGCCGAGCACCTTGTCCGCTTCGTCGCGGTAGTACTCCGCGAGGGTGTTGCGATCGACGTGGCGTGCCGCGTGCGGCGGGATGGCGGTGACCACGGTCACCGCGGTGTAGTCGTGCGACGGCCCGAGCAGCTCGCCGTGGCCGGCGAGATAGGCGAGCATGCGCTTGGTGTAATCGCTGCCGTCGACGGCAAGCAGGACCTTCATCGGGTTCTCCAGTCAGGTCGAGAAATGAGGGCGATCGCCCGCATTCTCGTCCAGTGACCCGCCGCGGTCCTCGCGTCAGACCGTCGCGCGGTTCCAAGCGTCCCGCGCCGCCAGCTTGGCCTGCTCCCAGGTCAGCCGCGACTCGCCCCGGGTCAGGGCCCAGTCCTGGCTCAGGCGGCGTTCCGCCTGCTCGAACGTTCCCTCGCTCGCGGCGCGCGCGCGATAGCCGAGCTGGTAGGGCGGCCGGTCGTCGTCGAAGCTCAATGCGCTGTCGTGGTAGGCGGTGCGCTGGTACGAGTCGCTCCAGTGGCGATCCTCGCCCTCGGGGTCGACGATCTTCGCGGTGCCCCCGCCCGCCGCGGCGCCGGGAAGCGCGCCGGCGCCGGCGCCGAGTTCCTGGGCGAGGTGGTGGTCCGAGAGATCGTCGGCGGCGTGCTCGCTCGGCGGCCCGGCCTCGGTCGGGTTCGCGTTCTCGGCGATCTCCTTGCCCGCGAGGCCGCCGGCGATCGCGCCGACGACACCGCCCGCGAGGGTGCCGATCGGTCCCGCCGTCGAGCCGACGGCAGCGCCCGCCGCCGCACCGCCCGCGGCGCCGACGCCGGTGCCCACCGGATGCGCACCTGGCGCTCTGGTGATCGGATCGAGATTCTGTGGATTCGATTTCGACATGATGCAGGCTCCATTGCGCCGACCGCGAACGCAGCAACGAGTCGACTCGGCATGCGGGCGATCCGATGCGTCGCGCATCGTCGGCTCGGCGTTTCGGACGCCGCGTCGGACTTCGCGTTGCGGCGCTGTAGGCCGAACCCGCAGCCCTGCCGAACGGCGCGCCATCCATCGTTGTGCACTGCCCCAGGGGCTGCGCCGACAGTGGCATGGCGGCTTGCGACGGGCCGAAGGGGTGCGCCGCCGACGCGCCTATCGGCAGATTCCGACAGCTTCCGCCCGTGCCCAGGGCGACGATGGTGTCATCGCATCACCGGAGTGCCGAATGTCGGAGCAAACGAGACGCGGTTGCGCCCAGAACACGTCGAATGCAGGTTGTGGCCGCCAGCAGAGAGCCGGGCAAGCGACGAAGACGGCAGGGCTTGCCGCGGGAGAGCCGCGCAAGCGCGTCGACTGGCTGACGGTCAGCGCGTCGAAGTCCTTGCGGACGAATCGCGAATGCCTGGACTGCTGGGCGCTCTAGCGCTCGTCGACGGCAGCGTCGCTGCGCTTCCGGCGATGAATGGCCTGGTGGGCGGTGCAGGTTTCGAACCTGCGACCCCGTCCGTGTGAAGGACGTGCTCTACCCCTGAGCTAACCGCCCGCGCGGTGTGCGAACAGCCGCTTGCGGAAGGCCGTCATTCTGCCATGGCGAAGGGCTCCGCCTCGCGTGCGGGGACGCGCCAGACCGCGCGTCCGCCGCTCGCCTTGTCGATCTCGGCGAGCATCGCGGCATGCACCGCGAGATCGTCGTCGTCGGCCGCGATGATGACGAGCGAGAGCGTGCTGAAGTCGATCGGCCTCAGCGCCAAGTCGGCGGCGAAGGCCTCGCCGGCGTCGATGACGAGCGAGTCCTGGCCGCGCGTCATGCGGATGTAGACCTCGGCGAGGAGCCCCGCGTCGAGCAGTGCGCCGTGCAGCTCGCGCATCGCGTTGTTGACCTCGAAGCGCTTGCACAAGGCGTCGAGCGAATTGGACTTGCCGGGGAAGCTGTCGCGGGCCATCGACAGGGTGTCGGTGACGCGAACGCCGTGCTCGAGGAACGGCGGCCTGCCGATCCGCCGCAGCTCGGCGTCGAGGAAGCCGACGTCGAAGGCGGCGTTGTGGATGATGATCTCGGCATCGCGGACGAACTCGAGCAGCTCGTCGACGATCTGCGCGAACAGCGGCTTGTCGGCGAGGAACTCGTCCGACAGGCCGTGCACCGCGTAGGCGTCGGTGCTGTTGCGACGCTCGGGGTTGACGTAGAAGTGGACCTTGCGTCCGGTGAGTCGCCGGTTGACGATCTCGACGCAGCCGATCTCGATGATGCGGTCGCCCGACTCGGGGCTGAGGCCGGTCGTTTCGGTGTCGAGGAAGATCTGCCGCATCGTCCGCTCAGGCTCCTTTGGCCCGCAGCGGCAGGCCCGCGACGTCGCTCGGCGCGCGGCCGCGGCCCCAGAGCCAGAGCGCGACGCCGGCGACGATCATCGGCACGCACAGCCACTGCCCCATGCTCATGCCGAGCGCGAGGGTGCCGAGGAAC
>Ga0307409_100001395_pt1 | contig 11802 bp, 9 predicted proteins | sample 322Ometagenome_2_FD_203888 | JGI IMG/M metagenome (GOLD analysis project Ga0307409, IMG submission 203888) | Maize rhizosphere microbial communities from greenhouse at UC Davis, California, United States - 322HYB-O-2 | ecosystem: Host-associated > Plants > Roots > Rhizosphere > Soil | place...
GACGTGCTGATCCGAATCACCGTCGCCAACCGCGGGCCCGACGCGGCCACGCTCCACCTCCTCCCCACGCTCTGGTTCCGCAACACGTGGTCGCCCGGTCGGGCGGGTGACGGGTACCCGTCGTCGAAGCCAATGTTGACCCTGGCCGGCGCCGCATCGGTCGTGGCGGAGCACGAGACGCTCGGCCGTTTCCGCTTCTCGGCCGCCCCCGGACCGGGCGGCGACGGCCCGACGCTCCTGTTCACCGAGAACGAGACGAACTTCGCGCGCCTCTTTCACGTGCCGACTCCCACGCCGTACGTGAAGGACGCATTCCACGAGTACGTGGTGAACGGGAGGCACGACGCCGTCAACCCTGCGGGGGAGGGTACGAAGGCGGCCGCCTACTACGCGCTCGAGGTTCCGGCGCGCGGCGAGGTGACCGTCCGCCTGCGCCTCGCGGCCGAGGCCGACATGCCGCGCGCGCCGTTCGGCCGCACCTTCGACGCGACGTTCGCGGCTCGGCTGCGCGAGGCCGACGAGTTCTACGAGGAGCGCACGCCGCCCGCGGCCACCGAGGAGGAGCGGCGCGTGCTGCGCCAGGGCTACGCGGGGCTGCTCTGGACGAAGCAGTTCTACTACTACGTGGTGAAGGAGTGGCTGGAGGGCGACCCCGCGCACCCGCCGCCGCCGGCGTCGCGTCGTTGGGGCCGAAACCGCGACTGGGGGCACCTGTTCAATCGCGACGTCATCTCGATGCCCGACAAGTGGGAGTACCCGTGGTACGCCGCGTGGGACCTCGCCTTCCACATGGTGCCGTTCGCGCGCATCGATCCCGACTTCGCCAAGCACCAACTGCTGCTGCTGCTCCGCGAGTGGTACATGCACCCGAACGGGCAAATCCCCGCGTACGAATTCGCCTACGGCGACGTGAACCCGCCGGTGCACGCCTGGGCGTGCTGGCGCGTGTACAAGATGACCGGCCTCCGCGGGGAGCGCGACCGCGTCTTCCTCAAGCGCGCCTTCCACAAGCTGCTCATCAACTTCACCTGGTGGGTGAACCGGAAGGATCTGGAGGGAAATCACCTCTTCGCCGGCGGCTTCCTGGGCCTCGACAACATCGGCGTCTTCGACCGCTCGCAGCCGCTCCCCACGGGCGGGCACCTGGAGCAGGCGGACGGCACGGCGTGGATGGCGTTCTACTGCGCCACCATGCTGTCGATGGCGCTCGAGCTGGCCGGCGAGGACCCGACCTACGAGGACGTGGCGTCGAAGTTCTTCGAGCACTTCGTGGCGATCACCGACGCGATGAACACACTCGGCGGCTCGGGGCTGTGGGACGACGTGGACGGCTTCTATTACGACCGGCTCCACGCGGGCGACGCGACGCTCCCGCTGCGGATTCGCTCGATGGTGGGGCTGGTACCGCTGTTCGCCTGCGAGGTCCTGGAGGACGACCTCCTCGCGAAGCTCCCCGGCTTCGCGAAGCGGTTGAACTGGTTCCTGGAGAACCGGCGGGACCTGAGCCGCCACATCGCCTACATGGAGTCCGACCACGAGCCGGGCCACGGGCACCGGATGCTCGCCATCCCGTCGCGCGAGCGTCTGGCGCGCGTCCTCCGCTACCTGCTCGACGAGGGGGAGTTCCTCTCGCCGCACGGGGTCCGGTCGATCTCCCGTGTGCACGCGCAGCGCCCGTTCGTGCTCGAGGCGGGCGGCTCCGAGTACCGGGTGGAGTACACGCCCGGCGAGTCGACGTCCGGGGTGTTCGGCGGAAACTCGAACTGGCGCGGGCCGGTGTGGTTCCCGCTCAACTACCTGCTGATCGAGGCGCTGGAGCGGTACCACCACTTCTACGGCGACGACTTCCGCGTCGAGTGCCCGGTGGGCTCGGGGCGCATGCTGACCCTCGCCGAGGTCGCCGGAGACTTGCAGGCGCGCCTCGCCGCGCCCTTCCTGCCTGACGAGCGCAACGCCCGCCCGGTGCATGGGACGGAGCGGCGGTACGCGGACGACCCGCACTGGCGCGACCTGGTCCTCTTCTACGAGTACTTCCACGGCGACACGGGGCGCGGCGTCGGCGCCAGCCACCAGACGGGGTGGACCGCGCTCGTCGTGCGGTGCATCGAGGACCTGGCGCGCGCGCGCGGGGGGCCCTCCGCCTACACGGCGCAGTACCGCTCACCCCTTCACGAGGAGCATGCCCATGGGCACGCCCACCGACCCGCGCGCTGAGTGGCTCGAGACCGACGGCCTGGGCGGGTTCGCGTCCGGCACGGTGGGCGGCGTGCGCACGCGCCGGTACCACGCGCTGCTGCTCGTCTCCCAGTCGCCGCCCACGCACCGCGTCGTGCTCGTCAACGGGTTCGACGCCTGGATCGAGATCCCGACGCGGCGCGCGGGACAGGCTGTGCCGGAGCGCGTCCCGATCACGTCACAGCGCTACACGCCCGACGTCACGCACCCCGACGGCGCCCAGCGCCTCGCGGGCTTCGTGCGAGAGCCGTGGCCGCGGTGGACGTTTCGGCTGCCCGACGGCACGGAGGTCGTGCAGGAGCTCGTGGTGCCCCGCGACGCGCCCGCGGCCGCACTGTCGTGGCGGCTCGGTGCGCCGCGTGACGGCGTGACGCTCGTCATGCGCCCCTTCTTCACGGGGCGCGACACGCACGCCACGCACCACGAGAACCCGAGTTTTCGCTTCGACGCGGACGTCGCGGACGGCGGCGTCGCCTGGCGGCCGTACGAGACGCTGCCGGCGGTGGTCGCCCGCACCAACGGCTCGTACACGCACGACCCGCAGTGGTACCGCAACGTGCAGTACGACGAGGAGCGCGCCCGCGGGCTCGATTTCGTGGAGGACGTGGCGTCGCCGGGCGTATTTCGCTGGGACCTCTCGCGCGGCGAGGCGGTGTGGATCGTCAGCGCGGCGGTGGCACCAGGCGCCGCCGGGACCGGCGCGGCGGCTCCCGACGCCGCCGAGGAACTGGCGCGGATCCGGCGCGCCGAGCAGCGGCGGCGCCGACGGTTTCCCACGCGGTTGCACCGGGCGGCCGACCAGTACCTGGTGCGGCGCGGCGACGGCGAGACGATCATCGCCGGCTACCCGTGGTTCTCGGACTGGGGGCGCGACACCTTCATCGCCCTGCGCGGCCTGTGCATCGCGGCCGGTCGACTCGACGAGGCGCGGCGTATCCTCGTGGAGTGGGCCGGGCACGTGTCCGAGGGGATGCTCCCGAACCTGTTCCCCGAGGGCGGCACGACGCCGGAGTACAACGCGGTCGACGCCTCGCTCTGGTACGTCGTGGCCGTGCACGACCTGCTGACGGCCGCCGCGCGAAAGCCGCGCGCGATCACGGAGCGCGAGCGCGGCCGGCTGCTGGCGGCGGTCGACGCCATCCTGACGGGCTACGCGAACGGCACTCGCTTCGGCATCCGCGCCGACGCCGACGGCCTGCTCGCCGCCGGTGCTCCGGGCCTCCAGCTCACCTGGATGGACGCCAAGATCGGCGACTGGGTGGTCACGCCGCGGGCGGGGAAGCCGGTTGAGGTCCAGGCGCTCTGGCTCAACGCCCTGCGCATCGGGTCCAACAGTGGGGCGGAGAGCTCCGGCCGGTGGCGCGAGCTCTTCGATCGCGGCGCGGCGTCGTTCCGGCAGCGCTTCTGGCGCGAGGCGGAGGGGTGCCTGTACGACGTGGTCGACGTCGACCACCGCCCGGGCACCGCCGACGCGACCTTCCGGCCTAACCAGTTGCTCGCCGTGGGCGGCCTGCCGTTCCCCCTGCTGGAGGGAATCGACGCCTGGCGCTTGCTCGACGCGGTCGAGGCGCGGCTCTGGACGCCGCTCGGGCCTCGGTCGCTCGCGCCCGGCGAGCGGGGCTACACGGCCCGCTACGAGGGCGGCGTGTTCGCGCGCGACAGTGTGTACCACCAGGGGCCCGTGTGGCCGTGGCTCGCCGGCGCGTTCGTGGAGGGGTGGGTGCGCGCGCGTGGTTCGACAGTACAGGCCAAGCGCGAGGCGCGGGGGCGCTTCCTCACGCCGCTCCTCGAGCACCTCGAACAGGCGGGACTCGGTCACGTCTCGGAGCTCGCCGACGCCGACGCCCCGTTCACGCCGCGAGGCTGCCCCTTCCAGGCGTGGTCGGTGGGCGAGCTGCTTCGGCTCGATGCCGTCGTGCTGCGCGAGGACGACGGACCGCCGCTGGCGACCAGGCGGCCGGCCGTGCACGCCGCGAGGTGAGGGGTGCCCGCCGCGCTGCGTGAGCACTGGCCGGAGTACGCCATCGAGGCGGCGGCGCTCGGCTGCTTCATGCTCGCGGCGTGCACGCTCGGCACGCTGCTCGAGCACCCCGCCTCACCCGTGCGGGAGGCGATCGCGGACCCGTTGCCGCGGCGGATGCTCATGGGCGTCGCGATGGGGCTGACGGCGATCGCCATCATTCACTCGCCGTGGGGGAAGCGGTCGGGCGCGCACATCAATCCCTCGTGGACGCTGACGACGCTCAGGCTCGGTCGCGTGGCGCCGTGGGACGCGGCATTCTACGTCCTGGCGCAATTCGTCGGCGGCATGTCCGGCGTGCAACTGGCGTCGGCGCTCCTCGGCGCGAGACTGGCCAACCCTGCGGTTCACTACGTGGCGACAGTGCCTGGCCCCGGCGGCGTAGCCGTAGCCTTCGCGGCGGAAGTCGCGATCACGGGTGTGCTCGCGTCGGTCGTGCTCCGGAGCGCCGCGTCGCCGCGCGTGCAGCGCTACACCGGCTTGCTCGTCGGATTGCTCGTCGCCACGTACATCACGGTGGAAGCGCCGCTCTCCGGCATGAGCATGAACCCGGCACGGAGCTTCGGCTCGGCGCTCGCGGCGCGCGACTGGGCGGCCCTCTGGATCTACTTCGTGGCGCCGCCCGTCGGCATGCTCGGCGCCGCGCAGCTCTTCCTCTGGCGCCGCGGGCTCGGCGACCCGTTGCGCGACCGGGCCGTAGCCGCTCGAGCACTGCCGTGCATGAAGTGGCGCCCGCACCGGCCGGGTGAGCCGTGCCTCTTTTGCGCGTACGCCGCCGAACGGGCCGCGGATGAATCCGGGTACGTGCAGATGAACACCGATAGTGCAACTGCAGCTGCAACGACAACGATGCCGCAGATGAACGCGGCGCGCTGACGCGCGCCGCGGATCGCTCCCGGCGGGAGTCAAAGCTCCTCTTCTCCATGCGGGAAGAGGAGCTTTGACGGTGTAAGGACAATCCGCGTTCAACCGCGTTCATCCGCGGCCACTCGCACCTCACCCAGGCTCATCTGCCCTTACGGGAACCTTCTCCGCCCGGCGCTACTTATAGGCGCCGCGTGAGCACCAGAACGACTCCCGTGGTGCACGCGGACCCCGAACACACAGGAGTGACTCCCATGAAGCAACGGCGCACCATCATCGCCGCGGCGGTCGTCTTCGCCGGCGCGATCGGCTGGTATCTCTTCCGCCCGGAACGGCTGTTCATCAATCAGACCGTGAACGAATCGTTCGCGGCGGCGCCGCCGGCTGTGGCTGGCGCGCCGGCCGCGGAGACGGCTCCCGTGCTGGTCGCCGGCGGACAGTTCCACGGCGTCCACCACGAGACGATGGGTCGTGCGTCGCTGTACCGGCTGCCCGACGGCAAGCGCGTCTTGCGCTTCACCGACTTCGCCACGTCGAACGGCCCCGACGTGCGCATCTACCTGGTCGCCGCTGCCGACGCGAACGACAACGAGACCGTGACGAAGGCGGGCTTCGTCGAGCTCGGCCCGATGAAGGGCAACCAGGGCGACCAGAACTACGACGTGCCCGACAGCGTCGACCTCGCCAAGTACCGGGCCGTGACCGTGTGGTGCAAGCGGTTCGGCGTGAACTTCGCCACCGCGCCGCTCGCCGAGCAGCGCACCTGATCCGGCACCGTCCCGGCACCGAGTCAACCACCGAACCCACTACCGAGACCTTTCCTATGCCTGCACTCCGCACTCTCGCCGCGCTCCTGCTGGTCGCGCCGGCACCCGCCCTCGCGCAGTACGCCGCCGGCCGCGAGGTCAAGTTCACCGTCCACGTCGAGAACGTCTCGACGGCGCAGACGCTCAAGCTCTCCAACGGCACCGCCGCCCCGGCGCCGACCGCGCCGCTGCTCTGGACGATTACCGACAATGGGAACCCGCTGTTCACCGCGGGCAAACCGGACCGCGGTCACGGCCTCGAGCATCTTGCCGAGGACGGTAACCCGGGCGTGCTCTCCGACTACATCGTCACCAGCCAGAAGAGCGTGCTCCGGAGCGGGATCGTCACGATCCCAACCGGCGACAAGGAGGCCGGTCCTATCCTGCCCGGCAAGTCGTACGACTTCACCGTCGCCGCGGCGCCCGGCCAGAAGCTCACGCTGGCGATGATGTTCGGTCAGTCGAACGACCTCTTCTACGCACCCGGCGCGAAGGGAATCGCCCTGTTCGACGCCAACGGCATGCCGATCACCAAGGACGTGACGTCCGAGCTGCTGCTGTGGGACGCCGGCACGGAAGTGAACCAGGAGCCCGGCCTCGGCTCGAACCAGGCCGCACGCCAGCCGGTGCCGAACACCGGCCCCGCCGAGCGCGGCACCGTGCGCCTCGCCCGCGACCGATACACCTACCCGAAGACCGCGCAGGTCATCCGGGTGACGGTCACGGCCGGCGCGGCGGCCAGCGCGGCGAGATAAGCAGCTCTCGGCTCTCGGCCCTCGGCCACTGCGGGAACTAGGAACCCCTCGGCGTGCGGCAGGTCCTCCCGCCGTTCACCGCAGTGGCCGAGGGCCGAGAGCCGAGAGCGGAACGCCGCAGTACTCCGAGGGCCGAGAGCCGAGGGCTGGTCGTCACCGAGCGCCGAACGCAGGCAGTGATTCGTCCCCACGCAGGAGCCAACCCATGCCGCACGACACTCACTTCGACGTCATCATCATCGGCAGCGGCGCCGGCGGCGGCACGCTCGCCCACCGGCTCGCCCCCTCCGGGAAGCGAGTGCTGATCCTCGAGCGCGGCGACTTCGTGCGGCGCGAGAAAGAGAACTGGGACACGCGCGCCGTCAACGTGGAGGGGCGCTACAACACGAAGGAAGAGTGGCGCGACCGGGCGGGGAAGGCGCTGCACCCGCACACGAACTACTACGTGGGCGGGAACACCAAGTTCTACGGCGCGGCGCTCTTCCGTTTCCGGAAGGAGGACTTCGGCGAGCTGCGGCACCACGGCGGACTCTCCCCCGCCTGGCCCATCGCCTACGAGGACCTGGAGCCGTACTACACGGACGCCGAGCGGTTGTACCAGGTGCACGGCGAGCGGGGCGTCGACCCGACCGAACCGCCGGCGAGCGGGCCGTACGCTCACCCGCCGGTGAGCCACGAGCCGCGCCTGCAGCAACTACACGAGGACTGGAAGCAGCTCGGGCACCGACCGTTCCACGTCCCGCTCGGCATCATGCTCGACGAGACGAATCGGCGGGCGAGTGCCTGCATCCGCTGCGCGACGTGCGACGGGCACCCGTGCCTCGTCAACGCGAAGTCGGACGCCGACGTGGTGTGCGTCCGGCCGGCGCTCGAGCACCCGAATGTCACGCTGCTCACCAACGCGTACGTCACGAGGCTCGAGACCACGCCGTCAGGGCGTGCCGTGGGCCGGGTGCACGTGCGGCGCGCCGGCGCGGACGAAAGCTATTCGGCCGACCTCGTGGTGTCCGCGTGTGGTGCCATCAATTCGGCCGCGCTGCTGCTCCGCTCCGCGAGCGACCGGCACCCGCGCGGGCTCGCCAACAGCTCCGACCTGGTCGGGCGCCACTACATGGGGCACACCAACTCGGTGATGATGGCGATCTCCAAGTGCCCAAACCCGACGGTCTTCCAGAAGACCCTGGCACTCAATGACTTCTACTTCGGGTCCGAGGAATGGGAGTACCCGATGGGCCACATCTCCTTCGTCGGGAAGCTGAACGGCGCCACGCTCTCGGCGGGCGCCCCCGCGATCGCGCCGGGCTGGACGCTTGAGCTGATGGGCAAGCACTCCCTCGACTTCTGGCTGACCTCCGAGGACTTGCCCGACCCGGCCAACCGGGTGGAGTTGGACCGCGACGGCCGGATCGTGCTGTCGTACCGCCCGAACAACCTCGAGGGGCACGAGCGCCTTCAGGGCAAGCTCCGCGGCCTGATGAACAGGCAGCGGGCGTGCAGCATTCACGGGCACGAATGCCACGAGGGCCTCTTCGCGCGCAACCTGTACCTAGGCCAGCGCATCCCGCTCGCCGGCGTCGCGCACCAGAACGGAACGCTGCGCTTCGGCCACGATCCCAGGTCGTCAGTGCTCGACGCAAACTGCAGGGCGCACGACGTGGACAACCTGTACGTCGTGGACGGAAGCTTCTTCCCGTCCTCGGCGGCGGTGAACCCGGCGCTGACGATCATGGCCAACGCGCTACGCGTCGGCGACCACCTGCTCGACCGCATGGGCGCGTCCGTCGCCACTGTGAGCGCGAGCCAGGCGACGTACACGGTGCCGGGCGCGCGCACCGGCGCGGCCGCGAGCTGAGGGCGAAATGGCTACCACTCTCGGAGAACGCGGGCTCTCGGCTCTCGGCCGGGTGCCCGCCGCAGACGGGCGGGTGCGCTCGGCCGCGGGCGTCGCGCGTCGGGTGCTCGGCGCCCCGCGGCGTGGTAGGGGGCTAGGGCGTCATCCTGAGCGGAGTGAAGGATCTGCAGTTCGCCGTTCGCGCGGCGACACGGCGGACCTGCTACGGCGGGACCGCCAGCGCAGATCCCTTGCTGCGCTCGGGATGATACCGGGGCTCGCATTCCGGGCGCCCGTGCGCGCAGCCACCCTTGGCCTGGCGCTCCTCGGCTCGCTCATCGGTGACCTGCGGGCGCAGGCAGTCGCCCCAGCCCGGGCCCACAATGCCATCGTCGCTCCCGCCGCCCGCCTGCTCTCGCACGCCGCGCCGGCGGCGGTGCGCGCCGTCGACGCCGTGGGGATGACCGTGTCCGACGCGGACCGCGCCGTCGCGTTCTACACGACCGTCCTGTCGTTCACCAAAGTGTCGGATGTGGAGGTGGCCGGCGAAGACTACGAGCGCCTTCAGGGCGTGTTCGGGCTGCGCATGCGCGTCGTCCGCCTTCGCCTGGGGAGCGAGCAGCTCGTGCTCACGGAGTACCTGGCGCCGCGCGGGCGCCCGGTGCCGGCCGACTCGCGGAGCCAGGACCGGTGGTTCCAGCACGTCGCCATCGTGGTGAGTGATATGGACAGCGCGTACGCCGTGCTGCGCCGGCAGCGCGTGGAGCACGCGTCGTCCGGGCCGCAGCGCCTCCCGGACTGGAACCCGAACGCCGGCGGGATTAAGGCCTTTTACTTCAAGGATCCCGACGGCCACACGCTCGAGGTGATTCAGTTCCCGAAGGGGAAGGGGCTTCCGAGGTGGCAGCGGTCGGATGGGGCGCTCTTCCTCGGCATCGACCACACGGCGATCGTCGTCGGGAGCACGGAGGCGAGCCTGGCCTTCTACCGCGACCTGCTCGGCCTCACGCCGGTCGGCGCGAGCGAGAACTACGGCACCGAGCAGGAGCACCTGAACAACGTCGTCGGCGCCCGCCTCCGGATCACGAGCCTCCGCGCCGGCGGCGGGCCTGGCATCGAGTTCCTGGAGTATCTCGCGCCGCGCGACGGGCGGCCGTATCCGGCCGACGCACGACCGAACGACCTCGTTCACTGGCAGACGACGCTCCTCACCACCGACGCGGACGCGGCGGCGCACGCGCTGCGCGCGGCGGGCACGACCTTCGTCTCTCCTGGCGCCGTCACGCTTCCTCGGCGGCAGCTCGGCTTCGGCAAGGGGTTCCTCGTTCGCGACCCCGACGGACACGTCATGGAGGTAGTCCAACAATGAGCGGCAAACTACGGGGCGCGATCGGCCTCTCGCGGGCGCGCCACAGCACGTACACCGGCACCACGCAGCTCACTCCCGACGCGAGTGCGCCGCCGACGATGAAGGCCGTCGCGGTCGTGCCGGGCACCGCGGGCTCCGCCCACCTGCGCCAGGTCCCCCACCCGCTGCTCGCCGACGGGCCGGGCGGGGGCCGTCGTGCCGTGAAGGTCAAGGTTCTGCGCGTGGGCGTGGACGGCACCGACAAGGAGATCAACGCGGCGGAGTACGGCGCCGCGCCGCCCGGCGACGACTACCTCATCCTCGGCCACGAGGGCTTGGGGCGCGTCGTCGAGGTGGGCGCGGCGGTCACGGAGCTGGCCGTGGGCGATTACGTGGTGGCGACCGTCCGCCGCCCAGGGACGAGCATCTACGACGCGATCGGCACGTCGGACATGACGACGGACGACACCTACTTCGAGCGCGGCATCAACCTGCGCCACGGCTTCCTCACCGAGTACTACGTCGAGGCGCCCGAGTTCCTCGTGAAGGTGCCGCAGGGGCTCCGCGACGTCGGCGTGCTCCTCGAGCCGACGACGGTCGTGGAGAAGGGAATCACGCAGGCATACGAGATCCAGCGTCGCCTGCGTGTCTGGCGCCCCCGGCGCGCCGCCGTCGTCGGTGCGGGGACGATCGGGCTGCTGGCCACCCTGGCCCTTCGGCTGCGCGGACTGGAGGTCACGACGTTCGCCAAGACCGCCAGGCCGTACCTCAACGCGGACCTGATCGAGGCGCTCGGCGCCCGGTACGAGAACGTCGACGACGTTTCCGTTCGCGAAGGCGGCCGGCGGTTCGGCCCCTTCGACCTGATCTTCGAGGCGTCCGGCTTCGGGCCGGCCGCCTTCGAGGCCATGCAGGCGCTCGGCAAGAACGGCGTGCTCGTGCTCTCGAGCGTCACCGGGAGCGACCGCACCGTCGAGGTCCCGGCCGACAAGATCAACCTCGACTTCGTCCTCGGAAACAAGGTGATGGTCGGGACGGTGAACGCCAACCGCGAGTACTTCGAGCTGAGCGTGCGCGACCTGGCGATGGCCGAGGCGCAGTACCCCGGGTGGCTCGGCCGCTTGCTCACCGACCGCGTCGCCGGACTGGAGAACTACGCCCAACTCTTCGAGCGGCTCGGCTCGAAGAACGGGACGATCAAGGTGTACTGCGAAGTGGCAGGGGAATGACAGGGAGTTGGGTGTTGGGAGTCGGGAGTAGACCTCCCCCGCCGCCCCTACTCCCTACTCCCTACTCCCTACTCCCTACTCAAATGGAGGGTCCATGTCCACCGACGCAACCGTTCAGTGGTACGCCCGCTGTGAGACGTGCAGCTACCGCGGCGCGGCGACCGATCAGGCACCGCAGGCGGAGCGGGACGCCGAGGAGCACATGCGCACGCACCCCGGGCACAAGACCGACACCGTAGCCAAGGCGTAGGCAGCCCCACGTTCACCCGTCACGAATCCACGCCACCTGAAGGAGGGAGTGATGATCCTCGTTCGCGACGTATTCCGGCTGAAGTTCGGCAGCGCACGCGAGGCAGTGACGATGTGGAAGGAGGGAATCGAGATCGGCCGGCGGGCCGGCATGGGTGGCCCGGTTCGGCTGCTCACCGACATCACGGGGCCATACTACACGCTCGTGTTCGAATCGAGCTACGAGAACCTGGGTGCGTTCGAGCACGCCGCCCGCACGACCATGAGCGCCTCGGAGTGGCGCAAGTGGTACCAGCGGTTCGTCCCGCTCGCGGAGAGCGGCTACCGGGAGCTGTTCACGATCGTGGAGTAGCGGGGTCGCAGGGTCGCAGGGTCGCACGGTCGCAGGGTCGCAGGGTCGCAGGAAGGCGTTGGGCGGTGATCCGTCTCGAGGCGGTGAGCAAGCGGTTCCCGGACGGGCAGCTC
>Ga0307409_100001396_pt1 | contig 11802 bp, 10 predicted proteins | sample 322Ometagenome_2_FD_203888 | JGI IMG/M metagenome (GOLD analysis project Ga0307409, IMG submission 203888) | Maize rhizosphere microbial communities from greenhouse at UC Davis, California, United States - 322HYB-O-2 | ecosystem: Host-associated > Plants > Roots > Rhizosphere > Soil | place...
ACCGTGCAGCAGCGTGACGAGCAGCAGCAGGCCCCAGAGCTGATGGTCCTTCAGGCCGACGGCGCCGAGGTCGGGATACGAGACGACGGCGACGACGTTGAAGACGAAGAGGACGAACGCCGCCAGCCGGGTGCCGAGGCCGAGCACGAGCAGGACCGGAAAGACCAGCTCGACGCCGGTGCCGAGCAGCGCCGCCACGTTCGCGGGCAGCAGCGGGACGGCGTATTCGTTCTCGAACAGCGACAGCGTGCTGTCCCAGTTCGCGATCTTGGTCAGCCCGGACTGGAAGAAGACGGCGGCGACGAACAGCCGCACGGCGAGATCGGCGAGCGGCGCGCCGAGGTCGAGGGCACGGCCGGCACGCGCCGCGCCGGCGAGCAACCGCGATGGCAGGTGGCCGGTGCGCCCGGATGGCGTCGTCGCGGCGAGAGTGAAGTGTGACATTCGGTTCTCCAGAAAGCGCGGCACCGCCGCGCGTCGGCGGGGGGAGCGTCGCCCCCCGCGTAGCGGTGTTGCTTCAGCCCTTCTTCGCCGCGGCAGCGCCGCCGTGCATGTTCTCGGGCTTGTTGGTCACCTTGCCGCCGGCAATCCTTTCGCAGGTGCCGGCCGGCACCAGGATCCAGGCTTCCGGGTCGCGGTCGGCGGTCGCCGTGCCGGCGCACGCGCTCTTGCTCGTGCCGCAGTCGTTCTTGCCGGCCTTGACGATGCCGGCGCATTTCTCGGTGTCGCCCTTGGCGGCGAGCGCGGTCGAGGCGGCGGCGCTCAGGCCGACGGCGATCAAGCTGGCGAGGGCGCCGCGGACGATGGGGTTCGTGGGGTGGGTCATGTCGCTTCTCCTGAAGGTGGTGGGGATCGTTCGGATCGGCCGCCGCTCGCAAGCGGTTCGACGTTTCCTGGAGCAGCAGTGTCGGCACCCAGGCTCACGCGGTCTTCAATGAATGCTCACGTTTCGATCACGTCGAATGGGCAAGAATCGATCGATCGACCACTGCAGCCGACCGCGTGCACCGGACCATGACCCAGCTCCTTCGACGGTGGCCGATCGCTCCGGCCGGTCTCGTCCTCCTTGCCGCCTGCGGTGGCGGTGGATCCGACCCCGCACCGACGGGCAGCAAGGCGCCCGACATCAACGCGCCGACGACGACGCTGACCGCACCCGCTGCGTTCGCGAGCAGCCTCACCGGCACGATCACGCTCAGCGCGAGCGCCGCCGACGACGTCGGCGTGACCGCCGTCGAGTTCCAGATCGACGGCGTTGCGGTCGGCAGCGCCGACGCGAGCGCGCCCTACGAGACGATGCTCGACACCGGCGCGTACCCGTCCGGCCAGCACGTCGTGCGTGCGCGGGCGAGCGACGCCACGGGCAACGTGTCGCCGTGGTCGAGCGCGACGGTCCGTTTCGGCGGCGCCGTCACGCAACCCGCGGGCTTCACGCGCAACGAAAGCTGGATCTCCGGCCTCGCCAATGCCACTGCGTTCGCGCAAGCGCCCGACGGCCGGATCTTCGTCGCCGAGCAGGGCGGAACGCTCCGCGTGGTCAAGAACGGTGCCCTGCTGGCGACGCCGTTCGTCTCGATCGCGGTCGACTCCGCCGGCGAGCGCGGCCTCCTCGGTGTCGCGCTGTCGCCGAACTTCGCGACCAACGGCTTCGTCTATGTCTACTCGACCCGCACAGCGGGCGGTACGCACAATCGCATCAGCCGCTACACCGCCGCCGGCGACGTCGGCGCGCCGGGCAGCGAGACGACGCTGGTCGAGCTGCCGACGCTGTCGAGCGCGACCAACCACAACGGCGGCGGCATGCATTTCGGCAGCGACGGCAAGCTCTACGTCGGCGTCGGCGAGAACGCCAACGCCGCGCAGGCGCAGGACCTGGGCAATCCGTTCGGCAAGCTGCTGCGCTTCAACGAGGACGGCAGCATCCCGGCCGACAACCCGTTCTTCGCCAGCCAGTCGGGTCTGGCGCGCGCGATCTGGGCCTACGGCCTGCGCAATCCCTACACGTTCGCGGTCCAGCCCGGGACGGGCCGGATCCACATCAACGACGTCGGCCAGAACACGTGGGAGGAGATCGACGTCGGCGTGGCGGGCGCGAACTACGGCTGGCCGAACTCGGAAGGTCCCGACAACGTCGGCGCCGGCATCACGGCGCCGCTCTTTTCGTACAAGCACAGCGCCGCGAATCCGCCGGGCTCGGGGCCTGGCGGCTTCTTCACCGGCTTCGCGATCGCCGGCGGTGCGTTCTATCCCGCTGTCGGGCCGTTCCCGGCCGGCTTTCGCGACCAGTACTACTTCGCCGATTTCGGCAGCAGCTTCGTCGGCCGTTTCGATCTCGCCAACGACGCTGCCTATGCGTTCGCGACCTTGTCGGGCGCGCCGGTCGACATGCTTGTCGGCAACGACGGCGCGCTCTACGTGCTCACGCGCGGCGGCGTGACGCGGATCAGCGCGCCCTGAGGAGCGCAGCCCGCGCCGAGCTCTCGAGCACGTGCAGCGCGTGGCGCGCGAAGCCGTCGGTCCAGCGCTGGCAGAGCTCCCAGCCCGCGATGCGGGCGAGCCGATCGAGCTGCACGGCCTCGTGGCCCGACGACGTTTCGATCGCGACGACGAGGAGCGCGTCGGGGCCGCGCAGCGCCGCCGCGCGCTGCAGCAGCGCGAGCAGCGCGTCGGCGCTGCGCGCGGCGGCCACCGACCGCGGCAGGTAGACGATGCAGCGGCTGCCGCCAGCGCCGCCGGCGCCGCCGCGGCGCGACTGCGGCAGGGCCGCGACGGCGGCGTCCAGCAGGGCGGCCTGCCGGCGTGCGCCGATCGCATGCACGACGGCACCCGGTCCCGCCTCGGCGGCGATCTGGGCGCTGCACCGCGCCAGGATCAGCGCTTCCGGATCGTCGGCCGAAGCGCCGGCAGCCGGCGCTTCGGCGCGGCGCGCCGGCGCAACGTCGCAGTCGCTCGCATCCAGCTGCCCTACGACCGCGGCGCCGCCCCGCCACGACGCGACGGCTGCGGTGTCGGTGGCGGCAGCGACAGCGTCCAAGGTCGCTCTCCGCGCCGGACGCGCTCAGCTCGCCGGCGCGAGCGGTGCCAGGCTGCCGAGCAGCGTCGGGATCAGCTCGCTCACGGTGGGATGGATGTGGACCGCGTGCTCGATCACCTTGTACGACGCGTCCGCGGCCATGACATCGATCAGCGAATGGACGATCTCGTCGCCTTCGATGCACAGCAGCGATGCGCCGAGGATGCGCTCGCTCTCGGCGTCGACGAGGATCTTCATGAAGCCCTGCGTCTCGCCGCGCTCCTTGGCGCGGCCGACGCGCGTCATCGGCATGACGCCGACCAGCGCAGGCTTGCCGCGCGCGCGCACTTCCGCCTCGCTCATGCCGACGCGGCCGAGCGGCGGGTCGATGAAGAGCGCATAGGCGGTGAGGCGATCGCCGACCTTGCGTTTCGCGCCGCGCAGCAGGTTGGCGGCGACGATCTGGTGGTCGTTGAACGAGGTGTGCGTGAAGGCGCCGCGGCCGTTCGCGTCGCCGAGCGCCCAGACGCCGGGGACGCTGGTGCGCAGCTCGTCGTCGACCGTGATGTAGCCGCGCGCGTCGGTGGCGATGCCGGCCTTGTCGAGGCCGAGGTCATCGGTGTTCGGCTTCCTGCCGACGGCGGCCAGCAAGTGGCTGCCCTGCAGGTCGTGCGCCGTGCCGCCGGCGCTGATCGCGACGCGAACACCCTTGCCGCCGGGGCCCGGCGTCACCTTGGCGCTCTGCACCGAGAAGTGGAACTCGATGCCCTCGCGCTCGAGGATGGTCTGCACCTCGCGCGAGACCTCGCCGTCCTCGCGCGCGATCAGCCGGTCGCCGTACTCGACCACCGTCACGCGCGCGCCGAAGCGCCGGTACATCTGCGCGAACTCGAGGCCGATGTAGCTGCCGCCGGCGACGATCAGGTGCTCGGGCAGCGTGTCGAGCGCCATCATCGAGGTGTTGGTCAGGACCGGCACGTCGGCGATGCCGCGCCACTGCGGCAGCACCGGCCGGCCGCCGACGTTGAGGAAGATCTGCGGCGCCTCGAGCGTCTGGCCGTTCACCTCGACCGCGTGGGGGCCGACGAAGCGCGCGTGGCCCCAGACCAGCGTCAGCTTGTCGGTGCCGCCGAGCCACTTCTGCAGGCCCTCGATCGCCTGCGCGACGACGCGGTCCTTGCGCGCCTTGACCGCCTGCATGTCGACGGTCACCGCGCCGTCGACGCGAACGCCGAAGTCGGCGGCGCGGCGAACGACGTGCGCGGCGCGGGCGCTCGCGACCAGCGTCTTGGTCGGGATGCAGCCGTCGTTGACGCAAGTGCCGCCGAGGTGCTCGCGCTCGACCAGCGCCGTGCGCATGCCGCACTGGGCGAGGCGGACCGCGAGAAAGGGGCCGGCCTGGCCGGCGCCGATCACGATCGCGTCGTAAGAAGTCGTCGTCATGGGTCTCCTCCGGAGCGTGCGGGCGTTTGTCGCGCCCGCATCATCGTCCTTCGCCGAGGACCGCGGATCACTTGCTCCGCACCGTCGATGCGATCGACTCGACGACGCTCGTCGCCATCGCGAACTGCTGCTGGCGGTCGGCGATCCCGTGGCGGCGCGCGATCCAGCCGAAGTCGGTCCAGGCGACCCAGACGCTGCCGTCGTCCTCCTGCAGCACGAGGACGCGGACCGGCCAGTCGAGCCCGGAGTACGGGTTCGAGGTCAGGAACTGCGCGCCGAGCGGCGGATTGCCGAAGACGATCAGCGTCGATGGCCTGAGCGCGATGCCGGCACCGGCGGCGAGCTTCGACTGGTCGACCTCCTGGAAGAAGGTGATGCCCTTGGCGGCGATGTCCTGCCGCAGCCGGGCGACGGTCTCGTCGACCGGATACGCGCTCTTGACGCGGACGAGGCCGTCCGGGCCGACGGCGTTCGCCGGCGTGTCCGCCTCGGCGACCGTCGTCAGCACGAACAGCAGCGTGCCGATGCAGAAGGCGGCGAGGCATTGCTTGAGGAAGTTCAACAAGTTCAGCATGGTGGGCTCCGTTCGAGGAAACGTCGCCACGGCGACCGGCTGGGCCGGCCGGCGCGGCTACATCATGTGCTCGTCCATCTTGGCGGCACCGGGGAAGAGATCGACCGAGATCAGCACGGCCTTGGTCGTGCCGGTGTTCTTCCACCAGTGCGAGGTGCCGTTCTTCTCCGGGGCGACGTCGCCGGCGCGGTGGACGATCGGCACCGCGCAACTGCTCGCGTACTCGACGACCTCGCCGGAGACGACGTAGATCATTGCCGGCCGCTCGTTGTGGCTGTGCCAGGGGACGACACCGCCCGGCTGCATCTCGAGCTGGCGCAGGCGGAACTGGCGGCCCTGCAGTGCGAGCGGCTCCTTGGCGAGGTCGGTCGATGCGCGGACGACGTCGGTGACGCCGCTCGGCGCGCTCGGGCCCGGGGGCTGGCCCTTGCCGTCGGCGACGCGCTTGTCGGCCGGGCATTCGCCGGCGACTGCGGCACCGGCCACAGCGAGGGCGCCGACGACCGCAGCGGCGAGGACCAGACGCGGCCACAGCCGCGGTCGATAGAGAGGAATGACGTTCATGATCGGGTTCTCCTGTTCGATGGGTTGAACGGGCGGCACGGTCGCGCTGTTGCGCTCCTTGCCGCTCCGGATGCGACTGTGGCGGCCCTCCTTCACGCTAGGATCAATGAAAGGTCACGTCTTCGTCACTTGCGAAGCCAGTGATGCGTCCGCCACTTCCGGTCGAGCGGATCAGGGAGGTGCATGGAACCCCAGGAGCACGAAGCGCAGCTGCGCAGCGACCTCATCGCCAACGTCTCGCACGACCTGCGCATGCCGCTGGTCGCGATGCGCGGCTACCTCGAGCTGCTGGCGAGCCGCAGCGAGCAGCTTTCCCGCGAGGAGCGGCAGCGCTACGTCGCCATCGCGCTGCGCCAATGCGAGCACCTCGGCCGCCTCGTCGACGAGCTGCTGGAGCTCGCGCGCCTCGACTACAAGGCGGCGCCGCTCGCGCGCGAGAGCTTCGCCGCCGCCGAGCTGGCGAGCGACGTCGTCCAGAAGTTCGCCCTCGCCGCCGAGCGACAGGGCGTCGATCTCGCCACCGTCGCGCCGGAGCGGCTGCCGCTCGTCGATGCCGATCTCGGCCTGATCGAGCGCGTCCTCGACAACCTGATCGACAACGCCTTGCGGCACACGCCGTCGGGCGGCTCGGTCCGCATCGTCCTCGAGCGCGACCCGGCCGGCGTGCGCGTTCGCGTCAGCGACACCGGCTCCGGCATCGCCGCCGGCGACCTGCCGCACGTCTTCGATCGTCACTGGCGCGGCGCGTCGTCGCGCCGCGCCGGCGCGGGCGGCCTCGGCCTGGCGATCGCGCAACGCATCCTCGCCCTGCACGGCGGCCGCGTCGAGGTCGAGAGCGAGCTCGCGCGCGGCACCTGCTTCAGCTTCTCGCTGCCCGCCGCCGCAATGGCACCCGCGGCGCGCTGACTGCGCCGGCTCGGCCAGAATCGCCGCCATGACGGCCGCGAACGCCTCTCCGCGCAAGGCCGCCGCCTGGATGGCCGGCTGGCTCGCGGCCATGGTCGTGATGGCGGTCGCCGGCCGCGAGGCGACCCGCACGCTGCACGTCTTCCAGATCATGGAGATGCGCTCGCTGCTCGGCTTCGTCCTGCTCTGGCCGCTGCTGCACGCGAGCGGCGGCCTCAAGGCGATGCGCACCGAGCGCCTCGGCCAGCAGGTCGCGCGCAACGCCGTCCACTACGCGGCGCAGTTCGGCTGGTTCTTCGCGCTGACGCTGATCCCGATCGCGCAGGTCGTCGCGATCGAATTCACGATGCCGATCTGGACCGCGCTGCTCGCGGTCACGTTCCTCGGCGAGCGCCTCGGCGCGGCGCGCGTCGTCGCCGTCGTCCTCGGCATCGTCGGCGTCGTCGTCATCGTCCGTCCGGGCCTCGACCACGTCGACCCGGGGCAGCTGATCGCGCTCGCCGCCGCGGTCGGCTTCGCGATCTCGATGATCCTCGTCAAGTCGCTGACCACGACCGAGAGCACGGTCGCGATCATCTTCTGGATGCTCGTCGTGCAGTCGGTGATCGGCATCGTCCCGGCGGCGCTGGTCTGGCGCACGCCCGGCGCCGCCGTCTGGCCGTGGATCCTCGTCATCGCGCTGTGCGGGACGTACTCGCATTTCTGCATGACGCAGGCGCTGCGCCACGCCGAGGCGACGATGATCGTGCCGATGGACTTCCTGCGCGTCCCGCTCACCGCCGCGGCCGGCTGGCTCGCCTACGGCGAGAGGATCGACGTCTTCACCGTCGCCGGCGCCGCGCTGATCCTGTTCGCGAACCTCCTCAACCTGCGTCGCGCCGCGTCGACGTCGAAAGGCCCTCGGATGGCGACGTCGAGATGAGCGCGATTCCGATGGCCGCCGTGACCGCCGCCGCGGCGCCGCGCTGGCGCTGGCTGCCGGCGCCGGGAACGTGGAAGTACCACGCGCTGCTGCTCGCGCTCGGCATCTTCGTCCTCGGCCCGCTCGGCGGTCTGACGGCGGCGTACATGAACTTCTCGATCGGCTTTTTCGTCGGCGGCCAGGTGCTCGCGGGATTGCTCGGCTCGACCGTCACCTACGGCTACGGCGCCGACGGCAAGCACGGCGCCAACTTCATCCAGACGGCGGCGGCGTCGGTCGCCGGCATGAGCGCGATGGGCGTGCTGATCCAGGCGATGGTCTGGCTCGGCCTGCCGCAGCCGCCGATGTGGCAGCTCGTCCTCTACATGCTGACGATCGGGATGTTCGGCGCCGGCATCGGCATGCTCTACACGCCGATCCTGGTCGATCGCATGAAGCTGATGTTTCCGTCGGGCCTCGCGGTCGCGAACATCCTGCGCGCGCTGACCGACCCGGTGCTGCTGCGCCGCTCGGTGGCGCTGCTCGGCGGCGGCGTCGCGAGCGGGCTGGTCGGCGGCGTCGCGGCGGCCAAGCTCGCCGTGCTCGGCGCGATCGAGCTCTCGACCTCGACCTTCGGCGCCGGCATGGTCGTCGGCGCGCGCATCGGCCTGGCCGCAGTCACCGGCGGTGTGCTCGGCATCGTGCTCAAGCCGTATTTCGTCTCGATCGGCTGGCTCGAGGCGGGCGATCCGCCGCGCAAGATCATGTTCCTGATCGCGCTCGGCTGGATCATGGGCGCGGCGATCGTCGACATGACGCTGATCATGTTCCGCGCGCTGCAGCGCTGGCGCGAAACTGCCGCGTCGCCGGGCGCGCGGGGCGACTCCGACACCGAGGTCCACGGCTGGCGGCGCGTGAACACGGTGCGGCTCGTCGTCTGGTCGATCGCCTGGGGCCTAGGCGTCGTCGCCGTGGGCCACCTCGTCCTCGGCCAGCCGGTGCTCTACCTCGTCGTTGCGCTCGTGCTCGTCTGCGTGTTCGCCCTCGTCAACGGCATCTCGCTCGGGATCAGCGACACGAACCCGATCTCGTCGGCGTTCGTCGTCGCGATCGTCATCATGGCCGCGATCGGTTTGCAGGATGCGACCGTCGGCCTGATGGCGGGCACGGTGCTGCTCGTCTCGACGAGCGTCGCCTGCGACATGCAGCAGGACCGCTCGACCGGCGCCCGCCTCGGCACCAACCGCGTCCTCCAGTTCCGCTACCAGGCGGCGGGCATCCTCGTCGGCGCGCTGCTCGCCGTCGCCTTCGCGCGCCTCTTCATGGCCGCGTACCCGGTGCTGCTGCTCGACCAGACGGCGATGACCGAAGGCCAGCAGCCGGCGCAATGGAACGCGGCGATGACGTTCAAGTTCGTCGGCATCCTGAAGAGCCTGACCGAGGACAAGCCGTACCAGCGGACGGCGATCTGGATCGGCATCGGCACCGGCCTTCTGATCGAGCTCGTGCGCAAGCTCGTCTTGGCGAGCGAGCGCTGGCAGCGTTACAAGCAGACGCGCAACGGCGGCGCCGTCGACTTCGTCCTCGACTCGACGCTGCTGTCGTCGCCGTACGCGCTCTCGTTCGGCGGCTTCGTCAACCTGGCGACGTCGCTTTGGATCGGTGCCGGCGGAGTCGTCGCGAGCCTGATCGACGCACGTGCCGCAAAACGCAAGAAGTTGCGCAACGCAACGGGCGACGCGGGCGAGCTGCCGTCCGACATGACGCAGACGTCGCTGTTCGGCGGCGGCCTGATCGCCGGCGACGCGCTGGCGGCGCTCGGGCTCGGCCTGGTCGCCCTCGGCGCGCTGGTCGTCGGCTGAGATCGCGACAGGACATGGAGGACCGCAGCATGACTCCTTTCCGCAGGCACGTGCGACCTTGGGCGCTGGCCGTGCTGGCGACGCTCGCGCTCTCGGCGGTCCACGCCGACACCGTGAACACGCGCGAGCGCCAGGTCCGCCAGCTCGCCGCCGGCGTCTACACGATCCGCCACGCCGATCCCACCGACGACTTTCCCGACGGCAACACGACCGTCGTCATCGGGGAGCGTGAGGTGCTGGTCGTCGACACCTGCTACCTGCCGTCGAGCGCCGACGCCGACATCGCGCTCATCCGCGGCTGGACCGACAAGCCGGTGCGCTGGGTGCTGAACACGCACTGGCACAACGATCACGTCGGCGGCAACCAGCGCTACCGGCAAGCCTGGCCGGGCGCCGAGGTCGTCGGCCACGAAGAGACGCGACGCATGATCGACGGCCGCGTGCCCTCGTACATCCGCCGCTTCGTGGCACCGGACTCGACCTACGGCCGGCAGCGCGAGACGTTGCGCCGCACCACGGAGATCGGTGTCGACGAGAAAGGCAAGCCCGTCGACGCTGCCGCGCGGGCTGCCGCCGCGGCATCGCTGGCGAAGCTGGAGCGCGCGGTGGGCGAGTTCCGCGCGATCGTCGTCGAGGCGCCGACGGTCACGTTCGAGACGGGGCTGCGCATCGATCTCGGCGGCCGCGTCGTCGAGCTGAAGCACCTCGGGCGCGGCAACACCGGCGGCGACGTCGTCGCCTGGCTGCCGGCCGAGCGCATCCTCGTCGCCGGCGACCTCGTCGACCATCCGGTGCCGTATGCCTTCGCCGGCTATCCCGGCGAGTGGATCGGCACGCTCGACCGCCTCGCTGCGCTCGACCCTGAGATCGTGGTGCCGGGACACGGCGAGGTGCTGCGCGGCAAGGGCTACATCGAACGGGTCGCGGCGCTGCTGCGAGGCCTTCGCCGCCAGGTGAACGAGCTGGTCGAGCGCAACGGTGGCGGCTTTCCGCTCGAGGATGTGCAGAAGGCGATCGACCTCACCGAGCCGCGCCGCGCATTCGCCGGCGACGACGCCGACAATCGCGAGTTCTTCGACGCGTCGATGGCGAGCCTGATCCGCACCCTGCACGCCGAGGCTCGGGCGCGCTGACGCCGACCGTCCGTCGGAAGGCTGTCCCTGTGGCCGGCTCGGGCTTGTCGTTTGCCGGCAAGATCGCGCATCGGCGCTCAACCTGGATGCAAGGCGATGTCCGACCCTCCGTGGTCCACGACTGTTCCCGACTCCCGTCAATCGTCGGGATCGCAGAAGGTGCCGCTGCACGATGCCCTCGCGCCCGGAACGCGGCTCGACGAGTTCGAGATCCTCAGCGTTCTCGGCAGCGGCGCGTTCGGCATCGTCTATCTCGCCTACGACCACGTCCTCGTGCGTCGTGTCGCGGTCAAGGAGTACATGCCCGCGGCGCTCGCCGGCCGCCGCGACGGCATGCCGATCTCGCTGCGATCGCCCGCCTTCGCGACGACCTTCGAGCGCGGCCTCGATTCCTTCCTCAGCGAGGCGCGCCTGCTCGCTTGCTTCGACCATCCGGCGCTGGTCAAGGTGCACCGCTTCTGGAGAGCCAACGACACCGCCTACATGGCGATGCAGCACGTCCCCGGCGAGACGCTGAAGGACGTGCGTCTCCGGATGGCCTCGCCGCCGGACGAAGGCTGGCTGCTCGCGCTGCTCGAGCCTCTGCTCGATGCGCTCGAGATCCTGCACGGTCAAGGCGTCTTCCATCGCGACGTCTCGCCCGACAACATCCTGATCCTGCCGGACGGCCGGCCCGTGCTGCTCGACTTCGGATCGGCGCGACGCGTCATCGGCAACGGCTCGCAGTTCCTGAGCGCGGTGGTGAAGCCGCCGTTCGCGCCGGTCGAACAGTATGCGAAGGAAACCGAGGTGCGCCAGGGGCCCTGGACGGATCTCTACGCGCTCGGCGCGACGCTCTATTTCGCGCTGCTCGGGCAAGCGCCGATGCCGTCGGTGGTGCGCGCTGTCGACGACACCTTGCCGGAGCTGTCGAGGAGCGAAGACGATGCCCTCGCCGCGATGCGCGGGCCGCTGCTGGCGACGATCGACTGGATGCTGGCGATGGCGCCCGACGAGCGCCCGCGCGACGTCGCCGCGGCCCGGCGCGCGCTGCGCGGCGAGATCGCCGTGCCGCCGAGGGCGCCGCGGGCGTTGCCTGGCGCGCACGACGCCGCCGTGGCGAACGGACAGCAAGCCTCCGCATCGCACGACGACGATGCCGGCCCGGGTGCCGCAGCGGCGGCGTCCACAGCGGCGCCAGCCGGGGACGCCGCCGGCGCGACGTCGGCGCCGACAGCCGGGGAAGCCGTCGACGAGGAGCGGCCGCGCGCGCGTCCGCCGCGCCATGCTCGCCGGGCGGTCGTCGCGCTGGGCTTGCTCGGCGTCGCTGTCTTCGCCGGCGGAGCGTGGACGTTGAACAGCGCCGGTCGATCGTCGCCCGCCCTCGCGTCGCTGGCCGCCGCCTGGCGGACGCCCGCCGCCTTGCC
>Ga0307409_100001398_pt1 | contig 11795 bp, 11 predicted proteins | sample 322Ometagenome_2_FD_203888 | JGI IMG/M metagenome (GOLD analysis project Ga0307409, IMG submission 203888) | Maize rhizosphere microbial communities from greenhouse at UC Davis, California, United States - 322HYB-O-2 | ecosystem: Host-associated > Plants > Roots > Rhizosphere > Soil | place...
CGACCTGGCCAACCTCATCCAGGAGCTGTCCACCCAGATGCACCAGGCCGCCGCCGACCTGCACTTCGAGCTGGCGGCGCGGCTGCGGGACGAGATCCAGGACCTCAAGAAGGAGCTGCGGCAGATGAGCGCAGCCACGAAGTGACGAGGCTGGGGGAGCCGTGACGCCCGAGGCCCTGCTGGCCCACTGCCTGGGCAAGCCGGGCGCGTGGCAGGACGAGCCGTGGGAGGGCGACACCGTGGCCAAGGTCGGCGACAAGATCTTCGCGTTCCTCGGCGACGGGACCTCCGTCGGCGTCAAGTGCGGGTCCAACCGCGCGGAGGCCGACGAGTGGCTGCTGCAGTACCCCGAGGACGCCCACGTGATGGCCTACATCGGCCGCAGCGGGTGGAACACCCTGGACATCGGTGGCCGGATCCCCGACGAGGAGATCCTCGAGGCGGTGGACGCGTCGTACGACACCGTGGTGGCGAAGCTGCCCAGGTCCCGGCGACCCCCGACGGCCTAGCGACCGGCGCCGTCGGAGGAGCTTCACGAGGCCGCTGGTTGCCTCAGTGGTTGCGCAGCGCCTTGATGAGCTCGTCCTTCTTCATGCTCGACCGGCCCTCGATGCCGATCTCGCCGGCGCGCTTGCGCAGCTTCTCGACCGTCCAGTCCTCGTAGTCGCCGCTGTGGCCACCCCTGCGGCCGACCTCGGAGCGGGACGAGTTCGCCGCTGCGTTCGCGATGCGGGCGGCCTTCTCCTTCGACGCGCCGTCGTCGCGCAGCTCCTCGTAGAGGTCTGGGTCCTTGACGCTGGGCCCGGGTCCCTTCCTGGCAGGCATGCCGTGCTCCCTTCGTGCGGGGACGAGGTCTGACACCTCCTTCCTACCCGCGCGCGAGGGGGCTCGCACGTCCACATGCCGTCTTGGGCGAGCCCCACGCGATGGTCCATGCGGTGAGCCAGGCGTTCCGGGCGAGCCCGGGCGGTCCAGGCGATGACCCGGGTTGGAGCGACCTGCCGCTGTCTGGGACACTCTCCGAGACCGATCGGAGGGGAGTATCCCCACGCGGTGTCCTCGTCATCACGGCCCACCGGTGCCCGCGGCATACAGCCCAGGGCAGGCAGGGGTGGGCCCGGGGAGCCGGTCCGCCACCACCGAGGGCGGGAGAGACCTCCGGTCACACACGTGACCGGAAGGAACCCCTTTAGTGAACGTCCCCCTCTGGGTCTGGCTGGCCACCATCGGCGCAGCCGTCGTCGTCTTCGCCATCGACATCTTCGTCATCGCCCGGCGCCCCCACGTCCCCTCGACCAAGGAGGTCGGCACCGCGCTGGGCGTCTACGTCGGCGCGGCGGTGCTCTTCGGCCTCGGGGTCTGGTACTTCGCCGGGTCGACCTTCGCCGGCCAGTACTTCGCAGGCTGGCTGACGGAGTACTCGTTGTCGGTCGACAACCTCTTCATCTTCCTGCTGATCATGGCCAAGTTCGCCGTGCCGGAGAAGTACCAGCAGTCGGCGCTGATGATCGGCATCGTCATCGCCATCGTGCTGCGCGGCATCTTCATCGCGCTCGGCGCGGCGGCGATCAACAACTTCTCGTGGGTGTTCTACCTCTTCGGCGCGTTCCTCATCTACACCGCGGTCAAGCTCTCCCGCGAGGGTGAGACCGACGACGACGAGTACGAGGAGAACCGCTTCATGAAGTACATGGAGCGCCGGTTCCCGGCCACCCAGGACTGGCACGGCACGCGGCTGTTCACCCGGGTCGACGCCCGCCGGCTGGCGACCCCGATGTTCTTCGTCATCCTGGCTCTCGGCACCACCGACCTGCTCTTCGCGCTCGACTCGATCCCGGCGATCTACGGCCTCACCAAGGAGCCGTACCTCGTGCTGACCGCCAACCTCTTCGCGCTCATGGGCCTGCGGCAGCTGTACTTCCTCATCGGCGGCCTGCTCAAGCGCCTGGTCTACCTCAGCCTGGGCCTCGCCGTGCTGCTGGCGTTCATCGGCGTCAAGCTGCTCCTGCACGCCCTGCACGAGAACGAGGTGCCGTTCATCAACGGGGGCCAGCACGTGCCGGTGCCGGAGGTGCCGATCTCGGTGTCGCTGGGCGCCATCGTGGTCATCCTCGGGGTCACCACCATCGCGAGCCTGCTCAAGACCCGCCGCGACGACCGGCTGTCAACCTCCTGAGGCGACGGTCGCCGGGCCGGCCGGGGTGCGCCGCCCGGCGCCCATGACCACGGCGCTGGCCAGCACGACGAGCGCCATGCCGGTGAGCTGGTGCGCGGTCAGCCGTTGGCCGAGCACCAGCCACCCCGCCAGCGCCGCGGCGGCCGGCTCGAGGCTGAGCAGGATGCCGAAGACCTGGGGGCTGAGCCGGCGCAGGGCCAGCAGCTCGAGGGAGTAGGGCAGCACCGACGACAGCAGCGCGATGCCCAGGCCCTTGGCGACGACCTCGGTGTCCCACAGGGGCACCGTGGCGAGCCCGAACGGCGCGACCGCGAGGAGCGCCACGCCCATCGCCAGGGCGAGACCGTCCAGGCTGGCGAACTGCGCCCCGGTGCGCCGGCTGAGCACGATGTATGCCGCCCAGCAGGCGCCCGCGGTGGCGGCCAGCCCCAGCCCCAGCCAGTCCAGGTCGGCGAGCGGGACGGACAGGGCCTGGGAGATGAGGGTGACGCCGGCGCCGGCGGCCACGACGGCGAGCACGTCGAGGAGCCGCCGCGACAGAACCGTCGCCAGGGTCAACGGACCGAGGAACTCGATGGTGACGGCGACGCCGATGGGCAGCCGCACGAGCGAGGCGTAGAAGGCGAGGTTCATCAGGCCCAGAGCCAGGCCGAAGAGGACGACCGTCAGCCAGGCGCCGCGGCTGTGCCCCCGGATCCGCGGACGTGCCACGGCTCCGAGGACGAGGGCCGCGAACAGCAGGCGCAGGGTGACCGAGCCGGGCGCCCCGATCTCCGGCACCAGGGTCGCCGCCAGGGCGCCACCGAACTGCACGGACACCACGGCTGCCAGCACCAGCACGGGAGCGGGGACGGCGGCCACCCTGGCGGCGGCGGTGGTGGAGGGTCGGGGCACGGGCTCCACCGTAGTGAGGCGCTACCAGCCCCGGTCGCGCCACTCCTGCAGGTGCGGGCGCTCGGCGGCGAGCGTGGTGTCGTCGCCGTGCCCCGGGTAGACCCACGTGTCGTCGGGGTAGACGTCGAAGACCCGGGTCGTCACGTCGTCGATGAGCGACTCGAAGCTCTGGCCGGGGTTCTTCGTGTTGCCGACACCGCCGGGGAAGAGCGAGTCGCCCGTGAAGAGGTGGGTGCGTCCGTCGGGGTCGGCGTAGGCCAGGGCGACCGACCCGGGGGTGTGGCCCCGCAGGTGCAGCACGTCGAGGACGAGGTCGCCGACCTCGACGCGGTCGCCGTGGTGCAGCAGCTGGTCCGGGCGCACGGGCAGCCCGTCGGCGTCCTCGGCGCCGGCGGCCGTGCGGGCCCCGGTGGCGGCGACCACCTCGGCCAGCGCCCGGTGGTGGTCCCAGTGCGAGTGGGTGGTCACCACGAGGTCGAGGCGTCCACCGCCCTCACGGACCAGCGCCAGGCAGGCGTCCGGCTCGGCCGCGGCGTCGACCAGCAGCTGGGCTCCCGTGCGTCGGCAGGTGAGCAGGTAGACGTTGTTGGCCGTCTCCGAGACGGCCAGCTTGCGTAGGGTCGCGTCCGTCAGCTCTCGTACGGCGGCGGAGCCGCCGGGCTGGACATCTCCGGTGTATGTCATGGTCCCATCCTGCAATGTGCGCAGTGACCAGGCCTGACTACGGGGCGCTGCCTAGTCCCGAATAACTATTGTCCGTCGCATTTCGACGGACCTACGTTGGAGCAGTCACGGCAAGGGAGTGTCAGCAGGGGGTGCTGGCGCACCGGTCGTGAAGTTGGGTGAGGAACCGCACATGACCGCTCTCGTAGAAGACCTGTCTCGCGCCGCGTCGTCCCGGGACATCGACACCATCCGCGCACTCTGCCACGACCTGCGCCAGCCTCTGGCCGCCATCCTCCTGCTCTCGGGCTCCGGTGAGGGGGACGTGGGCCGCAAGATGGAGGTCATCACCGACCAGGCCCGCTGGCTCAGCCAGCTGGTCGACACCGTGCTCACGGATGCCGCGACGGATGCCGTGGAGGCCGTCGACGTCGCCGCGCTCGCCACCATGGTGGCCGACCGGGCCAGGCCGACGGCCGCCTGCGACATCACCGTGCACGCCGAGGGCCGGGTCCACGCCTGGGCGCGACCCGTCGCGCTCGGCCGTGCGGTCGCGTGCGTGCTCGACAACGCCATCAGGGCGGCGGGGCCCGGGGGACATGTCAGCGTGACCGTCGAGCAGGAACCGGAGTGCGTGCACTTCACCATCGCCGACGACGGGCCCGGGCTCGGCAAGATCGCCTCACGGACGTCTCTGGGGCTGACGACCACCCGCGCGATGGTCGCCGCCTGCGACGGCACCTTCGACCTTCGAGCCGGCGCGACGGGTGGCGCAGTTGCAGAGATCTGCCTCCGGTCGGTGACCCGCCGGTCGACCGTCTCCGACCCGGTCGCGTCATGAGGCTGGTGGTCTGCGACGACCACCGGCTCCTCCTCGAAGCCCTCGGCCTGGCCCTGGGTGAGCGGGGGCACGACGTCGTCGCGCTGGTCTCCAGCCCCGACGACGCGGTGGAAGCGGCAGCCGAGCACCGGCCCGACGTCGTGCTGCTCGACGTGAACTTCCCGGACGGCTCCTCGCTCATGGCGATCCGGCGCATCCGGGACGCCAGCCCCGGCTCCAAGGTCGTCATGCTCTCGGCGGAGTCCGACCACGCGGTGGTCGGGCGCGCCATCGCGGAGGGGGCCTCGGGGTACGTCGGCAAGGAGAAGCCGATCGCCGAGATCGTCGACATGCTCAGCCAGGCGGCGAACGGACACGTCGCCGTCGACCCGATGCTGCTGCAGCAGGCCCTCCGGCCGCAGAAACCCAGCGACGACCCGCTGTGGGCGCTGCAGTTCCTGACCGACCGCGAGTGGGAGGTCATGCGCTGCATCATGGAGGGGCAGACCACCGAGCAGATGGCCGAGACGCTCGGCGTGCAGCGGAGCACCGCTCGCACGCACGTGCAGAACCTGCTCACCAAGCTGGGCGTGCACTCGCGCCTGCAGGCCGCAGCCCTCATGGCTGCGCACGCGTCGGAGGAGACGTGGCCCGTGCACATGCGCTGAAGGCGCGTGGTCAGGTCGTCCTCATCCTCTTGACGTAGAACGAGATCAGACCGAGGCGGGGTCCCCGCGGGACCGTTAGGCGGCAGTCTGGTGGACATGGAGAAGCCCATCCGAGTCGTGATCATCGACGACCACCAGGTGTTCGTCGACGCGCTGGCCGTCAGGCTGGCGGACGAACCCGACTTCGTGGTGGTGGGCAAGGCGGTGAACACCGAGCAGGCGCTCGACGTGCTCTCGTCGACTCCGTGCGACGTCGTGACGCTCGACCTCATCCTCGCCGACGAGGACGGGCTGGCCCTCGGTCGGGAGATCCTCCGGCGCTGGCCCCAGACCGGCATCGTCGTGGTCACGGGCGCAGACGGCGGCGAGCAGGTGCTGGAGGCGGTGCAGTCCGGCATCCGTGGCTGGGTCAGCAAGACGGCCAACATCGACTCGCTCACGGGGGCGCTGCGCGGCGTCGCCCGGGGTGAGACGCACATCCCCGCCGCCCTGCTGACCAACGTGCTGGTGTCCCTGTCCGGCCAGCCACAGGCCTCCGTCTCGGAGGCCGAAGGCATCCGCAGCCTCACCCAGCGGGAGCTCGACGTGCTCGGCTGCCTGGTCGAGGGCATGTCACGCAACGAGATCGGCGAGCTGCTGCACGTCTCACCCAACACGGTGCGGACCCACGTGCAGAGCATCCTCCACAAGCTCAAGGTGCACTCCGCGCTCGCGGCCGTCGCGATCGCGCGGCGGGCCGGCGTGCAGGGCACCTCCACGGTGCACAAGCGCGCCAACGCCGGCTGACCGTCAGGCGCCCCGAGGCAGCTCGGGCAGCCCCTGCCGGCTGGTGACCCCGGTGGGGATCCGACGGGCGAGCCACAGCAGCACGCCGTGCCGCGGCCCGGTCACCTCGACCTCGCCCGCGCCGACCTGCCACGTCTCGCCCTCGTCCGTGGCCAGCGCCAGCGACGGCGCGCGGTGCGAGAGCCGGAGCCGCCCGACGGCGTCGTCGAGCAGGCGCACGAGCACGGGGCCGTCGACGTCGGCGAGCGTGTACCCCGCGTCGAGGTCGACGTGGTGCAGCACCAGCTCGCGCAGCCTCAGGAACGGCAGGGTGGGGGAGCCCACGCGGTAGCCCCCGCGCATCTCCACCTCCGGGGCGGCGAGGTCGCCGAGCAGGCGGGGGAACTCCTCGGCCAGCACCGCGGCCGTATCGCGGAGGTCCACGAGCTGCTCCGCGGCGCCCCGCCCGGCGCCGGCCTCGATGTCGGCGTCCCGCTTCTCGGTTCCCCCGGGGTACATCTCCTGACGCTCACCGGTGGCAGCCCACCGGGTGAGCCGCACCATCGCCTCGGCGTTCCGTGCGACGTGGGCGAGCACGTGGCCGCGGGTCCAGCCCTCGCACAACGAGGGCCCGGTCACGTCCTCGTCGGTCAGCCGGGAGGCGGTGCCGAGCAGGGCGGTGGTGGCGCGGTCGACGAGGGCGAGGTCGTCGCCGATCTGGGAGGCGGTGGGCGTCATGCGCCCGACGGTATCTGCTGGCCGCTCTCGGACGCGCCCGCCTTCTCCGCCTGGGCCATCGCGTGCGCCGCCCCGATCAGGGTCAGGTGCGAGAACGCCTGGGGGAAGTTGCCCACCATCCGCCGGTGGGTCGGGTCGTACTCCTCGGACACCAGGCCCACGTCGTTGAGCAGCCCGACGAGGCGGTCCATCAGGGCCTTGGCCTTGTCGGGCATCGCGGCCATGGCGTAGGCGCTCACCAGCCACCACGAGCAGGCGAGGAACGGGTGCTCGTCACCGGGGAGCCCGTCGACCCCGGACTGGGTGCGGTAGCGCAGCACGAGCCCGTCGCGCAGCAGGTCGCACTCGACGGCAGCGATGGTGCCGAGCACGCGCGGGTCGTCGGGGGGCAGGAACCCCACGATGGGGATGAGCAGCAGGGAGGCGTCGACCTCGGTGGTGTCGTAGTGCTGGGTGAAGGTGTTCCGCTCCTCGCTGAAGCCCTTGTCGAGCACCTCCGCCTTGACCGTGTCGCGCAGCTCGCGCCAGCGCTCGACCGGGCCGTCGAGCCCGTGCTGCTCCACCGCGCGCACGGCACGGTCGAAGGCCGCCCACACCATGACCCGCGAGTGGGTGAAGTGACGCTGGGGGCCGCGCACCTCCCACAGGCCGTTGTCCGGCTCGTCCCAGTGGCCGGCCAGCTGCTCCACGAGGGCCAGCTGCATGGCCCAGGCCTCCGTGTCGGTCTCCAGGCCGCGGGCCCGCGCCTCCTCGAGGGCGATCATCACCTCGCCGAGCACGTCGGTCTGCCGCTGCGTCACGGCGGCGTTGCCGACCCGCACGGGGGCGGAGCCGGCATACCCGGGCAGGTGCTCCAGCACCCGCTCCGGAAGCTCCCGGGAGCCGTCGACGCAGTACATGATCTGCAGGTCCTGGGGGTCCCCGGCCACGGCGCGCAGCAGCCAGTTGCGCCACACCCGCGCCTCGGTGACGTAGCCGCACGCGAGGAAGGCCTCGAGGGTGAGGGATGCGTCGCGCAGCCAGCAGTACCGGTAGTCCCAGTTGCGCTCGCCCCCGAAGTCCTCGGGCAGGCTCGTCGTGGCGGCGGCCACGATCCCGCCGAACCGCGTGTCGGTCAGCAGGCGCAGGGTGAGCAGCGAGCGCACCACCTGGTCGCGGTAGGGCCCCACGTAGGTGCACCGGTCGGCCCAGGCGTCGGAGCGGCGCCGGGTGGCGGCGATCTGCTCGTCGACGTGCAGGGGCGGGGGGACGGCCCGCCACGACTCGAACCAGGTGAGGGTGAACGTGACGGTCTCGCCGGCGGCGACGTCGAACTCGTCGCGGTGGTGGCCGTCCTCCCGGTGGGGCAGCCGGTCACCGCGCAGCACGAGCATGTCGGGCCCGGCGATGGCGGTGATGACGTCGGTGTCCGCCTCGTGGCCACGGCCGCGCGACACCCACGGGCGCACCTTGCCGTAGCCGAACCTGACGACCCACTCGTGCCGCATGCGGACGGTGCCCTCGAGCCCCTCGACCCGCCGGATGACGTCGGATCGCCCGTCGCCGACGGGCATGAGATCGGTCACCTTCACGCGGCCGGTGGCGGTCTCGTGGACGGTCTCGAGGAGGAAGGTCTCCTCGACGTACTGCCGCGTCGTGGTGGCCGGCTGGGCAGGCCCCAGCAGCCAGCGCCCGTGCTCGGGAGTGCCGAGGAGCGCTGCGAAGCAGGCGGGGGAGTCGTAGTGGGGCAGGCAGAGCCAGTCGATCGACCCCTCCCGGCTCACCAGGGCCACGGTCTCGGTGTCCCCGAGCAGGGCGTAGTCCTCGATCGGCGTCACCATGGGCTCACCGTATGCCGCGATGCGGCGCCTGTCAGTGGTGCCACTTAGCATGAACGGCGTGACCTCTGTGCCCACGCAACGACCCGCAGCCGCCCCGCGACCCCAGCACGACCACCTGGTGGTGCGTGGTGCGCGCGAGCACAACCTCAAGGACATCTCCGTCGAGCTGCCGCGCGACAGCCTCGTCGTCTTCACCGGTCTGTCCGGGTCGGGCAAGTCGTCGCTCGCGTTCGACACCATCTTCGCCGAGGGCCAGCGGCGCTACGTCGAGTCCCTCTCCGCCTACGCCCGGCAGTTCCTCGGGCAGATGGACAAGCCCGACGTCGACTTCATCGAGGGTCTCTCCCCGGCGGTCTCGATCGACCAGAAGTCCACCAACCGGAACCCTCGGTCCACCGTGGGCACCATCACCGAGGTCTACGACTACCTCCGTCTGCTGTTCGCGCGAGCCGGCCGGCCGCACTGCCCCGTCTGCGGCGAGCCCATCACCCGGCAGTCGCCCCAGCAGATCGTCGACCGGCTCCTCGAGCTGCCCGAGCGCACCCGCTTCCAGGTGCTGGCGCCCGTGGTGCGCGCCCGCAAGGGCGAGTACGTCGACCTCTTCGCCGAGCTGCAGAGCAAGGGGTTCTCCCGCGCGCGCGTCGACGGCGAGGTGGTCTCCCTGACCGAGCCGCCGAAGCTGGAGAAGCAGGTCAAGCACACCATCGACGTCGTGGTCGACCGGCTGGTCGCCAAGGGCGACGACGCCGGCGCGAAGCGGCGCCTCACCGACTCGGTGGAGACCGCGCTCGGCCTGGCGGGCGGCGTGCTCGTCGTGGAGTTCGTGGACCGCGAGGCCGACGACCCCGAGCGCGAGCGTCGCTTCTCCGAGAAGATGGCCTGTCCCAACGACCACCCGCTGTCGATGGACGAGGTCGAGCCCCGCTCGTTCTCCTTCAACAGCCCCTTCGGCGCCTGCCCCAAGTGCACCGGCATCGGCACCGAGCTCGAGGTCGACCCCGAGCTGCTCGTGCCCGACGAGGACCTGTCCATCTCCCAGGGAGCGATCGCCCCCTGGGCGCAGGGCAGCGGCTCGGCCGACTACTTCCAGCGGGTCATCGGCGCCCTCGCCAAGGACCTCAAGTTCTCCATGGACGCGCCGTGGCACTCGCTGCCCAAGCGCGCCAAGGACGCCCTGCTCTACGGCCAGAACTACAAGGTCCACGTGCGCTACCGGAACCGCTACGGCCGTGAGCGCTCCTACACCACGGGCTTCGAGGGGGTCGTGCCCTTCGTGAAGCGCCGCCACTCCGAGACCGACTCGGACTGGAGCCGCGAGCGCTACGAGGGCTTCATGCGCGAGATCCCGTGCCCGGAGTGCCAGGGCGCGCGCCTCAAGCCGGAGTCGCTGGCCGTGCTGGTCGGGGGCCGGAGCATCGCGGACGTCTGCGCCCTGCAGATCGCCGACTGCGCCAAGTTCCTCGGTGAGGTCGACTTCACCCCGCGCGAGCGCCAGATCGCCGAGCGGGTCATCAAGGAGATCGACGCCCGGCTCGGCTTCCTGCTCGACGTGGGCCTGGACTACCTCTCCCTCAACCGGCCGGCCGGCACGCTGTCCGGCGGCGAGGCGCAGCGCATCCGCCTGGCCACCCAGATCGGGTCGGGCCTGGTGGGCGTGCTCTACGTGCTCGACGAGCCGAGCATCGGCCTGCACCAGCGCGACAACCACCGCCTGATCGAGACCCTGACCCGCCTGCGCGACCTCGGCAACACGCTCATCGTCGTCGAGCACGACGAGGACACCATCGCCACCGCTGACTGGGTGGTCGACATCGGTCCCGGGGCGGGGGAGCACGGCGGCGAGGTCGTGCACTCGGGCCCGGTCAAGGGCCTGCTCGAGCACCCGGACTCGATGACCGGCAAGTACCTCTCCGGCCGGCTCGAGATCCCGACACCGGCCGAGCGTCGCGAGCAGGAGAAGGGCCGCCACGTCCGGGTCGTCGGGGCCCGGGAGCACAACCTCACCGGCGTCGACGTCAGCTTCCCGCTGGGCAACCTCGTCGCGGTGACGGGCGTCTCGGGGTCGGGCAAGTCCACCCTGGTCAACGACATCCTCTACACGGTGCTCGCCAACAAGCTCAACGGCGCGCGCCAGGTGCCCGGCCGGCACAAGACGGTGACCGGCCTCGAGCACCTCGACAAGGTCGTGCACGTCGACCAGAGCCCCATCGGCCGCACGCCCCGGTCGAACCCGGCGACCTACACGGGTGTCTTCGACAACATCCGCAAGCTGTTCGCCGAGACGACCGAGGCCAAGATCCGCGGCTACCAGCCGGGGCGCTTCTCCTTCAACGTCAAGGGCGGCCGCTGTGACGCGTGCTCCGGTGACGGCACGCTGAAGATCGAGATGAACTTCCTGCCGGACGTCTACGTCCCGTGCGAGGTGTGCCACGGCGCCCGCTACAACCGCGAGACGCTCGAGGTGCACTTCAAGGGCAAGACGATCGCCGACGTGCTCGACATGCCCATCGAGGAGGCTGCGGAGTTCTTCGCGGCGGTCCCGGCCATCGCCCGGCACATGAAGACCCTCAACGACGTGGGCCTCGGCTACGTCCGGCTGGGCCAGCCGGCCCCCACCCTCTCCGGCGGTGAGGCGCAGCGCGTCAAGCTCGCCAGCGAGCTGCAGAAGCGCTCGACCGGGCGCACGGTCTACGTGCTCGACGAGCCGACGACCGGTCTGCACTTCGAGGACATCCGCAAGCTCCTCGAGGTGCTGCAGGGCCTGGTCGACAAGGGCAACACCGTCATCGTCATCGAGCACAACCTCGACGTCATCAAGAACGCCGACTGGATCGTCGACATGGGTCCCGAGGGTGGCAGCGGCGGTGGCCGGGTCATCGCCGAGGGCACGCCGGAGCAGGTGGCCGAGGTGCCCGAGAGCCACACGGGCCGGTTCCTCGGGCCGGTGCTGGCCAGGAGCGCCCGCACCCCGGACCGCCCCACGGGCACCGGCTCAGCGGCCAAGAAGACCGCCGCGGCGCGGGTCGCGACCAAGCCGACCGCCAAGGCGAAGGCGACCGCGGGCACGGCCACGAAGGCAGCCACCCGGAAGACCGCCACCGCGAAGACCGCCGGGGCGGCGCGGAAGACCGCCGCCAAGCGGTCGACGCGCAAGGCCTGACCCGCCGCGCACGTCACGACAGCGCGAAGGCCCCCGAGGACGCACCTCGGGGGCCTTCGGTTGCATGCCGCCCACGCGGCATACCGGGAAC
>Ga0307409_100001399_pt1 | contig 11795 bp, 11 predicted proteins | sample 322Ometagenome_2_FD_203888 | JGI IMG/M metagenome (GOLD analysis project Ga0307409, IMG submission 203888) | Maize rhizosphere microbial communities from greenhouse at UC Davis, California, United States - 322HYB-O-2 | ecosystem: Host-associated > Plants > Roots > Rhizosphere > Soil | place...
TGCCCTGGGAATCCAGCAGCGTGATATCGCCGATACCCCTGGCCAGCAGAATCTTTGCGCAGGCGACACCGGCAGCACCGGCGCCGGACACGACCACACGCAGACCGGTGATGTCGCGGTCGAGGATCTCCGCCGCGCCGATGAGAGCCGCCAGCACGACGATCGCGGTGCCGTGCTGGTCGTCGTGCATCACCGGGCAGTCCAGTGCCTCGATGAGGCGGCGTTCGATTTCGAAACAGCGTGGCGCCGAGATGTCCTCGAGGTTGACCGCGCCGAATGACGGCCGCAGCCGCACCAGGGTTTCGACGATCTCGTCGGGATCCTTAGTGTCCAGCACGAGCGGGATCGAGTCGAGGTCGGCGAACGTCTTGAACAGAGCGCTCTTGCCCTCCATCACCGGCAGCGAGGCCGCTGGCCCGATATCACCGAGGCCGAGGACCGCACTGCCGTCGCTGACCACCGCGACCATGCGGTTGGCCCAGGTGTACCGCGCCGCCAGCGTGTGGTCGGCAGCGATCGCACGGCTGACCTGAGCAACGCCCGGGGTGTACGCGACCGACAACGCGCGCTGTGTGTCGAGCGGGGCGTTGAGCGCTACCGACAGCTTTCCACCTACGTGCGCAGCGAAGATCTCGTCGTCATGCAGGACGATCGCGGGTCTCATGTCAGACAGGTTTCTCACCGCTTGGGACACGGCGCTCAGGTTACTGACGAACCGGTAGGTAACCTAATCGACTTTGCCTCAGATAAGCCCCAGGTCAGTAACGGCTTTGCGCTCGTCAACCAACTCCGCGGTGGTCTTGTCGATCCGGCTGCGGGAGAAGTCGTCGATCTCCAGCCCCTGCACGATCGTCCAGTTGCCATCCTTCGTGGTCACGGGGAACGACGAGATGATGCCCTCAGGCACGCCGTAGCTGCCGTCGGAGAGAACCGCCATCGACACCCAGTCGTCCTTCGCGGAACCCAGCAGCCAGTCACGGGCGGCATCGGTGGTCGCCGAGGCGGCCGAAGCGGCCGATGAGGAGCCACGGGCGTCGATGATCGCCGCGCCGCGCTTGGCGACGGTCGGAATGAAGTCGTTCTCGATCCAGTTCTGGTCGTTGACCACCTCGGCGGCGTTCTTGCCGCCCACCTCGGCGTGGAAGACGTCGGGGTACTGAGTCGCCGAGTGGTTGCCCCAGATGGTGACCTTCTTGATGTCGGTGACCGCGGCGCCGGTCTTGCGAGCCAGCTGTGAGATCGCCCGGTTGTGGTCGAGGCGGGTGAGCGCGGAGAACCGATCCTTCGGGATGTCGGGCGCGTTGCTCAGCGCGATCAGCGCGTTGGTGTTGGCCGGGTTGCCGGTCACGCCGATGCGGACGTCGTCGGCGGCGACCTCATTGAGTGCCTTGCCCTGCGCGGTGAAGATCGCGCCGTTGGCCTCGAGCAGATCGCCGCGCTCCATGCCCGGGCCGCGAGGACGGGCGCCGACCAGGAGCGCCAGGTTCACCCCGTCGAAGATCTTGTTGGCGTCGGCACCGATCTCAACCCCGGCCAGCAGCGGGAACGCGCAATCGTCGAGTTCCATCACAACGCCCTCGAGCGCTTTCAGCGCGGGTTCGATCTCCAGCAGACGCAGCTCGATCGGCCGGTCCGGTCCGAGCAATGAACCGCTGGCCAGACGAAACAGCAGGCTGTAACCGATCTGGCCGGCGGCACCGGTGACCGCGACCTTGAGGGGAGTAGTGCTCACGTCAGGTGCTCCTTGGACGGAATTGGATGCCCGCAGCGCGGGCGCGTTGCCTTCGGGTCGAAACTAGCAGGGTGGCTTGGTGGTGTGCCGCGTAGCATTCACCATGGCTCATCACGGGCCCATCAGACCGCCGCTGCCGGTCCTGACCAGGGGAGAGTGACTCGATGCCATCGTTCCGTCAACTGCCTCCGTCACTGCGACCCAACGTGCGGACCAAGTCCACCCAACCGGATGCCGCCTCGATCCATGTTCCGGTGGCACGGGCCATGGTGGATTGCGCCGTCTACTGCGAAGGCACCCGCCTGCCCGGCAAGTACACCCATGCCGCGGCGCTGAACAAGGTGCACGAACTCGAAGCAGGGGGCAAGCAGGCATTCGCCTGGATTGGCCTGCACGGTCCCGACGAACACCAGATGCAGGCGGTCGCCGACGTGTTCGGCCTGCACCCGCTGGCGGTCGAAGACGCTGTGCACGCCCATCAACGACCAAAGCTGGAGCGCTACGACAACACGTTGTTCCTGGTGCTCAAGACCGTCAACTACGTCGAGCACGTATCGGTGGCGCTAGCTCGCGAGATCGTCGAAACCGGCGAGATCATGATTTTCGTCGGCCCCGATTTCGTGGTCACCGTCCGCCACGGTGAACACGGCGGACTGGCCGGGGTCCGTAGGAAACTCGACGCGTCACCTGCCAGTCTCGAACTCGGGCCCTACGCGGTGATGCACGCGATCGCCGACCACGTCGTCGACAACTACCTCGATGTCACCGATCTGATCGAAAATGACATCGACGCCATGGAGGAGGACATCTTCTCGCCGACACGCAAGACCGACATCGAGTGCATCTACCTGCTCAAGCGCGAGGTCGTCGAACTACGTCGAGCAGTCAGTCCCCTGACCACCGACCTGCAACGGATCAGCACCGACCATGACGACATCGTCTCGATCGAGGTGCGACGCTACATGCGCGACGTGCTCGACCACACGATCAAGGCATCCGAGCGGATCGCCAGCTATGACGAACTGCTCAGCTCGTTGGTGCAAGCAGCCGTCGGCAAGGTGGCGATGCAGCAGAACGTCGACATGCGCAGGATCTCGGCGTACGTCGCGATCGCGGCCGTGCCGACCGCAATCGCTGGCATCTATGGCATGAATTTCGACTACATGCCCGAACTGAGGCAGCCATGGGGCTACCCGGCGGTGCTGTTGGTGATGCTTTTGGTCTGCACGATGCTGTTTCGTGCTTTCCGACGCAACCACTGGCTCTAGCTCGGCTTGGCGGCTCGCCGCTCTAGCTCGGCTTGGCGGCTCGCCGCCGGGGATCCAGCACGTCGACGCCGTCCTGCACCCATGCCTCCCGCATGGCGTCGGCACCCTTGAGCCGCACCCACGCGGCCTCGGTCGCGGTGATCGGCGTCGCGGCCAGCACCGTCACCGGCGGCAGCGGGTCGATCAATGCCACATCGTCGATAGTGCTGCGACCCAACAGAAAAGCGGAAAACGGTGCACCTTCCCACAGCGGCGTCTCCAGATCGATCAGCGCATCAGGTTCTAGGATCAGGCCTTCGACGGCCGGGGCCGCGGCCAGGATCGCCAACGAACGCGCGAGCCCCTTGGGGGACGGTCCGTACAGTGCGACGACGGCCTCGGCACGCGGGCCGTGCAGCGCATCGGTCACCAGCTCTGCGGGATCGAACATCGGATGACGCGAACAGCCAACCGACACATAGTGACTGACGCCTTCGCCATCGGGGCCGAAGCGCATTACGTCGATCCGTTCAGTACCGACGAACGTGACGCTGGCTTCGACCGGCTCAGCGGTGATACCTGTCCTGGCGAAGTGCTCGCGCAGGTGCGCGCGGACCTTCGCGGGAACGTCGATCACTAGTCCGATGGCGCCGTCGGCTCGGGAAGGGTGAGGTTCTTGCCGGTGTCGGCGTCGAAGATCGTCAGCTTCGACGTATCGCACGCCAGCTGAATCGACTCACCCTGCTTGGCCTGGGACTCGGTGGAAACCCTTGCCACGAACTCGTTTTCGCCGATGCCCGACTCACTGGCCAGCTCAGCAAGCTGGGCGGCCTTGGCGCCTGCCCCTTCGCTCTTGAAATGCAGATACTTGTCGGCGCCCAGCGACTCGACGAAGTCGACCGTCACGTCGAAGATCAACGCCCTGATCCGCGCATAGCCATCCATCACCGAGGCGTCCTCGAGATGCTCGGGCCGGATGCCGACGATCAAATTGTTGGGAGTCTGATGGCGGGCGAGCAGGTCGTGGACTTCCTGGGTCAGTGTGACCTCGCCGAACGGCAGGCGCACGCCGACGTCGGTCATGGTGGCCGGGAAGAAGTTCATCGCCGGCGATCCGATGAAGCCGGCGACGAACAGATTGGCCGGGCGGTTGTACAGCTCGTCGGGCGTGCCGATCTGCTGCACTTCCCCTGCGAGAAGGACCACCACGCGGTCCCCCAACGTCATGGCCTCGGTCTGATCATGGGTGACATAGACCGTGGTGGTGCCGAGCTTGTCCTGCAGGCGGGCGATCTCCGAACGCATCTGCACGCGCAGTTTGGCGTCGAGGTTCGACAACGGCTCGTCCATCAGGAACGCCTTGGGATTGCGCACGATCGCACGCCCCATGGCCACCCGCTGCCGTTGCCCGCCGGACAGCTGTGCGGGTTTGCGGTCCAGAAGCGCGGTCAGATCAAGGACTTTCGCAGCCTCCTCGACCTTCTGGGCGATCTCGGCCTTCTTCATCTTGGCCAGGGTCAACGGAAACGCGATATTCTGCCGCACGGTCATATGCGGGTAGAGCGCGTACGACTGGAACACCATCGCGATATCACGGTCTTTCGGCGCCTTCTCATTGACCCGCTCACCACCGATGCTCAACTCGCCCGAGGAGATGTCTTCGAGGCCGGCGATCATGTTGAGCGTGGTCGATTTTCCGCAACCGGAGGGGCCGACCAGGATGATGAACTCGCCGTCGGCGATCGTGATCGAGAGATCCTTCACCGCCGCCGCGCCACCTGCGTAACTCTTGGTTACCCGGTCCAACACAATTTCGGCCATGGAACTACCCCTTCACCGCGCCGGACGTGAGGCCGGCGACGATACGTCGCTGGAAGATGAGAACAAAGATGATGATCGGGATGGTGATGACCATCGCACCCGCGGCGATCGATCCGGTCGGTTCCTCGAATTGCGAACTGCCCGTGAAGTTGGCTATCGCGACCGGCGCCGTGATCGCCCGCTGCGTTGCTGTCAGCGACAACGCCAGCAGCAGGTCGTTCCACGCGAAGATGAACACCAGGATCGCCGCGGTGACGATGCCGGGAGCGGCCAGCGGAGCGATCACCTTGCGGAACGCCTGCGCCGGCGTGGCGCCGTCCATCTTCGCCGCCTTCTCCAGATCCCATGGGATCTCCTTGAAGAACGCCGACAGTGTGTAGATCGCCAGCGGCAGCGCGAAGGTGATGTACGGGATGATCAGACCTGGCCAGGTGTCGAATAACCCGAGCCTGCGCTCGATGTTGAAAAGCGGTGTCACCAGCGAGATCTGCGGGAACATGGCAATGAGCAACGCGACGCCGACCAGCAGTCGCTTACCGGGAAAGGCAAGGCGGGCAACCGCATACGCGGCCATGCCGCCGATCAAGACCGCGATCAGGGTGGTGATCAGCCCGATTCCGATCGAGTTGATCAGCGCCGAGCTGAATGCGTCGCCGGAGAAGATGCCCTTGTAGTTGTCGAAGGTGATCTGCGTCGGAATCAGCTTGCCGTCTTTGACGTTTGACGTCGGCTTGAGCGACAGGCTCAGGATCCACAGCACCGGCAACAATGCATAGGCGACGACGATGATGTTGACGACGGTCCAGCCAGTCGCCCGGCCGGCACCAGCCCGTTCGGCCATCAGCGCCTCTCCTCGTCGGATCCGGGTGCCGCCGCACCGAAGAGCTTGATGTAAATGAACGCGATGATCGCCACCGACAGGAAGATCAGCACGCTGATCGCCGACCCCAGCCCGAGATTGAACGCCTTGAACAGGTTGTCGTAGCCCAGGATTGACACCGAGCCGGTGTCGTTGGCGCCGCCGGTGAGCACATAGATGTTGTCGAAGATGCGGAATGCGTCGAGCGTGCGGAACAACAGCGCGACGAGAATCGCCGGTTTGATCAGCGGCAGAATCACTTTGACCAGCCGCTTCCACGCCCCTGCGCCGTCGACCTGCGCGGCGTTCAGCAGATCCTGCGGCACCAGCGCCAGCCCGGCCAGCAACAGCAGCGCCATGAACGGCGTCGTTTTCCACACCTCAGCAAGGACCACGATGGCCAGTGACGGAAGCTGCTCGGTGAGTGGCGCACTGCCCTCGGGGAGCAGGTTGGCCAGATATCCGGTGCCGGGCGTCCACGCGTAGTACCAGCTGTAGGAGGCCGCGACCGTGACGATCCCGTACGGAATCAGGATCGCGGTGCGCACCAAGCCCTTTCCGAAGATGGTCCGGTGCATCACCAGCGCCAGTGCCATGCCTAGGACGAACTCGATCGCCACCGACACGACGGTGATCCCCAGCGTCACGGCGAAGGCCGTCCACCAGTACCTGTCGGTCAGCACCGTGATGTAGTTCTCCAGTCCGACGAACTCGACGTCATCGGGCTGTGCGAGGTTGTAGCGCTGCAGGGACAGCCACACCGCATACCCGATCGGGTACGCGGTGACCGCAAGCATCAGCAGGACTGCGGGTGCGATCAATGTGAATGCCAGGCGCCGTTCGGATTTCGTGTCGTCGGTGCCGACCTTGATCGGCTCAGCGGTGACGGTCACGGGATCAGCCCCTTACCGTCAATCGCCTTCTGCACCTGAACGGTCAACTCGTCGGCCGTGCTTTCCGGGTCGATGTCCGTGACGGGGGCCAATGTCGCCGAGATCCGGGTGGAGACGGCCTGATAGACCGGCGTGGCCGGCCGGACCGCCGCGTTGGTCAGCTGTTCACGAATGATCTCGTACTGCGGGTACTTCGCCTGGAATGTCGGATCGTCGTAGAGCGACGCGCGCACCGCGGGCAGCCCTCCCTCGATGGACGTATACCGCTGATTCTCGGCGCTACGCATGCACCTGATCGCCTCGAACGCCTCCGCGCGGTGTTGCGTGGTCTTGGCAACCGCGAGGTTCAGCCCGCCCAGCGTCACCTTGGCGGGCTCGTCGGTGACACCGGGGTAATTGGCGAAACCAAACACCTTCTTGCTCGCTTCGTAGGCCACCTTGAACTGTTCGTCGGTCGGTGAGAACGTGCCGACATCGTTGATGCTGCCCGCCAGCGCGGGGACGTCGTTCAGGGGCAGGAACGACACGCCGCCCTTTACCGCGTTTTCCAGCATCGACGGCAGCACGAACGGCCAGTTCACCTCGAGCGCGGCTTTGCCCTGCTCCAACGCCAGTCGGGCGGTGCCCTCGTCGGTCTGCGTGATCGACGGATCTGCACCCGGCGCGGTAGCTACCGCCTTCATGATCTGCAGGGCCTTGACCGTCGCCGCCCGGTGCTCGTCGGTGTCAGTCAGTGTGACGGTCGTGCCGTCGTCGGAAAGTACTTGACCGCCAGCGCTTTCCAACAGCGTGTTGAACCACACCACCAGACCCTCGTACTGCTTGGCCTGCAATGCGATCCAGCTCGGCTTGCCTTCGGTGTGCAGGCGGGTCGCCTCGGCCACCATCGCATCCCATGTCGGCGGCGGCTTGTCCATCAGATCCGCGCGGTACCAAAGCAATTGGGTGTTCGTGGTGATCGGCGCAGCGTAGAGCTTGTCTTGCCAGCTGGCGGTTTCCAATGGCCCGGGAAGGGTGTCGGTGGTCGCGTCGGATTCGGCCTGCCCCGACGGATCGTCGGACAGCGGCAACGCCCAACCGGCCTCGGCGAACTCGGCGGTCCACACCACGTCGAGCGCCATCACGTCGAGTGTCTTGTCGTTCCCCGTGAGCCGCCTGGCCAACTGCAGACGCTGGTCGTCGGCAGCCTTGGGCAAGCTCACCTGTTGAATCCTGAAGCGGCTGCCGAGTTCTTCGTTGCACCGCTTGGCCACCGCCGTGAATGTAGCCATCTCGCTTGCCGGCGTGTAGTAGTTGATGACGATTCCGCCGCCGCCCGATCCGCACGCCGAAACCACCGACGCCGTCGTCAAAGCGGCCAACGCCGCAGCACCAAGCCGCCGTGGGCCCACCGCTGCCTCCCGTCCGGGTCTCATGTCGCCACCGGAGCGGTTCCTGGGTCGATGTCGCCGCCGGGGCAGCTTCGAGGAACCCTCCTGCGCGAGAACCGTATTGCCAGTACGCCGTGATTTGCAACACTTCGGCCGCGCGCGTCGCGCACCGTTACTCAAACGCTGTGAAGGGCATGCACCAGAGGCGGCCGCGGGCAAAAATGCCAGCTAACGCCCGCGTCGGGCGAAAGTGAGGCTAGATCTTCAAGCGTGCCAGCAGATCCCGGCCACGCTCGGCGCTCTGCGGGTCGCACAGCACGTCGTAACGTCCGGCGACGAGTTGCATGGTCGAGCTGAAATCTCTTGTGCCGCGCGCCATCGCATACGGGATAGCCGAGGTGATGAGACCGAAGAACACACCGGCGACCAGACCGGTGATGAGCGCGCCCCACGGGCTCGGACTGAAGAATCCGAGGATCAAGCCGATGAACAGGCCCAGCCAGGCGCCGGAAAGTACACCACCGCCGAGCACCTTGGGCCAGCTCAGCCTGCCGGTGACACGTTCCACCTGCATCAGGTCGACGCCGACAATCGTCACGTGCTCGACCGGAAACTCCTGGTCCGACAGATAGTCGACCGCGCGCTGCGCCTCGGCGTAGGTCGGATAGGACCCGATCGGCCAGCCCTTCGGAGGTGTGGGCAGCGCCGCAGGCCCGCGTCGAGTGGTCGGGGTGCCAGGTGTTGTGCCGGTCTGCTGTCCAGACTGAAACGGGCTGGTCATCGGTGCTCATTCTCCTCTATTGCGTGCCTGGTGTCGCCGCTTGTTCGGCTCGCGATCTCATCCACATCAACGCCGTCAGCGCCGCAAAGGTGCCCTGTATTTGCGCTAGGTTGATCAGCATGACAAATCCGGGCGAGGACGCCGGCCAAACGGCATCATCCGGCTCGAGCGAAGGCGCATCCGAGCCGACGTCGAACAGCTACGAGGCCCCGCCGATCGAGCAGACTTCCGAGGCGGCCGGGGAACAACACGATCAGGCGACGCAGGTCTACGAGCAGCAGCCCGCCGACCAGCCGACCCAAGTCTACGAGCAGAGGCCGTTCGAGCAGCCCGCGTACACGCCCCCGCCGGCCTACGACCCCACGCCCCAGTCGGCCCCGGATTATTCGCAGAGCGGGTTCCCGCCGCCACTCGAGCAACCCGGCTATCCACCGCCCCCGCCGTATCCCGATGCCGGCGGATTCGGCACGCCGGGAGCGCCCGGATATCCACCGCCTCCGCCGTACAACGCGCCGCCTCCCGGCTTCGGTCCACCACCACCCGGCTTCGGCCCTCCACCCGGCTTCGGACCTCCCCCGCCTCCGGGATACGGACCGCCTCCTGGTTTCGGCCCGCCGCCCGGCTATCCGTCGCCTGGCTATGACGCCTACGGCGCGCCGGCGCAGAAGACCAACGCGATGGCGATCGGCTCGCTGGTGGCATCCGTGGTCGGAGTCTGCTGTGGCATCGGTTCGATCGTCGGCATCGTGCTCGGCATCGTCGCGATGAACCAGATCAAGCAGAACGGCGAGAAGGGCCACGGCCTGGCGATCGCGGGCATCGTGGTCGGCGTGTTGTCACTGTTCCTCAACGTGGCCTGGACCATCGGCGCCATGAGTAGTTGATCGACAAGCACCGACGACCAGATGAGTACCGGCGATCCGGAGCGTCCTGCACAGGAGCCGCACCCGTCCAGCGCCGTCGAGTACCCGCCGCTGGAGAGCTCGCTTCAGCCGAATCCCCACGCGCCCGTTGACTATCCAGTCGGTGTCGGATTGCCGCCACCGACGTATCCGAGCTATCCGCCACCCCCCGGATATCCGGGCGCACCGGGGTATTACCCGACCTATGACCCCTATCGTTCGGTGAAGCCTCCGGGCACGAACGGCAATGCGATCGCCGCGCTCGTGGGCGCCATCGGTGGACTGCTGTGCTGCGGCCCACTGGGGATCGTCGGTCTCATCTTCGGCGTGATTGCGATTCGCGAGACCAAACGCACCGGACAGGACGGCTACGGTATGGCGTTGGCCGGCGCGATCATCGGTGGCCTCGTACTCGCGGGCACGTTGATCGTCGTGGTGCTCTACCTCGCGCTCATGTTGAGCGGTTGGCAGTTGGTCTGACCGCCTAGGCCGGCGGCTGGAACGGCTCGCCTTTTCGCTCCATGCCGGCGGCACGCCCCTTGCCTGCGATCACCAACGCCATTTTGCGGCTGGCCTCGTCGATCATCTCGTCGCCGAGCATCACCGCGCCGCGCGCCCCGCCCGCGCGCGAGGTGTGCCACTCGTAGGCCTCCAGAATCAACTCGGCGTGGTCGTAGGCCTCCTGGCGCGGGCTGAAGATGTCGTTGCCCGCCGCGATCTGGTCAGGGTGCAGCACCCATTTGCCGTCGTAGCCAAGCGCGGCGGATCTGCCGGCGACCCGGCGGAACCCTTCCACGTCGCGCACCTTCAGGTATGGACCGTCGATGGCGAGGATGCCGCGGGTGCGGGCGGCGATGAGGATGCGCATCAGCACGTGGTGGTGGGCGTCACCGACGTCGTACCCCTCGGGTTGTTCACCGACCTCCAGCGTGCGCATGTTCAGGCTCGCCGCCATGTCGGCCGGGCCGAGAACCAGCGCCTGCACACGGGGGCCCGCCGCGATCGCATCGATGTTGGTCAGGCCCTGCGCATTCTCGATCTGCGCCTCAATACCGATGCCGCCCAACGAAAGTCCATGAGTCACTTCGAGTTGGCTCAGCAGGAGGTCCAGGGCGTGAATATGGGATACATCGGTCACCTTCGGCAACACCACGATGTCCAGGGACGCCCCCGCGGCCGACACCACGTCGATGATGTCGGCATGGGTCCACGGCGTGGTCCAGTCGTTGACCCGAACGCCGCGCAATTGCCCGGCCCAACCTGACGCGGCCAACGCGGCAGCCACTTGGGCGCGCGCCTCGGCCTTCGCGTCGGGCGCGACCGCATCTTCGAGATCGAGAAAGACCTCATCGGCGGGCAGTGTCTTTGCCTTGTCGATCATCTTCGCGCTGCTTCCGGGCACCGAAAGTATCGTTCGGCGGGGTCGATAGCGGTTTTCCACAACCACACTCTTTACCCTTCTAGGCATGGCGGCGGTGAACAGGGTCTATGCGGCCCGACTCGTGGGGATGGTGGTGCTGGGGCCCGATGGGGAGTCCCTTGGCCGCGTCCGCGACGTGGTGATCAGCATCAGCATCGTGCGCCAACAGCCGCGCGTGCTCGGACTCGTTGTCGAATTGCTCACGCGCCGAAGAATTTTCGTACCGATTCTGCGGGTGACCTCCATCGATCCCGGCGCTGTTACGTTGGCGACCGGCAGCGTGTCGCTGCGGAAGTTCACCCAGCGCCCAGGTGAGGTGCTCGTGCTCGGCCAGGTGGTCGAAACGCAGGTCAGGGTCGACGATCCCGACCAGGAGCAATTGACCGGCCTCGACATGCACGTGGTCGATCTGGGCATCGAACCGACCCGCACGCGCGACTGGATGGTGACCAAAGTGGCGGTGCGGGCTGCGCGTCGTCTGGGCCGGCGCGGCAACGTGCAGATCGTGGACTGGCAGCACGTCCAGGGGTTGACGCCGTCCGGTCTGGCGATGCCCGACCAAGGCGTGGCACAACTACTGGAACAGTTCGTCGGGCAGCGGGCGGTCGAGGTGGCCGAGGCCATTCGCGAGTTGCCGGACAAGCGTCGCTACGAGGTGGTCAACGCACTCGACGACGAGCGGCTGGCCGACGTGCTGCAGGAACTGCCGGAAGACCAGCAGGCCAACATGCTCAGACAGCTGCCCGCCGAGCGGGCCGGCGATGTGCTCG
>Ga0307409_100001400_pt1 | contig 11789 bp, 4 predicted proteins | sample 322Ometagenome_2_FD_203888 | JGI IMG/M metagenome (GOLD analysis project Ga0307409, IMG submission 203888) | Maize rhizosphere microbial communities from greenhouse at UC Davis, California, United States - 322HYB-O-2 | ecosystem: Host-associated > Plants > Roots > Rhizosphere > Soil | place...
GCCGCACGACCTGATCAACTCGAAGCCGATCTCGGCGGCGCTGAAGGAATTCTTCGGCGCCTCGCAGTTGAGCCAGTTCATGGACCAGACCAACCCGCTGTCCGAGATCACCCACAAGCGGCGCGTCTCGGCCCTCGGCCCCGGCGGCCTGACGCGCGAGCGCGCCGGCTTCGAGGTGCGCGACGTGCATCCGACGCACTACGGCCGCGTCTGCCCGATCGAGACGCCGGAAGGGCCGAACATCGGCCTGATCAACTCGCTCGCGCTCTACGCGCAACTCAACGAGTACGGCTTCCTCGAGACGCCGTACCGCCGCGTCATCGACGGCAAGGTGACGAACCAGATCGACTACCTGTCGGCGATCGAGGAAGGCAAGTACGTCATCGCGCAGGCGAGCGCGACGCTCGACGGCGAAGGCCGGCTCGTCGACGAGCTCGTCTCGGCGCGCGACAACGGCGAGTCGGTGCTGACCTCGGCCGAGCGCATCCAGTACATGGATGTCGCGCCGACGCAGATCGTCTCGGTCGCGGCATCGCTGGTGCCGTTCCTCGAGCACGACGACGCCAACCGCGCGCTGATGGGCGCCAACATGCAGCGCCAGGCCGTGCCGACGCTGCGCCCGGAGAAGGCGCTCGTCGGCACCGGCGTCGAGCGCGTCGCCGCGAAGGACTCGGGCACCGTCGTCGCCGCCAAGCGCGGCGGGGTCGTCGACTACGTCGACACCAACCGGATCGTCATCCGCGTCAACGACAAGGAGACGGTCTCGGGCGAGGTCGGCGTCGACATCTACAACCTGATCAAGTACCAGCGCTCGAACCAGAACACGAACATCCACCAGCGCCCGATCGTCAAGCGCGGCGACGCCGTCCAGGCCGACGACATCATCGCCGACGGCGCGTCGACCGACATCGGCGAGCTCGCGCTCGGCCAGAACATGCTGGTCGCGTTCATGCCCTGGAACGGCTACAACTTCGAGGACTCGATCCTCATCAGCGAGCGCGTCATCGCCGAGGACCGCTACACCTCGATCCACATCGAGGAGCTCGTCGTCATGGCGCGCGACACCAAGCTCGGCGCCGAGGAGATCACCCGCGACATCCCGAACCTGGCCGAGAACCAGCTCGCCCGCCTCGACGAGTCGGGAATCGTCTACGTCGGCGCCGAAGTCAACCCGGGCGACACGCTCGTCGGCAAGGTCACGCCGAAGGGCGAGACGACGCTGACGCCGGAAGAAAAGCTGCTGCGCGCGATCTTCGGCGAGAAGGCTTCCGACGTGAAGGACACGTCGCTGCGCGTCGACCAGGGCACCAACGGAACGGTCATCGACGTCCAGGTGTTCACCCGCGAGGGCATCCAGCGCGACAAGCGCGCCCAGCAGATCATCGACGACGAGCTGAAGCGTTACCGCCTCGACCTCAACGACCAGCTGCGCATCGTCGAGGCCGACGCGTTCGACCGGATCGAGAAGCTCCTGGTCGGCAAGCCCGCCAACGGCGGCCCGAACAAGATCGCCAAGGGAACGGCGATCGACAAGGCCTACCTCGCGAGCGTCGAGAAGTACCACTGGTTCGACATCCGCCCGGCCGACGAAGACCTCGCGAATCAGCTCGAATCGATCAAGAACTCGCTCGAGCAGACGCGCCACAGCTTCGACCTCGCGTTCGACGAGAAGAAGAAGAAGCTGACGCAAGGCGACGAGCTGCCCGCGGGCGTGCTGAAGATGGTCAAGGTCTACTTGGCGGTCAAGCGCCGCCTGCAGCCGGGCGACAAGATGGCGGGCCGGCACGGCAACAAGGGCGTCGTCTCGAAGGTCGTCCCGGTCGAGGACATGCCGTACATGGCCGACGGCACGCCGTGCGACATCGTCCTCAATCCGCTCGGCGTGCCGTCGCGGATGAACGTCGGCCAGGTGCTCGAAGTTCACCTCGGCTGGGCCGGCAAGGGCATCGGCCAGCGCATCGGCGACATGCTGCAGAAGGAGACGAGGGCGGCCGAGCTGCGCCAGTTCCTCGACGAGCTCTACAACAAGTCGGGCGGCAAGACCGAGCGCCTCGACCACCTGAGCGATGACGAGATCCGCGAGATGGCCGAGAACCTGTCGAGCGGCGTGCCGTTCGCGACGCCGGTGTTCGACGGCGCCGCCGAGGACGAGATCCGGGCGATGCTGAAGCTCGCCTACCCCGAGGAGATCGCCAGGTCGAAGGGCCTGACGGAGACGCGCACGCAAGCCGTGCTGCACGACGGCCGCACCGGCGATCCGTTCGAGCGGCCGGTGACGGTCGGCTACATGCACGTGCTCAAGCTGCACCACCTCGTCGACGACAAGATGCACGCGCGCTCGACCGGCCCGTACAGCCTCGTCACCCAGCAGCCGCTCGGCGGCAAGGCGCAGTTCGGCGGCCAGCGCTTCGGCGAGATGGAGGTCTGGGCGCTCGAAGCCTACGGCGCCAGCTACGTCCTGCAGGAGATGCTGACGGTCAAGTCGGACGACGTGAACGGCCGCACCAAGGTCTACGAATCGATCGTCAAGGGCGAGCACGCGATCGAGGCCGGCATGCCGGAGTCGTTCAACGTGCTGGTCAAGGAAATCCGGTCTCTGGGCATCGACATCGAGCTGGAGCGCAACTGAATGACGACCGCCGTCCGTTCGGTTCGCACCATCACGAATTTCAGGAGAGAAGCATGAAGGGATTGCTGGACCTGTTCCGCCAATTCACCCCCGACGAGCACTTCGACGCGATCAAGATCGGGCTCGCCAGCCCGGAGAAGATCCGCTCTTGGTCGTTCGGCGAGGTCAAGAAGCCCGAGACGATCAACTACCGGACCTTCAAGCCGGAGCGCGACGGCCTGTTCTGCGCCAAGATCTTCGGGCCGATCAAGGACTACGAGTGCCTGTGCGGCAAGTACAAGCGCCTGAAGCATCGCGGCGTGATCTGCGAGAAGTGCGGCGTCGAGGTCACGCAGACCAAGGTGCGGCGCGAGCGCATGGGCCACATCGACCTGGCGGCGCCGTGCGCGCACATCTGGTTCCTGAAGTCGCTGCCGTCGCGCCTCGGCCTCGTCCTCGACATGACGCTGCGCGACATCGAGCGCGTGCTCTACTTCGAGGCGTACGTCGTCGTCGATCCGGGGATGACGCCGCTGAAGAAGTTCTCGATCATGAGCGAGGACGACTACGACGCCAAGCGCGCCGAGTACGGCGACGAGTTCATCGCCCTGATGGGCGCCGAGGGCGTCCACAAGCTGCTCGCCGAGATCGACCTCGACGTCGAGATCGAGAAGCTCCGCAACGACATGACCGGCAGCGAGCTCAAGGTCAAGAAGAACTCGAAGCGCCTGAAGGTGATGGAAGCCTTCAAGAAGTCGGGCATCAAGCCGCAGTGGATGGTGATGGAGGTCCTGCCGGTGCTGCCGCCCGACCTGCGCCCGCTCGTTCCCCTCGACGGCGGGCGCTTCGCCACCTCCGACCTGAACGACCTCTATCGCCGCGTCATCAACCGCAACAACCGCCTGGCGCGCCTGCTCGAGCTGAAGGCGCCGGAGATCATCGTCCGCAACGAGAAGCGGATGCTGCAGGAAGCGGTCGATTCGCTGCTCGACAACGGCCGCCGCGGCAAGGCGATGACGGGCGCGAACAAGCGCGCGCTGAAGTCGCTGGCCGACATGATCAAGGGCAAGTCGGGCCGCTTCCGCCAGAACCTGCTCGGCAAGCGCGTCGACTACTCCGGCCGCTCGGTCATCGTCGTCGGCCCGACGCTGAAGCTCCACCAGTGCGGCCTGCCCAAGCTGATGGCGCTCGAGCTGTTCAAGCCGTTCATCTTCTCGCGCCTCGAAGCGATGGGCATCGCGACCACGATCAAGGCGGCGAAGAAGGAAGTCGAGTCGGGAACGCCGGTCGTCTGGGACATCCTCGAGGAGGTCATCAAGGAGCATCCGGTGCTCCTGAACCGCGCGCCGACGCTGCACCGCCTCGGCATCCAGGCGTTCGAGCCGGTCCTGATCGAGGGCAAGGCGATCCAGCTGCACCCGCTCGTCTGCGCGGCGTTCAACGCCGACTTCGACGGCGACCAGATGGCGGTCCACATCCCGCTGTCGATCGAAGCGCAGATGGAAGCGCGCACGCTCATGCTGGCGTCGAACAACGTGCTCTTTCCCGCCAACGGCGAGCCGTCGATCGTGCCGTCGCAGGACGTCGTGCTCGGCCTCTACTACGCGACGCGCGAGCGCATCAACGCCAAGGGCGAGGGCATCGTCTTCGCCGACGTCGCCGAAGTCCAGCGCGCTTTGGACAACGAGCAGGTCGAGATCACCGCGAGGATCAGCGTCCGCCTGACCGAGTACGAGAAGGCGAGGGACAACGGCGACTTCACGCCGGTGACCACGCTCGTCGACACGACGGTCGGCCGCGCGCTGCTGTCGGAGATCCTGCCGAAGGGACTGCCGTTCTCCAATCTCAACAAGACGCTCAAGAAGAAGGAGATCTCGCGCCTCATCAACACGTCGTTCCGCAAGTGCGGCCTGAAGGACACGGTCGTCTTCGCCGACAAGCTGCTGCAGGCGGGCTTCCGCCTCGCGACCAAGGCCGGCATCTCGATCGCGATCGACGACATGCTCGTGCCGAAGGAAAAGCACGGCCTGATCGAGCGCGCCGAGAAGGAGGTCAAGGAGATCGAGCAGCAGTACGTCTCGGGCCTCGTGACCTCGGGCGAGCGCTACAACAAGGTGGTCGACATCTGGGGCAAGACCGGTGACGAGGTGGGCAAGGTCATGATGGCCCAGCTCTCCAAGCAGAAGACCGCGGACCGGAACGGCAAGCAGGTCGAGCAGGAATCGTTCAACTCGATCTACATGATGGCCGACTCGGGTGCGCGCGGCTCCGCTGCGCAGATCCGCCAGCTGGCCGGCATGCGCGGCCTGATGGCCAAGCCCGACGGCTCGATCATCGAGACGCCGATCACGGCCAATTTCCGCGAGGGCCTCAACGTCCTGCAGTACTTCATCTCGACGCACGGCGCCCGCAAGGGCCTCGCCGACACGGCGCTGAAGACGGCCAACTCCGGCTACCTGACGCGCCGCCTGGTCGACGTCACGCAGGACCTCGTCGTCATCGAGGAAGACTGCGCGACCATGAACGGCATGAACATGCGCGCGCTGGTCGAAGGCGGCGAGGTGATCGAGAGCCTGCGCGACCGCGCGCTCGGTCGCGTCGCCGCGGTCGACATCGCAGACCCGGAGACGCAGGCGACGATCGTGTCGGCCGGCGAGATGCTCGACGAGGACACGCTCGACGCGCTGGAGGCGGCGGCGATCGACGAGGTCAAGGTGCGGACGGCGCTCACTTGCGCGACGCGCTTCGGCATCTGCGCGCGCTGCTACGGGCGCGACCTCGGTCGCGGCGGCCTGGTCAACGTCGGCGAGGCGGTCGGCGTCATCGCCGCGCAGTCGATCGGCGAGCCCGGCACGCAGCTGACGATGCGCACGTTCCACATCGGCGGCGCGGCATCGCGCGCGGCGGTGGCGTCGGGCGTCGAGGCCAAGTCGGAGGGCACGGTCGGCTTCAACCCGACGATGCGCTACGTCACCAACGGCAAGGGCGAGCTGGTCGTGATCTCGCGTTCCGGCGAGATCATCATCGCCGACCCGCATGGCCGCGAGCGCGAGCGCCACAAAGTGCCGTACGGCGCCCTGCTCGGCATCAAGCCCGACCAGCAGATCAAGGCCGGCGCGCTGCTCGCGAGCTGGGACCCCTTGACGCGGCCGATCATCACGGAGTTCGCGGGCCGCGCGAAGTTCGAGAACGTCGAGGAAGGCGTCACCGTCGCCAGGCAGCTCGACGAGGTCACCGGCCTGTCGACGCTGGTCGTCATCGATCCGAAGCGGCGCGGCGCGACCAAGGTCGTCCGTCCGCAGGTGAAGCTGCTCGACCCGGCCGGCAACGAGGTCAAGATCCCCGGCACCGACCACTCGGTGACGATCGCCTTCCCGGTCGGCGCGCTGATCCAGATCCGCGACGGCCAGGACCTCGCCCCCGGCGAGGTGATGGCGCGCATTCCGGTCGAAGGCCAGAAGACGCGCGACATCACGGGCGGCCTGCCGCGCGTGGCCGAGCTGTTCGAGGCGCGCACGCCGAAGGACAAGGGAACGCTCGCCGAGATGACCGGAACGGTCTCGTTCGGCAAGGAGACCAAGGGCAAGGTGCGGCTGCAGATCACCGACCCGGAAGGCAAGGTCTACGAGGAGCTCGTCCCGAAGGAGAAGAACATCGTGGTCCACGAGGGCCAGGTCGTCAACAAGGGCGAGTCGATCGTCGACGGCCCGGCCGATCCGCAGGACATCCTGCGTCTGCTCGGCATGGAAGAGCTCGCGCGCTACATCGTCGACGAGGTGCAGGACGTCTACCGGCTGCAGGGCGTCAAGATCAACGACAAGCACATCGAGGTGATCGTTCGCCAGATGCTTCGCCGCGTCCAGATCACCAACCCCGGCGACTCCGGCTACATCATCGGCGAGCAGGTCGAGCGGTCGGAGCTTCTCGGCAAGAACGACAAGCTGCTCGCCGAGGGCAAGATGCCGGCGACGCACGCCGACGTCCTGCTCGGCATCACCAAGGCGTCGCTGTCGACCGACAGCTTCATCTCGGCGGCATCGTTCCAGGAGACGACGCGCGTGCTGACCGAGGCGGCGATCATGGGCAAGCGCGACGAGTTGCGCGGGCTGAAGGAGAACGTCATCGTCGGCCGGCTGATCCCGGCCGGCACCGGCATGGCGTTCCACGAGGCAAGGAAGGCCAAGGAAGCGATGGACGACGCCGAGCGTCGCGCCATCGCCGTCCAGGAGGCCGAGGAGCTCGCTGCGGTGCAGATGGCGCAGGTCGACGCGGCGAGCGACGCCGCGGCGGCAGCAGCGGCGACGTCGGCGACCGAATAGGCGTCGTCGTCGAGCGACCTTCGGAGGGCAGCCTGCGGGCTGCCCTTTTTTATTGCCGGGCGCCGCGCTCCTCGGCAGCGGGAGCTTCGGCGCCGCCCAAGCGTTCGAGCGCGCTCCCGATTGCCGGCAGGAACCGGTTCAGCTCGGAGCGTTTGGCTTGGCCGTGCAGGTCCGCGAGCCTTGACCGAAGCTGCTCGCCGCGCTCGCCGCGCCCGACGCTGGCCAGCGCCGAACCCCGGGCGACCAGGAAATCGCCGAGCGCCAACGGTTCGTCGGCGGTGTATTCGCGAATGCGTCGGCAAGCCTCGTCGACGCGATCCCATTCCTCGATCTCGAGCAGCGACTCGATCGCCATCTCGCGGAGCTGGATGTGGTTGTGGCTCACGCATCCGAGTGCCAGCTGCCTCTCGCCTTCCTCGAGGACCCGGATCCGAGCGCTCGGGTCGGTCTCGACGAGGGCGTAGATGCCATGCAGCATCGGCCCGGTCTGGCCCATCCCGTGGCGACGACAGATGTCCAGTGCGCTTTCGGCAAGCTCGCGAGCGCGGGCATGGTTGCCCTCGCCCAAGGCGAGCAGCGCACAAGTGCCGAAGAACTGAGCTTCGAAGCGCTTGGCCCCCAAGGCGCGAATCAGCTCCAGAGCCGGTGCGGTCTGCCGCTCGGCGTCATCGGGACGGTCGCGAGCCCAGGCGTTGACCCAGTGGAGCACCAAGCGAGCAAGCACTTCGGCGCGCGGCTGCGATGCTCGCACCGCCAGCTCGACCGCCTCGTTGCCCACGTCGATAGCCTCTCGAATCTCGGCCAAGTACAGATCCGTCCATCCGATCATCGAGAGATTCGCCACTTCGAGGCGACCGAAGCCATGCTTGCGTGCCAGCTCGACGCAGGCGCGAAACTGCTGATTCGCCGAGCGCATGTGGCCACGCAGGTAGTACGCGTCGCCGAGGCCCCCGATCGCCGCCGCTTCCGCCTCGAGGGACCCGGCATCGCGTGCATGCTGGCGCGCCAGCTCGTGCTCGCGCAGACACTGCGCCCCGCGGCCGAGCGGAAAGAAGAGGTTGCCTCGCAAGTGGTGCAGGCGGGACAGCTCGAGCGACAGCGAGGCGGCGCGGGCCAGCGGCTCGGCCTCGTCGAGCGCGGCCAGGCCGTCCTCGATGCGGTCGTTCAGCCGCATGCCGCCTGCCATCACGATCAGCGCGCTGGCTCGTTCGCCGGGCGAATCGGCCGCGCCGAGGGCGTCGCGGCACGCGTCGATGGCGTCGCCGGAGCGGCCGAGCGCCACGAGCAGGCGGGCACGCGCCATCAGCAGCGCGAAGCTCGTCGCCGGCTCGACCGCAAGGGCAAGGCCGCGCTCGACGAGGGCGAGCGCCTCCTTGTGCCGAAACTGGCTGTCGAGGGCGTCGCTCGCCGCGAGGTAGGCACTCGCCGCGCGCGCGTCTTCGGCGAGATCGAAGTGCTCCGCCGCGAGAACGACGTCGCGGCCGACCATCCATTCGGCGGCGCGGGCGTGCAGGATTCGGCGGCGCTTGTGCAGCAGCGAGGCGTAGGCACCGTCGCGAATCAGCGCATGGCAGAACATGAATTCGGTGTCGTCGGGGCGGACCAGGAACTGCTCGACCAGCAGCCGGCAGTCGTGGGACGGGTCGTCGACGAGGTGCCGCAGCGCGTCGAGGCTGAACCGCTGGCCGAGGACCGAGGCAGCCTGGAGCGCGAACTTGGCGCCGCCGGGAAGGCGGTCCATCCGCGAGTGGACGAGCGCCTGGATCGAGCCCGGCAGGCTCGTCTGCGCGTCGTCGCCGATGTTCAGCAGCAACTGGAGCAGGAACAGCGGATTGCCCTCGGCGCGCTCGACGCAGCTCTCGACCAGCGCCGGTTGCATCGACGATGCGCGCAGCGCCAGCCGGAGCGACTCCTCGGCGCTGAGCGGGCCGAGATCGACGCCGACGAGCGGGGCGCCGCGCAGCATCGTGCGCCACGATCCCGCGGTCGGATCGCCCGCGAACCGCGTCGTCATCACCAGCAGCAGCGGCTGCTTCGCCGCGAGGACGGCGAGCGCGGCGAGGCGCTCGAGCGTCCAGGCGTCGGCCCAGTGGATGTCTTCGACGATCAGCAGCAGGGGTGACGTCGCCGCGGCGCGGGTCGCGAGCTCGCACAAGGCCTGGAGCGAACCCTTTTCGCGAGCGGCCGGGCTCATCGCTGCCGCCAGGGCGCGCAAGTCGTGCGCTGGCGCAACGTCGAGAAGATCGAACAGGAACAGGCGCTGCTCGGCGGCGTCCTGACCGGCGCGGCTCGCGCGCTCGATCGCGTCGCGACGCGCGGACTCGTCGCTGCTGCCGGGAACTCCGAGCAGGCTTCGGGCGAGGCTTCGCAGCGCGTCGCGTCCGGTTTCGGCGCCGAAATCGAGCACCGTTCCGGAGTGGCACGAGAAGCCGAGTGCCTGCGCCGCTGCGGTGAACTCCAGGACCAGCCGCGACTTGCCGACGCCGGGATCGCCGCGGACGACGACGACCCGGCTGCGCTTGCGTTGGGCGCAGGCCTCCGCGATCGCGCGGAAGTCGCGCAGCTCCTCCTCTCGTCCGACCAGCGGCGTGCTGCCGGCCGCGGTCGACTGGCGTTCGCCCCGGATCCGCCGTGCGACGAGCGGCAGCTCCTTGCCCTTGACCTCCGCCGAGAAGCCGGCATCGGCCTCGAAGAAGTCCGCGATCTGGCGCCACGTCGCCTCGCCGACGACGACGTCGCCCGGCGCTGCCATTGCGCGCAGGCGCGCGGCAGTGTTCACCGTATCGCCGGTGAGCGCGTAATCGCCCGCGCGCGCATCGCTGCGGCGGGCGACGACCAGGCCGGTGCTGATGCCGGTGTGCATGGTCAGCGTCCGGGTGACGCCCGGGTCGAGGGTCGCAACGAAGGCGTCGACCGTGCGGTGCAGCTCGAGCGCCGCCGACACGGCCCTCCGCGCATCGTCCCGGTGCGCGAGCGGCACGCCGAAGAGCGCCATGATCTCGTCGCCGACGAACTGGTTGATGGTGCCGCCGAGCCGCTCGACGATGGCGGTCGCGTCGGCCTTGATGCGCACCATCACCGCCTCGACCTCCTCGGGATCGAGCGCTTCGTTGAGCGCCGTGTAGCCCGAGAGGTCGGAGAACATCACCGTCGCCTGGCGCCGCTCGCCGTCGTCGCCCGTCCCGGGCGCGCGCGCAGGCGCCTCGGTGCCGCAGTCAGTGCAGAAGCGTTGACTCTCGGCCAACGCCGCTCCGCACTGCCTGCAGACGTCGCCGAGAGGAGCTCCGCAGGCGCTGCAGAACCGGGCGCCCGGTGGATTCTCGGCTTGGCAGCGGGCACAACGCATCGGCGCGTCGGGTGGGTCGGCTTGGGGTTCCATCATCGGTCCCCTGCCGCCCACGAGCAAGGCCGTCTTGCGAAGGACCCTGGCGCGACATACAATCATCGGCTTTTCTCGCCTGGGCAATTCGTGCCCGAGCGCGAAGCCCCCTTCGAACGTTCGGCCGCGGCGGCGGCTCGTCCGTCTTCGGGGCGCTTCACCAACACGAGTTCTTATGCCCACGATCAACCAGCTCGTTCGCCACGGCCGTGAGACCGAGACCGTCAAGTCGAAGTCGCCTGCTCTGCAGGGCGGCCCGCAACGCCGGGGCGTCTGCACGCGCGTCTACACGACGACGCCGAAGAAGCCGAACTCAGCGCTGCGCAAGGTCGCCAAGGTGCGGCTGACGAACGGCTTCGAGATCATCTCGTACATCGGTGGTGAGGGCCACAACCTGCAGGAGCACAGCGTCGTCCTGGTGCGCGGCGGTCGGGTCAAGGACCTGCCCGGCGTGCGCTACCACATCGTCCGTGGCTCTCTCGACCTGCAGGGCGTGAAGGACCGCAAGCAAGCGCGCTCCAAGTACGGAGCCAAGCGCCCGAAGAAGGCGTAGCGCGGCCGCCAGCCGCGCACAGGAGGCCGGGCCCGGGCCCGGCCGAGTAAGTGAAGGGTCTACTGGCCCTTCGCGAAGCGGGTCCGATGGCCCGCTTCAACTGAAATCGTCAAGGAACAGCAATGCCGCGTCGTCGCGAAGTCCCCAAGCGGGACATCCTCCCCGATCCCAAGTTCGGGTCGGTCGATCTGTCCAAGTTCATGAACGTCATCATGGAGTCGGGCAAGAAGGCCGTCGCCGAGCGCATCATCTACGGTGCGCTCGATCAGGTCGAGAAGAAGTCGGGCAAGGACCCGCTCGAGATCTTCATCGTCGCCTTGAACAACATCAAGCCGATGGTCGAGGTGAAGTCGCGCCGGGTCGGCGGCGCCAACTACCAGGTCCCCGTCGAGGTCCGTCCGGTGCGCCGGGTCGCCCTGGCGATGCGCTGGCTGAAGGAGTCGGCGAGGAAGCGCGGCGAAAAGTCGATGGCGCAGCGCCTCGCGAACGAGCTGCTCGAGGCGGTCGAGGGTCGCGGCGGAGCGATGAAGAAGCGGGACGAAGTGCACCGCATGGCCGAAGCGAACAAAGCGTTCTCGCACTTCCGCTTCTGAAAGGGATTCGTAGCGCTGCTGCGCGACCCGATCTCGCGCCTGCGATGCTCGCCGTACGTCAGTACGGCTGCGCTTCTCGGCACGACCTCGGGCCGGCTCGCGACGCGCTCTGAACCCCTCTGGAAACGTATCAGGAGTTCTCCGATCCGGAGCTGACCATGTCCCGCAAGACCCCCATCGAGCGCTACCGAAACATCGGCATCTCGGCCAACATCGACGCCGGCAAGACGACGACGACCGAGCGCATCCTCTATTACACCGGCGTCAACCACAAGATCGGCGAAGTGCACGACGGCGCCGCGACGATGGACTGGATGGAGCAGGAGCAGGAGCGCGG
>Ga0307409_100001401_pt1 | contig 11788 bp, 9 predicted proteins | sample 322Ometagenome_2_FD_203888 | JGI IMG/M metagenome (GOLD analysis project Ga0307409, IMG submission 203888) | Maize rhizosphere microbial communities from greenhouse at UC Davis, California, United States - 322HYB-O-2 | ecosystem: Host-associated > Plants > Roots > Rhizosphere > Soil | place...
GACGCTCGATATCATCTCGCGCGCCATGTTCAGCAGCGATTCCCAAGGCATGGCGCGCGACGTGAGCCATCACATCGCCACGCTGAATGAATGGGCGCTGCGGGCACTGCGGCACCCATGGCTGCTTCTGTTGCCGAGAAAGTTCCCACTGCCCGCCACCAACGATATGCGCCAGTCTCTCGAAGAACTGGAGCGCATCGTCACCGACATCATTCGCGAGCGCCGCGCCCATCCCGGCGATCAAGACGACCTCCTCACCATGCTGCTCGCAGCCTGCGAAGAAGAGACTGGACGCGGCATGAGCGATACCCAGCTTCGCGATGAAGTCATGACCATGTACGTCGCCGGCCACGAAACGACGGCCAATGCGATGGCATGGATCCTCTACCTCGTCTCCACCCATCCCGAGGTCGAAGCGCGCCTGCACCAGGAGATCGACGCGAATTTCCCCGAAGGCACGCCCAGCCTCGAGGACCTCGCATCCTTTCCCTACGTCCGACAGGTCATCGATGAATCGCTGCGTCTCTATCCCACGATCTGGAGCGTCGGCCGCTGCTGCACGGAAGCACACGAACTCGGCGGCTATCAAATCGCGGAAGGCACCAACGTGCTGATCCCCACCTTCCACTTCCATTGGAACGAAGACGTCTGGGAAAACGCCCGCGCGTTCGATCCGGACCGCTTCTCGCCCGAACGCCGTCCACCGGCGGACAGTCCGCACTACTTCCCCTTCGGGGCTGGCCCACGGGGTTGCATCGGCAATCACTTCGCGCTGCAGGAACTCATGATCATGACCATCCTGCTGTGCCGCCACTTCCGCTACCGCGTGGAGGAAGGCTTCAAGGTAGAAGGCGAGCTCCTCATCACCCTGCGGCCGAAATACGGCATGCGCATGGTCGTTAGCGAACGAACACTGCAAGCACCGGCAAAGCCTCCGGTTGTTAGAGAAACCCTCACCTGCCCCTACTCTGGCGCTCAGCTGCGATAGCTCCGCTGCTCCGAAGGCCGCCAGCCGATCCACTTCTTGAAGGTGTTCGAAAACGTGAAGACGCTCTCGAAGCCCACGGCATTCGCGATCACCTCGATCTTGTCATCGGTAACGGAAAGCAAATGCCTCGCACGCTGAAGCCGCAGGAAGGTCAGGTGCTGCATCGGCGAGCGGCCGAGTTCCTTCCGACAAACGCGCCGCAAGTGCTCCTCGCTCATGCACGCGATCGCAGCCAGTTCCGTTAGCGTCCACGGCCTGGCCAAGTCAGCCTCCGCGCATTGCCACACCCGCCACAATCGCGTGTCCACCTGATGGGGCTGGGCAAACCGGAGCACGTAGTGATGAACCAGTTCACTCCAGTGATGAAGGGCCGACGCGTTCTGAGCCTCCTGCGCTTCGGCATACAGTCCTTCGATTGCGGCCTTGAGTGGCGCGGGATCGAAAGCCCCGGTCACCGGCGATAGCGACGACACGATCGGCCGCGTCTCGCGCGACTCCCGATACCTCACCCACGCAAACTTCCACCGCTTTCCCGGCAGACACTTCAGCGAATTCATCACGAACGGCGGCTGCAAGCACGCCTGGCCCGCTCGGATGCGCTTCCATTGCCCATCCGCCAGCACCACGCCCTCACCTTCATAGCACGCGATCATGAAGGTCCCGCTTTGATCCGTCCGTATCACTTCGAAGGGCGGCTTCGCCTCCATGATCCCCGCATGGGAAATGTGATGATGCAGCAGCAGCGAACAGGCTGGCCCCTTCTGCAACCAATCCCGCATGTCGGCAGGATCGGCGCGGATCGCCTGATAGCGCGTGCCACTACCTAGGATCTGGATGTCTTGGGGAGTGCTGCGCGAGGCCGGCATCGCCGGAAATCCTGAGCCGGGACTCCCAATCCGTCGAGCCCTCCAAACAGGCGTGTTGCACCCGTCGCGCTCTCGACTTTCCTTGACGGGAAATCGCGTTCAAGTTGTTGGAAATTTCCCCATCCCGCCATGCCCGTCTTTTCCGTTCGCAAATCGATCCGCATCGCCGCGCCAGCGCAGCAGGTCTATGACCTCGTCCGCGATTTCAAGATCTGGCCGGCTTGGTCGCCATGGCTGATCGCCGAGCCGGGTGCCAAGATGACCTTCACTCCCGATGGCCGCGGCTACGCGTGGGACGGTGACATCACCGGCAGCGGGGAGATGGAGATCATCGGCGGCGATCCGCCCTGGTCGATCCATTATCGACTCACCTTCCTGAAGCCATGGAAGTCCGTGAACCAGGCGTCCTTCCACTTCTCCGAGCACGATCACGAGACCGAGGCCGAGTGGACCATGGAAGGCACGCTGCCGTGGTACATGGGATGGATGAAGGGCATGATGACTGGCTGGATCGGCGCGGACTACGATCGCGGGCTGAAAATGCTCAAGGACCTGGTAGAGACCGGCTCGGTGCCTTCGAAGCTGGATTTCACCGGCATCCATGCGGCGGGAGGATTCCGCTACGTCGGCGTGAAATCGTCCTGCGCCATCGCCGACATCGGCACCGCAATGGGCAGCGACATGGGCAAGCTGATGGAATGGCTGGGGAAAAGCGGCGCCACGCCCTCCGGCTCGCCCTTTGCGATCACGCACAAGTGGGACCCTTCGAAAGGAACCGCCGAATACACCATCGGCTTCCCTTTCAATGACGAGCCCGATGCGCCGGACGGCTTCGTCCGCGGCGAGATCCCCTCTTGCAAGGCCTACGTCGTGAAACACACCGGCGCCTACCGCCACCTCGGCAATGCCTGGGCATCCGGCATGATGCACAACCGCGCCAAGAAGTTCACCGCCGACAAGAAGGTCCCGCTATTCGAAATCTACGACAACGACTCCACCGTGACACCCGAAGCCGAACTCGTGACACGAGTCCATCTCCCCGCCAAGTAATGCGCTGGGAGCGGGGGCCGCTGGCCCACGGAAGCACCTAACGATTCCGCGTCCCATTCGACTCCGCCCAAGTGGTCGGAGACCCGGACTGCGCGCAGCCTGCTGCCGCCCGATGCCAGCAGCCCTGCTGCGGAGAAGCACTGAGGTGGGTCCACAGCGTGAAGCCCACCTAAGCCGCACTACGGACCGCTCTACCATTCATTGTCCGCCGCACCATGGGTCGGGGTAGATCAGCAAAAGCGGAGTCGCTGGATCCTTCTGCGGGCCAGCGGCTCCGCGCACCCAGCGGGAACCTGCGTCCCAGGCCGGCCCCATCCCAAGAAATCCTTGCCCCCCACGCGTCCCCACTTCATCCCCACGCATGCAGTTTTCGGCGGTGCTATTCGACTTCGACGGAGTCCTCGTGGACACCGAGTGGGCCATCTACGAGGCATGGCACCGCACCTTCCTCACCAATGGTCACCCCCTTCCATTGGAAACCTACACCCAGTGCATCGGCTCCGACTTCGACACGTGGTCGCCAAAGGTCCACCTCGAAGAACTCACCGGCCGCAGCTTCGACTGGCACCAGCTTGACGAAGACCGCCAGGTCGAAATCCGCCGCGATCTCGAACAAGCCGGCCCCATGCCTGGCGTCGTCGCCTTGTTAGAAAAGCTCACCGCCCAAGGCATCCCTCTCGCCGTCGTCTCAAGCTCCTCCCACCAATGGGTCGATGGCTGGCTGGAGAAACTACGATTGATGCCGTACTTCCGCCACGTCGTCTGCCGCGGCGATGCCCCGCGCATCAAACCCGCTCCAGACCTCTGGCTGGAAGCAGTCAAACGCCTCGGCCTCCCCGCAAACGAATGCCTCGCCATCGAGGACTCCCTCAACGGAGTAAAGTCCGCAAAAGCCGCCGGCCTCAATGTCTGGGCCGTGCCAAACCGCACCACAGCCTGCCTCGACTTCTCGCTGGCAGACAGCGTCGTCCCCTCACTGGAAGGTCTTTAAAGTGGTCCGCACGCGCCGCGTGCGATTCACCGGTTCGGGGAGTCTCCATAAAGCCCGTCCCCAACTTCCTTCATCCGCACACTGCGTGTGCGGACCACGATGAACTCACATCTCCGGCCGGACCGGAATCCCTCTCTCCGCGAAGTATCGCTTCGCCTCACCCACTGTGTGCTTGCCGAAGTGGAAAATGCTCGCGGCCAAAACCGCATCCGCCTTCCCCTTCTCCAGCACCTCGACCATGTGGTCGAGATTCCCCGCACCGCCACTCGCGATCACGGGAATCCCCACGCTCTCGGAAATCGCAGCCGTCAGCTCGCAATCGTAGCCCGCCTGCGTGCCATCGGCGTCCATGCTGGTCAGCAGGATCTCTCCCGCGCCACGACGCCAGACTTCCTTCGCCCACTCCACCGCATCGAGCCCCACCGCCGTGCGACCACCGTGCGTGTAAACGCCCCACTTGCCCGGCCCCTCGCGCTTGGCGTCGATCGCCACCACGATGCACTGGCTGCCGAAGGCCTTCGCCCCCGCATCCACCAGCCCCGGATCTTTCACCGCGGAAGTGTTGATGCCCACCTTGTCAGCCCCCGCCAAAAGCATCTCGCGCATGTTTTCCACCGAGCGAATGCCACCACCCACGGTCAGCGGGATGAAGCAATGCTCCGCGGTCCGACGAACCACGTCCACCATCGTCGCGCGATTGTCCGAGGACGCCGTGATGTCGAGGAACACCAGCTCGTCCGCCTGTTGCGCATTGTAGGCCATCGCAGCCTCCACCGGATCCCCGGCGTCGATGAGATCCACGAAATTGACGCCTTTGACCACGCGACCGTCGGTCACGTCCAGGCAAGGGATGATGCGTTTGGCGAGCACGCCCGGAGGAAAACCGGAGCCGGGGCCGATGTCCATGGCCGGAATCGCCGAAATGGGCACAAAGTCCCATTTCCCCGGCGTCAGGGGACTTGCCAGCGCCCGAAGCTGGATTAAAACCCGCCCGTGACCTACGACTTCGACGTCCCCATCACCCGCCAAGGGACCGGCTGCATCAAGTTCGACCGCAAGCCGGAACTCGACCCCTTCTGGGTGGCGGATATGGATTTCGCCTCCGCGCCCGAAATCATCGAGGCGCTGCACGCGCGGGTGAATCACGGCGTTTTCGGCTACGCCCAAGCCCACGCCGGGCTGAACGAAGCCATCGACCTCTACCTCGAAAATCAGCGCGGCGTCACCGTCCCCGGCGACCAGGTCGTCCACCTCGGCGGCCTCGTCCCCGCGCTCTCGCTGGCCGGCCGCGCCTTCTGCAAGTCGGGCGAGGCCCTGATGACCTGCACCCCGGTCTACCCGCCCTTCCTCGGCGTCCACCACGATGGCGTCGCGAAGCTCATCACCGTCGATCACGTCCTCAACAACGGCCGCTACGAATTCGACTGGGCCGCGATGGAAGCCGCCGTGACCCCGGAAACGAAGGTCTTCCTCCTCTGCAACCCGCAGAACCCGCTCGGCCGCGTCTTCACCCGCGAGGAAGTCGAGCAGCTCGCCCGCTTCTGCGTGAAGCACGACCTCGTCCTCGTCTCGGATGAAATCCACTGCGACCTCATCCTCGACGCGGAAAAGACCCCGCATTTCTCCGCCCTCCAGCTTTCCGATGACCTCAAGCAGCGGACCATCACCCTGCTTTCCCCCAGCAAGACCTGGAACATCGCCGGCCTCGGCTACGCCATCGCCATCATCCCCGACGACACCATCCGCCGCCGCTTCTGCGCCCAACGCGGCCACACCCTCTCGGAAATCAACGCCCTCTCCTACTACGCCGCCGAGTCCGCCTACCGCCACGGCGAGCCGTGGCGCCAGCAACTCCTCGCCTACCTCCGCGAAAACCGCGCCCTGCTCGATTCCTTCATCGCCGAGCGCATGCCCGCCCTCAAGGTCGTCCCCGGTGAAGCCACCTACCTCGCTTGGATCGACGCCCGTGGCATGGGCGTCGAGAACCCCGCCCAACACTTCGAGAAAAAGGCCGGCCTCTTCCTCTCCGACGGCGCCTTCTTCGGCTGGCCCGGCTGGATCCGCTTCAACTTCGGCACCACCCGCGCCCGCATGCTCGCGGGACTGGAGAAGATGGCTGCGGTGATTTGAACCTACTTCCATCGTGAAGCGGGTTCTCGTCCATTCCAGCGAACCCATCATCATCGGATTTACCTTGGAGAAGGGCTACGACGTCTTTCAGTCCAAGGGATCCGTTTGGCTGGGAACTCCAGAAAAGCCACACAAAGCCGGAGGGGCCCCGGGAGTGTCGGACCAATCTATGCCGAAGGACGGAGGGGTAGCGCTGATCGTGGAAAATGAGAGTCCCGTGGGAGCCTCGTTTCCCGGGATTGCCAGCCCGTCCCATATCCCTACACTGCCGCCCATGCGCCACGTCCTGCTCGCCCTTTTCGCGCTGATTTCACTCGCCACCGCCGAACACGTCATTGTCACCGGCGGCCCGGCCTTGCGGGATTATGAGAACCTCCGCGTGCCTCAGGACCAGCACGACCGCTTCTGGGGGAACTTCGTCCGCGCCTCCACCCTCCGCATGGCGGAAATCCGCACCGCCTACGGGAAAGACGCCTCGATCGTTTGGATGGTCTACCGCGCCGGCTACCAGGAGCGCGGCAAAGAAGACCGCCAGCCCTACACCACTTGGATCGGCGACCTCGCCCGCAAGCGCAACGTCTCGCTCATCTGGGTCGATAGCGGCCCGGAACTGATCTCCGCCCTCAACAACCGCCCGCGCGGCTCGGTCTCGACCTTTGACTACTTCGGCCACTCGAACCGCCACTGCTTCATGCTCGATTACGGCAATCACATCATGGCCGCCTGCACCGCCTGGCTCCACGAGCGTGACCTCGGCAAGATCCGCGGCGGTATCTTCGCCAAGGACGCCTACTGCAAGAGCTGGGGCTGCCACACCGGCGAAAGCATGGCCAAGGTCTGGAAAAGTGCCACCGGCGTGAAAATGGAAGCCGCCAGGGGCAAGACCGACTACACCGTCATCAGCAAGGGCCTGCTCCCGGTCGGCGAAGGCTGGGTCCGCTAATTTCACGTCGTCCGCATTCCATGAACCGCCGCCACTTCCTTGCAGGCACCGGCTTGTCCGCGGCGACGCTTCCCTTGTCATTCGCGGAGGAAGCGAATGAGTCGCCCTTTGATCCCGAAAAGGTGGAACGCCGGTGGGAATTCACCGCCAAATGCGTCCAGTCCACCGAAGGAACGTTGCCCGATATCCAGCTTCACCTGAAGCTCACCAAGGAGGATCCCGACTTCCGGTGGAATGATCGCATCAAGGAATTCCGCCTCGTTTGGGAAGGCCGCCCGATTGAAGTCGCCGACCGCTTCTGGAACGACATTTCAGGCCTCCAGATTGATGCGTATCCTGACCAGGAAATCGCCAAGGTTCCGGAAGATTCGCGTTGGAAGCTTGAGGAGCATTTGGAAAACCTCTCCCAGCCCCGACTGACTCTTTCCGAAGACAAAGGCACTGTCCTCATCGAGTGGAGGATTTCTCAGGAATGCGACAGCCATTCCACCATTCGATGGATTGTCTCAAAAAAGGGCACAGTCCTCCGCCATCGCGACACTCCGTTCCACGAGTGCTGATCCATTTCTCCATCAACTTTCACCCATGCTTCTCGCCGAACTCCAGCGCCTCCATTCCCTGCCCCTCTTCGAACTCATCCAGCAGGCCCGTGCCGTGCATGAGGCGAACTGGGAAAACAATGAAGTGCAGCTTTGCACCCTGCTTTCCATCAAGACCGGCGGCTGTTCGGAAGACTGCTCCTACTGTGCCCAGTCGGCCCGCTACAACTCAGGCGTCGAGATCGAGCGCCTGATGAGCAAGGACGCCATCATGGAGCGCGCCAAGGCTGCCCGCGAAACCGGCTCGACCCGCTTCTGCATGGGTGCCGCATGGCGCGGCGTGCGCGGCGGAACCCAGCGCTTCGAGCAAGTGCTCGATATCGTCCGCGACGTGTCCACGCTCGGCATGGAAGTCTGCGTGACCCTCGGCGAACTCGGCCCAGAGGAAGCGAAAGCCCTCAAGGAAGCCGGTGTCACCGCCTACAATCACAACCTCGATACCTCGCGCGAGCACTACCCGAACATCGTCACGACCCACACCTACGACGACCGCCTGCGGACCATCCGCAATGCGCAGGACGCCGGCATGTCGGTCTGCTGCGGTGGCATCCTCGGCCTCGGTGAATCCACCGATGACCGGCTGAAAATGCTCGAGGTGATTTCCGAGTTCAATCCGCAGCCGGAGAGCGTGCCGATCAACTCGCTGATGCCGATGCCCGGCACCCCGCTGGCCGAGAGCCAGTCGATCGATGCCTTCGACGTCGTCCGCATGATCGCCGTCACCCGCATCGCCGTGCCGAAGGCCAAGGTCCGCCTCTCCGCTGGCCGCACCCGCATGTCGGACGAAACTCAGGCCCTATGCTACTTCGCCGGAGCGAATTCCATCTTCTACGGCGACAAGCTGCTCACCGCGAAGAATCCCGCCGTCGAAGCCGACCAGAAGCTCTTGGCCAAGCTCGGCCTCGGCACCCAGGCACCGAATCCAGCGATGGCAGCACCAACTGCCGAAGAAGACCGCCCACTCAGCCCGGCCCCGGCTTGCTGCGGCTGCGAGTGATTCACGAGGGCCAAAGGCCCCGACCATACCAGCCCAGGTGGCAAGGCCTGGGTGGATGGATCGAAAAGGAGCTGGAGGGCCAAAGGCCCGATCCATGCGGGGAGCTGAGCGATGAATCGGAGCACCCTCCCTATCCCTATGGAGCGGGCCTTCAGCCCTTTGCTTTCTATTTCCGCATTCCCTAGGCTTGGAGGCCTAGGCTGGCAAGGGGCGGGACGTTGGCCCTGAAGACGGGCCCATGCGCGGCAACGAGAGCATTCTTCGGATCACTCCGATTTAGCTGCGCAGGGATAAATCCCGCGCTCCCAGTCCCTCCGCAAATCACGGCTCCACCGGAGGAGGCGTCACCTCGATCCGCAGGAAGACATTCGCCGCGGCACTTGGAACCGAGAAGATCACCGGAATCACGCCTTCCGCCGCGTCACCCGGCGTCAAAGAGCCGCTGGCATCCTGCCAAATCGCCAGGTTGTCCGAAATCTGCACCTTCCACTTCGAACCGTCGTTGAGATCATACGGCGATGCGGGATTGAAGAGGTCGCTGGAAATATCGAAGGAAATCCGCGCTTGGCCGGAAACGCGAGCAAGCGCCATCGGCACCGGCGTGCTCGCAGCGCTCGCCGGATTGCTGCCGAAGAAGCCCTCAATGATGTCGCTGACACCGTCCAAGTCAGAGTCACCTTCCGGATCCGGCAAGACCTGCACGAGAGCCTTGGGCTCCTCAATCGCGGTCGGGGAAGTCGGTGGCTCTGCCACTGCGGCGACCCCCGAGGATTTCAGCGCCTTCTCCACCTGGGTGGGAGTGAACGACGGATTCCGCGAAAGCTGGACCAAAGCGGCCGCCGCCGTTAGCGCACAGGCCGGGCTGGTGCCGTCAGCGTAAGCGTAGTTGCCCGGTTGAGGATCGGTTGGGTTCAGGGTGCGGACGTTCTGGCCCGGCGCATAGAGATCCACCGCCGTTCCCGTGTTGGTCCCGGTGCCATTGGGACCCACCCACGGCTTGTTGTCGGTCCCGGACGCCCCCACGCAGATAACACCCGCCTTCGTTCCATAGGCGGAGGGGATATATTTGGACACCTTGTCCTTCTGATTTCCCGCGGAAACCACGACCGTGATTCCCCTCTGAACGGCTTGGTTCACCAGCGACTCCAGCAAGGCGCTGCTCGCCTGATAGGTTGAGCTGTTGGGAATGCAAAGCACGCTCCGGAGCGTCGGATTCGCGTCGTAATCATCCAGCACCTCGAAAATCGCATCCTGCAGCCTGCCCAGCGTGGTCGAGGCATTGGCCCCCGGGTAAATGTTGTAATTCACCACATGCACCGGCGTGCCAACCGCAGCGCCCGTCCCGGGCCCCACGACTAGCGACAGCATCTGGGTGCCGTGCCCCACCACCGTCGAGGTCTCCGGGTCACCCGTTGCGCGGACCAGCTCCGAGCGGAAAGACTTCAGGTTCTTGTTCGCTTCGAACCAAGAGCCAATCGGGCTTACACCGGTATCGATCAGGTAGAGCCGCACCGGCGTGGTCGTCTCCGGATAGACGTAGGAAGTATTGCTCGTCGTGCTGCTCGCCTTGTTCAAGCGACCCAAGGCCCAACCGGCATCAGCCACCGCACCATTCGGCACGATCGGAATGTCCCGCTCCGCCTCCACACGATCAGCCGTCAACGGCTCCGCCGACACCTGCCCGAGCGCCAGAATTGGCAGCAGGAATCGGAAGATGCCGCGGGAAATCCGGAGTGCGGTTTCGGTCACGGGGTGGCGTATTGGGACGCCGTTGTTTATCTAACTTTTTTACCCTTTGTCCAGCCCTTGTCATGATCGACCTATCATGCTTGGAAGTCTCAAAAACCTTATAGTTCCAAGGATTTAGAAGCTCTGATTTTTAAAAATAAAGAAACCGGGAAGGTTCATTTTAAAAAGAATCGTATAACTCTTTCGCTTTGCCTTGATAGCTCAGAATTGCTAATCATCGGACGTTCTTGGAAGTCGGCATGCTCCCTGCCGTCCCCCTTCGCTGCCGGCCATGCGCTTCCTTCTCGCCGTTTGCCTCGTCGCCACTGTCCGCGGCCAATCGCTGCCAGGGATCGACCCGCGCTTGCCCGAGGCGCAAGCCACAGAATCTCTGCCCCCGGTGCGCGCCGCCGAGGCAAGTCAGGGCGGCGATGTGCTGGTGAAGCGACTTGAGAAGGTGGTGCTGGTCGCCCCTGCGGGAGGCGAAGAGATCGACCTCGCGATCGGTTTGGCCGCAAACAAGGGCCTGCTGGTCCCCTCGCCCGGCAAGCTGGCGAGACGCCTGAGCCGCTGGTCCGGCAAGCCGCTCGATGCGGGCGAAATGGCGTCCTTGGCCGATGAGATCCTGATCCACTACGATCGCGAGGGCTTCCCGGTCGTGGCGCTCGAGGCCCCTGACCAAGACCTCTCCCAAGGCGTGCTGCGCCTCACGCTAGAGATCGGCCGCTTCGGCGAAGTCGGCGTTTCACGCCCGAAGTATGGCGACCCCGCAGCGCTCGCCAAAGGGATGCGGCTCCATAGCGGCGACCTCGTCAGGCGCGGCGATATCGACGAGCAGATGGCTTGGTATGGCCGCACCGGCTTCCGCCACCCCCGGCTGTTCGTTTCGCCCGGAATTGAACCCGCCACCGCGGATCTCTTGATTGCCTTTGAGGAAAAACGCCCGTGGCGCGCCAATGTCGGCTACGAGAACAGCGGCCCGGACATCCTTGGACGCGACCGCTTCCTGATCGGCGCTTCCGGCTGGACGCACGGCGAACAACTCATTGCTTGGCAAGCCGTTATCGGCGCACCCGCATCCTCTCTGTTGGCCAATGCGCTACGCTGGGAGATCCCCTTCCACTCCAGCCATCAGGTCCTGCAGATCGATGCCGCCTACGCCGAGGTTGCCTCCCGATACGCGACCGGTGGCATCCCGGTGGAGAGCGAGGGCTCGTCCTGGTCGCTTGCCGCCCAGCAGCGGATCCCGCTGCCCGCGTGGGGCGGCTGGCAGCAGAAACTCGCTGCCGGTTTCGAACTCAAGGGCACCGACCAATTCCTGCTCTTCGGCGGCAGCAGCGTCTCGCCCGGCGAAGTGGTCTTCTTCCATGGCAAGCTCAGCCACGAGCTGAGCCGGCAGTGGGAAGACGGCTCAGCCTCCTTCGAATCCAGCCTGATCGCATCGCCCGGCGGAGTCAGCGGGAACAACGACGACGACGCCTTCCACGCCTACGACC
>Ga0307409_100001402_pt1 | contig 11785 bp, 8 predicted proteins | sample 322Ometagenome_2_FD_203888 | JGI IMG/M metagenome (GOLD analysis project Ga0307409, IMG submission 203888) | Maize rhizosphere microbial communities from greenhouse at UC Davis, California, United States - 322HYB-O-2 | ecosystem: Host-associated > Plants > Roots > Rhizosphere > Soil | place...
TCTCAATGCGGGAACGGAGATCGAGCTGTTTCGCTATGCGCGAATCGGCGATACCGTTACGGCGATATCGCGTTACGCCGACATCCGCGAGAAAACGACGAGCAAGGGTGCCATGCTCATGGTCGTCATCGAGACCGAGTATCGCAGCGGCCACGGCGATCTGCTCCTGCGCGTTCGCAAAACGCAGATCCGTCGCTGAAACGATGAACGAGCGCACGTTCGGCGACACGCAGCTCGGCGACGAGATCCCCATGCTGCGCAAGGGGCCGCTCACGACGGCCCACCTGATGCGCTGGTCGGCCGCGATCGAGAATTGGCACAAGATTCATTACGATGAGACCTTTACCCGCGAGCACGAGAAGCTTCCGGGACTGCTGGTCAACGGCACGCTCAAGCAGCAGTTCATCCTCGAGGCCTTGACCGATTGGGCGGGTCCGCGCGGCTGGGTCTGGAAGGTCAGCTTCCAGTTTCGTTCCATGAACCTCGTTGGCGAAGAGCTTTATGTGTGGGCGACGGTAACCGGCAAGCGGGCAGGCGAACGGTTCGGCCTCGTGGATCTGGAGCTCGGCATTCGCAACGACAAGGGTACCGAGTCGACGCCCGGGAACGCCGTTATCGCGCTACCGTTTCGCAACGACGAGGCGGTTCCTTATCCGTTCGTACCGCCGGAGCAGCATTCCTCCAGCGTGGTCTCGTCATGAGCGACATTCCCAAGTCGGTTCGAATCAACGAGGAAGGTCCGCGCGAGGGCTTTCAAATCGAGAAGGGAGCGATCCCGACTCGACGGAAGATCGAGCTGATCGACGCGTTGTCGCGGACGGGCGTGCAGCAGATCCAGGTGTGCTCCTTCGTCAACCCGAAGAACGTACCCGGCATGGCGGATGCCGAGAACGTGGCCAAGGGCTTCGAGCGCCGCGAGGGCGTACGCTACACGGCGTTGTGGCTCAACCAGAAGGGACTGGAGCGGGCACTCGCCATCGGCCGGCTCGATGTACATGGTTCGATCGCCTTGACTGCATCGCCGACGTTTCTCGAACGAAATCAGAATCGGACAATGCAGGAAAACATCGCGGCGCAGCACGCGATCGTGGAGATGTACAAGGCGTTCGGCGTGCCCGTCGAACGCGGATCGATCATGGCTGCGTTCGGCAGCAATTTCGACGGTGACTTGACGCCCGCGGAGATCCTGCCGCTCGTGCGGGAAATTCTCGACATCGCAACGGCCCACGACTGCACGATAAGGGTCCTGAGTCTCGCCGACACGATGGCCTGGGCGACACCGCTCACCATCCAGCGCATGGTGGGTGCCGTGCGTGAGCGTCACCCCGAACTGCGTATCGCGCTGCATCTGCACGACACTCGAGGCATGGGCATCGCGAACGCGTACGCCGGTCTGCAGATGGGCGTCGACATCTTCGACTCATCGGTGGCCGGTCTCGGCGGTTGCCCGTTCGCCGCGCATGGCGGCGCCGCCGGGAACGTATGCACCGAAGACCTCGTGTTCATGTGCGAGGAAATGGGGATTGCGACCGGGATTGACCTGGAGGCGATGATCGAGGCTGCCCGCCTCGCGGAGGACATCGTGGGGCATCCGCTGCCTGGGGCGGTGATGAAGGGGGGCAGCCTGCGCCGCTTGCGGGACAAGGTCGCCGCACGCATATGAACGACGATTCGCGCGAGCTCGACGGCGGTAGCGCGTCGTACCGACTCCCCACCCAGGCGCTGGAATTCCGCGATCTCGCGCGCAGGTTCGTGCGCAAGGAGCTGCTGCCGCTCGAGCAAGCGTACCTCAAGCATCCAAAGCAGGCTTATGGCCTGCAGCCGCTGACGAATCTTCGCGCCGTCCTGCCCGGCGACCAATGCCGCAAGCTCGAGCGGCTGTCCCGCGAGAGCGGCTTCTGGTACCTCGCAGTTCCCGAAGCTTATGGCGGCATCAGCATCCCGCTCCTGACCCAGGTCGCCGTCATCGAGGAGTTCATGTACACCGCGGTGCCGTTTCCGTGGGTCAACGTGCCGAACATCCTTTACGAAGCGAAGGGCGAACAGATCGACCGCTTCCTGAAGCCGGTCATCGAGGGCGAGAAAATACATTGCTTCGCGCAATCGGAACCGCAGGCCGGATCAGATCCCGGCGGGATGATGATGACGAGTGCCGTCAAGGAGGGCTCGACGTGGGTCATCAACGGCACGAAGATGTGGATCTCGGGCGCCGCGGAGGCCGACCTGATGCTCGTGCAGGCGGTCACCGACTTCTCCAAGCGTCAGCGCGGCGGCATCACGATGTTCGTCGTGGAGCGCGGGACCGAGGGCGTGATCGTGGAAGAGCCCGGCATTCCCACATGGCTGAGCAGTCACGCCGGGCAGTACACGGTTCGATTCGAGAATTGCCGCGTACCTTCCGAAAACGTGCTCGGCGAAGTCGGCAGGGGGTTCAGTCTCGGGCAGAAGTGGCTGACGATTCACGATCGCCTGCTGCGAGGACCGTATTCGCTCGGCAAGATGCAGCGCGCGCTCGACATGTCACTCGAGTGGGCCAAGCAGCGCGTAACGTTCGGCAAGCCGATCGCCGAGCGGCAGGCGATCCAATGGAAGCTCGTCGACATGTACACCGACATCTCCGCGCTGCGTGCGTTGATGTACGAAGTGGCATCGCGAGCGGACGCCGGGGAAGACGTGCGCAGCGAAGCGGCGATGGTGAAAATGCTGGCGTCCGAATGGGGTAGCCGATGCCTCGACCATGCCATCCAGATCCACGGGGCGATGGGCGAGTCCACTGAATTGCCGCTGACGCACTTCTATCGCTATATCCGTCATTTCCAGATCGGTGGCGGCACCAACGAGATCCAGCGTACGCTTATCGCACGCAAGCTCCTGCAGGCGTGATCGGATCGTGTCCGCCGTAACCGAAGCGAGTCCTTTCGATACGGCGGCCGCCACGCTCGATGGTGAGAACGGCGGACGTCCGGCGGTACAGATCTGGGGGACGCGTGGAATGGTGGTGGCGATGCATCCCGTCGCGGCTCAGGTTGCGCTGGATGTGTTGCGGGCAGGAGGCAACGCGTTCGATGCCGGGATTGCGTTGAGCGCCGCGCTCGCCGTCGTCAGTCCTGACTGGGCAGGCGTCGCCGGCGATTGCGCGTGGCTACTGCACGATACTGCACGCGCCGAATTTCATCACCTCGACGGCTATTCGACGTGCCCGCAGCAGATGAAGCCTTCGTCTCTCGCTGCGCACTTCGGACTCGATGCCCGGCGCCTGCCCCGCGCCTTTCTCGAGGAGCCGCCGGCACAGCGAGCGACCGGCGTTGCGACGTCGATGGTTCCCGGCACACCGGCGAGCTGGGATGCGCTCAGCCGGAAGCTATGCACTTTGCCGATCCGTGAGCTTCTGGCGCCTGCGGTGCGCCTCGCGAAGTTCGGTTTCGTCGTCAACCGCTATCTCGCCGAATCGTTCCGGCTCTCCGAGACGAAGCTTCGCGCGCACGCGTCCAGCAAGGAGAAATTCTGCGGCAACGACGGGGCTTTGCCGAAGGAAGGCAGCGTGCTGGTTCAGAAGGATCTCGGCGAAACGCTCGAAGAACTCGCCGAGGGCGGGATCGACAGTTTCTACCGGGGACCAATCGCGGAGCACATCGTCGCCTACGCGAAAGACCACGGCGGTTTCATGTCGACTGCAGACTTCAGTGGGTTCCGTCCCGTATGGCGTGGCGTGCATCGCGGCCGGTACCGCGGCGTCGACGTCGTCGTCACGGGTCCACCGACCGCGGGTCTGCATTTGCTTCAGGCACTGGCGATCCTGGAGCGTTGCGACTTGCACGCGATGGGTTATCACAGTCCCGCCGCGCTGCATTATCTGATCGAGAGCACGAAGCGGGTGCTGGCCGAACGGCGCGCGTTTGGCGCTGATCCGGAACATTTGACACAGGACGCGGACCAGCTTCTCGCTCCAACGCGCATCGACATGCTCTTTTCGTCGATTCAAAGCGGCGAGGCGACGTCAATCTCCGACGTCCAGAGCCTTGGCGCGTCGACCACACACTTCGTCGTGTGCGATGCGGCGGGCAACCTCGTCAGCGCCACACAGAGCCTCGGGTCCCGATTCGGATGCGGCGACATGGTTGCCGGCACGGGACTGATGATGAACGATCGCAGCTGGTGGATGTCGCTCGGCGACGGCCCGAACGTCGTTGCGCCGGGCCGTCGTGCGAGCATCGGGCATTCCCCCGCCATTCTGTGCGAGGAGGGCATGCCGATCGCGGCGTTGGGCAGCCCGGGCGGTTTCGGTATTCTGCAATACATGACACAAACGATCGTCAACATGCGCGATTACGGCTTCGACGTCCAGGATGCCATCGAAGCGCCGAGGTTTCGACTGGAGGGGCTCGGACGCCGGGTCTGGGTCGAGCGACGCATCAAGCCGGAAACACGTGCTGCCCTGGAAGGCATGGGTCACGAAGTTGTCGAATATCCGGCATGGACCGATCGCATGGGCGGCGTCGAAGGGCTCGAGATCGATCGGCGCACGGGTGCAATCCTCGGCGGCTACGATGCCCGGCGCAACTCTATGGCGCTCGGCCTCGAGTGACCGGTATGCCAGTCGACTCGATGACCGACCGCCTCGCGTCCTTCGTCATCGAAACGCGCGAGATTCCCGTCGAAGTGCTCGAGGTACTGAACGAAGCGCTGATCGATACCTTCGCCGCCGGCTTTGCGGGTGCACGCGAACCGTGCACGTCGATCGCGCGTCAGATCACCCTGCCTTGCGAGCGCGCTCGCGCCGTGGCGGTCTGGGGTCACGTCGATGTCGTTTCGCCGCAGGACGCCGCTTTCATCAACGGCGTTGCGGGCCATGCGCTCGACTTCGACGACACGCTTGCCAGCATGCGCGGACATTCGAGCGTCACAACCGTCCCCGTCGCATTGGCGCTCGGGGAGTCACTTCGTTCGCCGGGTTCCGACGTGTTGTCTGCGCTCTCGCTGGGTCTCGAAGTGGCGGGCAAGCTGGGGAAGGCGTTCGGCCATGGCCACTACCTGCGCGGATGGCACTCCACCGCGACCATCGGAGCATTCGCCGCAACGGCCGTTGCCGCGCGTCTTCTCGGCCATGACACGGCCACGCTCCGCAATGCCTGGGGTCTCGCGGCTGCGCAAGCCGGAGGCCTTGTGCGGAATTTCGGAACGATGGCGAAGCCCTTTCAAGCCGGGCATGCCGCACGCGCAGGCATTGTTTCTGCACAGCTCGCTGCGGCTGGCATGACGGCGGACATGGATATCTTCGACGGCAGGAACAACTTCCTGGACACTTACGCCGCCGACGGGCTGGCGCTCGCCGAAAGCGTCGGACAGCTCGGCGTCCGCTGGGAAGCGATCGATCCGGGGCTCAACGTGAAGCGCTGGCCTTGCTGCTATTGCAGCCATCGAGCGATCGGTGGCCTGATGGAAATCATGCGCGATCATGCGATCCGCGCCGATGATGTCGAATCCGTAACGGTCGGGTTCCCGCCGGGTAGCGACGAGCCCCTGACTTACAGCGATCCTCGGAATGGCCTGGAAGGGAAGTTCAGCATCGAGTATCCGCTCGCGGCGCTGCTTCTCGACGCGCGGCTGACCCCTCACTCGTTTACCGACGAGATGGTTGCGCGCCCAGCCGTTCGCGCACTGATGAAACGCATTCGGCGAACGCGTGTGCACGATACGAAAATCTACTCGGGCACGGTTGGCTACACAGACCTCGATGTGCAAACGACTCGCGGCCGCTTCCAACGGCGGATCGACAAGGCACCCGGCGCGCGGGAATGGCCTATGAGCGTGCAGGAGAGACGGGAGAAATTCCTGGACTGCTCGTCGAATGTTCTTTCTCTCGCACAAGCGCAAGCCTGGCTCGCCACAGCGGAAAAATGCGGCGAGGTTGCAGATATTTCCGAGTTGGCACGATTGTCGATACCCGAGGCAGCGTGAGCAACGCGAACGAATGGCGGCAAGTGAGCAGGGGTGATCGATGACGACAGTCGAAAGCGACGAGCGCCGGACCCCGGTGTCGGTGTTGACGGGATTCCTCGGCGCCGGCAAGACGACGCTCCTCAATCGGTTGCTTGCAAGCCCCGGTCTCGCGGATTCTGCCGTGATCATCAACGAGTTTGGCGAGGTGGGTCTCGACCATCTCGTCGTCGCCGCGCCGAGTGAAAACACGGTCCTGCTCAAGAACGGCTGCCTCTGCTGCACGGTGCAAGGCGAGCTCACCGACACGCTGGTCGACCTTCAACGGCGTCGTAGCGAAGGACGTTTTCCGGGATTCGTGCGCGTGCTCGTCGAAACCACCGGACTCGCAGACCCCGTTCCGATCCTGCAGTCACTCCTCGGCGACGACGAAACCGCCATTCACTATCGTGTCGGTTCCGTGACGACGGTCGTCGACGCCGTGAACGGGCTGCTGCAACTTCGCGAGACGTTCGAAGCCCCCAAGCAAGTCGCGGTCGCCGATCGAATCGTCCTGAGCAAGACCGATCTGGCAAATGCTCACGATGTCGAGCAGCTCGAGCGCGAGCTGGCAGCGCTCAATCCGTTAGCTGCCCTTTCGCGTGCCGTGAAAGGCGAGAGCATCCCGGAGCTTTGGATGCGCGATGCGCGCGACGCAGCGAGATGGAGTGCGCGAGCGGCAGCGCGGACGCTTGCCAATGACCATCTACCGGCATTCCGACATGGCGACGTTCGAACATTCACGATCACGTGGCCGGGGAGCACATCCGCTGACGGGCTGCATGCGTGGCTGCACTTGCTCGCGTCTTTCAAAGGACCCGATCTCCTTCGTATGAAAGGGATCGTCAACGTCGAAGGGCGTCCGATACTCGTCAATGCGGTTCAGCGCCTGATTCACGACCCGATCGAGCTCGACAGCTGGCCATCCTCAAACAGGGAATCGAACATCGTTTTCATCACCCGTGGGATCGATCGTCGTGAAATGGAGCCTACGCTTGCTGCGCTTGGTTACCGCCGCGACCCTCGCGGAGCAACGCTCGATCCCAGGCGTTACGCAAGCTTCGTAAGTGTCGTACAACACTTCCGTAACGGCGATGGCTGATGTCATTCGGCTGCGTCACGCCTCCGTAAGCAAACTCGCGAGCCTTACCGCTGCCCGCCGAATTGATGTTGTGCAGGCTTGTACTGACCGCGCATCAGCGTTGACAGCTTCGGAAATCGTGCCCGAGAATGCCGCCATGCTTGCGACGACTCGAGCATGAAGCGCTCGGCCTTTCCCGAAAAGGGCATGTCGGCTGACGCACTCTTCTCCGAGATGGAGGCGGCGCGCGCGAACGATGTCGACTGGAAGCGCGGCCGCGTGGGGTTGTATGTGCACTACGCCGGCGAAGACGTGCTCGCGGTGGCGAAGGAGGCGTCGCAGCGGTTCTTCTCCGAGAATGCGCTCGGTCCCAAGGCGTTTCCCAGTCTCAAGAAGTTCGAGGACGACGTTGTCGACTGGGCGCTCGACCTCTTGCACGCACCGCCCACGGGAACCGGCGTCATGACGTCGGGCGGCACTGAGAGCCTCTTTCTCGCCCTCGCGACGGCGCGCGACTGGGCACGCGCCGCGCATCCGTCGATCACGAAGCCGGAGATTGTTATTCCCGCGAGCGCGCATCCCGCGTTCGACAAGGCGGCGCATTACCTCGGCCTCGACGTCAAGCGACTGCCGCTGCGCGATGATTATCGCGCCGACGTCGATGCCATGGCGGCAGCGATCACGCCGAATACGATTCTGGTGGCGGGCTCCGCACCCGCGTTTCCGCACGGTGTGATCGATCCCATTGCAACGATCGCCGCACTGGCGCGCCAGCACGGCGTGTGGTGCCACGTCGACGCGTGCGTGGGCGGCTTCATGGCGCCATTCGTCAAGCGCGCCGGCTACGCCGTGCCGCCATTCGACTTTGAAATCGAAGGCGTGACCTCGATCTCGGCCGATCTGCATAAGTACGGCTTTACCGCCAAGGGCGCTTCGCTGCTGCTCCTCGCCGACACCGCGATGCGCAAGTACCTCGAGTTCGATTTCGACAATTGGCCGCGCGGTCGCTATAAATCCGCAACGTTTCGCGGCACGCGGCCGGGCGGTGCCATCGCGTCGGCGTGGGCCGTGATGCGCTATCTGGGACTGGAAGGCTACACACGCATCGCGCGCACGACGATGCAGGGCCGCGATCGTCTCATTGCGGGCATCGAATCGCTCGACGGCTTCCAGGTCGTCGGCGAGCCGGACCTTACGGTGATCGGCTATGGCGCCACGGGCCTCGACATCGACGCCGTGGCGCAAGCGCTCGGCGAGCGCGGCTGGTTCGTTACGGGCATGGCGAGCCCGCCGGGGATCCACATGGGGATGCTGTCGCCGGCGCATGCGGCGGTCGTGGACGAATATCTCGCGGACTTGCGCGCGGCCGTCGCGACCGTGCGCAGCCGCGGGGACAGCTCGCCGGTCAAGGCGATGGACCATTCGTATGGCGGTTAACGCGACGCCCGGCACGAACGCGGCCAGTCGCGCAGGCAACGCGCCGCGAGCAACGCCGGGATTCGTCGTTGGCGTCGACGTCGGCGGCACGTTCACCGATTGTCTGCTGCTCGATCCCGCCACCGGTGCCTTTTCAGTCGCGAAGGTGCCGAGCACGCCGCAAGACCAGTCGATCGGCTTCATGGCCGGCCTGCAGGCGCTGGGCTGCGATCTCGCGAAGACGCAGAGCATCGTGCACGGCACGACCGTCGCGACGAACGCGGTGCTCGAGCGCAAGGGTTCTCGCTGCGGTCTCATCACGACGAAGGGATTTCGCGACATCCTCGAGCTCGCGCGCCGCACACGCCCGCAGCTCTTCGGATTGACCGGCGAGTTCGAGGCGCTGATTCCCCGCGAGCTGCGCACCGAAGTGCGCGAGCGCACCGACGCGGATGGCGAGATCCTCGAGCCGCTCGACGAAGGCGACGTGGCCTCGGCAGTGGCCTTTCTCCGATCGATGGGCGCGGAATCGATCGCCGTGCATTTCATGCATTCGTACGCCAATCCGACGAACGAGCAGCGCTGCCTTGCGATCGTGCGCAAGCTCTGGCCCAACGACCACGTCTCGGCGGGATCCGAGCTGCTTCCGGAGATTCGCGAATTCGAGCGCGGCACGGTCGCGGCGCTCAACGCGTATGTGCAGCCGCTCATCTCCGGCTATGTCAATCGGCTGAGCCGGCGGCTGCACGAGGGCGGCTTCGCGCGCGAGCTCCTTATCATGCAGGGTAACGGCGGCATGATGGATGCGCCGCTCGCGGAGCGGCACGCCGTGCACACGGTGATGTCGGGGCCGGCGTCCGGCGCGATCGCCGCCGCGCGCATCGGCGTCGCCGCGGGCCTGCCGAATCTGATCACCTGCGACATGGGTGGCACCAGCTTCGACGTGTCGGTGATCGTCGACGGCGTGCCGGCGGTGTCGCGCGAGAAGAGCATCGACTACGGCATCCCGCTGCGCATTCCGATGGTCGACATCCATACGATCGGCGCCGGCGGCGGCAGCCTGGCGCGCATCACGTCGGGTGGCATGCTGCAGGTGGGACCGCAAAGCGCCGGCGCCGAGCCGGGTCCGATCTGCTACGGCCGCGGCGGGCGTGAGCCGACCGTCACCGACGCAAATCTGCTCCTCGGCCGCATCAACGCCGCCCACATCAACGGCGTCGACGCGCCGGCGGACGTCGAGCACGTGCGTGCGCGGGTCGAAGAGAAGATCGGCAAGCCGCTCGGCCTCGATGCGGTGGGCGCCGCGGCTGCGATCCTTGCCGTCGCGAATGCTTCCATGGCCGAAGCGATCCGTTTCGTGTCGGTGGAAAAGGGCTTCGACCCGCGCGACTTCGCCCTCTTCGCGTTCGGCGGCGCGGGGCCGCTGCATGCCAGCGTGCTCGCACGCGAACTCGGCGCGCCGAAGATCCTCGTGCCGATGTTTCCCGGCATCACGTCGGCACTGGGCTGTGTGCTCGCCGACGTGCGCCACGACTTCGGCGTCACCGTGACCCGGCCGCTCCGCGAGGTGGACGGCGCGTGGGCGGACGGTATCCTGGCGGCGCAGATTCGCGCCGGGCGTGAGCTGATCGAGCGCGAGGCCGTCGAGGTCGCTGCCGTGGACACGCTGCACGAAGCCGATCTGCAATACCAGGGGCAAACGCACGTCATGCGCGTGACCGTGCAGAGTCCCGGCTTCGACCCCGCGCGGGTGTTGCAAGCCTTCGAGCTTCTCTACCGCGAGCGCTTCGACGTCGACCTATCGGAGATGCGACCGATGCTCGCGGCGCTGCGCACGACCGTCATCGGCCGACGGCCGCGCAGCGAGGGCGTGCGCACGGTTTCCCACGTCGCACGCCGCGAACCGCCGCGTGCCCATCGGCCGGTATGGTTCGCCGGCCAATGGCTCGACACACCGATCGTCGCCCGCGATGCGCTGAGTGCAGGCGACGTCCTCACCGGTCCGCTCATCGTCGAGCAGCTCGACACGACGACCGTGATCGAGCCCGGTGATACCGCGACGATCGATGCGCAGGGCAATCTCGTCATTGCCCTGGGCCACTGAACTCGCCATCGTGCAACTCGATTCCGTCACCCTGGCTGTCGTCTGGAACAGCCTCGTGATGGTGGCGAGCGAGATGGATCTCGCGCAGGAAAAGACGTCCTTCTCGCCGATCATCTCGGAGGCCATGGACCGGGCCAACGGCATCTACGCCGCGCACAACGGCGAGCTGATCGTGCAGGGCGCGCGCGGGCTGCCGCTGTTCGTGGGCGTCATGCAGTCCACGGTCGGCCACGTGATCGAGCGCCAGGCGGCGCGAGGCGCGCAAATGAAGCCCGGGGACGTGATCATCATCAACGATCCGTACCTCGGCGGCACGCACCTGATGGACGTGCGCCTGGTGAAGCCCTTCTTCTACCGGGGCAGGTTGTGGGCGTGGCTCGCCAACTCGGCGCACTGGGCCGATATCGGCGGATCGGTCGCGGGAGGCTTCTCGAGCGACACGTGGGAGGTGCACCAGGAGGGGTTGCGCCTGCCGCCGATTCGCATCGCGCGCGAGGGCAGGCTGGACGAGGATCTGCTGGCGGTGATCCTCGCCAACTGTCGCGTGCCCCAGGAGCGCGTCGGCGACTTCAAGGCGCAGATGGCCGCGCTCAACGTCGGCGAGCGGCGGTTGACGGTTCTGCTCGATCGCTACGGCGTGGACGTCGTCGAGGCCGTGATCGCCGAAGTGCGCGAGCGTGCCGAGAAGCAGATGCGCGCGCAAATCGAGCTGCTGCCGGATGGCAAGTACAGCTTCGAAGCGCCGATGGACAGCGACGGCATCGGCAACGAGCCGCTATGGGTGCGCCTCGATCTCGAGGTCCGGGGATCGGACCTTCATCTCGACTTCTCGCGCAGCAGCCCGCCGTGCCGCGGGCCGATGAACACGCCGTTCGCGTCGACGAAGTCCGCGGTTTATATCGGCGTACGGCACGTGTTTCCCGATGTTCCGCTCAACGCGGGCGGCTTCGAGCCGATCCACATCAAGGAAGCGAAAGGGACGTTCCTGCATGCCGAGTATCCGAAGCCGGTGGCGGGAGCGGCGGCGGAATGTTCACAGCGCGTCGTCGAGACGGTGCTCGGCGCGCTCGGCCGCGCGTTGCCGGCACGCGCATACGCCGGGCCCTTCGGCACCGCCGGCAACTTCAGCCTCGGCGGCTACGATCCGAAGCACGAGCGGCATTTCGTCATGTACTACTTCAGTGGCGGCGGCTACGGTGGGTACTGGT
>Ga0307409_100001404_pt1 | contig 11782 bp, 8 predicted proteins | sample 322Ometagenome_2_FD_203888 | JGI IMG/M metagenome (GOLD analysis project Ga0307409, IMG submission 203888) | Maize rhizosphere microbial communities from greenhouse at UC Davis, California, United States - 322HYB-O-2 | ecosystem: Host-associated > Plants > Roots > Rhizosphere > Soil | place...
ACAGGTTATCTAATTTAATTATCGATGCCAACGACCCGGGGCTTGGCGCCGACTTCGAACGACTTTCCATCCGAGGAGACAAGACATGCTTCAGCATCGCGCCGCCGCCGGCGCCGTCGCCACTCTCGTGCTGCTTGCCGCGTGCGGCGGCAGCGACGACAACAACGGCGTGCCGCAACTCGGCGCCGCCACGGGAGCGAGCCTCACGTCCTGCAGCGACCTGACCGCGCGGGCGTCGTTCGCCAATACAACATTCACCGCGGCCAGCGCGGTCGCGGCGGGCGCCTTGGCCGTCGGCGGCACTCCGATTCCGGCGCACTGCCGGCTGACGGGCCGCATGTTCGAGCGCACCAGCACGGTCGATGGCCAGACCTATGCGATCGGCTTCGAGATGCGCCTGCCGAACGACTGGAACGGCCGCTTCTTCTACCAGGCCAACGGCGGCACCGACGGCAGCGTCGCCACCGCCAATGGAACGTTCGGCGGCGGCGCGACGACGAGCGCATTGGCGCAGGGGTTTGCCGTCGTCAGCTCCGACGCCGGCCACAGCGGGGCGCAGAACCCGACCTTCGGCATCGACCCGCAGGCGCGGCTCGACTACGGCTATCAAGCCGTGGGCAAGCTGACGCCGATGGCCAAGTCGGTGATCCAGACAGCGTACGGCAAGGCACCGGAGCGCTCGTACATCGGCGGCTGCTCGAACGGCGGCCGCCACACGCTGGTCGCCGCCTCGCGGTACGCCGACCAGTACGACGGCTTCCTCGCCGGCGACCCGGGCTGGCGCCTGCCGCTCGCGGCGACTGCCAACATCGCCGGCTACCAGACGTACCGCACCCTGGCAACCAACCCTGCCGACGCCTCGACCGGCTTCACGGCTGCCGAACGCCTGCTCGTCTCGAACGCCGTCCTCGCCAAGTGCGATGCGCTCGACGGCGTCAGCGACGGGCTCGTCCAGGACACCAAGGCATGTCAGGCCGCGTTCGATCTCGACCGTGACGTGCCGACATGCCCGGGCGCACGCGACGGCACGTGCCTGAGCGCCCAGCAGAAGACGGGCATCGCCAAGCTGTTCTCCGGCGCGACGACGAGCACCGGCACGAAGATCTACTCGACGTGGCCGTACGACAACGGCTTGGCGACGAACGGCTGGTCGTTCTGGAAGTTCACCGTCCCCTCCATCCTCGACTCTGGCGCCGTCGGCTTCATCTGGCAGGTTCCGCCCGCCGACCCGGCGACCTTCAACGGCCCCACCTTCGCGGCGACGAGCGACATCGACGACCTCTACGCCAAGATTCAGGCGACCAACGCGACGTACACCGAGAGCTCGCTCTCCTTCATGACGCCGCCGAATCCGAGCGACTTGTCGACGCTGAAGAACCGCGGCGCGAAGTTGATGATCTACCACGGCACGGCCGACCCGATCTTCTCGAGCGACGACAGCCTCGCCTACATCGACGCCCTGCGTGCCGCGAACGGCGGCGACGCCTCGAACTTCGCGCGTCTGTTCCTGATCCCGGGAATGAACCACTGCAGCGGTGGGCCGTCGACCGACCAGTTCGACATGCTGACGCCGCTCGTCAACTGGGTCGAGAAAGGTCAGGCGCCCGACAGCGTCGTCGCAAGCGCGCGCGGCGCGAGCAGCCCGGGGGGGTCGAACGCGGACGTCCCGGCGAGCTGGCTGCCGACTCGCGCGCGCCCGTTGTGCAGCTATCCGAAGGTCGCGCGCTACAACGGCAGCGGCAGCCCCGAGCTGGCGACGAGCTTCACCTGCCAGTAAGGCGGTTGCCGAACGGGCACACTCGTCAGGGCGGTGCGGCTGCCGCCCTTCGAGGAGAGACTTGGATGAACACGGTGCGTCGTGCCTGGATCGCGATCGGGCTGACGGCGATGGCGTCCGCCGCCGCAGCGCAGACGCCGCCGCCGGCCTGGCCGTCGAAGCCGATCCGCGTCATCGTGACGTTTCCCCCCGGCGGCTCCGCCGACGCGACGGTGCGCATCGTCGCCCCCAAGCTCGGCGAAAGACTCGGCCAGCAGGTCATCGTCGACAACCGCCCCGGTGCGGGCGGCAACATCGGTCTCGCGGCTCTCGCCAAGTCCGATCCCGACGGCCACACGCTCGGCGTCGGCGCGGCAGGCGGACTCGCCGCCAATGCCGCGCTCTACGCGAAGATGCCGTTCGACGCGCAGAAGGACTTCGTGCCGATCTCGCTGCTCGCGCACATCCCGTTCGTCCTCGTCGTGCCGGCCTCGTCGCCGATCAAGAGCGTCGCCGAGCTGCTCGCGCAGGCGAAGGCGGAGCCAGGCAAGGTCGCGGTCGGGCACGGCGGCAACGGCACGGCGATGCACCTCTCGCTACAGCTGCTGAAGCTCTTGGCGCAGATCGACCTGACCGAGGTCGCCTACAAGGGCTCGGGCCCGGTCGCGCTCGACGTCGTCGGCGGCCAGTTGCCGGCCGGCATGCTCGACCTTCCTTCGGTGCTGCAGCACGTCCGCGCCGGCAAGGTGCGCGCGCTCGCCGTCACCGGCAGCGCACGGCTCGCGCAGCTGCCCGACGTGCCGACGCTCGCCGAGGCCGGGATCCAGGGCTACGAGTCGACCGGCTGGTTCGGCGTCGTCGCGCCGTCGGGAACGCCGCCGCAGATCGTCGCCCGGCTGCAGAACGAGATGCGCGCCGTGCTCACCGATCCCGACGTGATCGCCGGCGCGCGCGCCGCCGGCGTCGAGCTCAGCCCGACGACGTCGGCCGAGTTCGCGCGCTTCATCGCCAGCGAGACGGTCAAGTGGGCCGACGTCGTCAAGCGTTCCGGCACCAAGCTCGACTGACCGCGCGGGCGCGGAGCGACCGGTGACGAGCGGCACGCGAGCGATCGACGCCGAGGTCGCGATCGTCGGCGCAGGACCGGTGGGGCTGACGCTCGCGCTCGACCTCGCGGCGCGCGGGCGCAGCGTCGTCGTGCTCGAGACGCGGCGGCGCGGCGAGCCGCCGAGCGTCAAGTGCAACCACGTCGCGGCGCGGACGATGGAGCAGTTCCGCCGGCTCGGCGTCGCCGCCGACGTCCGCGACGCCGGGCTGCCGCCGGACTACCGCAACGACGTCGTCTTCCGCACCTCGGTGACCGGCATCGAGCTGGCGCGCATCCACATCCCGTCGCGCGCGACGCGCTACAGCGACACGAGCGGCCCCGACGGCTGGTGGCCGACGCCCGAGCCGCCGCACCGGATCAATCAGATCTACCTCGAGCCGATCCTGTTCGCGCACGCCGACGCACAGCCCGCCGTCACGATCAGGAGCCGCCACGAGGTCACCGGTTTCGTGCAGGACGGCGACGGCGTCACCGTCTGCGCGCGCGATCTCGGCAGCGGCGCAGAGCAGCGCGTGCGCGCACGCTTCCTGGTCGGCTGCGACGGCGGCCGATCGCTGGTGCGCAAGGCGATCGGCGCCGTCTTCGCCGGAACGCCGGTCATCCAGCGCGTCCAGTCGTCGTATCTGCGCGCGCCGACGTTGCTCGCGCGCATTCCCGGCGAACCCGCCTGGAGCTGCTACGCACAGAACCCGCGCCGAAGCGGCGTCTGCTTCGCGATCGACGGCAAGGAAACCTGGCTGGTCCACAACCACCTGATGCCGAGCGAGGAAGACTTCGAGGCGGTCGACCGCGACGTTTCGATCCGCAACATCCTCGGCGTCGGTGCCGACTTCGAGTACGAGATCCTGAGCAAGGAAGACTGGATCGGCCGCCGCCTGGTCGCCGATCGCTTTCGCGCCGGCCGCGCGTTCATCGCCGGCGACGCCGCGCACCTCTGGGTGCCGTACGCCGGCTACGGCATGAACGCCGGCATCGCCGACGCACTGAATCTCTCTTGGCACTTGTCGGCGCACCTCGCCGGCTGGGCCGACGCGAAGATCCTCGACGCGTACGAGATCGAGCGGCTGCCGATCACCGAGCAGGTCTCGCGCTTCGCGATGGACCACGCGGAGCAGATGATCAGGGCGCGCGGCGCGGTGCCGGCGCGAATCGAGGAAGCGAGCGCCGAAGGCGACGCGATCCGTGCCGAGGAAGGGCGGAAGAGCTACGCGCTGAACGTCCAGCAGTTCTGCTGCGCCGGCCTCAACTTCGGCTACTTCTACGATCGCTCGCCGCTGGTGGCGTACGACGACGAGCGCGCGCCTTCGTACACCATGGGCGGCTTCACGGCGTCGACCGTGCCCGGCTGCCGAGCGCCCCACTTCCGTCTCGGCGACGGCACTTCGGTCTACGACGCGTTCGGCAGCGACTACACGCTCTTGCGCTTCGATCGCGCGGTCGGCGCCGATCCGCTGCTGCGCGCCGCAGCCGCGCGCAGCGTTCCGCTGGCGCTGCTCGACGTCGCGCCCGACCTGGCGCCGGCCGAGTACCGCCACGCCCTCGTCCTCGTCCGCGCCGACCAGCACGTCGCTTGGCGCGGCGACGCCTGCCCGGCGACGCCCGACGTCCTGATCGAGCGCCTGCGCGGCGCTCTCGCTGCCAGCGCGGACCGATAAGCCAGCGCGGACGGCAGCGGGGTTTCATCGGTGACGCGGGCGGCGATTTCCGCTAGCGTGCCCGGCGTGCATCGGCACGCTTTCCGGAGATCGCCATGAAGCCGCTACGCCCGCTCGTCGCCCGCGCCGCCCTCGCCGTGTTCGCTCTCGTCGCTGCGTCGTCGGCGCTCGCGCAAGGCACCGTGCTGCGCATCGTTCCGCACTCGAACCTCGCCATCCTCGACCCGATCTGGACGACGGCGTACATGAGCCGCAACCACGGCTACATGATCTACGACACGCTGTTCGGCACCGACGAGAACGCGAAGATCAAGCCGCAGATGGTCGAGTCGTGGACCGTGAGCGACGACAACCGCCTGTGGACCTTCAAGCTGCGCAAGGGCCTCGAGTTCCACGACGGCAAGCCGGTCACCGGCGAGGACGTGATCGCCTCGCTGCAGCGCTGGGGCAAGCGCGACGCGATGGGGTCGGCGCTGATGACGTTCGTGCAGCGCATGGACACGCCGGCGCCCGACACCTTTCGCATCTTCCTCGGCGAAGCCTGCGGCTTCGTCCTCGAGGCGCTCGGCAAGCCGTCGTCGAACGTGCCGTTCATCATGCCCAAGCGGATCGCCGACACCGACGCCTTCAAGCAGATCGAGGAGCACATCGGCTCGGGCCCGTACATCTTCAAGCGCGACGAGTTCAAGCCCGGCGACAAGGCGGTCTACCTGAAGAACCCGAAGTACGTGCCGCGCAGCGAGCTGCCGTCGGGATCGACCGGCGGCAAGCACGTCTACGTCGACCGTGTCGAGTGGAACCTGGCGCTGCGCGACGCGCAGGCGCAGGTGAACGCGCTGCAGAAGGGCGAGATCGACATCATCGAGTCGCTCGGCTTCGACCACTTCGAGACGGTGAAGGCCGACCCGACGCTCGTCGTCCCGAAGTACTCGAACTACGGCCTGCAGTACATGGCGCGCTTCAACCACCTGCACAAGCCGTTCGACAACGTCAAGGTGCGGCAGGCGGCGCTCGCCGCGTTCGCGCAGGAGCCGTTCCTGCGCGCGCAGGTCGGCGTCAAGGCGCTTTACAAGCCGTGCGCGAGCATGTTCATCTGCGGCACGCCGTACGGCTCGACCGCCGGCAGCGAGATCCAGGCGAAGTCGAGCATGAAGAAGGCGCAGGACCTGCTCAAGGCGTCCGGCTACGACGGCACGCCGGTCGTCCTGATGAAGCCGACCGACCTCGCCGCGATCCAGAAGCTGCCCGACGTCGCCGCGCAACTGCTGCGCCAGGCCGGCTTCAAGGTCGACCTGCAGGCGATGGACTGGCAGACGCTGGTCGGCCGGCGGGCCAAGAAGGACCCGCCGGACAAGGGTGGCTGGAACATGTTCATCACCGCCTGGCAGACCTACGACGTCTGGAGCCCGATCGCCAATCCGACGATGGACACGCGCGGCGAGAAGTCCGGCTGGTTCGGCTGGGCCGAGGACGCCAAGCTGATGGAGCTGCGCGCCCAGTTCATGCGCGCCACCGACGAGCCGACGAAGAAAAGGCTCGCCGAGCAGATCCACGCGCGCGCCTTCGAGATCGCGACGCATGCGCCCCTCGGCGAGTACGACCAGCCGATGGCGGCGCGCAAGAACATCAGCGGGTTCTTCGTCACCAACGGGAACATCTACTGGAACCTGAAGAAGAACGGTGGCGCCTGACGGCGATCGCGACCCGAGCGCGTTGAACCCGGCATCGGCCTGATCACCGGATGGGCCGCTTTCTCGTCCGGCGGTTGCTGGCGACCTTGCCGGTGCTGGCGATCGTCGCCGTGCTCGTGTTCGCGATGCTGCGGCTGACGCCGGGCGATCCGGCGGCGGTGCTCGCCGGCGACGCGGCGACGACCGAGCAGATCGCGCGCATCCGCTCCGGCCTCGGGCTCGACCGGTCGATCGCCGAGCAGTTCGTCATCTGGGCCGGTCGCATGCTCACGGGCGACCTCGGCGAGTCGTTCTACTACAAGACCAAGGTCACCGATCTCATCGGCCAGCGCCTCGAGCCGACCCTCTCGCTGGCGGCGCTGACGATCACGATCGCCGTCGTCGTCGCGGTGCCGCTCGGCGTGCTCGCGGCGTGGCGCTTCGGCGGCTGGCTCGATCGCGGCCTGATGGCGTTCTCGGTGCTCGGCTTCTCGATCCCGATCTTCGTCCTCGCCTACCTGCTGATCTGGGCGGTCTCGCTGCAGCTCGGCTGGCTGCCGGTGCAGGGCTACCGGCGGCTGGCCGACGGCATCGGGCCCTGGTTTCGGCACCTGCTGCTGCCGTCGATCACGCTCTCGGTGATCTACATCGCCCTCATCGCCCGCGTGACGCGCGCCTCGGTGCTCGAGACGCTCGGCGAGGACTACATCCGCACCGCGCGGGCGAAGGGCCTGCGCGAAGGTCGCGTCCTCGTCCGCCACGCGCTCGCCAATGCCGCGGTGCCGATCGCGACCGTCATCGGCATCGGCATCGCGCTGCTGATCGGCGGCGTCGTCGTCACCGAGTCGGTGTATGCGATTCCCGGTCTCGGCCGGCTCACCGTCGATGCCGTGCTGGCGCGCGACTTCCCGACGATCCAGGGCGTGATCCTGCTGTTCTCGTTCGCCTACGTGCTGATCAACCTGCTCGTCGACGTGTCGTACGTGTTCCTCGATCCGCGCATCCGCTACTGACCGGACTCCATGACGATCGATGCCACCACGGCCGACCCCGTCTCCCGCTCGCGGCAGAAGGCCGGGGCTGAGGGCGCGGCGCATTCCGCCGGCGCGCTCGCCGACGCGCCGCCGATCGTCGGCCAGCCCGGCGCCTGGTCGCGCGTCCGCCGCAATCTTTCGGTCCGCATCGGCGGCTTCTTCCTGCTCCTGCTCGTTGCCATCGCCTTCGCGGCGCCGTGGCTCGGCACCGTCGACCCGTCGCTGTTCGACCCGGCGAGCCGCGACCTCCTGCCCGGCCGCGAAGGCGAGATCACGACGCTCGACGGCGAGACGCTGAAGCACCGCTTCTGGATGGGCTCCGACAGCTTCGGCCGCGACATCTACAGCCGCGTCGTCTACGGCACGCAGGTGTCGCTCGTCGTCGGCATCGCGACCGCGGCGGTGGCGCTCGCGATCGGCATCGTGCTCGGCCTCGTCGCCGGCTATCTGCGCCGCGTCGACGGCATCCTCATGCGCGTCATGGACGGCGTCATGGCGATCCCGGCGATCCTGATCGCGATCGCGCTGGTCGCGATGTGGCGGGGCAGCCTGCTCACGGTCGTGGTCGCGATCGCGATTCCCGAGATCCCGCGCGTGACGCGGCTGGTGCGCTCGCTCGTCCTCTCGATCCGCGAGGAGCCTTACGTCGAGGCGGCGATCTCGCTCGGCACGCCGACGGTCAAGATCATGCTGCGCCACGTGCTGCCGAACACCGTCGCTCCGCTGGTCGTCCAGGGCACGTTCATCTGCGGCGCCGGCATCCTGACCGAGGCGATCCTGTCGTTCCTCGGCGTCGGCCTGCCGCCCGACATTCCGACCTGGGGCAACGTGATGGCCGAAGGCCGCGCCCAGTTCAACCAGTATCCGCACAACATCTTCTTTCCCGGCGTCTTCCTCGCCCTGACGGTGCTCGCCGTCAACATCCTCGGCGACGGCTTGCGCGACACGCTCGACCCGAAGATGGCGAGGCGGACATGAGCGGTGCTCCGCCGCCGATCCTCGAGGTGCGGGGTCTCGCGGTCGCGCTGCCGCCCGGCGGCGAGCGATCGCACGCGGTGCGCGACGTCGCGTTCGAGGTCGGTGCCGGCGAGGTGCTCTGCCTCGTCGGCGAATCTGGGTCGGGCAAGTCGGTGATCGCGCAGGCAGTGATGGGGCTGCTGCCGAAGACCCTGCCGGTCGCGTCGGGCAGCATCCGCCTGCAGGGCGAGGAGGTCGCGCACGCGGCGCCGGCGCGGCTGCGCGAGCTGCGCGCGACGCGCATGTCGATGATCTTCCAGGAGCCGATGACGGCGCTCAATCCGGTGATGACGTGCGGCGAGCAGATCGACGAGGTGCTGCGCGAGCACACCACGTTGACCACGGCGGAGCGAAGGAGACGCGTCCTCGCGATCGTCCGCGAGGTGCTGCTGCCCGAGCCCGAGCGGATGGTGCAGAGCTACCCGCACCAGCTCTCCGGCGGCCAGCGGCAGCGGATCGTCATCGCGATCGCGCTCGTCCTCGACCCGGTGCTCCTGATCGCCGACGAGCCGACGACCGCGCTCGACGTGACGACGCAGGCGCAGATCCTGCGCCTCGTGCTCGAGCTGCAGCGGCGCCGGGGCGCCGGCGTGCTCTTCATCACCCACGACTTCGGCGTCGTCGCCGAGGTCGCGCACCGGGTCGCGGTCCTCAGGCTCGGCCAGCTCGTCGAGATCGGCACCAAGGACGAGGTGCTGCGCCGGCCGCGGCACGCCTACACGCAGATGCTGATCGGCGCGGTGCCGACGCTGCGCGTCGATCCGCGGCCGAGCGACCCCGACGCGCCGTTCGTGCTGCGCGTTCGTGCGCTCGAGAAGACGTACCGCGACCACCGCTGGTTCGCGAAGGAACGCACGGTCCATGCGGCGGCCGACGTCGACCTCGAGATCCGGCGCGGGCAGACGCTCGGCATCGTCGGCGAGTCGGGATCGGGCAAGTCGACCGTCGCGAGGTGCATCGTCCGCCTGGTCGATCCGACGGCAGGATCGGTGCTGCTCGGCGACGGCAGCGGCGACGACATCGCGACGATGGCGAGCGGCCCGCTTCGCAAGCTCCGCAAGCGCGTGCAGATCGTCTTCCAGGATCCGTACCGGTCGCTGAACCCGCGCCGCAACGTCGCCGAGGCGCTGATCGAAGGGCCGGTGAACTACGGCATGCGCCGCGCCGAAGCGCTCGCCAAGGCGAGGGAGCTGCTCGAGCTGGTGCGAATGGATGCGAGCGCGATGGACCGCTATCCGCACCAGTTCTCGGGCGGCCAGCGGCAGCGCATCTGCATCGCGAGAGCGCTGATGCTCGACCCGGAGCTCCTGATCGCCGACGAGGCGGTGTCGGCGCTCGACGTTTCCGTGCAGGCACAGGTGCTCAGGCTGCTCGACGAGATCCGCTCGCGGTTGTCGATCGCGATGCTCTTCATCACCCACGATCTGCGCGTCGCCTCGCAGGTCGCCGACCACCTCGCCGTGATGTCGAAAGGCCGGATCGTCGAGTACGGGCCGGCGGCGCAGGTGTTCGCGGCGCCACGGCACGAGTACACGCGCGCACTCTTCGCCGCCGCGCCGGGCGGCGGCTTCGCGTTCGCGCCGCAAGCCGCCTGAGGTTCGAAGGAACGCCATGCGCGTCCTCGTCGCCGGCTACCAGCACGAGACCAACACCTTCGCGCCGACGCTCGCCGACTGGGGCGCGTTCACGCGCGGCGATTCGTTCCCGGCGTACGTTCGCGGCGACGAGATGCCGAGGACGCTGGGCGGCATCAACATCCCGGTCGCCGGCTTCCTCGACGCCGCCAAGGCGCGCCGCTGGACGGTCGTGCCGTCGGGCTGGGCCGGAGCGATCCCGTCGTCGTACGTGACGCGCGACGCCTTCGAGCGGATCGCCGGCGCGATCTGCGAAGACGCCGAACGCGCGCAGACGAGCGGCGGGCTCGACGCGATCTATCTCGACTTGCACGGCGCCGCCGTCGCCGAGAACGCCGACGACAGCGAGGGCGAGCTGCTGGCGAGGCTGCGGGCGACCGTCGGCGACGCACTGCCGATCGTCGCCAGCCTGGACCTGCACGCCAACGTCACCCGGCGCATGCTCCAGCTCGCCGACGCGCTCGTGTCGTACCGGACCTATCCGCACGTCGACATGGCCGCGACCGGCGAGCGCGCCGCGGAGCTGCTCGCGCGCCGCATCGACGCCGGCCGGCGCGAGCCGATGCATGCGCGCCGGCTGCCGTTTCTCATTCCGCTCAACGCGCAGAGCACGTGGCTCGAGCCGGCGAAGACGTTCTACGCCGAGCTCCAAGCGCTCGACCACGAATCCGGCGCGATGCTGAGCTTCTGCATGGGCTTTCCGGCCGCCGACTTCGACGAGTGCGCGCCGGTGGTGTGGGGCCACGGCAGCCAGGCGCACGAGGCGGTCGAGCGGCTCTATGCACGCGTCGCCGAGCCGACGCCCTGGCGGCTCGAGATCGTCGACGCGCGCGACGCGGTCGCCCAAGCGATGGCGCTCGCCGAGAACGCCTCGGCGCCGGTCGTCGTCGCCGACACGCAGGACAACCCCGGCGCCGGCGGCGACAGCAACACCACCGGCATGCTGCACGCGCTGCTCGCGCTCGGCGCGGGGCGACGCTTTCCGGGCCGGGTCGCGCTCGGGCTGCTGTTCGACAGACCGGCGGCCGAGGCCGCGCACGCGGCCGGCGTCGGCGCCGAGATCGACCTCGCGCTCGGCACCGCCGTGCCGACCTTCACCGGCCTGGCGTCGGACGCGCCGGTGCGCGGCCGCTACAAGGTCCTGGCGCTGGGCGATGGCCGCTGCACGCTGAAGGGTCCGATGATGCACGGCCTCACCGTGCACCTCGGCCCGAGCGCCTGCCTCGAGATCGACGGCGTCCGCATCGCCGTCGTCAGCGGCAAGAAGCAGCTGCTCGACCGCGAGCTGCTGCGCATGGTCGGCATCCATGCGGAGCAGATGAAGGTGATCGTCGTCAAGAGCTCGAACCACTTCCGCGCCGACTTCCAGCCGATCGCGAGCCGCGTGCTCGTCGCCAAGGCAGCCGGGCCGATGGCAGCCGATCCCGCCGACCTGCCGTGGCGAAAGCTCGCGAAGTCGACGCGGACCCGACCTTAGACGACCCTCACCCTGCCCTCTCCCGCAAGCGGGAGAGGGTTCAAGCGTCGAGCGGATAGATCGGCCGGCGCACCTTCCTGAACTTGAGCAGGTCGTAATCCGACGTGCAGACGCCGCTGCCCGCGCACTCGACGACCGCGTGCGCGAGGTGCGAGAGGCCGGCCCGCCAGTGGATGCGGCTCTTCAGCATGACGAAGCGCTTCGTCTCGGGCGCGATGCCGACGGCCGTGAACGCCGCCAGGTCGTGCGGCTCGACGTGGTTCGAGATGACGACGATCTGCACCTTGCCGGTGTCGAGCACCGCCGTCGGTCCCATGTCGTTCATCTCGCCGCGCGCCATCGGCCCGCGGTTCTTGTAGCGGCCGTCGCAGAGCAGGCGGACCCGGCCGGTCACCGTCCGCGGCGCGCCCTTGAGGCCGATCGCCGGCATG
>Ga0307409_100001405_pt1 | contig 11782 bp, 14 predicted proteins | sample 322Ometagenome_2_FD_203888 | JGI IMG/M metagenome (GOLD analysis project Ga0307409, IMG submission 203888) | Maize rhizosphere microbial communities from greenhouse at UC Davis, California, United States - 322HYB-O-2 | ecosystem: Host-associated > Plants > Roots > Rhizosphere > Soil | place...
GTTTGATGTCGGCGGCGACCTTTTCTGCCTCAGCTTCTTGAATATCGGCAATCACGACCTTGGCCCCTTCTTTGGCCAAGCCGTGAGCGTATGCTCTGCCGATGCCGACTCCGCCGCCGGTGACGATCGCAACTTTATCTTTCAGGCGCATGTGAGTCCCTCCATTTCGAGCTGATCAGATCTCCAGCCGGTAAAAGCGTGCCGGGTTGTCGTGCAGGATTGCCTTTTTGTTTTCCTCGGTGATGTCCGTGCGTCCTAAGAACTCCGGCAGATCATGACTGAACATGTCAGGGAGACGCTCATGGGGAAAATCCGAGGGCCACATCAGGCAAGCAGGATTGAATTGCTTGATGACCTGCGGCAACGCATGTTCTTCAACTTCACAAGTAGCCCAAACCTGGCCCGATCGAATGATCTCACTGGGCTTTTGCTTGAGCAAAGGCGCCTGAAACCGGTATGGCTTTTCCATCTCTTCATCCATCCGGTCCATCATGTAGGGCAACCAGCCTGAACCGGCTTCGAGGAATGCGACTCTCAGCTTCGGAAAGCGGTTGAACACACCCTCAAACACCATGTGGGTGAACTGGATCAGGATTGCAAAGGGATGTTCCAGAGTATGGACGTGAAGAAACTTGTTGAAGAAGTCAAATCCCATGCCGCGGCTCGGCGCACCATGCACCGTCAGCGGCATGTCGAGCTTTTCAGCGGCCTGGTAGATCGGATCGAAATCGCTATGTCCGTAGCCTTTGTTCAGGATCGTCACCGCCGGCAGGAGCCCGGCGACAAGTCCGAGCCCTTTGGCCCGCTCCAGCTCCTTCGCCGCTTCGACCGGTTCATGCACGGGCAGAAGCGCCACCGCTTTCAGCCGCGAATTTTGTTTGGTGAAGCGCTCGGCGATCCATGAATTGTAAGCGCGTGCGATCACACAGGACCACTCAGGATTCTGAATCAATCCGAGCGAAAGGCCTCCAGTGGGATAGAGCACGGTGGTGTGGACGCCAAGCTCGTCGAGAAATTCGAGCCATTTGGGCGCGGGTGTCTCCGGAACCTTGCCGGGAACGCCGAATCCGCGGTTCCAGCCATCAAGAGAAGGAAAATAGCTATAGGTCTTGAAGTGCGGACCTTGTCGATAACGGCCTTCAAGAAACTCGCGCAGCTCGGCATCAGTCTCCATCACATGGCCATCGGCATCGATAATCGGATAGTTGAAGTTCATTCGGCTATTCTCCCGAGTGAATCAATTGCGCAACATAGATCGGTCAGGATCTTACCACGAAGGTTACGAAGATCACCAAAGTTACAAAGTTATAAGAGATCAATCATCCGAATGATTCGTGAGCTTCGTGGTGAATCTCTCTTTCGCTTTGTTTTCGGCTATGCGCGCCAACTTCATTGTGGTTGGAGCCGTATCTGTTCGATCATCACCGGGTGGAACGGATCCGCTCGGTTAAACGAACGAGATGCCTCCATCTACATTCACAGTTTGGCCCGTCATGAAGTCGCTCAGTGAAGAGGCGAGAAACAACATGGCGCCAACGACGTCCTGCGGCACCTGTATCCGCTTCAATGCGCGCAAGCCGGCGGAGGATTGGCGCAAACGAATGACCTCTTGGCTGGGGTTTTCTTCAGAGAGCGTATTACCCGGCGCCAGGACATTGACGTTGATATTGTCATCGCCGACCTCGCGAGCCAACGTCCTGGTAAAGCCGATGGTTGCCATTTTAGAGGTCACGTAATGAATTCTGCCGGGACTTCCTGCGAACACCGTTCCCGAAGCAATATTGATGATCTTGCCGGATTTCTGCGCCCGCATGCTCGGCAGCACGGCGCGGCAACAGAAAAACAAACCTTTTAAGTTCACCGCCATCAGCCGATCCCACTCGGCGGGATCGATAGTCTCGATGCGCCCTCGATTCATGGGGACGGTCGCGAAGATCGCAGCGTTGTTAATCAAAACATCGACTCGGCCAAAATGTTGCATTACCGCGGCAGCCATCTCCTTGGTTGATTTCTCGTCGGCAACATCGGTGTGAAGCGCCAGCGCTTGCGCGCCATTCTGCTGCATGACTTCTGCACTGACTTGATCTGCGGCCGGCTCATCTATGTCAGCCACCACCACGCGCGAGCCTGCTTGGCCGAAGCCTAGGCAGTATGCCCTGCCGATGCCGTGCCCGCCGCCAGTGACGATAACCACTTTGTCTTTGAGTCCCTCAACCATCTTCTAGCTCGGGATCTCTGTCCATTAGCCCAATGCGGGATTGATCAGCGCTTTGGTGGGGAACATCTCGGGAATTTCACCGCCGACAGCGCGAATGCACTTTTCAATTTCTTTTAGCGGAAATGTATGGCTGACCATTTCTTGAACGGGGAAATTCGTCTCTTCAATCAGCCGCAGCGCTGCCTCGGTGGCGTCATTGTCTGCGGTGAAACAACCCTGCAGCTTGATCTCATTCCAAACCAGTTTATCCATGAGCATTGGTGTCACTGTGGTATCACCCGTTAAGCCGCCCAGAACCATGGTCGATTGCCGATGCAGACAATCAACCGACTTTAAGATCGCATTCGGATTGCCTGATACATCGACGACCACGTCGCACATTTCACCGTTGGTGTCCTTGCGAATGACTTCGACGACATCTTCTTCTTCGACATTGATGGTACGGGTGGCGCCGAACTTCTTGGCCAACTCGAGCCGCGGTTGGTCGCGTCCGATGCCGCTGATAAAAACTTTTGCGGCACCGGCGTGGCGTGAGGCAAATGTGCAGGAGAGCCCTTGCTGTCCGGGACCCTGGATCAAAACATAGTCGCCCATCTTCACGCCGCCGCGCCGGATCGCCCATTGAAAGCCGTTGGCCATCACCGATCCGATTAGCGCCGCCGCTTCGGCGGGCAACGCATCGCTCACCTTCGTCGCAAGGACATCAGGGGCCAGGTAAATGTAATCCGCAAAGCCGCCGAACAGGTGGGGCGGCTGATCGCATTTGGTTCGGCCGCCGTAGTTAGTTCGCTGCCGGCAAAAGCGCTGGTTGTTGCGCCGGCAATCCGAGCAGCGGCCGCAGCCAAGGGCGCCTTTTAGAATGATCCGGTCTCCTTCTTTGACGTGGTGAATCGCCGCGGCATTTTTGCCGAGCTTCTCAACCCGGCCGAGAATTTCGTGTCCCAGAATGATCGGATAGTCGACTTTGAGCTTGCCATGCAGGTATTTCACATCGGTGCCGCATACGCCGCCCATCTCAACTTTGACTAGCCCGCCATCGGCGGGGATGTCGGGCATTGGATATTCGCGAATCTCCAATTTGTCCGGACCGAGAAGCGTTGCGCCTCGGACTGTCGCCATAAAACCTCCTCAGATTTCCGCGTTGGTTATGCTCCGGATCCGTATTGCCTTGTTACTTGACTTTATATTCCTTGGTCAGCTTGTCGATAAAACCGCTGGCATCGAGTTCTTTGACCAATGACTGATCGGCGAAACGATCCGGATCTTCCTTGAGGACCTTCGGATCCTTTTTGCCGACTTCCTGGATCGGTAATTCATAGTATTCTTTGGCAGGGTAGGGCTTCAAAGGAAAGTCATATTCCCGAAAATTTTCCTCGATCACCTCCCGGTCCTGGACTTTCATGTATTTGCCGATCACTTTCATACTGAACTCTTTGTTGGCTTTATAGTAGTGCACGCCTTCGATCATGGCTTTGGTGAAGTTTACTAAATCGGCGCGATTTTTCGTCAGGTAGGGCCGACGTGAAACGAAGAAAAGACTGGAATAAGGAATCCCGAGCTTGGATGCATCGGCGATCAAGGAAAATCCGAGCTTGCGCGCTTGCAAGGTCATTGGTGGAGTGAGCATCGCGGCATCGGCGTTGGCAGTCTCGACGGCGGCAATTCGATTGGCCTGATTGCCGACCTGCAGTAACGCCACATCGGTGTCGGGTCTGAGTCCTTCGCGTTGCAGCAGATAGCGTGCGGCAAAATCGGCGTTGCTGCCGAAGCGGCTAATGGCGATCCGTTTGACTTCCTTGAGGCTCTTGATGCCTTTCCTGGCATAAATACGATTGTCCATGGTATTGCCCAGCCGGCCGAACATGACCAGCTCCAACGCCGGCGTTGAAATCACCACCTGCGGCGAAAACATGCCGACTTGCGCGTCGCCGGACGACAACGCGGCGGCGGCGGATGCAGCGCCTTGGATGAAGATGAGCTGCACTTGATTACCGTACTTTTCAAACAGCCTGGCTTCCTTGGTTATCCAGAGCGGCGCGAACTGGCCGACTTCGCTGGTCCAGACGACGTTGATGTTTGCCGCACGACTAATGGCTGTTGGGCACCATGCTCCGAGAGCGATCAAGCTCGCCGCTAAGAAATGACGGCCGTTTTTCATTCGGATCTCCTTTTGTATGGTCCGACAACAAGATTGACGCCAATCGCCTAATCCTATACTGCGATAGAGACCTGAGAATCAAGTAAGGAGGACGCAGATGAAGCGACTCTGGATTGCCATTTTTTTCTTGCTGCTGACGACCAGTGCCGTGAGAGCGCAGCCGTTAACTCGGGTGATGTCGGGTTACGCCGCCACGTCAGGACCGCATGCAGTTCTCTGGCTGGCTCGCGAAGCCGGTCTGTTCGAGAAAAATGGTTTGCGCACCGACGTCGCATATATACGCAGTGGCTCGACCATGGGGCAGGCGTTAGTCGCCGGAGAGATCCAGCTAGCGCAAATGGGCGGGCCTGCCGCTCTTGCGGCAGGTGTTGCTGGTTTTGACATCACGATGGTGGCGGTTGCTCTGAATACAACGCCCATCGTGATCATGGGCAAAGTCTCGAAAATGGAAGAGCTCAAGGGTAAAGCGATTGGGGTGACGCGCTACGGTTCCAATACCGATATATCTGCTCGCTTCGCGATCAGAAAAGCGGGGATGCAACCGGAAAAAGACGTGGCGTTAATCCAGTTGGAGGACTATGCAGGAATTATGGGCGGCATTCAGTCCGGGCGGATTGCCGCCGGCGCGCTGGCTGATCCGTTTACCGATCATGCCAAGAGATTGGGCTATAACGAAATCGCCGATATCGCCGCGCTGGGCCTTGAGTTTCCGTTTGTCGGGATTGTCACGAAAAAAACTTTCATCAAGGAACAGCCGGACGTTGTCCAGAGATTCGTGCGCGCCTATACCGAATCTATCGCACTGTATAAGAACAACCGGGAACTGGCGAAGAAGGTGACCAGCAAATACACCGGTATCAAAGATCCAGAAATCCTTAATTCAACCGTGGACTTTTATGCGCCCAAGTTAGCCAGCGTGCCTTATCCGACCGTCGGCGGAATCCGATTTGTCTTGGATCAGGTTGCGACTCGAGATCCCCGCGCCAAGAACTTTAGTCCTGAGACTTTCATGGATCTGCGCTTTGTAAAGCAACTCGAGGACAGCGGATTCATCCAGGGATTGAACCGAAAGTAACGGATCCAGCTGTTGCCCAATCTCCGTTCTGTGCGATGCGGACTCTACGACATCCCCTGATGAGCACCGGTCCGGCAGCACGCAGGTCGATCATAGAATTTTTGACGCCTGATAGCGCCGGGACGTTGCACATCCGGCATTTACCGCCTGACGAGCGCCAGGCCGAGCAAGGTTGCGATGGGGCCGATGGTTGCGTTGATCTTTAGCAGCATAAACCATTTCTGCCAGTCCGCGCCTAAAGCTTCCGGCCACGAATCCATGTTGATGGGTGCCTGATTGGTGTTCGAGGCGATCTTCGGGCCATACTTGAATACTTGCAGCGCATGATGAACCAGCATTGCTATGAAGAGCAGTAGCTTGACTGAAAGAATCGTCAGATAATACTGCCCCAGGTGAGCACCGGTCATTTGGCTGCGCAAGAGAAGGTTCAGTATCCCTGTAACGAATAACAGCCCGATGGCTGTCCAGGACACCCATTCAAACGTCATCCGCCCCCGGTTCAAAAGTCTTAAACTCAGCCCTGGCTTTAAATCGTGCACCGCCGGTCCAAAAACGATCAGAAAAAAGGCTATTCCACCGAGCCAGATCGCCAGCGCCAGGAGATGCAGCAGGAGACTCACAGAATGCAGTCGGGTCATGGATTGAAGTAACGAATTTAAGCAGTCGCACTGTGATTAACATCGCTCCCTAGGGTTTGCAAACCTGGGCGGCCGACTCGTGGCGCGTGCATCGGGCAGCTGTCATAAGCATTCTTTTCAACTCACGCCTTTATGCCAGCAACGGATCAATCGCATACCGAATTCCCGTCATTCCTCCCTCGATGTACATGGTGAGTCCAATCGATTCGTGGGCCTCAAACGTTTGTAACCACTCCATTGACGCTCCGTCATCTTGGTCGTATATCATCGTATGATTTGCCTGAAGCAAAATTGATTAAGCAAGATCAAGTGCGCCGATTTGGAAATGACGATGCATGCCGGTCGTTTTCCCCTTGAAATGGCCAGATGCCTATGTTAGCTAAGTTGAAGTTTTCCTACCCCATTGCCAAAAACACAAGGATGGATCGCTAGAGATGATGCGCTGGTTGCCAGAAGATGTATCGACCTACGGTCACGAAATTGATTCGTTATTTTTTCTTATATATTACATTACGGCCGCTACTTTCGTTTTGGTCACGGTGCTGATGGTCCTGTTCTTGGTGATGTACCGGGAACGGCCTGGCCGGCGCGCGACTTATAGTCACGGCAACACGACGCTTGAGATCATTTGGACGATTATTCCCGCCGCGATACTGATCGTTCTCTCGTTCATGAGCGTGAACACCTGGGCAAAGTTGAAAAACACCGTGCCGCCCAGTGATTTCGCCATCCAAGTTACCGCCAAACAGTTTAACTGGGGCATTGCTTACCCGGGCGCCGACGGCAAACTCGGCACCGAGGATGACGTCAAATTCGATAACGATGTTCATGTGCCGGTTAATAAGGTTGTCCATGTCCATCTCGGGTCCGAAGATGTCATTCACAGCTTTTTCATTCCCAACCTTCGGTTCAAGCAAGATATGGTGCCGGGACGAACAGTGACAGGTTGGTTCGAAGCGACTAAGCCCGGACGGTATGAACTCCCTTGCGCGGAACTGTGCGGTTTCGGCCATTCCGGCATGAAAGGGTGGCTGCACGTTCACAGCGCCGAAGATTACGCCAAATGGGCGGCGGAAAATCTAACCGCCAAGCAGCAATAACACTTCCATTCTAAGATCGGTTCATCCGAAGCAGACTGACGGAGGATTATAACACGATGAGTCAGACAGTAGCGGCCGGCGCCGCGCACGTAGCGCACGCGCATCACGAGGAGCTTGGTTTTTGGCGCACCTACATTTTTTCTATGGATCACAAGATGATTGGCCGCCAGTTTTTGTTTATGGGCTTGTTGATGTTGATCATCGGTGGATTGCTGGCGATGATGATGCGCTGGCAATTGGCATGGCCGGAAACCGCGGTGCCCGGGTTGAGCGCTATTCCTGAGCCATATATGTACGAAGGCATCATTCCGCCGCAGACCTACAATGCGCTCTTTACCATGCACGCGACCATTATGATCTTCTTCGTGGTCATGCCCATCATGGTTGGCTGCTTCGGCAACTTTCTCATTCCTTTAATGATCGGCACGCGGGATATGGCTTTTCCGCTCCTGAACATGCTTTCGTTTTGGGTCGGCGCCGTTGCCGGTGTCATCATGCTATCGAGTTTCTTAGTCCCCGGAGGGCCGGCTGCGGCCGGATGGACCGGCTATGCAACCCTTTCAGCGAGGGCCGCCTACACGGGTGTCGATCTAGGTCAGAATCTTTGGATTATCAGTTTGCTGGTGCTCGGCATCTCTTCTCTGATGGGCTCGATCAATTACATTACGACCGTCGTCAACATGCGCGCGCCGGGAATGACCTACTTCCGGATGCCGCTGACGGTCTGGTCGCTTTTCATCACGGCCATCCTGCTTCTGCTGGCTTTGCCGGTCTTGACTGCCGCATTAGCTATGCTGCTCTTTGATCGGACGCTCGGGACGAGTTTTTTTATTCCTACCGGCGGCGGCCAGCCGCTTCTCTGGCAGCACATGTTTTGGTTTTTCGGCCATCCGGAGGTTTACATCCTGGTTCTTCCCGCCATGGGAGTGACTTCCGACCTGCTTTCGACTTTTTCGCGCAAGCCGATCTTTGGCTACCATGCGATGGCCTTCTCGATGATCGCCATCGCCTTCCTCTCATGGATTGTTTGGGGCCATCACATGTTCATCAGCGGCATGAACCCGCTGCTCGGAACCGCGTTTATGATGACGACGATGGTAATCGCGGTTCCATCGGCGATCAAGGTATTTAACTGGCTCGGAACCCTCTGGGGTGGAAGCATCCGGCTTACTTCACCGATGCTGTTTGCGCTCGGTTTTGTTTCCAACTTCCTGATCGGCGGCTTGAGCGGCATCTTTATGGCCTCGACCCCGGTCGATATCTTCATCCATGACACTTATTATATCGTTGCTCATTTTCACTATGTCGTCGCGGGAATCATTTTCGCGCTGTTTGCCGCCGTCTATTACTGGTTCCCCAAAATGTTCAGCCGAATGATGAGCGAACCATTGGGGAAAATTCATTTTGTCCTGACCTATATCTTCTTCAATTTAACCTTCTTTCCGATGCATTTTCTCGGCGTCGGCGGGCATATGCGCCGCATCTACAACCCGACGCAGTATGAATTTCTCCAGCCGCTTCAGGAATGGAATGTGTTCATTACCATCAGCGCCTTGCTGTTGGGGCTTTCTCAGCTGCCGTTCTTGATCAATTTCTTCTGGAGTCTTTTTGCCGGAAAAAAGGCGGAGCGCAACCCGTGGCGAGCCAACACCCTGGAATGGTCTGCGCCGACACCGCCGCCACACGGCAATTTTGAAGTTCAACCGACCGTCTATCGCGGTCCCTACGAGTATAGCTCGCCCGAGGTTAACGAAGATTTTCTGCCCCAGGACAGCCCGCTAGCTAAAACGGCCGCTCGAGCGCATTGAGAAAAGCGAAAAATGAAAGCTGAAGACGCAGGCTATGGATCATCGGTTTCGGTGTGGCCCCATCGGCTAGCGGTGATAACAGCTTGCGCGACATTTCCGTTATTGTTTATCGGCGGACTTGTTACCAGCAAGGGCGCAGGCCTGGCAGTCCCTGATTGGCCCACCACCTTCGGTTACAACATGTTTCTTTATCCCTGGTCGAAGATGGTCGGCAACATCTTCTATGAGCATAGCCACCGCCTCGTCGCCTCAGCCGTAGGATTTTTAACGATCGCGTTAGCCTTATCGCTGTGGTTTCAGGAGCAGCGCAAATGGTTGCGTTGGCTGGGAGTAATCGCGCTCGTGCTGGTCGTTCTACAAGGCGTCCTCGGCGGCTTACGGGTGACCTTGTTAGAACACTCGCTGGCGATTGTCCACGCCTCATTGGCTCAAGCTTTCTTTGCTCTTACGGTCAGCCTGGCTCTGTTTACCTCTTCCGAGTGGCGGGAGAATATCGCTGAACCGCCGCTGGCCGATTATGGGCGCTTGCGCCGGCTTGCCGCTGTGACAACCGGACTCATCTACTTCCAGGTGCTCTTCGGTGCCGTGCTGCGGCATACCGGTCTGCGCCTCGACGCCCATTTGTTGTTTGCCGCGCTGGTAACGTTGCACGTTGTACTTCTTGCCGTGCGGATTTTCAAAGAACACACGGGTGAGGGCCGGCTTGCCCGTCCCGCGCTCCTGCTCGGCGCAATGTTGTTGTTGCAATTATTTTTGGGTACGGTTTCGTATCTGAGCAAATTTACCAGCCTTATAAGTATACCCATCGATGCGACGGTGTTTCTTACGACAACGCATCTAGCCGTCGGCGCTCTGATGCTCGTGACAAGTCTGGTAGTGACGTTACGCACTTACCGGTATCCAACTCTATCGAATGCCACCGGGCAAGAAGTTTTGACAGAGCAATATTCAGTATGAACTCGGACACCCAAATATTCGAGTTGCCAACCACGCGTGTGATTCGCCGGGTAGCCGATTTCTGCGAGCTTGCCAAGCCGCGGGTCGTGCTGATGGTGCTGATCACGGCCTTTGTCGGGTTTTATGTCGGCTCGGCCGATCTGCCGCAGTATTCTCAGCTCCTTAAAATGCTGCTGGGCACTGCGCTGGCTGCGGGCGGTACGTTGGCGCTGAACCAGTTTATCGAGCGGCGAAGCGACGCTCTGATGGCCCGCACGCGCCACCGGCCGATTCCGGACGGGCGGCTCACGCCGGCAGAGGCTTTTTGGTTCGGCTTCGCGGGAACGATAGCCGGGCTGGCCTATCTGGCCGTAGCCGTCAATCTGATCAGCGCAGGAATTACCGCGCTGATCACGGTTACTTATCTGCTCTTGTATACACCGATGAAGCGGAAAAGCCCGCTGTGCTTGATCGTCGGCGCGGTGCCCGGCGCATTGCCCCCGGTGATCGGCTGGGTTGCCGCGCAAGGCACTTTGGATATCGATGCCTGGGTGTTGTTTGCAATTCTCTTTCTTTGGCAAGTGCCCCATACACTTGCGATTGCCTGGCTGTACCGTGAAGATTATGCCAAGGCGGGTATTCAATTTTTGCCGGTGATTGAGCCTGGAGGCTCCAGCACTAATCGGCAAATCATTTCTCATTGCGCCGCTTTGCTGGCCGTCAGTCTGTTGCCGACCCTTTTAGGTTTGGCGGGCGCAGTTTATTTTGGGGTTGCTTTCGTTCTGGGCATTGGATTTCTCGTCAGCGGGGTCCGTTTGGCAATGGAATCGAACTTGGCCGGCGCTCGCCGGCTCCTCTACGCCTCATTGATTTATTTGCCGGTGCTTTTGTTGATGATGGCGTTGGATCGGGTGCCGCTATGACTAAGACCATGAACAGTATTTTTTCAATCCGTGAAAATCAGGCTAAGAATCGGCGTCTCGGATCTGTCTTGGCGGCGGCAGTGATACTCTATATCGCCGCGATTATCGCCTTCATCATTGCCTATTGAAAGGTAATGGCCAGGAGCCTCGTTGGTACACGGCACCAACTCGGGAGCTTACTGAGAAAGACCCTTGGCAACGCTTATGGCACGAACTTCGACCGCACGACGGCTCGATGAAGCTCCTTCTGCTCCAGTAACCCGGCTCGAGTTTGGTGGCGGTGATCCGCCGGTTCCTCCGGTGCAGCCCAATGCGCCGATTGCCAGTAATGCCTGGCTGGCAACCGTCATGTTTCTTGGCGCTGAGGCGATGTTTTTTGCCGGGCTCATCGGCGCTTTCATCGTGTTTCGAATCGGCAGTGCGGTGTGGCCGCCCCCGTTTCAACCCAGGCTGCCGATCGGTATCACCGGTGTGAATACGATTATCCTGCTTGCCAGCGCGATAACCATGCATATGGCGCTTCGCGCGGTGCGTAACGGGACCACCGGTCGTCTAAGGCGTTTGCTGGGACTGACTATTGCGCTCGGTGGTGGTTTCCTGCTGATCCAGGGATACGAGTGGGCTCGGCTGATTCACTTCGGACTGACTGTTTCGAGCAGTATTTACGGCGGACTATTTTATACCTTGATAGGCTTTCACGCATTCCATGTGGCCGGCGCGTTGGCTTGGTTGATTGTGGTGTTTGCGCGGGCCACCCGTGGTCACTTCTCGAGGCAAAAAAACACCGGTTTGCAGGTCTGCGCCATGTATTGGACGTTTGTTGTTGCCCTGTGGCCGATTCTTTACGGTTTGGTGTATCTGTATTAAACGATTTTGTTGACAGCGAAAAAATGATTCGCTAGCTTCGACTGTTCAATAGGTGAGTG
>Ga0307409_100001406_pt1 | contig 11777 bp, 9 predicted proteins | sample 322Ometagenome_2_FD_203888 | JGI IMG/M metagenome (GOLD analysis project Ga0307409, IMG submission 203888) | Maize rhizosphere microbial communities from greenhouse at UC Davis, California, United States - 322HYB-O-2 | ecosystem: Host-associated > Plants > Roots > Rhizosphere > Soil | place...
ATCCGACGCGGCCGAATGCCGACAGCTTCGGCTGCGTCTGCACGACGGCGGCCTCGCGTTGACGCTCGAGGCGCTCGCGGGCACGCGCAAACTGCGCGAACTCCGGCCGGCCCCTCGCCTGCGGACCAGCCGCCCCGACCTGACTCACTTCGGACGCGAGATTCGGCAGCACCGGCGTCGCGGCCGGATCGATCGGACGGCCAACGATCGTCGCCAGCCGCTCGATCGCTGCACGGCGGTTGGTACGAAGCTCGTCTTCCTCCTGCTGGCGCTGAATGCGCGACGCTTCGATTGCCGCAAAGTCCGCGCGGAGCGCGGTGCCTTCCCGCACACGTGCCTCCATCTCCGCCGCCCGGGCAGACAGGTCGGCGATCGCCGCCGCCAGCACGCCGGCGCGCTGATCGAGCAGCGCCACGGCAAAAAACGCGTCGCTGACCTGCTGGCGCAGCGCATAGAGCGCGGATCGAACCCGCGACTGATCCTCGGCCAGCTGCGCCCGCTGCAGCGCGGCCTGCCTGCTCACCGCCGGATCGAACAGACGCTGCTCGACGCGCAGAAATGAGTCGTAGGTCTTCTTCGGCGCCGTAAACACCGGGGTGCCGCCGGGGGTCGTGATCGGCGATGTGGGGACGTCTGTCTGGTACTGCGCAAGGCTTTCGACGCCGAACGCCGGCAGGCGCTGGACGGCAACGGTCCGGTCGCGCAGCTCCCACTGCTGCTGCAGCAGGGTGATTTCCCGTGCGCGCGGATCCGATGTTTCCGCGGCGCGGTGCAGTTCGCCCAGCCGGAGCGTTGTGTCCGCCTTCAGGGGGATCTGTGGCGTCGAATCTTGTGCAAACGCAGCACCCGCCGTCACGAAGAGGAGGAGGACAAAGAAGAGCGTTCTCATGGCCGTAACGCGTTCAGAAAGAAGCCGGGGAGCGTCTCGCGCCGCTCGCGGATGAACCGCGTAAACGCTTTGTCATCGAGTCCCATCAGCGCGGTAATCATCGGCCGCGCCGCGAACGGAAAAATGCAGAGCGACAGCAGGTTGACGAGGAACTGTTCGGGTGCGATCGGGCGCATCCGTCCGGCGCGCACCTCGGCCTCGATCTGACCTCCGACGACGCGAAGCAGCCGGCGGCCGAGCGCATCGGGCTGCGAACCGGTCAGCGCCGAGATGAAATGGGCGATTCGTTCCGGCTGGTGGGCCAGCTCGCTGATGATGTACGCGGGCAGATACGGCGTGCGCGACAGGCGATCCAGTTCGATCTCGACGATCGCCCTGACCTTTTCCGCCAGCGGCCTCTCGGAAGCCAGGACGCCGGCGACGGCCGGCAGCAGCTGCGCCGCCGCCCGATGGAATACCGCTTGGGCCAGACGGTCCTTGCTGCGGAAGTAGTAGTGCAGCAGCGCGCTGTTGACCCCCGCCTCGCGCGCGATCTCCTGCATCCGCGCCCCGGCGGTGCCGGTTCGGATGAACACCGCATGCGCCGCGTCGAGAATCCGCTGTTCGGTGTCGCCGTCGCGCGCGGTTTTACTGACCTGTTTAACCACTCAGTTAACTAGACGGTAACCCGCGTTGCGGGTGCCCGTCAACCCGCAGACCGATCCTCGTTAAGGCCGCGCCGGACACCCCTCGAACCGCAGCGGCGCCATCCCGCTCGGCAGCAACGCCGGTATCTGCGCGCATAGATGCTGCGACAGCGCGCGGTGATCGAGCAGCCCCGTGCGCACGAATGCCACCAGGTCGGCGAACGCGTCGCCGCGGAGGAACATCGGGCCTGCCAGCCGCGGATCAATCCGGTCGAGCACCGGATGGATGGGACCGAGGCGCCGCGTCAGGTCCTTGTCCACACCTGCTGCCGCCGCGCTGTACCCGGACGCCGATTCGACAACGTTGAGGTGATGGCGAACGGCATCTTCCAGTCGTGTGAATGCGCCGTTGTGAAAGAACGCCGGCTGGACGGCGACATTACGCAGCGGCGAGGTGCGAAACCGGTAGCGGTCTGCTGGATCGGCGGTGACCTGCTCGAGCCCGAAGTCCTCGTCCGCGCCGGGCCCGTCGAAGACGACGTTGCCGGTGCCGACGCCGAAGTGCGGCGCAATCTGCGGGACGCCCACGACGTGCATCTGAAAATCGCTGAACATCTCGTTCGACCGTCCCGCCACTGCGTGGCAGTGCACGCATCCGGCGGAGCCGAAGAACAGCAGCGCGCCTTTCTTCTCCGGCAGCGTCATCGCCGAGCGCTCGCCCCGGGCAAATCGGTCGATCGGCGCGTCAGCCATGACCAGGGTGAACTCGAACTCCGCGACTGCCCTGCCGAACATCGAGAAGTCGATCGCGCCGCCCGCGCGGACATCGGCGAACAGCTCCGCAAACAGCGCCCGGTAGGCGGGCGATGCGTTGAGCCTCGTCAGCAGCGCCTGACGAATCGGCTCGTTCCGGAATCCGGTGCCATCGGGGAGCGGCACCCCTTCCCCGGCTCCGTCGTCGAACTGGTCAAAAGCCGGGCCGATGGTGCCGGCGGTGCCCGTGAATCCCGCCACCTCCACCAGTTCCGTCGGTGGGATATGCGCCTGAGCCGCGAGGAGCGTGCTGATGATCGGGTCGTGCGGCGGGAAGGCCGTCGCGCCTTCGGGCAGCGGGAAGACGAACCCCTGCGAGTTGTCGAATGGATCGTCTGACGGCGCGAAAAAGCGTCCGTTCCACATCAGGTTTGGAAAGAACGCCGTATTGATCACGGTGGGCGTGCGCCGCTGATTCCGCGGGCCTTTCCGGTTCGGACCAACCAGGTTGTTGTTCTGAACGCCGATCGCAATCGACTGTGTGTCGCCGAACCCCGCGGTCGGCGAGTGACAGCCGGCGCATGCGTTGTCGCCACGCAGTGCGCCGATCTTGTCGAAGAACAGCAGGCGCCCGAGCTCCGCCAGCCGGGCGTCGACAGGACGGCCAAGCCGTGTTTCGAGCGTCGATTCGATTCGGCCGGTGAAGCCGGCGCGACGGAGCATCGACGACAGGTCGCTGTCGATGTCCGCGGCCGTCACCCGGGCAAGAGCGACCGTAAGCGCGAACGCCGCGATGACGGTCATGACATGGAACGAGTGGATTTGTGCTTTCATGACGCGGCTCCCAACGAAAGGGATCGCGCTACGGCAGCGGCGTGAGGACGAATCCGCTCTCGCAGGCCTCGTTTGCCTTGTGATCGCCGGTTTCCACTTCGACCACCGTGTTCCCGTTCACTCTGGTGATGTGGAACGTTCCGAACGCCATGATCTGCTGGCCTTTCGGGCCGATGACGTGGAAGCCTTCGCGCCGCGTCTCGCTGAACGTATTCGCTGACGTGTTGCCGGTCGGAAGCCCGACCACCTCGTTGTTGAGGTCGGCGTCGCTCCACACCCACGTGTCGCCATTCCCGTCTACCAGCGTGCCGTGCCCGTGGAGGGTCGCGCCGATGTGCGAGCCGCCGCTGGCATCGCCGAACGGCCTGACGACGACGGTCAGAAGGCCAGTGCCGGTAAGCACACCGGCAGACGGCGGCGCCAGGGAACAGGTTGGATAGGCGGGCACGGTGAGCGCAACCGAGAAGTTGAGTTGGACCGCCCCACCGGTATTCGCCTGAACGACTGCCGGCGGTGCGCCATCACCGGCTCCAGCAGGCGCCGGGGCGGCGAACGGGCTCGTCGGTCCCTGGCCGGCGCACGAAACTGCCGCTAATCCACACACGGCGGCGATAGTCCACAGTCGAGCTTGCTCTAAGGTCCTGGTCATCTCGTTCTCCCTCCGTTGATGGCGTCCGATGCTGCGAGATCGGACGCCGGATGCGGAAGTGAACAACGGTGACTTCACGGTGAACGACAGGCCGGAAGTATTATGGCCGTCGCTTCCAGACGACTATGGAGGGGCATGAACTCCGCCCGGCGCATCCCGATCGAGGCCCACTGGCAACAGCGCCTTCTCCGGAACTGGTGCGGACGCAGCTGGCCCGGATGCTCGCCAGCCGCACGTTTGCCAGCGCCCCCAGTCTCAGCCGCTTCCTCAGTCACGTCGTCGAGCACACGCTACAGGGTCAGTCCGACGGCCTGAAGGAGTACTCAATCGGCGTCGACGTGTTCGACCGCGGACCTTCGTTCGATCCAAAGACCGACACGATCGTGCGCGTGCAGGCCAGACGCCTGCGGGCGAAAGTCGAGGAGTACTACGAGACCGAGGGGCGCGACGACGTCATTCTGATTGGACTGGTCAAGGGCCACTACGTTCCCGAATTCGGGATCCGTCAGCGCGGTGGCGGACCGCGGCGCCACGGCCTGGCCGAAGTGCATCGGCTGCCTGTGACCTCGCAAGCGCCCGCCGCGGCAGGCCGGCGTCGTTCGCGTGCGGTGTATGCCGCGGCGGCGCTCTTCCTGCTGGCCGCGGTCGCACTTGGCGCATGGCGGCTGATGGGTCCCGCACCCGCGAGGCCGATTACCGATCCGTCCGAGTACACGCAGATCACGGATTTCACCGATTCCGTCACGGCACCGAGCCTGTCGGCTGACGGCCGCATGGTCACATTCATCCGCGGCGACGAATGGTTCATGAGCCCCGGACAGATTTACGTGAAGCTACTCCCGGACGGAGAACCGCGCCGACTGACTGACTCGTCGATCCGGAAGTTCGGTCCGGTCTTCGCTCCCGATGGTTCACGCATCGCGTATTCGCTCGCCGACGAAGACGACTGGAGCACCTGGACCGTGCCCGTGCTGGGAGGCGAGCCGTCGCGGCTCCTGCCGAACGCGTCCGGCCTTGTGTGGCTGGACCGGCAACGGGTGCTGTTTTCCGAGTTCAAGGGTCCAAGGCCGCACCTCGGCCTCGTCACGACCACGGAGTCGCGCGCCGACCGCCGGGAGATCTACTTCCCCGGCCATGTGCGCGGCATGGCGCATTTCTCCTATCCGTCGCCCGACCGGAAATGGATCCTGGTCATCGAGATGGACGGAGCGGGAGCGTTCGGTCGATGCCGGCTCGTCCCGTTCGATGGAACGAGCGCCAGCCGGCAGGTCGGACCTCAAGGCAAGTGCACGGCGGCCGCCTGGTCACCCGATGGGCGATGGATGTACTTCTCGGCCGAGGTTGGCCGCCAGTCACACCTGTGGCGGGAGCCGATGGACGAAGGACGGCCGGAGCAGATCACGTTCGGGCCGACCGATGAGGAAGGCGTCGCCATATCGCCAGACGGACGATCGCTCATCACCGCAATCGGGCAGCGACAGAGCGCCATCTGGGTTCACGACCACACCGGAGACCGTCCCCTCTCGAGCGAGGGGCTCGCCTTCGATCCGCGCGTTTCCGGCGACGGCCGTCGCGTGTACTTTCTGCTGCAGCCGACTGCTGGCGCTGTAACCAGCGAGCTGCGGTCGATTGATCTGGTGACCGGACAGGAGAGCCGGCTTCTCGAAGGTATCGTCCGCGAGCAGGACATTTACAAGGCTCAGTACGACATTTCACCCGACGAGCAGGAGGTCGTGTACGCCACCAGAAATGCAAAGGGAGAACTCGAAGTCTGGCTGGCACGGCTGGATCGGAGGGTGGCGCCGCAGCTCGTCGCACGGAAGGCTGCGTTTCCGTCGTTCGGCCGGCGGGACGACCTCTTCGTCGTCGCGCTGGAAGAACGATCGAGCACTCTGGTGCGAATGCGGAAGGATGGCAGCGAACGACAAGCGATCCCTCATCACGGTCCGGTGATCAATCGAGGCGGCGTCTCCCCTGACGGCAAATGGGTGGTTGTGTTTGCGGCCGCCGAGGAGAACGGGCCGTCGGTTACGCTCGCGCTGCCGGTGGACGGCGGCAAGGCGCAACGCATCTGCAACCAATTGTGCTGGCCGCGGTGGGCGCCGGACGGAACGTTCGTGTATGTCAACGTCTACGATCTGGCACAGACGCTCGTCATACCACTTGCGCCGGGCCAGATGCTGCCTGATGTTTCTGGCGGCGCGTCGGTGGAGAGTATCAAGATCCCTGGAATGAAAGTGATCCCGCACCTGATGGCGGCGCCGGGACCGAATGCCGCCAGCTACGTGTTCGAAAAGAACGACGTCAGGCGCAACCTCTACCGCATACCGCTGCACTGACGACAGACGATAACCTGCGCCCGGGTGGGCGCCAGCCGCGACAGCTGGTATCTCGCTCTGTCGGCCGCCAAGGCTGGCGGAAACGACTACGGTGCGACTTCGGCTGGCTGGTCACAGTTAACCGCCCACTCGATGCCGAATCGATCGAGGACGGCGCCGAAGCGGGCGGCCCAGAACGTCTCCTGCAGGAACGCCTTGATCGTTCCGCCCTCCGCGAGCCCTTCGAACACGCGATCCGCGTCGACAGGGTCGTCCATCTGCAGCGTCACCGAAAATCCTGCCGGCGGGACGTACCGATCTGGCGGCACGTCCGCTCCTGAAATCACCGTGTCGCCCAGCGCGAGACTCGCGTGGTAAATCTTCCCGTCCCATCCAGGAGGCACCGGGGCGTATGTCGATGGTGCTTCGGCCCACGTCATCATGAAGGTGATGGTCCCGCCCAGACAGCGTTCGTAGTGGCGGAACGCCGCCTCGCAGTTGCCGTTGAACGTCAGCGCAAGTTGAGGTTTCAGTTTCATAACGCCTCCCTCAGGCACTCGTGCGCTACCGTAACTCGACGAGCATTCCGTCCAGCGCCAGCTGGATATGGAAGTCCTGGAAGCCGAAGCGGCTGCGCAGTTCCTTCTCGATATCCGCGCGCGACGCCTTCTTCGACTGCATCTCAATCACGCGGCGGCCGAGCGTCGTCAGGTTGTCGCGGTACTTGGCCAGGTCTCCCTTGGTCGCCGGCTTCCCGTGTCCGGGGATCGCTGTCTCGAAGTCGAGCGCCAGCGCACCATCTATCGACCGCGGCCACTCACGGGTGCTGCCGCCGCCGGGATAATCGACGAGCGGCGGAAGCCCGTCGCCCACGGTGAACATGTCGCCCATCGCGACCACGCGATGGTCGGGAAAATACGCCACCACGTCGCCGTCCGTGTGCGCGCGACCGAAATGACGCACCTCCACTCGCTTCCCGCCGAGGTAGAGCCGCACGCTGTCCTCGAGCGTCACGTTCGGCGCGCCGGGCTGGTTGGTTTCGACCATCTTCCGCCGCGCGCGCTCCGAGGCCACGACCTGGACGTTCTGCGCCTGCATCTTCGGATTCCCGCCGCTGTGATCGCCGTGGTAATGCGTGTTGATGACGTAGCGGATCGGCTGATTCGAGATCTTCCGGATCTGCGCCATCAGGTTGTCGAAGTCGATCTCGAACTTGTTGTCGACGAGGATCAACCCCTGGTTAGTGACCAGCACGGTGGTGTTGCCGGGGACGAGGTCGTTGTAGACGACGAAGAGATCGTCGCGGACTTTAATCGTCGAAAGCTCGGCTGGCTTCTCCCCGAACTGCGCGTAAACGTATGAGCCAAACAGAACGACACACAGGACGACGATCAGACCAGCGCGACTTTTCATAGAGAACGGCTCCTCACGGATGGGCGCGCGAATCGTACCCCATTCAGAACACTTCAGGCGATGGCGTCAGGACTTGACGAGCGCGACCGCCCATCTACCCATCTACCCAGCCACCCAGCTCCCTACATCGGCCAGAATGTCCCCCATGCCAAATCGCCGTCAGTTCGTCCAGGCTGTAGCCGGCGCGGCTGCAGGAGTGCTCGGTTCTCGCGGGCCCGTGTTCGGGCAGGCGCAGGCCCCGGCGCGGCGTCAGATTTCGATCGCCGGTCGGCGTGTGCCGGTGGTGGACATTCACGCGCATTGCGGAGTGGCCACGGTCGCGCCTGTCGTCAAGGGGACGGCGTTCGAGGCCAACGGCAACGTCGCCGGGGGACAGGTGTTGAACGCGGCGCGCATCGCCACGATGGACAGCCAGGGCGTCGACTACCAGGCGCTCAGCATCAACGGGTTCTGGTGGTACGCGATCACCGACCGCGACCTGGCGGACCGGATCGTCCGGGCGCAGAACGAAGGGCTCGCGGCATGGTGCCGTCAGCATCCCGATCGTTTCGTGGCGTTTGCCTCCTCCTCGCTGCAGTTCCCGGATCTCGCCGCCGCGCAGATCGAGGACGGCGTCAAGCGGCTCGGCCTGCGGGGCGCGGCGATCGGCGGCCACGTCAACGGACAGGATTTGTCGGACCCGCGGTTCGATCCGTTCTGGGCGAAGGCGGCACAGCTCGGCGAGCTCGTGTTCATGCACCCCAACGGCGCCGAGAACATCATCCGCGCCGGCACGCTCGGCGGACGGGGCGACCTCGGCAACATCATCGGCAATCCGCTGGAGACGACGTACTTCCTCTCGCGGCTCATTTTCGACGGCGTGTTCGACCGTTTTCCTACGCTGAAGGTCGGCGCCGCGCATGCCGGCGGCTATCTGCCGTCGTACTTCGGCCGTACCGAGGTTGCATGTGACGTGAGGCCAAATGCCAAGTGCGCGAACACCAAGCGGCCGCGCGAGTATCTGCGCAGCCAGATCCTTGCCGACACCATGGTGTTCAGCGACGAAGGGCTTCGCCATCTGGTCGCCGAGATGGGCGCCAACCAGATCGTCTACGGGACCGACGTGCCATTCAACTGGCCGCTGACACTCGATATCGTGCTGAAGGCGTCATTCCTCAGCGAGGCGGACAAGACGGCGATTCTCGGCGGGAACCTGATGCGCCTTTTGCGGATTCGGTAGCCGGGGCGTGGGGCGCGCCTTGTCAGGCGCGCCTCGCGGACCTCACAAGGTCCGCGCCACGCTACTTCGCTCTCCCCGTATAGCCTCTTCTTGGTTGTCCTTTGTGGCTGAACCGCATCGACGTGCAAATCGTTTGATAATGCATCATGCGAGCATCGGACCCGCAGTGGTCCAGATCTTATACGCGCATCGTTCTCGTGTTCGTGTGCGTCGCCGCCGCGACGATCACCGCGCACGCGCAGGCGCCGGAATGCCGCGACGCGCAGGAATGCCGCGAGCTGGCGCTGGAAGCCCGCGGGCGCGGCGCCTACGAGGCTTTCCATGACCTGGCGTGGCGCGCGGTGCAGACGGGCCGCCCGAACGATCCCGACCTGATGTACCTGCTGGCACGCGCCCAGGCCCTCAGCGGCCGCCGGCGAGATGCGGTGGTCATGCTTCGCCGCCTGGCTGAATCCGGCTTCGCCATCGACACCGCGGACGAGGACTTCCGGCGCGTCCGCGAACTGGCGGATTGGCAGTACGTCGCGGCGCTTGCCAACCGTTCACGAACGACCGCAGCCACTCCCGCCCCAGCTCCGGCTGCAGCTCCCTCGCCGGCTCCACCTGCCGCGGTGGCGCCCGCGCCAGCTGCTCCCGCTCCGTCTCCGGCCGTGCTCCCGTCAAAGCCGATCCGGTCCGCCGCGCGCGCTGCGGCACCGCGCCTGGCACGACCCGTTTCGCCTCCGTCCGCATCAGCCGCGGCGTCGGCGGCGGTCACGGGCGCCCCTGACAAGGGGCGCCCCACGATCTCGATACCAGCACCGCCCGCGGCGGCGGCTGCGGCCCCGGCGCCCGCTGTTGTACGGCGAATGCCGCCGCTCAAGCCGGCTATCGTCGAGGACGCGGCGCGGTTCTCGACCCCGGCATTCACGGCGGCTGGCCTAGCCTACGACGCGATCTCGCGGCGGTTCCTCTTCGGCGATGTCACCGGACGCCGGCTCTTCGTCGTCGGCGAAGGGTCGGATCGCACCGTTGACCTGGTGCGTGCGGATTCCGCGGGCTTCGACGACGTCACGGCAATCGCCATCGATGCAAAGCGCGGCGATCTCTGGGTTGCCAGCACGGCGGCGGACGGCAGCTCCGCCGCTGTTCATCGTCTCCAGCTGATTTCCGGGCGGGCCCTGACGAAGCTCGCCGTCCCGGTTCAAGCCTCCGTGCGTTTGAGCGACCTTGCCGTGGCTGGGGATGGCACGTTGTTCATCCTGGACAGCGATACGCCGCGGGTGCTCGTCCTGCGGCCCGGCGGGTCAGTCGTCGAACCGCTGATGCGGCTGACGACGCCGAATCCGATCACGCTTGCCGTAGACGAGGGCGGACAGCAGGCGTACGTGGCACACGGCGAAGGGATCGTGCGCCTCGATCTCCAGGCACGACGCTCATCGCCGCTGACGGCGGGAAACGGAATCGCGCTCACTGGTTTCGATTACATCCGCCTGCATCGCGACTCGCTCGTCGGCAGCCAGGTGCAGTCCGACGGATCCCGCGGCATCGTGCGGTTACAGCTGAGTGGCAATCGCCGCGCGGTTTCCGCGGCAACGCTGATTGAAACGCTCTCTCCTGATGCCGACACGACGATGTCGGCCACGGTCTCCGGTGACGATCTGTACTATTTCGCTGGCGCAGGATCGCAGGGCCAGGGAACGGCATCCGGATCGATGAATGTGCGCGTCAGGCGCGTCAAGCTGCGCTAGCACTCACGAGAACGACAGCGCCGTAAAGATGTCGAGCATTGCCGCTTCTGAAGGCGGCTTCACAATCGACTCGGCAAACTCGCGCGCCTGCGGATACGTCGTGGCGCGAACCTGCGCCGCCGCCTCGTCGAGGTCGTAGGCCGTGTGCCGCAGTTCGACATCGGGACCGAGAATCAGCCAGTCCGCGCCGGGCTTCCCGAACGGCATTCCCACGCTGCCGGCATTGACGACCCGCACACCCGCCACGACGCGATCGAACTGCATGTGCGTATGACCGCACACGACCAGAGCGGCGTCGACCCCGCTGAAAACAGGCGCAAGCGCGTCTTCGCGCGTCAACCGGGTAAAACTGTCCGTCTCGCTGTGGGGCGTGGCATGGCAGAAAAGCACCTCGCCGACTTCGTCGATCGTCCTGCGACAGGTCTTCGGCCAGCGCGGCAGCGGACCGCATCCTGATGAAATCTGCGCCGCGGTCCAGCGGAACGTTTCCTTCACACTCTCGGGTGGGGGGGTGCCGGACGTGGTCCCCCAGTAAGTAACCGACGAGGGATCGTCCGCTTCGATTTGCGCCAGCGCCGCTAATTCGCCGTTGCCGTGAATGAACCGCACCGGCACCTGCAGGCTCAAGAGCAGCGTCAGCGTTTCGCACGGCATCGGACCCGGCAGCACGTCGCCGCCGACGACGATCTCGTCCACGCGCTCGCGGTAAAGCTCTGCGAGCACCGCTTCGAGCGCTGGCAGGTTGGCGTGAATGTCGTAAAGCGCCGCGATTCGCATGCGTTTGGGTTTGCCTGGGTTGCCTGGGCTACCTAAGGTTACCGCCTCGGCGTCGGCGATATGATTCGCCGCGTCCCCATTCATGGCCACGCCGTCGACCGACGAGATCCCGACCAACCTGCTCTGGAATCCGGACCTGGCTCCGACGACGCCAGCGCGCCGGACCTGGACGGCCTACGACATGGCCGCGCTCTGGATCAGCATGAGCGTGGTCCTCACCACTTACACCCTGGCGTCCGGCCTGATGCAGCAGGGGATGCGCTGGTGGCAGGCGATGCTGACCATCCTGCTGGGGAACCTGATCGTGCTGGTGCCGATCGTTCTCAACGCGCATGCGGGCACGAAGTACGGCATCTCGTTCCCCGTTTTGTGCCGGGCCAGCTTCGGCGTCCGCGGCGCCAACGTGCCGGCGGTGCTTCGCGCGCTGGTGGCGTGCGGCTGGTTTGGGATTCAGACGTGGATCGGCGGATTGGCCCTGAATGCCCTGCTCTCCGCCGCGCTGCCGGCGTGGGCGACGCTGCCGGGCAATAGCTGGATTACGTTCGCGGCCTTCTGGCTGCTGCAGGTCG